>Ga0074044_10003127_pt1 | contig 14211 bp, 17 predicted proteins | sample BogForMeECP23OM1_FD_94443 | JGI IMG/M metagenome (GOLD analysis project Ga0074044, IMG submission 94443) | Bog forest soil microbial communities from Calvert Island, British Columbia, Canada - Bog Forest MetaG ECP23OM1 | ecosystem: Environmental > Terrestrial > Soil > Wetlands ... | reverse complement strand
TGGACCAGATGGGGACCTACATGCCCAATGCCAGCAAAAACTCGACATTCCTCGGCAACACCGACCTGGCTCCCTACAACGCCAATGTCGGATTCATAACCCTCAAATACAAATTTTAAGCCAGGCTGGTACAGTACGCACAGCGAGAGGCTGGGACAAACAACGAATAACCCTCTTTAGGCCGCGGCCCAACTCGGTTGGAAAGAAGCTCTGCTCTTGCGTGAAAGGCCGTTTCGTATTCGCCAAAGAGTAGTGGTCTCGACACTAAAGCCCTGCAGGAACGCTGGCGCGCGCTCTATCAGACCGCGCCGCAAATGCCACGACCGCAGCACCGTACTGTTCAACTTCGGCGGGTTCCCCCACAAGCAGCACGTAGTCGATCAGCGCATCTCGTGCGCGGTCCGTCATGATCCGCACGGCTCGCGGCGGAGCACGCACCTGATCGATTTCATGGTGATGTCGAAGCGGGGAGCACCGGTGGTGAGGCCCTCCAAGAGCGGGCGCCTGGAGTATGTTCCCGACCCGGCGCGTCCCAGCCATGGGAGGTGCTACATGACCTGCCATAACACCGAGCACAATCCGGCGTCGTACTAACAGCGCTGAGCTGCTACCTGGCATCCAAACCGCCACGGGATTTGTCTCTGCGCCAGGTGATGCGACGACAGCGGCTGTGGAGGCGGCGGACTACAGACCGAGGATCCAGTTCAGGAAAAGACCGACGACGAACAGCGCGCCGGCGCGCCGCGTGTGCACGAAGGCCGCCGACACATACCACAGCGGCCATACCGGATATCCTGGCGGCGGCGAACTCGGCTTGGGCTTCGAATAGACGTCGAGCGCCTGCCAGAGCATCGGCAACCCGCCGAGCACGAGCAGCGCGCCGAACCCGAGCGTACCCGTCAGGACCATCGCTACGACCACCAAGTAGAACGAGATCATCAGCGCCTGGTTGAGTCGGAGCGCCCCCTTCTCGCCGAGGATCACCGGCAACGTGTGCACGCCCTTTCCTGAATCGTAGGGAAGTTTGTCGATGTGCTTGCCGATAAGTACGCTTGTCACGAGGATCGCGTAGGGAAGCGACGCAACCCAGACCCAGGCGGGCACTTCGCCCGTTGTGACGAAATACGTGCCACCGACCATCAGCGGTCCCCATACGATGAACACGCCGGGCTCGCCCAGTCCGAGATGTTTTAGGCGCACCGGTGGTGCAACGTAAAACACGCTGATCAACAGTCCAGCCAACGCGAACAGGACCACCGCCCATCCGCGCACCGCGAACAGGAAAGCCATAATTGCCGCGTCGATCAGGTTGAGCACGACGATGGCGCGGATGAGCTCTGCCCTGGTAATCCAGCCCGAGAGCACGGGATGGGGCGCATACAATGCACGCGGCGCTTGTGACGTGTCGATGCCGCCGGTCAGATCGAAGTAGTCGTTGATGAGATTGTTGCAGGCGTGCGCGACGCCGAGGCCGATCAGACTGAGCAGGAAATATGACCAGTTCGGATTGGCCGCGCGCGTAGCGAGCAGCCCGCCGATGAGTCCGGAGGTCAGCGTCATCGGGATAACGCCTGCGCGCGTGATGATGAGCCATCGCGAGACGCCGTCCATGCGCTCGTCAGGCAGGTTCATCGTGAGGAGCGCCTGGCGCCAGTTCTTGAGTCGCTCAGTCCAGTCGATGGGATGGGGCTTTACCAACTCTGCCATGATTCAGTCTTTGCTCGGGCACAGCGGCGTTCGTCGCGCTGCCGGGCAATCTCCTTCCTCCGGTCTCTGCCCTTAGAGCATAACTCAGCCATCGCCGCCAAGAGCGCTGACCCCAAGCTCAAGGAAGAGGGCACGAGCGCATGGCCCCTGCGCCCAGCACGCCAGCATAGAATCGCGCGAATCGCGACGCAGCGACGCATGACCGGCATTTTCCCTGCCGCACGCCTTGACCGCCGGGCGAGAAGTCAACATTAATCGTGTCAATACGTTTTCCATGGAGAGCGCATCGACCACGGAGGCCCAATTGTGAAAGTTCTCAGAACCGCCGACCAGCGATTTGCTAACCTGCCGGATTTTCCATTCACGCCGCACTACCGCGAAGTGAAGGATTCCGGCGGCGGGGCGCTGCGGATTCATTATCTGGACGAAGGCCCGTCAAGCGCCGCGCCCGTGCTGCTCATGCACGGCGAACCGTCGTGGTGCTTCCTGTATCGCAAGATAGTTGCCGGACTCGCCGCGAAAGGGCATCGCGTGGTCGCCCCCGATCTGGTCGGCTTCGGCCGCTCCGACAAGCCGAGCGAGACCTCCGACTACACCTATGAACGCCACGTCCGCTGGATGAGCGATTGGCTGACCGCGCTCGAGCTTAGGAATATCACGCTCTTCTGCCAGGACTGGGGCGGGCTTATCGGCCTTCGGCTCGTGGCCGCATTTCCGGATAGGTTCGCGCGCGTGGTGGCGGCAAATACGGGGCTGCCGGTCGGTGTCGGTTTTTCTCCCGCTTTCGAGCAGTGGCTCAACTTCAGCCAGACTATTCCCACACTGCCGGTCGGAGAGATCGTGAGCATGGGCACCGTGCGCAAGCTCTCGCCGGCCGAAATCGACGCCTACAACGCACCCTACCCTGAGGAGTCATACAAGGCAGGTGCGCGGATATTCCCGACGCTTGTGCCGATCACGCCCCAGCACGCCTCGGTCGCCGAGAACAAGAAAGCATGGGACGTGCTCGAGAAGTTCGAACAGCCTTTCCTCACGGCTTTTTCGGATTCCGATCCGATCACTAAGGGCGGTGAAAGGATGTTTCAGGAGCGCGTGCCCGGTGCAAAAGGACGGCGCCATGTTACGATCGGCGGCGCCGGGCACTTCCTGCAGGAGGACCAGCCGGGGGAAGTGACGCGAGTCCTCGAGGAATTCATCCGGGGAGCCCTTTAAGAGAAAGACGAACATGAAAGTCGAAAACGCACTGTACCCGACCACCGAACAGATCAAGGCGCTCCAAAGCGATCTTTCGCCCAAACCGATCGTGATGCTCAATCTGCTCAAATTCCGCTCCACGGCCCAGTATCCGGATGGGCGCAAGACAGATCTTACGGGCGCTCAGGCTTACGCGATCTACGCCGAGGCAATGCAAAAAATCGTTGAGCGCGCGGGCGGAAAATTTCTCTTTGCCGGCGACGTCAAGCATCTTGCGGTCGGCGAAGTCGAAACCCTGTGGGACATCGCGGCGCTCGTTGAATATCCCTCGGCGGCGGCATTCGTGAAGATCGCGGCCTCGCCCGAGGTCGCCGAGATCGGAGCGCATCGCGCGGCCGGGCTCGATGGTCAACTCCTGATCTGCGTGTCGCAGCGCTGACCAGCGGGCGGAGTCGGCAGCCATGCGACTTATACCGCGCGCTGTGCTGGCGCTGATGATGCTGACGAATTTCGGACGCGGCTTAATCCATGCCTTCGCGCCCGATGGCGGCGCTCATTCGATCGCGGGTCTCGATCTTTCCAATGCGCGGCAGACCATCCTGAGCCTGTTCGCCCTGATGGGATTTCACCAGCTCGTCGCGGGCGGGTTTCAGCTTTACGTGCTTGCGTTCAGACGGGATCTCGTTCTGCTCGCGCTGGTCCTGCAGACGGTGGAAATTCTGCTGGGAGTCGTCAATCTGTATTTCTACCGAACTCTGCCGGTCGCCGTGCCGGGAGCGCCTTTCAATGCGGCGGTGCTTGCCGTCCTGGCAATTGCCGTGTTGATGGCCGCGCGGGAGGAACAGCACGGTGCATAGCCGGCGGCGCACCGATCCTCTGCTCGAGACAATCGCCGCGCAACGCGATCACGAACCTTGCTGCGATCGGAGGGTCGCAAAAGCGTTTGAATTTGCGAGATTTTTTTGGTGGGCGGTGCAGGTTTCGAACCTGCGACCCCCGGCTTGTAAGTACGTCCACGGGCGGTTTGACGGTAACTCTTGGGTGAACTCGGGTGAGCTAAGCGCCCGTCGTTGTTGGGTTTGCTCGGGTGAACCTGAATGATGGTGATGCGCCGAAGTCACGCGCAAACAGCCACCAAAACGGCCACTGGCCTGAACGAGCGTTCAGCTACCGCGCTCGGATTCGCGGCCGGCCGTACTTCCGCTCGGCCCCTCGATGCGCTGGCTTGGCCTTGCGCCCGTCGAGCGCTGCGACCGCCCGCTTGAGATGGTCCGGGAGTAGGTGCGCGTAGCGCGCGGTCATCGCGAGCGTCTTGTGCCCGAGTAATTCCCCGATGGTGGGCAGATTGAAGTTGCTCATCGCGAGCCGGCTCGCGAACGTGTGCCGCAGATCGTGGAAGCGGAAGTCCTCGATCTTGGCCGCCTTCACGGCGCGCTCAAAGTGGCGCTTGAGCGCCATCACCATCGCCGCAGCCGATGGGCCGAACACCGGCGCCTCGCGGAACGCCGCGACGTTCGAACCCGCTCCGCCTTCACGGATGCTCTTGCGCCTGAGCGCGCCCAGCGCCGCGTATCCCTGTTCGTTCATCGGTATGCGCCGGCCTTCGCCCGACTTGGCCTCGCGGATCGTGATGGTGCGGTTAACCAGGTCAATGTCCTTCCAGCGCAGCGCGAGCAGTTCTCCGCGCCGCATTCCCGTGTTGAGCGCGAGCACGACAAGCGGCCGGAGCCGGGCGGGCAGCTTCCGCATCAGCCGCGCCTCTTCGTCATCGGCAAGGCAGCGCACGCGCCGGTTGTTCTCCTTCGGCCACTTCACGCCGCGCGTCGGCAGCGTTGCGAGCCGTCCGTCGCGAATCGCACGGTTCAGGATCGCGCGGAGCAGTGACAGATGGCGCACCACGCTTGCCGGCGCCAACGTCTCCATCAGCCGGTCGCGCAACGCTTCCACGTCGCGCGCCGCGATCACATCCGCGCGCCGGCCGCCGAACTCTTCAAGCAATCGGCGATAGCCGTACTCTCCACGCTGGACCTCCTTGCCCTCACGTTCCTTGGCCTCGCGGTATTCGCGGAGCAGATCGTCGAAGAGGGCCGCGCGCCGCCGCGCGGCCGGGAAGTAGCGGCCCTCGCGTATCTCCGTGCGGCGCTTCTCACGCACCGCGATTGCGAGCGCACGCGCCCCGATCCTCTCCCGATGGCGCCGGCCGTGGTCGTAGTAGTGAATCCACCAAAAACCCGAACCCTTCGGGTGTTCGTACACTCCGCGGGCCTTCTTCACTTCCTTGCGTGCCATCGGAACCTCCTAGGTCAGCACCTTCAGAACGGCACGCCGACTTTGCCCGCGATCAGTATCAGTGCGACTTCGACCGCCGCGCGCCAGCCGCTCGAAGTCCTCGATCTCCGTCATCACTTGCTCGAAGCACTTCCGGTAGCGGTCCGCCGGGCGCGCCTTTGTTGTCGGCCGGCTCGGCCGTCGCGTCGCGCCGGCGCCGGGCGGGCGGTCAGACCGTGCGGACGCGCCTCTGGCGGCGCGCCGCCTATCAGCTAGGTCAATCCGTTCGATAAGCTTCATAGTTCACCTCTGATGGCGATCCTACGCCGTGGTTTACACTCTGTCAACCAAGACGCTTCGGCGTTGGTTTCCGCCGGCCGCCACGCCGCTGGTTCGCCCGCGCCTGGTGCGCTCTGGAGAAGGCCTTCAGGCTCGCCGCCTCGATCCGCAGCGCCCGTCGAACCACCTCACGCACCTCGGCTTTAAGCCGCCGTTCTCTGATCGCCTTGTAGATCGCCGCGCGCGAGATTCGGAGCCGCTTCACCGCCTCGGGGATGCTCACCCAGCCGCCATCCTTCCGCTTCGTCATGCGCCGCAGATTACAAGATGTCAACCGCAAGTGCACGCTCTCAGCCCGCCGCCATATCGCGCAGCTCGCGGCGCGCATCGGCGAGCGCGCGGTTAAGTTTCCGCCATTGCCTCATGCGAGCCGCCGTGATCGGGATGGACCTCACGGGCGCGGGTGCGGAACTTCATCTCAACCGCCGTAAGCGTAATCGCCTCGCCAGCATGGAAGCCGAGCGCTCGACGCCACGGAACTCCGCCGCGCAAGTTCTCGATCGCCTGGTAGCCGCGAAACGCCTGTTCCAGCGTGCCGACGCCCCAGCGCTCGATCCCACGCAGCGCTGCGACGTGGGCCGCGATCGCCGCGATGTTGTCGGCGACGCGCGTCCAGTGCGGATGCGCTCGCTCGCGCCCGGCTTGGTGCCGAACATCGCGCGCCGGCGCTTCGCCCGTTCGGTCCGCGGCCAGCCCGGCGGCCACGCGAGCGGATAGCTCGATTCGTTCTGCATGACACCCGTCTCCTGCTCTTACGCGAGCGCCGCGACTGAGCGCGCCTCGATCAGCGCCAGAATGTCCGCGAGCCGGTAGCGCACCGCGCGCTTGCCCAGATGCACGCATGGAAGCTCGCGCCGCGATGTCATGTTGCGGATGGTGCCGAGCTTGAGCCCGAGCAGCTCGGCGACCTCATCGGCCGTGAGCAGCTTCGCGAGCAGCTTCTCGGGCTCGCCCACGCTCCCGCGCTTGAGCATCCGCTCGATCGCCGCGAGCCGATCGGCGAACGCAAACTTCTCGCGCTCGCGCCTCATAGATAACACTGCACTCATCGGACCCTCCGTAACTCGTTGTCGGATTGTGCTACCCGGCGAAGCATGACCAGCCTCGGCTTGACCACGCGCCTGCGGAGATCACCGTATCCGCGCCGCACGTACTTGGTCCGCCCCTCGCCGTCGGTGAGCATCACCGCCACGTACTTATTCCCGCGATGGACCACGGCGCCCGCGCGCCAGCCCCCGCGATGCTCGACCCAGCACGCCGCCCCGAGCAGGGTGTTCCACCAGGTGAACCGGAACGGATCGCGCACGTCCGGCCGAGCCCCGGCAGCGGCAGTTGATTGCCTGACCGACTCGCCCAATTGAGCATTTCAAGCCGCAGTTTCGTCATCCTCTTGCCTTCCCCGTTTCACCCATGGAGCACGCTTGTCGGCACGCGCCAAACCCCCAATGTTGGGGAACCCACGCGCCGCCGCTGTGGAGTACGGGTGAACATTGGGACGTTGGGGAAATCGGCGATTCCCCTGTATTATCAGGCGCTTGCATCCCCCAATGTTGCCCCAATGTTTGGGAACCTTGGGAGCAACATTGGGGAACCGAAAAGCGTAGGCATTTGGCGGGTTTTTTGGCACTTTCGACCCCATTTCCCCAAAGTCCCAACGTTCCCGCCCCTCCTACGCTGCTGCGTGCATGAGCCGGAAGCCGTGACGCGCACGCCCCTCAGCGTCGCGGCAGTCGGAGTTATCGATGCGCCACTCGCCGAAGATCTGACCGACTCGGTTTTTCAGCGCGAAGCCGAGCTTGGTGTGTTGCGAACGCTCATTGCCCGACCCCAGCGCGCGAGGGATGAGACCCAGCGCGATCGGCGCAAGCTCGACGGCGGTAACCGGGCGCGCGCCGTGCGCCGCAGCCCACTCGTCGATGAACTGCCGCCAGTCTGTCGCGTCGGGATCGGCGCGTTGCCTGAAGCTCTCCGCGTTGCCGAGAAAGTCACCGATCCCCGCGGTGCTCAGGATGCCGCCGATGACGTGCGACCAGTTCTCGAAACTGCCGAACGGCTTGAGCGCCGGCGCGGGCTGGCTAAGCGCGATCCAGTTCTGGATGAGCGTTAAGGCGCTATGCACCAGTGCCGCGCGGTTCTCTCGCGCCCAGGCTTCCAGATTCTTATGGCGGAAGTCTCCGCGCTCCTCGGGCCGCTCTAGCTTCGCGTCGATACGTATTTCCACCGAGCGCCGGCGCAGCTCGCTCGACAGCGTGAGGTTATTGCCGGTCGCGATCCACACCGCGCGGTTCGGAACTGTCACCATTTTGGATTGCCCAAGCACTCGATCGGTCCACACTTTACCGGTCAGTGCGGCCGCCAATGGTCCCGACATGAGATGGCGCGAGATGTTGTCGAGCAGCACGATCGGCGCCGCTTCCAGCAGGATGGCGGTAATCGCCTTGTGCGCCTCGCTCTGCTCGAACTGTGCAACTCCCGTCGGCGCGCTCCGGCCAGTCGCAACGATATGAATTACCTGCGCAAGCAGGCTTTTTCCCGTGCCCACTTGCGGCGAGTCGATGACGTGAAACGGCACCGACCCCTCAATCATTGGCCGCGCGAACGGCGTGAGTAGAAGCCCGATCGCGTTGGCTCGGTCCGCCCCAGTGGCAAATGGAAAGTCCGCGAGCAGCTCCCCGTTCAAGTAATCCGCCGCCATTCGCACGTGTTCCGCCGACGGCCGATCGGGAACCTTATCGAGCGCCGTCAGCTCGCCCGGAGCGAGAAAGATTTCACTTGCCGGATCGTAACCAGGCGCCGCGACCAACCGCCCGCCGTCGGCGAAGAAGGGCGCATGCGCGATGCCGCGCAGGCTTGGAAGTTGGTAGCGCGGCAGCTTCAGCATCGCGCGTACCGCACGCTCATGCGGCTCGGCTTTCTGATGCCTCGTACCATCGTCTCGAATCCAGTCCGCCGACTCATCGAGCACGAGCATCAAGCTGTCCGTATCGAACACTTCGATTTGCGCCGCATCGTCGATCCACCTGATTCGCGCCAGCGCGCCGGCGCGCGTGAAAACCTGAGGGCTGCGTGCGTTGCGCGCGGCCAGGGCCTCAAGCCCTTCGGCCACCAGCTCGCGCAACCGCTTGTTGTACCGATTGATGACCGGTAGTTTTGCGGCGCTAGCGCCGTCGGCCGCACCGGCCGCGCCGTTGCGAGCCTCGATTTCGTCGGCGCCGAAGTCCTTGCGGGCGCGCTCGGCCGCGTCGCGCAGCGCGTCATCGCGATCCTGGTCCGTAAACCACTTGGGCGGTTTGTAGTCGCGCCGGTCGCACAGCTTGACCAGCTCGATTTCCAGCGCGTCGGCCTTCCGGTAATAGTTCGGATTCTTGCTGAGCAGTTCGCGCGCTCGCTTATAGAGCCGGCCCGTGTAGTGCGCAATTTCCCACTCGCGGTCCTTGGGCTTCGGCCCGACCGCCCGCTCTGTTGAATCACTCACTTCACCGCCTCCGCCGCCTCAGTTTACTACTCACTGAGTAATCAACATGGATAGTCATAACGTCAATGATGGGGGATGCCCACATACCAACTCGGCCCCGAAAATCGCTTGTAGGGCGTCTAATCGCGACGTTTATCGGCGCTTTCGCTCTAGCGCCCCGGTTTGCCCGCTTCGGCGCCAGTAGTCGGCCAGGCGCCGCCACCAAAAGCGCCAGAAGCCGAGCGCCGATCGGCGTTCGCGGTCCTCGCGCGTGGCCATCCGGTCGAGTATCGCCCTGCGCCGGCGCCGGTCCTCGCACTCGACTTCCGCTGGCCAATCCCTCAGTAGTTCGGGTTCGGTGGGGCGCGGCCCGCCCGGCTGAGGTTTTAACTTACGCCTGAAAATGCGGTACACTAAAAAGTGCATCTTCAATCCCTCTTGCGGCGCGTTGGCGGTCAGGCCCTCGCGCCGTTCCTGTCTTTATTCATTGCTCGACCTCGCCTTGCCGCCGGGCCGCCAGCCACAGCGCGATCTCATGACGGTTGAAGAGCCAGCGCCCGCCGACCTTGTATGACGGCAGGTGCTCGCGCTCCTTGAGCCGCATCACGCCCGAGATGGTGAGCCGCAGCAGCCGCGCGGTTTCTTCGATCGTGAGCAGATCGCCCGGCTCAAGCTTCGCCGCGGCGCTGGCGTCGTGGCCGCTCATGGTGCGCACCTCCCGGACAGCGTTGCAGGAGCAGCCACACAACCAGGTCCTTGGTCAGGATGCGGTACTCGCCGCCGACCCAGACCGCCGCCAGCTCGTGCGCGCGGACCATGCGGCGCACTTCAGCGCTCTCGACCTTGAGCAGGTCGGCCAACTCCGGGATCGTGAAGAAGCTAGGAAAGGGGAACAGCCCAATCGCGTTAACCAGTACGTCGTTGCTCATGAGGCGCGAGCATAGAACCGGATGGCGTGCGGATCATACTCCAATCTTTAGACGCGGATTGTGCGCTCTAACCCTTGGGAGAGAAGCGGTTCAAGCGTTTCGGGAGGAACAAGTTACTTTGCGCTGAGGCTGTCCTCCGGAGGCTTTGGGCGGGGACAGGCGGCCGAGCAGGAGCCGTTCAGTGTGCGCCACCTGCTCCGCTCGCCATGGAGATTGGCGGGCGGGCTCGATCCGCTCGATCCAGTCTGCCACGGGCCCCGCGTAGCATCGCACGATGCGCTTGTGCGCGTGGCTGCGCAGCTTCGGCGCGACCGAAAGTGCGGCGCGGAGCGCCTTCAGGTCGCGCCCAATGTCGCGCTGGAAGTCGGGAGGCAGCTTGCAATCGAGAATCCGCTCGATGCGCGGGATGATGATGGGGCGCAGCGGCAGCGCCCGCGGCTCCAGGTCGGGAGGCAATTGGAACAGCGCGTAGACGTAAAGATTGCGCGCCGCGCAGACCTTGCTGCAGCGATCTGAACCGGAACGGGAGCGATGACGGCGGCGATGTAGGCGCAGCGCGGTTTTGCCGAAGAGGGAAACAAACTCCGCTAGCCCTTCGACCAAGACTGCGAACCTGCCCCACGCCCGGCGCTGCTCTGGCGGGCGACGGCGCTGTGCCTGCTCGCCCATGGCATCGGTAAAGCCCGGGCTCAGCACTTGCTTCATCCACTCGGTCGTGGCGCGCTCAGCTCCCGGCAGCAATCGCCGCGCTCGAGGACTTCGGTGCAGTAGCTCCTGAAAGTCGCGCGCGCGCTCAGCCATGCGCAAGAAATCTGCCATCGCTGCCTCGCTGCGCTCGTGCCGCCCGCGCCCGGCCGCCCGGCGCGTAGCGTGCGTACTCTTCGGCCGCAATTTGCTCCTGGAGCGCGGCTACTTCCGCAGTTGACAGGAACATGCCATCGGCCCGCCGAAAAGCGCTCCTAGCTCGCGCCAGACCGCCCAGCCGCGAAATTTGACGCCGGGGGAGCCGGGAACGCATTGCTCGCGCGAAGCCGTCGAAAGCCTCGCCAACGCCGACAGCCTGCTTCCACTTCGCCACAAGGTAGCGATCCAGGAGCACGGCAATTGCCTGCCTTCGTTCCTGTTCGGCCTCAGCCGTGCGCCTCTGCTCAAGCTCGCGTTCGCGGATCGCGACCGGGAGCACGTCCGCACGCATCTGCTCGACTTCGGCGCGTAGCTCCCCTATCTGGTGCTGGAATTCCGCGCGTAGCTCTTCGACTAGCCCGGCAGGCTGCGCAACGGCGGCTCTTCGGCGCTGGAACGCTTCAAACATAGACTCCAAGATAGCCTTGATTCAAAACCTCGAAAAGCTCTTGCTCGCCTTGCGGGAAAGCCCCTTTCTGAACCGATGCCGCCGCCTGCCGGCATCAAGGCTGGACCGTGAGGCCGATGAAGCGCTAGCGACGCGGTCAACGGCTGGCTGCATTAGCGCCAGACGGCAGGCCGTGATTCGGGCCTCTCACGCCTGACGGAAAGAACCCGATCCATCGCTTAGCCTTTTCCATTTCAAGCCTCGGGGCTGCGCGGTCAGCGTCCCACGGAGAATGACCAAGTGTAGGTCCGCGTTTGATGGACGAATCTCCACAAAGGCATGCCGAGGTTAATAGGCGGCCCGCCTTCGACAGCAACCGTCACGCTGTAGGTGGCCCCCGGCGTCAAAGGAGCGCGTGGAATCAAAAGGATCGAGTCCCACAGGGCACCGCGGCCTCTGTTTTGTTCGAATTCGCTCTCGTTGACATAGTTGGTGGAGTCGATACCACATGTCTCGACCTGCGTCCCGTTCTGCGCAACGGCGAAGCCCGTGAGATTCGGACTGAACCGGCTGTCAAATTGTAGGGTAATCGGCTCACCCGTCGGCGGGCCGTAGCCGGGGCAACTAGAGAGCGGATTGGGCCATTCGCCAAAAAACTCACGCAACGCAGCGGGCAGGGTCGCTCCATCTGGGGGAAACTCCACAGGTTCCGGAAAATCATTTATGTCGGAGGCTGTCCAAGATGGGCCGAAGTCACAACTCAGGGCCGCCGCACATGCGCCATGCTCGCAGTATCGTCCTAGAGCGATGCGCGCAAGATGTCGGTCAATGATCGGGGTCCGGTGAAATGGAGCATTCACCCACCCGTCAATATACAGCGCGTCCGACTCTGGTGGACCGGGCGGACTCACATCGCCCACACCGTGCTGGGCTGCGGCCAAACCCTCCTGACTGAATCCGAGCAGCTTCGGGTCTTCCGTGTGCATTGCCGCACCAATCGGAAGAACGCGCCGGTTAATAACTAGATAACGCGCGTGCGCGGTGAGGCCCGCAATCAAAGCAAGGTCTTCGGTGACCGGCGGAACCTTTGCCAAGGTCCGCCAGTAGTTCACCCGCTCAAGCCATGCGGGCGCGACCGACGCCGCTGAAGTCGGCACAGCGGCTTTTGCCGGACCCGCGACTATATTTTTCGCGGGAGTGGAAGTCACTAACGCCATTGGCGTTGCCATCTCGCCTGGATGCGCGCGCTGGTGTTCGAGATGGGCAGCCCTTTGCAGGGCAGTATCGGTGATTCGGTTGAGCAGGTATTCGGTCAAGCCGAAGCCGGCAGCCGTCAGGAGCAAAAACATCGAAAGCGCGTTTCTCAAAGCCGCGCGCCGAGCCTTGCGCTTCTCCGCTCCGGGAGCGTCCAGAAAAACGAAGCGCGCCGCGCCGAATCGGAGTTCATCGCCCTTCGCTATCGGTGCGGGACCGCTGATGCGGCGATTGTTGAGAAAGGTGCCGTTGGTGGAGTTTAGGTCGGTGACCCTGTAGCGGCCGAACCAGCGCGAGATGATGGCGTGATGGCGCGAAACCGTCGGACCGCCGACTACAAGGTCGCTATCCGCAGCACTTCCGACCGCGACCTTCCGCTTGTTCAGCGCGTGCTCATGCGCCGCTGACTCTCCGATTCCGGCTAGCCGCGCGTGTGCTCGCGAACGCCGCACTTTCCCCCTCTCCATTCCAAGCGTTTAATTTTGCGCTGGCCCGCCGAACCGAAGCAACATGTCTAAACTAGCTACAAACTGTGACGCAAGCCGTCCGACCCGCCCTTAGCATTTGGAATAGCGCCCGCCGCGTGCAAATTTTCGTTCATGGTCAAGTGAAGTAGGAACGCGCGCCTTCCAGGGCTCGCGCGCCACTTAGCTGGCAACAGCGGCCCCTGTGTTGACCACATAGCGCATGGCGGGAAAACGCCTTCGGGCCGTTTCCGGCTACGCGCGGGCATAGCCCGCCCGCCGTCGCCCGCCCGCGGCGCCTTGACGGATCGCGAAGCGGCGAACCCGCGCGGTCGCGCCCGCCACGCCGATCGCGCCCGGACAAACAGCCACCAAAACGGCCACTTGGCCTTTATCGCGCCCGCGCCGCGATCTCTCGCCTCACGCTAAAGTCCTTCTCTCCGTGAGGCAATCATTGGTGGGCGGTGCAGGTTTCGAACCTGCGACCCCCGGCTTGTAAGGCCGATGCTCTACCACTGAGCTAACCGCCCGCGCGGCCGAAATCCTGGCAAAAGAAAGAGGGCGCCTGCGCGTGTCATCGACATACGGGCCGCCCTATTGAACTTATTTTTTTGATCGAGGCCGCGCGCGAGCCGGTCACGAACCTGCCGACGGCGACGACGACGCCGGCGCGGCGACGGCGCCTTCGTTGAGCGAGTCCTTCAATTGCTTGCCCGGCTTGAACTTGGCCGACCGGCTTGCCGCAATCTCGATCGATTCGCCGGTCTTTGGATTGCGACCGGTGCGCGCCTGCCGTTCCGACACCGAAAACGTTCCGAAGCCTGAGATGTTCACCCGCTCGCCCTGGCGCAGCGCGGCGATGACGTCGTCGAGCACGATGTTAATTGCGCGTTCGGCATCGGCCTTGTTGAGGGGGAGCTTGTTCGACAGCGCCTCTATGAGTTCAGCCTTGGTCATATGTAACCTTCGGCGGTCTTCCCGAATATCTGCGACCGCATATTTGAGCCGCGCGCTTCCGGTTGCCGCCGGAATTCGCGGTGTCCCCCGCTCAGAACCTACGACAAGTTGGTGGATACAGTGGTATCGTCTTCGTCCCCCGGCGTCATTCGACCCTTCGGTTCCGGCTCGCGCAGGAACGCGAGGTCGCTCTCGCCCTTGCCCGACTTGAAGAACGTATCCGGGTCGGCAAGCACCAGCGCGTGCTTGAGCACTTCGTCCATGTGCTCGACCTGAATCAAGGTGATGCCCTTCATGATCTGCGGAGGGATCTCCTCGATGTCCTTGGCGTTATCCTTGGGCATCAGGATCGTC
>Ga0074044_10003126_pt1 | contig 14213 bp, 13 predicted proteins | sample BogForMeECP23OM1_FD_94443 | JGI IMG/M metagenome (GOLD analysis project Ga0074044, IMG submission 94443) | Bog forest soil microbial communities from Calvert Island, British Columbia, Canada - Bog Forest MetaG ECP23OM1 | ecosystem: Environmental > Terrestrial > Soil > Wetlands ... | reverse complement strand
GCAATCTTCTGCAGGCGCTGCAGGATGTCGAGGCCACGGCGGCCGCGGTTCCGCTTGAGAGAATCGGCGGAATCGGCCACCAGTTGCAATTCGCGCAATACGAATTGCGGGGCCACGATCACGCCATCGAGGAAACCGGTTTCGGCGATATCGGCTATGCGTCCGTCGATAATGACGCTGGTGTCGAGAATCTTGTAGCTCTTTCTGGATTGCTTTTCACCCCCGAAGATGCCGCCCAGCGCCGCCAGGTTAAGAAGATCGCCCTTGTTGCCGCCGACGATCAGGCCGACGTACGCCATCAAGAGCATAACCATGATCTGCAGGAAGCTCTGGGTGTGTCCCGGAGAAATGCTATTGCGGATCACCAGGGCGAACAGGTAGGCACCGAAAATGCCCAGCACGCTGCCGATCGCCGCTCCGATCAGACGCTTCAGGCTGACCAGACGCAACCGCCATTCGAAGGTGACGATAGCGACGCCCAGCAGTGCCCCTACTCCCGCGTCCAGCTTGGGATCGAGACCGAAGGGCTGAATCAGGTAGCAGGTAACGGCAACAAAAAGAACAAATAATAAACGCACCGCTATTAAGTCCACGGATGGACCTCCTCGGAACCCACCGCCTACAGTGGAGTCCCGCACTCGCCGCCCAACCGCCGAATCTATTGCGGCCAGTGATCTATGTGCGGAGCCTATGAATGAAACGGCTATAAAACAGCGCTCCGCTTTCCGTCCAAAAATCAGACAGAAGCATCCTACAAATATTCCAGTGGAAGTATATACCTGCGGAGCAGGCTCCGCGATTACGCAAGTCACAGCTCCTTGTGATGGGCGAGATGCCTGGGACCAGGCACACTTGCTGGTAGACTGTCAGGTTATGAAAGCTATTGTCATCAGTCGCTTAGGTGGACCGGAGGCACTGGAGGTACGAGATATGCCCGATCCCGTGCCCGGTCCTGGATACGAGTCGATCCGGGTGCAGGCAGGCGGCCTGAATTTCGCTGACGTTATGACGACGCAGGGTGGGTATCCGGGGACGCCGAAACCTCCGCTGGTGGCCGGGCGGGAATTCTGTGGCTTCCGGGAAAGCGAAGGGCAACGGGTCATGGGCTACGCGCAGTGGGGCGCCTTCGCTGAACGCGTCTGCGCCCGCCCCGAGCTGTTATGGCCAGTGCACGAAACCTGGACGGTGGAGGAGGGAGCGGCTTTCCCGGTGAATTATTTCACGGCGTATCTGGCCTACTGGAAGGCGGGACTCACCGACGAGCCGCGGCCCACGGATAGGAACGCTCCTCGAGTTCTGATTCACGCGGTGGCGGGAGGCGTAGGAACGGCAGCGGTGCAGATCGGAAAACTTCTCGGCGTCGAAATGTATGGGACGTCTTCTTCCGACGAGAAGCTTGCGCGGGTGAAAGAACTCGGCTTGCAGCACGGTATCAACTACAAGCAGCGCGACTACGAAGAGGCGGTCAAAGATCTCACGCACGGAGAAGGCGTCGACGTGGTCTTTGAAATGTTGGGTGGAGAGCATACGGCAAAGAGCGTGCGCTGCCTGCGCGATTTCGGCCGCGTGATCGTGTACGGAAATGCGACCGGACAAAAACCGGTACTGGATACACGAGTGCTCTATGCCAAGGGCGCGAGCGTACACGGATTGTGGCTGACATATCTTTCCGCTAAGCGAGATTTGATGAACCAAGCCTGGAAACAGCTTTCCAGCTGGACCGCGCAGGGCTACTTGCATCCCGTGATCGGGCACGTGCTGCCGATGGAGCGCGCCGTCGAAGCGTACCGATTGTTATCCGAGGGAAAAAACTTTGGGAAGGTGATTTTAAAGATTACATAGAAAAAAGTAGGCACGAGCGTCCTCGCTCGTGGGCGAGAGGAGCAAAGCCAAGCGCCGCTGTTCGTTCCCGAACGCAGCTAATCCATTAGTGAACACGTCAGCATCCTGCGGTTCGCACTTCTCACTTCGAATCAACACATCTTTTTTCTTCTTCTGGAAATGCGCGTGCAATCGTCAGTTCGTATATTTGTGAGCGACGTGTGAAATTTTGTGAACATTCGTAAACTAATTCGCGCATAGACAGAACAAACCAGGTTTGTGTCGATCCGCGCACATGCTGCACTTGCTAACGACACTGCTTATGGAGCGTCCAACTTTGTGATTACCAGTTGAAACGGGAGGGAACTTTACAACATCGAAGGACGTATAAGCACACGGTAGGGGTGAAGGGCCGGGCGGCAGGGTAGTCGACCCGGACAGAAAAACAATTTCAGGGGTTAAGGGACTGGCTCAATCTCGGTTTGGCGGCCCAGGTGAGCGCAATCCCTGCAGCAGAGAGCCCGCGGTCTTGCGGCCACGCGCTTTCTCCTTAACCCCGCGGCAGCATTGTAAGGCTTTCGCGGCAAAACGCAAGTTTTTCGTGAAAGACGAGTCCAGGCCGCCCAGAACCGGTTCCCGACGCTTTCGGGAAAGAAAAAGGAGTCTTATGAAATTCGCGAACGTTTCCAAGGGCTTGCTGCTTGGACTGGCCGTGCTGCTGGCGACCGTTGCATTCGCAGCCAACAGGGGTTCGATGGAACTCCTCGATCCCGTGACCGTAAGCGGGAAGCAATTGCCCGCAGGGGAGTATTTCGTAAAGTGGGACGGCAGCGGTCCCAATGTCGAGTTGAACATTCTGAAGGGCAACAAAGTCGTAGCCACAACTCCGGCCCGACTGATTGACCTGAGTCAAAAACCCAGCAGCGACTCTGCCATAGTGCAGCAGAACGGCGATGGCAGCAAGTCCCTGACCGAGATTCACTTCGGGGGGAAGAAGTATGCGCTGGCGATTGGCAACGAGTCCGCCAGCATGGACGGCAGCGGCAGCAGCAAGTAGAGTTATTGATCCTGCGCAAGAAAAGGGGGGCCATGCTCCCCTTTTTTGCTATCAGGAAACCCGGACCGGTTCAACACGAGCAGCATTTATTTTCCCTGACCCTCTAATTGGGCGTTAATGTTGACCGTCCCTCCCGTGGCCTTGAATTTCCTTTCCCACGGTTTGAATCCGGGCTTGCTAACCTTGAGCGAATGGTCGCCGGGAGCCACGTCGATTTCGGAGGGCGTATTGCCAACGAAACTGCCGTCCACTTCGATATCGGCTGCGCTGGGATTGGACGCAATGGACAGCTTGGCTGTGTATGCGGTCGACACCGTGGATGCTGGCGATACCGCGGCCGCGGTCGATGCCGTGGATGCGGGGGGTGCCGGTGATGCTGCGGACGCCGGTGGCTGGGTCGCGGTCCCTGTAAATGGATTCGTTGGTGCCGTGGAAGTTTCTTTTACTTCAGCCTGATTCGGGGACTTGCCCGTTTCTCCCCGGCAGTCTGCTCTCGCCTGGCCCAGCTCTTCGGATGTGTAGTTCTGATTCAAAACTATGACCTCGGTGTTACGCGACTGCAAATTCCGCACGTCATGGTCCGTCAATCTGCCGTGGAAGGGGAAGCCATCGGGCAACTTTCCTTCGACGTACTGAAACTGCTTTCCGCGGATACCGAATGAGTACAGGCGACTGGTGACCTGGTCGGCGGGTCCCATCCGCTTTAGGATGACGCAACTAGGTTGCTGTGCGTGACCGGCGCCATGTTCGGGGATGACGGCTCCAGATTGGCTAAAGCACGTTGGAACCAGCGGCAATCCAAGTAGTAATGTTGCTATTGCAAAGCGTGTCATAGACTCCTCCAGATACTTCCGATGCCTACCCTTGCACACTTCTTCCCAGCATTTGCGTTTGTCGGGCAGGACTCGCGGCGAAATGGCGCCGAGGGGGAGGAGTCCGGAAAGCCGTATGCGCGAACAAAGGTATTATCCGCGCGGCAGAACAAATGTCAACAGAGTCATATCGGGGCAGGGTGTCCCGCCCAGGAGTGTTGCAACGCTGAAGCCTGACGCCTGAAGCTGGCTTCAGTACTTAGGCATTTTCGGGTCCACGCGATCTGCCCAAGCGAGTATTCCGCCGGCGAGATTGTGGACTTTCTTGAATCCGGACTGTTGCAGGAAGGCCACGGCCTTGGCGCTACGCACGCCGGAGCGGCAATGGGCCACGATCTCGCGGCTGGAATCGAGTTCGTTCACGCGCTTGGGCAGATCACCCAGCGGGATCAGATGGCCGCTGATGTTGCAGATTTGATACTCGTGAGGCTCGCGAACGTCGAGCACGAAAAGGTCTTCGCCCGCATCCAGACGCCGCTTGAGCTCTTCGACTTGCATTTCGGGAATGCCTGCTTCCACTTGTTTCTCCTGGCTTCTTTCTTCACCCCGAATTCCACAAAACTCGTTGTAGTCTATCAGTTTTGTGATGGTGCGATGGGTTCCGCAGGCCGGGCAGTCGGGATTCTTGCGCAGCTTGAGCTCGCGAAACTTCATGCCCAGCGCGTCGATCAACAGCAGCCGTCCGATGAGCGGTTCGCCCTTGCCGAGGATCAGCTTGATGACTTCCGTGGCTTGAATCACTCCGACCAGTCCTGGCAGAATGCCGAGCACTCCACCTTCCGCGCAGGAGGGAACCAGTCCCGGCGGCGGCGGGTCAGAATATAAACAGCGATAGCATGGGCCACCCTTTGTGGCGAAAACACTGGCCTGGCCCTCGAAGCGGAAAATCGAACCGTAAACATTGGGCTTGCCGGTGAGCACGCAGGCGTCGTTCACCAGATAGCGGGTAGGAAAATTGTCGGTGCCATCGGCGATGATGTCGAAGTCGCGAAACAGTTCGAGAGCGTTTTCGCTGCTTAGCCGGGTCTCAAACTTGCGGATATTTAGAAAAGGATTGATCGCTTTCAGCTTCTCCGCTGCGGAATCGAGCTTCTTGCGCCCCACGTCGGCGGTGGTGTGAATGATCTGACGCTGCAGATTGGTGTAGTCCACCACGTCGAAATCCACGATCCCGAGCGTACCCACGCCGGCTGCGCCCAGGTAAAGTGCCAACGGCGAACCCAGCCCGCCGGCTCCGATACACAGAACGCGCGCGGCCTTGAGCTTCTGCTGACCCTCCATGCCGACCTCGGGCATGATCAGGTGACGCGAGTAGCGCAGAATCTCGTCGTTGCTAAGAGTGGCGGGCTCGGGTTTCGCTTCGGTTGGTTTGACTTCTGTAATGGTGACCATAAAACCTCGGTTCAGAAATGTTGATTTTTAATGATTACGAAATGGACAACTAGAAACAACAACAGAACGGACAACAACAGCAGACGCTGTGGCGGGACATTCGAAGAGTGGTCCATCCGCGATTCATCAGTTCACCGGCCTCCTGCAATCGAAGGCACTATCGAAATAGTATCACTCTCCTTGATTGCGGTGGCCTCTTTTTGCAGATAGCGGACGTCTTCGTCGTTCAGGTAAACATTGACAAAAGAACGCAATTTGCCGTCTTCGGTATAAAGATGTCGCCGCAGGTCAGGATGCTTGGAAATCAGCCCGGACAAGGCTTCAGCGACGGTGCCAGCTTTGACCTCGACCGTCGGTTGCTTGCCGGCGTATTGCCGCAGGGGTGTGGGGATATTGATCTTCGTCATGGTCATAAAGGATGCCGGAAAACAGCCATGGGATTCAGTCCGTCCGAAACGTTGCAAACAACGTCTGTACAGACGCTTTGCAGACGCACTACCGACGGATTTAATGTAGAAACGTAGCTCGCTAAGTTTCTCCTTGTTGCACTACGATCTTCTCGTCCGCCAGCTTCTTGTCATTCTCGTCGCTGCCCGTCAGCTCGAATGAATTCGTCACCACGGCCTTGCCTTTTTCCACGCTGGTAATTACGTATGAGCAACCCAGCCAGTGCGCTTCGGCAAGATCAGTCTGCGACCAGCGCGCAGGATGGTCGGGATGCGAATGATAAAAGCCGACAATGTCCTCTCCCCGCTCGCGCCCCTGGCGCTGGATACGCACCAGTTCGCGCGGATCGATGTGATAGCGGTTCTGCGGCGAATCAACCCGCGTGTTGCCGCAACGGGCAATCGACGTCACCACGCGCTCGTCCTCGCGCATTTCACCGAGCAAAACGCCGCAGCACTCGTGCGGATAGGTCTCCTCGCCGTGGCCGCGAATCTCGTCAAATTCAGTCTTGCCAATCTTCAACATAAAAAACTGTCACCACAGAGGCACAGAGAATGTTGTTTTTGTTCTTCTCTGTGACTCTGTGTCTCTGTGTCTCTGTGGTGAAACGCACTTAGCCCTCCTGCCAGAATCTCTCGCTCAAGTATTTGTCGCCTGAATCGCACAGAATGGTCACGAACACGCCATGCTCGTTTTTCTTGAGCTGCCGCGCCACTTGCAGGCAGCCGACCACGGCCGCAGCTGCCGATATTCCAACCAGCAAACCCTCCTCGCGAGCCAGACGTTTGGCCATGGCGTAGGCGTCTTCGGTGGAAATGCCGAGGTCGGTATCAGCCAGCGACGGATCGTAAATTTTCGGAACGATGGCGCTGGCCATATGCTTTGCGCCTTCGATTCCGTGGAATGCAGAATCCGGCTGCAGCGAAATACAGCGGATGCGCGGATTCAATTCCTTCAAGCGCCGCGTGGTCCCAACGAAAGTTCCACTGGTGCCTAACATCGAAACGAAGTGGGTGATGCGTCCTTCCGTCTGCTGCCAGATTTCATTGGCGGTGCCATGGTAGTGAGCCTGCCAGTTGGCGTCGTTCGAATACTGGTCGGCGTAGTAATAGACATCCGGATGCGTGGCGGCCAATTCACGCGCCACGCGGATGGCGCCGTCGGACCCATCGGCTGGGTCGGTGTACAAAATGTTGGCGCCGTATGCATGCAAGATGCGCTTGCGTTCGACCGATACATTCTCCGGCATGCACAGCGTCACCGGGAAACCCTGCGCCGCGCCGATCATGGCATAAGCAATTCCAGTGTTGCCGCTGGTCGAATCCAGCAGAATTTTACCGGATGTTAACTTGCCACTCGCCCTTGCTTGCGCCACGATATTGGCGGCGGCGCGGTCTTTGACCGAGCCTCCGGGATTAAGCCACTCCGCTTTGCCGAGAATTTCGATTCCGGGCAGATCGCTGGCGATGCGTGCCAGGCGGAGCAGTGGCGTGTTGCCGATGCGATCCACGCTGCGCTGGCCCAAACTTGGTTTGGCAAGCGAATCCCTTTGGTCCGCATGTGCCGCAGAACCGGACACTTCCGCGATATTTGGAGATACGGGTTGCATAACTTCAAACTCTAAGGCCGTGACCTACGTAATGTCCCTTAAAAGCGAAATTAGGTGCCACGAACGGTTGGTTAGATTATAAGAGAGACTGCTTGGTTCCACCGAAGATGCGGGGCCGGCACCTTTTTCAGGAATCCGCATCTAAAGTAAGCGAGAACGAAGGATGAAATGGCAGCGAAGGCAGAAGAACGGACTTACGAAGAAGCGCTGAACTGGCTGCGCGACCACGGCTTTGATCTGATCGAAGCGCCAGGCACGCAAGCACGGGTGTTCCTGAAGAAATACAACGTATCGGCCGCCATCCAGAAGAATGGCGACGACCACGTAAAGATATTTGCTTACCCCGGCTACCTGATTGGCAGCGAGATTTCAAAGCTGGTGAACAAGGGATACCAGCAGTTTCTCAAAACCGCCAAAACCGAAGTCCCGGCCACCGCGGACCATCTGAAGGCCCTACAACAATTCACCGAAGAATTGAAAGAAGGCTTGGGCCTGCCCACCTTATATAACGAATCGCTCGGTACAGTCAGCGAATCGTACCAGTACGACCGAGTTGAAAATCGCGACAAGCCCGCCGCGGATCGGCCGAAGCGTCCCTGGGAAAAAGCTGGAGTTATGGCCGCCGCCGCGAAAAAAGGCCGAGCATAACCCACCCCACTCTAGACGGGACCGGACCGCGCCGCACCCCAAATCCTCGGGAAGCAAGCGTTTCTCTCGAGCATCTGCGAAACACGCCAGGGCAAAACCACCTGGTCTCAAGTCGAACGGCTCGATTTAAACGCCCGACATCAAACTCTCTCGGTAAAAATCAACATGGGATGGCAGAACGATGACCGGAACTTTCCCGCTAACCGCTTCGTAAGTATTGCCATGAACGTTACAACGGTGATGGCGTCGGCGGATAAACAAGCAGTGAAGAACGCGGTAACCTGGATAGGTCTCTGCGTGTCTTTGTTTTCAATGCTGGTGATTCGGCAGGTGTTTCACACCATTTCTCCCCAAGCCGACACGGCCCTGGCGCTGACCCGAGAGGTGTGCATGTTCGCCGCCGCGGGTGTGCTGGTGTGGCTGATTCGTCGCGGCGAACGGCTGCCTCTACGCTCGATTGGGATTGGCGCTTCTCCCGTGTGGAAGTCGCTGGCTTGGGGTACGGTCATTGCTGTTGCGTGTATCGTACCCGCCGCTGGAATCGCGATGCTTACTGGATACGGTCACGGTGCGGCATCACAGTCGTTTGCCAAACTTCCTATCTGGGTCGTTTTTATTGTGGTCGTGCGCGCTGGTGTGGTGGAAGAATTATTTTATCGAGGCTACGCCATCGAACGGCTGCAGGTACTTGGGCTTGGGCGGGTTGCGTCGTCGTTGGTCCCCCTGGCGATTTTTAGCGCGGCACATTGGACTGGGGGCACGACTAACGCTCTGATGGCGCTTGTTCTCGGCGGAATTCTCACCGCCTTTTATCAGTGGCGCCGGGATCTGGTGTCCAATATGTTCGGACACTTTTTGGTGGACTTTGGGGCGAACGTGTTGCCGGCGCTGTTTGCCTGACGCGCTCATGCTGGCGTTCGAGTGCGCGTACGGACTGACGAACAGGCGATTTGCGAGCCAATCTCAAACGGCGGTTGAGGTGCGTTCTCGTGCTTGCAGAATGGCCAGGAGCCGATCTTTGAGCGGTATCGCAAGAATTACTAAGGCGCTGGCCAAGGGGGCCGCCCGAAAAAACTCCGGCTGGCTCATTCGGCCACTAGCGTAATCGTTCTGAAAATGTCAGCGCTCGATTCAACTTCACTTTCGTAATCACAAACCCTCTTCCGCGATTCATCGTCTGGCTTTATTCTGGTCAAGACACATTGCGACCGTTTCACTGCGCGGTTTCTTTCCGGAAGTCATGATTCCATTTCGCCTCTATACCTTGATCTTGGGCGGCGCGGGTGCTTTGCTGGCCGCGTATCTCCTGCTGCGCCGTAAGCCCAAGGGGCCCGATGAAGTGGAACGGGAGCGGCGGGTGTGGTTGGATCGCATAGGCCGCATTACCGATGGAACCGTCATCGATGTTCAGGAGATGCAGCCCGACGGACGCAAGCCTGCCACCTTCCTGATTTTCCACTATGACGTGGCTGGCGTATCCTACGAAGCCTCGCAGGACGTTACCCACTTGCGCCAACTCATCAACCTCCACTCTTGCCGTCTCGGCCTGCCAACCTCGGTGCGCTACGATCCCCAGAATCCAGGAAACTCCATCGTGGTTTCCGAGCGCTGGATGGGGCTGAGGCAGTAGAGCACCTATCAGCTCTCAGCCGTCAGCTTTCAGCTTAGACACCTCACCAAGTCCACACGCATCGGGGATCGAGATTAGAAGGCTAAATGCTAACTGCCAGGTGCTAATTCCTGAGTAATGAGGCTGAAGGCTGATAGCTGAAAGCTGCTCTTCTAGCTTCCCGCTGCGAACCCGCCGCCGTGCGCCATGGTGAGGCGCAGGAATTTGTGAGGATTTACCGGAGTGTCATTGATGCGGACTTCGTAGTGCAAGTGGGGACCAGTGCTGCGGCCGCTCAATCCAACGTATCCGATGGTGTCGCCCCGGCGCACATACTGTCCGGGAACCACCGCATAGCTGGCAAGATGCCCGTAACGGGTGGTGATTCCGTGGCCGTGGTCGAGGGCGATCGCACGTCCATATCCGCCCATGAAGTCGGCGAACGTTACCACGCCATCGGCCGGAGCTATGACCGGCTGCCCGTAGGAAGCCGATATGTCCACCCCGCGGTGAAACGCACCCTCCCCGTTGAAGGGATCAGTTCGCTCGCCAAACGATCCCGTGATCGGACCCTCCACCGGCCACAGGTTCGGAGCTGAATTGGCCCGTAGCCAGTCCGCGGTGGTGGCATTCCGCGTAAGGCCGAGAGAAATCCCGGTCGCGGCGGCACCACTGAGTGCGGTATCCTTCAAAGCATAGAGCCGGTCAAGCGAAGAGCTTACTTCGGCGTCCTGCACATGATCGGAAGATCCCGATTCCAGGGTGGGGTTCGATTTCAAACCGTAGAGTGAAGAAACTTCGCTGGCCAGCGAGCCCAGCGACGCCACTTGAATGTCTCTTTCCTGGGCTACCTGCTCCAGCCGCGAATAGCGGTTTTTCAACTCATCCTTCTGGGTTCGCAGCTCGTTGTAGTGCGAGACCTTCAACAGCATGCGCATGTAAGAACTGGCAATGCCGGTGAGGCTTAATGCCCCTATTGCCGCCCCCACAATTAACACGTATAGATAATGAACTGGGATGGGAATCTTGCGGAGCTGACCGTCGTCGCCCCTAGCCACGAAAAGTATGTAGAAACGCTTGCGCAATATTTTCCCTTCGTTAAGTGATCGGATCGAACTCTCGCGGCAGGTTCGCCGCCTTGATCCTACGACCCGATTCTGCTGCGATCATGCCTTTCCCTTTTTGGGAATCACGCACGCAGATCGCTCCGTCCTACCAGAACCAGGGTCAGGCCCGAAATCTCCGTGCCGGCAATCCTAACCGTATGCGACACTTAGCCCGGACAGAGTTTTAGAAGTAGCTTCGCAACGGTAACAAAGTAGGTTGCTCCTGTCAACGACCCAAAGCACAACCCATGGTTACCGAAGACACAGGGCAGCTGGTACTTCGGCGGGTTACCACCGGTAAACTTCTCAGTATAAAGATCAATCCGTCGCCGGCCGGATGCGGCTGGACCAAGCGGCCCGCCAGCCATGGCCGGCTAACAGAGGCCTTTCTTGGATGGGTCCCAGCCCGCGCCAGTTGCCCCCACCCCTTCAACTTGGCCGTTAGCCACCAGATTCCTGCCCAAGCGTGCGTTGCTTGTATATTGGATCAGGTGCATTTTGCCTCACGCGGAAAAACTACTGATTGCTCGAATTCGGGCTCGGGCTTCCCGCAGGCGAGGAGTGGCAACAGGCATCGGAGACGATTGCGCGATTCTGCAAATCCCCGCAGGTCACCAGATGCTGCTTACCACCGATTTCAGCCTGGAAGGGGTCCATTTCCGGCGGGAGTGGCATCCCCCTGAAAGCGTCGGCCATCGCTGCCTAACCCGCGGCCTCAGCGACATCGCTGCCATGGGCGGCATCCCCGTCGCCGCATTCCTGTCGCTCGCCCTGCCCCAGACCCTGCCCCAGACCTGGGTTGACCAGTTCGTGAAAGGTCTGCTCAAGCTTGCGGACCGGTTCAATGTGAGCCTCGCGGGCGGAGATACAGCGCAATCCCCGGGCGGAGTTCTGGCGGATATTGTTGTTGTCGGATCAGTCCCGAAGGGGAAGGCAATCCAACGCTCAGGCGCCCGCGCTGGCGACCGTGTCTATGTGACGGGCTCGTTGGGAGGCGCCACCGCCACGTTGAAGTTACTATTCGCCGGCCAAAAACTGCGGCTGGCCGATTTCCCACGCCATTTCAACCCCATCCCCAGAATCGAAGTAGGCCGGTTCCTGCTGGAAAAAGGCCTTGCCTCCGCTATGATCGACCTGAGCGACGGCCTCTCCACCGATCTCGCGCACATCTGCGAAGAAAGCGGCGTGGGTGCCGAGATCCACAGCCCAGCCATCCCCCGCGCCAGCATTGGGAAACCGGCACGCGAAGTCGAACTGCAATTCGCCCTCAACGGCGGCGATGACTACGAACTGCTCTTCACGGCACGCCCCGGCAAACGTGTCCCCTCCCGAATTGCAGGGCTTCCTATCACACAAATTGGTCACATCACCAGGGATAAGCGCGTCGTCCTCGTGAAACATAATGGTGTGACTTCCGAACTCCGTGCCAAAGGCTGGGAGCATTTCAAACCGTAGGCATGGATATGGCCTGTGTGGCAGGCCTATGACCCGCCCGGTCGAGCGAAGCTCGACAGATCCGTTTTGTTGAGCATGTGACTTTCGTGCTACCCGAATCTCTTCTTTATGTGTCGCTCGCCCGCCAACCGGACTAATGTAGCTCTATGTCGTTCCCAAAATCCGTTCCCCTTCTGATTGCATTCTGTTTGGGCCTAAGCCTCACGCTGACCGCGCAGCCTGCGTCCGTGCCTTCGACGACGACACCCGCCGTCAACAATGACTTCGTCCAAAAGCAATTCGGATCGACTTGCTCCCTGATCGGAATCGATCCCCTGATCGCTGACTTGGACAATGATGGCGTTGAAGACATTGTCATCCCGGCCCGCTGCACCAATCCAATGATGGACCAAGCCGAAAATGGCTTCATCGTCGTCGATCCCTATAACAGCTTCTTTGGCTACGGCAATCCTAAGATCACCACGCAATTTTCCTCGGATGACCCAGAGCGCCGCGGCTACGCGCTGCTGGTGATTCACGGAGCCGGCCCCGAAGCCTGGCACTCTGCCACTCCTAAGGCGAAGTTCATCATCGTGAATCTGCCCTTCAAGCAGGTAGTCGTGAAAAAGCTGGCCGTGAAGAAGAACAAGACGATCATGGGAATCTTCACCGAAGAAACCGGCGGCGACCAGGCCACCTCCGTGCTCTTCTGGGACGGCAAGAAATATAAGTACGTTCCCCTCGGCTCCAGTATGGAGTAATCGCAGCTCGATGGAGGACAGGCGTCTCGCCCGTCCAGCCGAGCAAAGCTCGGCATCTCTTCCCGTATCAATCTGAGGTGTAATTCCCGATCGCCTCTAACCCGCTATAATTCTCCCGCCATGAGAATCGAAGAAAAACTTGCTGAACTGAAAAAGCGCGACCACCTGGCCGAAGACGGTGGCGGCGAGGAGCGCCGTGAAAGGCAGCACAAAGAAGGCAAAATGTCGGCCCGCGAGCGCATCGAGTTCCTGCTCGATGAAGCCACATTCGAAGAGACCGACAAACTGGTTACTCATCGCTGCAACGACTTCGGCATGGCCGAGCAAAAGATCTACGGCGACGGATTCATCACCGGATACGGCCGCATCGAGGGCCGCCTGGTATTTGTCTTCGCCCAGGATTTCACCGTCTTCGGCGGCTCCCTCTCCGAGACCAACGCCGCCAAGATCGTGAAAGTCATGGATTTAGCCGCCAAAATGGGAGCCCCTATGATCGGCCTAAACGATTCGGGCGGCGCCCGCATTCAGGAAGGTGTCATGTCGCTCGCCGGCTACGCCGACATCTTTTTAAGAAACACTCTGTATAGCGGAGTAGTTCCGCAAATTTCCGCCATCATGGGCCCATGCGCTGGAGGCGCCGTTTACTCACCCGCGATTACCGACTTCATTCTGATGGTCGACAAAACTTCCTATATGTTCATCACCGGACCCGACGTAATCAAGACGGTCACCCACGAGGAAGTCACCAAAGATGAATTAGGCGGCGCAGAAACCCACAACGAAACCTCAGGGGTGGCCCACTTTAAAGCCCACGACGATGCCGAGTGTCTCTCGATGGTTCGCGAGCTGCTAAACTTCATGCCCTCCAACAATCTGGACGACCCGCCGCGCAAGCCCTGCACCGACCCCATCGATCGCGCCGATCCCGCGTTAGACAAGATTGTCCCCGACCAATCGAACCTGCCCTACGACATCAAAGACGTAATCCACACGGTAGTAGACGACGGCTACTTTTTCGAAGTCCAGGAACACTACGCCAAAAACATAGTAGTCGGATTCGCCCGCCTGAACGGCCGCCCGGTAGGAATCGTAGCCAACCAACCAGCATTTCTAGCGGGCACGCTGGATATCAACGCCTCCATCAAAGGCGCCCGCTTCGTCCGCTTCTGCGATTGCTTCAACATCCCGCTGGTGACTTTCGAAGACGTCCCCGGATTCCTCCCCGGAACCAATCAGGAATACGGAGGCATCATCAAACACGGAGCCAAGCTGCTGTTCGCTTTCGCCGAGGCCACGGTGCCAAAGGTGACAGTAATAACCCGCAAAGCCTACGGCGGAGCCTATTGCGTCATGGCCTCCAAACACATCCGCACCGACGTGAACTACGCCTGGCCCACAGCCGAGATCGCCGTCATGGGTCCGGAAGGCGCAGTGGACATCGTCTACAAACGCGAACT
>Ga0074044_10003125_pt1 | contig 14215 bp, 20 predicted proteins | sample BogForMeECP23OM1_FD_94443 | JGI IMG/M metagenome (GOLD analysis project Ga0074044, IMG submission 94443) | Bog forest soil microbial communities from Calvert Island, British Columbia, Canada - Bog Forest MetaG ECP23OM1 | ecosystem: Environmental > Terrestrial > Soil > Wetlands ... | reverse complement strand
TAGCATGTATGCAACTAATGTTGCTGGCGCTAAAGCAGCAGGAATTAATGTAATGGCATATAATTTTATTTTCCCACTACCTACCAATCATATTGGAGATAATCGTGATCCAATTTCACAAGCCAGACTTCACTTTAATGCTACCAATGGCGAACTAGCTGCGGTTGATTGTGAATGGCCAGTGCAGGCAGATTTTGCAAAATGGGGATGTAGTCCGGCTCAAATTAATCAATGGATGATAATCTATTTTCAAGAATACACTAGATTGGATAATGGCAGGAAGCCATTAATATATACGTACCCCAATTGGGCGCAAACCATTCATTTAGATCCTAGTTTTGCACAATATCCATTATGGATTGCTTCTTACGAGCCGACTCCAACTATTCCTGCCCCATTTACTGACTGGACGTTATGGCAAGATAGCGGAGGCACAGGAGCCAATGCGGGGCATTTACCCAACGGAGCACCCGTTGACACAGATAAGGCCAAAGACCTCTCTCTGTGGCAGCCTGTGGCAGTAACCCCAGCTCCAGCACCACCTCCCGCTCCTCCAATGCCAGATCCAGTTGTAGTTCCTGTAGTGCCAACCCCACCAGTTTCTTCCAATATTTTTAGCTCCATTGTCGCTGTATTAACTAATTTCTTTAAATGATCTTTTGTCGAGATAAAGTGGTATTAGTTATATGATCCTTTATGGCCGACGAGAACAAATTAATTATTTTGGACAACAAAAAATGTCAGGTCATCCTTTCCGATCCTGCCGTTTATAAGAAGTTGCACAACTTCTTATCGTTTAAAACGGTAGGAGTAGAATATACCCCTGCCTATCAAAATGGTTGGAATGGTATTACCTATTTGATGAATAAGAGCGGAACTTTTTTCTCGGGCCTTGCACCTAAAGTTAGAGGATTTCTAGAGAAACATGAGGTTGTTTTTACAGAGGAAGATAGGCGTGCTGACCTCCAACACTATTCAGAGATAGATATCTCTAAGAAGCTCAAAGAGCTGGAGATGGAACCACGTGATTATCAACAAGAGATTGTTGATGCTGCTCTTGCTAATAGGAAAGGTATTGTTCGAGCTTGCACAGGTAGTGGTAAGACACTCTGCACAGGAATAATTACAGCTAAGATTAACAAGCCAACCATTATCTATGTTATTGGTTTGGATTTATTGAAGCAATTTCACGCCCTCTTCTCTTCTTTGTTTGATGAGCCTATTGGATTTATTGGCAACGGTGTCTGTAATATTCATCGCATTAACATTGCCAGTATCTGGACTATAAGTAGTGCTCTCAAAATTAAGACACCAGTCATTGATGATGATTTAGATGAGAAAGAGTTGGCGCCCAACCAAATTCAATCGGCTAACATTTTGGAAATGCTTCAAAAGACCAAAGTGCATATCTTCGATGAAAGCCATGTTATTACAACTGATACCATCAAATCAATCTTCAATAAGATTGACCCAGAATATATCTATGGTTTTTCAGGAACTCCCTTTAGAGATGATGGTTCGGAGCTACTTATCAATAGTATCCTGGGCGAGCAGATTATCAACGTCCCCGCTTCCCGATTAATTGCGGCAGGATATCTAGCCCAGCCAATCATTAAGTTTGCTAGGGTTCCCAAGACATATATTGGGACTGGAACCTCTAGCTATCAAACTGTCTATAAAGAGTACATCACTGAAAATATTATTCGAAATAAGATAATCATTGAAAATACTAAAGAGCTATTGACAAAAAATTATCAGGTCTTAGTTTTATTCAAGCACCTTCAGCACGGGAAAAATCTCCGAGAATTATTGGATTCGGAGGGAATTAGCTATGAATACCTGTCAGGCAACGATGCTCTCGATAAGAGATTAGAGGTTAAAGAAAGCCTCCTCTCTCATAAGATCAATTTAGTTCTAGCGAGTAGTATTTTTGATATTGGAATTGATATTAGCTCGCTCTCTGGCTTAGTCTTAGCTGGAGGCGGTAAGAGTAGTATTAGAACGCTACAGAGAGTGGGCCGAGTTATTCGCAAGAACAAGGGCAAGAAATATGCTGCCATTGTAGATTTCTATGATGATGTCAGATACCTTAAAGGGCACACTAAGATAAGGCACAAGATCTATAAATCAGAAGAAGGATTCAAGCTTATGATTCCTAAGAATATAACGGATCTCAAATAATGGAGATGTAAAATGGCAGAATATAAAATTACACCAGGTGAGCATAATTCAGAGTTAAGACTTAGAAGTGGAGAGGTTAACGTCAATGATCGTTTAACCTCTTTTCTCTATGAATTGATGCGAGATCACCTTGATGCTGGCACTGTAGAGAAACTTGTCCGAGACTCACAGGATCCAGACGTGGCCTATACAAATGGTTGGCTTGCCCAATATGCTGAGGATCTTGCTAAGAGATTAAGATGAGCTTTTATGATTGGCGACTGCTCTTAGCTGAGACTAAAATAACATTTGAAAACAAAGAGTATGTCTTAGCGGTAGGTTACATTCACAATTTGCATCCTAGTATAACAGATTCTTTATATATTAGAGTTTTGGATGGCAATCATTGTATTTGTGGTGATTATATCGACCCTTATTTAAGAGATTTTGTTGAGATGAATATGTCAAGACATAGCATGTCTCCAGAGTTCATTAAGTTTTGTATAGATAAAGCTGAGCGCATAGAGAAGTTAAAGGCATTCGCATGAATGAAAAGCTTTATCATTATGGCGGCTTTAATACAAAATTGGGAAGTTTCGATATTTACTACCAAGACAGACTTTATACAATAGAATGTGGATTAATTAATGCTAACACTTTAATTTATCCTTTTGTTCCTCCTCATTATAAATTATTTGTTGCAATATGGTTAAACGATCAGTCACCTCTTCATTTGGGGGCAGCTGATTTTATATGCTGTACATCCACAGATCGTTTACGCATTTTTGAGCATAGCAAAAGTTTTCCAGAAGAATTTATTTCTGAAATCGAATATCAAGCAAGACGTTTTGAAAAATTAAAGGCATTTTTATGACAGATGAAGATATTGAATTTTCTGATTATCCCAATGATAAGTATAAGAAGTTCTTTGATAAGTTCTCCGAAATTGAAACCCTAGATGTGTCCCAATGGAAACCGGCACATCTCTTAGGATACTTTTGTAAGAAATATAAAGAAACATATAAGGCCAATTATGCTTGGAAATTCAACAATCCAGCCCCAAGCAAATGCTTTGAAGTATGGCAAATGAGCGTTCTCGCTTCTAAGCTTTCGGCAAACCCCAAAATCTTAAGAGACTACATAGACTGGATTTATGAGAATATTGTTCCACAAGCTAAAAGAAAATTAACCTCTATATCTTTTATGACTAAAGAAGAAGTTGTTAATGATTACAAGATCAATGTCTTGTTTGCAGGAATGAAGGGATCTAATGTAGATCGAACTACACCACTGCCTGCAATTTATAAAGACATTTTTGCTAAAGCTGGCTTTCTCATTAATACATATGGCGATTTAGCTTTCCTATCACAAATGAGTCCAATGCCAAGAGAAATTTCTTGCGCTATGATGGACATCATCGATAAGCATGGGTTTGACAAAGACATTCTTAAGAGGATTGTATGAAATTAGAACAAGGGCAACACGTTAAATGTTTCATGAGATCAACAATGGTCTTAGAGGGATTAGTTGAAGAATGGACGGAGGCACAGGTGGTATTAAAATCATTAGACGGACAAAGTTTAATGATTATACACTCCCCGGCCACCGATATAATGATCACCAAAGTTGTGCTCTTGGAAATTTCCGAAGAAGAGGTTCCGAGGAGAAAAACTCCCCAAGAATGGCCAGATGCTCAGCCCAAAGAACGAATCAAAGAGAAGTTGGCAGAGGTGCTAGAACCAACTGGCGACTTGAACATAGATAATTTGAATTTGACGGAGTTACGTCAACTAGTTCATGAGCAAGAGAAGCAAATGATTGCTCAGAAAAAGAAAGAGCATTTTGGAACTCCAAGTGCCCCTAAACGTTCTGTTCCGTATAGCAATCCATGGGGAGAATCTGCGTATTATCAACGGCCAAGAAAGAAACAATAATGGAAGCGCTCGATTTCACTCGTTCAAAAGCTCTTAACAACATTCCTAATAAAAAATTACAAGATATTCTTTCCGCCATTCAAAATGGTTCTGAAGATGATAAAGTTAAAGCTATCAAGCTTATGGCTATCAATAGATATGCAGATAGCAATATTCCAATTGAGTATTGGAATTTGAAGATGGAGAAAGACTTCATTGGAGACGTAAGGCTCAAGCAGAAGTATGATGATTATATTCTCGATGTTAAAAATTCGTATATTACGGGCGCCTCTTTTTGCTTAACTGGATTTCACGGTCTTGGCAAAACTATGACAGCCACCTGTATTCTTAAGAAGGCTTGTCAAAAAGGATATTCATGCCTTTACACAACTCTAAGTGATATTGTGACAGTTCTGACTCAAGCAGGCATGGAAGATAAATTTCTCTCTAGAAGAGAATTGGTCTTAGTAGATTTTTTAGTCATAGATGAGTTTGACCCAAGATTTATGGCTAGTGACAATGCAGCTGACTTATACGCCAGAACTTTAGAGAGCATCTTTCGAACGAGAAGCGCCAATAAATTGCCAACCATCATGTGTAGCAATAGTCCTAATGTTGTTGAAAGTTTTCATGGTCCATTGAAGGCAAGCATTGACAGTCTAATAAAAGGATACTTACCAACATTTCCTGTTTTTGGAGATGATTATCGTGGAAGGGAAGTTAAATGAGCTTCAACGAATTAGATCTGATAGTTCTCAAAAACATTATCACCAATAAGAAGAATGGGTTAGATTTCGCTAGTGAAAATGATTCCAAACTCTTTTCTCCTGATGTGTGGAACTTTGCTAATTTAGCGGTCAATTATATTAAGACCTACAAAGAGCTGCCAACTCTTCGTGTCATAACGGAGAAGCTGACTAAGAACAATAATGAAAAGCTAGCTGAGACTGTTAAAACTATTTGGGCAGAATTGGATAAAATCCAAATTGATGAGAAAGAGTATAAGCACGATCTGGAAAAGATCAAGAAGCGTTTTGCCGAAAAGCAACTCTTGTCGATGCGGGACGATCTCAGCAAATTAGATTTGAGCAACCTTGATGTGGCTAAGATTGTCACTGGCATTCAAAACAAACTTCAGCCCATTAAGAACTTAGAGCATAAGAAAACTTATGAGAGTAAGAGTGTTAGAGATTATCTGCCAACCTTCGTAGATAAGTTTAATGCTAGAAAGAACAATCCAGATCTTGACAAAGGTTTGATGACCAAGTATTCTTTCATTGACTATGCCACCAATGGATTGAAGCAGGCTGATTTTCTTATCATCGCTGGAGAAAGCGGTTTTGGTAAGAGTTTATTCTTAAACAACATTGGCGTTCAAGTTTGGTTGCAAAATAACAAAATTGCTTTTGATGGTGAGCCACAAGCAGAAATAACTCCCGGCAAGAATATTATCTATTTCAGTTTGGAGATGCCCTATGAAGATTGCTTCAATCGCTTTTTGAGTCGTCTCTCAGGAGTCCCCTCAAGAAAAATAGAGAACTCTGATTTAACCAAAGATGAGTTTGCTAAGATAAAGGCGTGCCTTGAGTTCATTAAGAACTATCCATACAATTTTAAGATTGTAGATATTGCGGATGCTTGCGCTAATGATTTGGAAGCCATCTTGCTTGATACTGGAGAGAACTTCGATGCCATCTTTATTGACTACCTTGGTATCATGAAACCCAATGAAAAAATTGAGGATCAGGATTGGTTAAAGCAAGGCATAATTGCCTATGAAGTAAGAGCAATTGGAAGAAGACATGAGAAGCCAATGTTCTCGGCAGTGCAGCTTAATAGAAAGTCTCCAGGCAAAGAATCTTCTGACAACGTTGGTCTCAACCGACTAGCTAGGTCAGGTACCATTGCTACGCATGCGACACATGTTATACAAATCGAGAACAGGCCAAATGAGGACAAGCATCCAGACTTCATATACCATTTTATAAAAAACAGAAAAGGCCCCAAGGGCAAAGGAACTCTAATCAAAAATCTGGCCTGCGCTACATTAATTGATAGAGAGACTCCGGCAGAAAATGATAATGGTAATGACAACAAATACGATGACTTCTTCATAGATCAAGATGACATTTCAGAGGAGATGGAAGACCTAGAATTATAAGGCAAAAATATGAAACCTAATGAAGAAGTGGTGGCAGAAGCCGTCAGAATAGAATTTGAAGAGAAGACAGGAAAATTATATATTGTCTTCGAAGTAATAGACGAAAAATATAAACAAGACATTAAGAAGAACTGGATACAAGATATAGAATATAAACTAGTAGATAAATGCCTGGTGAAAGAATGAACGAACAACAATGGCAAAATCTCAAAATCCTAATTGATGAGGAGTATAGTATTTGTCTTAGCGTGCATGATTATATAGATATTTTATCAATGAATATGTCAGAACCAGAGTCTTCAGGATTTGAAATGTGTACAGAACGTGACCTTATCAAAATAGGACTATATGGTTGGTTCAGAAATGGATTAGTTTCGATCTACGTTTCAAAAAATCTTGAAGAAGGTTATATTAGGATTTCCAGCGAGAAGTCCAATGCCAATATTATTCAAAATATTGTCCAAGGAAAATCTGTCTGGTCTAGTGCCGTTCCACTGGATTATTTGACATCTATAGAGCAACTTGAACGATTACTAAAGCTCAAAGCTTTTTGGTAACAGGAGAAAGAAAATGCCTACATATTTACATCAATGTACAGACTGCACCCATGAATGGGAGGATTTTTATAGCATGTCTCAGGAGCCACCTAAGGTCTGCCCTGCTTGCAATAAAGAAACTGCTAAGAGAGTCATCTGCGGATCTAACAGAGGGGTTGTAGAACTATACGGTCAGGACTTGGTTGATAAAATTAAGGCTGATGTTAGACAATTGAAAAAGGATGCCGCCAAAGATGAGAAGGTTTATTCTAATCTTTTAGGTGAGGAGAAATATCAAAATTTGCAAACCAAAATGGATGATCAAAAAAGAATTAGGCGAAAATAAATAAAAATTGACACATCAATAATGAGAGATTACATTATGCCGACCTACGAATATTATTGCGAACATCATAAAACTATCGAAGTTCAACAGTCAATTAAAGATCCCGTATTAGAGGAATGCCCGCTGTGTTTAGAAGAGAATAAGCACAGCAAAGTTACCAAACAAATTAGTCTTTGCGTTTTCCACTTGTCTGGCGGAGGTTGGGCTAGTGAAGGATACAAGTAACACCATGACGAGCAATAACAACTGGGATGCAGATAAATATAAGCTGGAGCAAATTATTGATTTACTCAAATTTGCATTATCTCTTGATGATGAAGAAATTATCAAATCCACAGTTGAAAGTGTTATTGAAACGTTAGAAGAAATTGCCAAATAAATCTGCTGCGTTATGAAAATTGCAATCTAATTTTCCGATCCGTATCAATATTTGGATATACCTTTACTTCAGAGCCAAAGTGAGAAAAACAACATGTTGACAGAACAAGAAGCGCATGATCTAATGACTAAGTTCATAGATCTTAGAACGAAATTTAAAGAGACTGGTGATGCTAAAATTGAAGTAGAATTGAAGCGCCATGAACAAGAATGTATCGAAAAATTCAGATATTTGGTCACGATGAAAACGGGTCGTTATAAGGCCTTTTCTAATTATGACGATTTAAACCAAGAGGGCTTTGAAGCTTTAATCAAGGCTATGAAAACATTTAAGCCAAACAAGGGTAATTTCTTTGCGTGGGCGCATAACTATATTGGCACTCGTATTTCAAGAAGCGCCAACTTGCACACCACCATTCGATTTCCTTTGAAAGTTGCCAAGGCCAGTACTCCTCACAAAGAATCGGTTATGCCAATTCAAATTGAAGAGAGGTTTTGCCCAGACAAAGAATTGGAAGACTCTCAAACTCATAGCGCAATTCAAACTGCACTCGCCTCTCTTTCTAGAGAGCAAAGAGACATTATTAGTTTAGCATACGGATTTGACGGAGACAAGCCAATGTCGATCAATAAAATCTGTAAGAAACTCAACATCTCTAGATTGTACTGTATTAAAACAATTAACAGCTCTCTTTCTCTCATGAAAGAGAACATAAAAATATAACTTGTCCAAGCAAACAGACTGGACTTCAACCTAATTCTCTTTAAGGACGGATTATGACGGGACACCTTTATCATCAGGCACTAGAAGCATCAATCGAATATTTTCAAGGCGATGAATTCGCTGCTAAAGTTTTCGTGGATAAATATGCTTTGCAAAACAAAGAAGGAGAATTTTTAGAATTAACTCCGTCTGACATGCATCGACGTTTAGCAAAAGAATTTGCACGTATCGAAGCTAAATATCCCAATCCAATGTCGGAGGAAGAAATATTTGGTTTGCTAGACCATTATCGTTTCATTGTCCCCCAAGGTAGCCCCATGTTTGGCATAGGTAATGAGCACTATGTCCAATCGTTGGGCAATTGTTTTGTTGTTGAGTCTCCTCATGATTCCTATGGTGGTATTCTTAAAACAGATCAAGAGATGGCCCAATTAATGAAACGTCGAGCTGGTGTTGGTACAGATATTGCCAATATTCGACCCAAAGGAATGCCAACTAAAAATGCCGCCAAGACTACTGACGGCATTGGTATTTTTATCCATAGATATTCTAATACATGCAGAGAAGTTGCCCAATCGGGAAGACGGGGCGCTCTCATGTTATCCAATCATATTAATCATCCAGAGATTGAAACCTTCATTCATATCAAAGACGACCCTAAAAATGTAACTGGCGCCAATCTTTCTATTAGAATTACTGATGCATTTATGAATCATGTAAAAAAGAATGAAAACTTTACTCTCCAATGGCCCGTCTCTGCAAAGAATCCCGTCATAACTAATACGGTCAAAGCCAAAGAACTATGGGATCAAATTATTGATTGCGCCTGGAGTCGAGCTGAGCCAGGCGTTTTGTTTTGGGATCGCATTATTGATAATTCTCCAGCTGATATTTACGCAACCAAATATCCTAATTTCAGAACACAATCTACCAATCCTTGCGGTGAATTGCCACTTGGATTAGATAGCTGTCGTTTGTTAGTTGTTAATCTTCTTTCATTTGTTAGCAATCCATTTACTAAGAAAGCCAAATTCGATTTTGACTTATACGCTAGCGTTTGCCAAAAAGCTCAGAGACTAATGGATGATTTAGTTGATTTGGAAATTGAAAAAATTGAGAGGCTCATCAAGAAGATTCAATCCGACCCGGAACCAGAAGTGGTTAAGATGGTTGAGCTAAATATGTGGAATCAATTCTTACAGTCTTGCACTCAAGGCAGAAGAACTGGCACGGGCATTACCGCTTTAGGCGATACCTTGGCCGCTCTGGGTATCAAATACGGATCACCAGCTTCCATCGAGATGACAGGAGAGATTTACAGAAACCTAATGATTAATGCTTATAAGTCAAGCTTTATTATGGCAGGGGAAAGGGGCGCTTTCCCTATTTTCGATCCTTCTATGGAAGAAGGCCATCCCTTTATTTCTTTGGTTTTATCTCAAGAACCAGAATTGAAGAAGCTTTATAATAAACACGGACGCCGTAATGTAGCTCTCTTAACAACCGCCCCTACTGGTTCTGTTTCAACACAGACTCAAACTACGTCCGGTATTGAGCCAGCTTACATGTTGTCTTATGTTCGTCGTAAGAAGCATAATCCTTCCGATAAAAATGCTCGGGCTGATTTCGTTGATGCTATGGGTGATTCTTGGCAAGAGTTTACCGTTTATCACCATGGGGTCAAGAAGTGGATGGATGTCACCGGAGAGACTGATATTACTAAGTCTCCGTACCATGGCGCTACTTCTAATGATGTTGATTGGGTAGCCTCTGTTGATTTACAAGCTGTTGCTCAGAAATATATTGATCACAGTATTAGTAAGACCTGTAACCTGCCAGAAAATGTTAGTCGGGAGGTTGTTTCTCAGGTCTATATGAGAGCTTGGGAAAAGGGCTGTAAAGGCTTTACTGTCTATCGCGATAAGTGTCGAGATGGCGTTCTCATCAATGCCTCACAATCTAAGAAATCTAAAGATGGTAGGCCTGGAGAAGTTTCCGTCTCTGAAGCTCCCAAGCGACCTATTGAATTAGTCTGTGATATTAAGAAGGCAAAAATCCAAGGAGAACAATGGACTATTTTCGTTGGGCTGCTTAACGGCAAACCCTATGAAGTCTTCGGAGGACTTTCCAAATATGTGGATATTCCCAACAAGTTCAAATTGGGAAAGATTGTTAAGAATGGTAAGGTGGAAGACATTACTACCTACAATCTAATTTTAGGAGAAGGTGACGATCAAATGCTCATCAAAGATATTGCTAATGTTTTTGATAACGCTAACTTTGGAGCTTTTACAAGAACTATTTCTCTAGCTTTACGCCATGGAACTCCAGTCCAATATGTTGTGGAGCAATTGCAAAAAGACAAACATTCAGATATTACTTCTTTTTCAAAAGTTATTGCCAGAGTTCTCAAAAATTACATTGTGGATGGCACCAAATCAACTTCTGAAAGAAAATGTCCTAGCTGTGGAAATACCCAATTGGTCTATGAACAAGGCTGTATGGGGTGTGTTGGAGGTACAATGCCAGATGGAACGCCTTGTACTTGGAGTAAATGTTAAGACAAATTACTAATTAATAGGCATTGATGTTGAGATGAAAGGTATTATCCTTCTGAATTATAATGAGAACACTCGTCAGGTAGAGGACGAAGAGAAAGCTCGCTTTCTCCGAAATTTCTTAGAGCAGTGTTTCAATGACGCCCCCGGAGTTGCTGAGCAAATTGCAACCATTTGGGACGTGGATGGGCCTTTGTCTGCTCCACAAAAAGTAAAATTAAGAAACATCTTAACGACTTACAACATCAATGTTATAGATGATTTTGATGGCAACTTAAAAGTATTTATAGAAAATCAACCTGTAGCTGAGTGGGTTAAGCCTTCTTATAAGTTAAAGAAGGAATTAGATGTTAGAGACCCTAAGAAACGTATTTTTTTGGAGATGGAAGTTAATTGCTGGAGTATCTTCGATTCCTCGGAGATAGAACAAGAGATTGAATAATGAGAAAAATATACGTTCTGGATACGTCTGCTTTAATTTTTGACCCCTGTGTATTTAAAAAGTTTCCTAAGAGTGAGGTTGTTATCCCCATTGCTGTTCTCAATGAACTTGATAAACTTAAAAAGTTGCCTAATGAAGCCGGCAGAAATGCCAGAGTAGCTATTAGATTGCTCGATGAAGCCAGCAATAAAGGCGATATTAGCACTGGCATTCTCTTGGATGAGGACATTCTTCTTAGAATAGATGCGACCTATATCGATGTTACTCAAGTTCCTTACATTGGTTTGGGAGATCCTTCTTACGGAGATACTCAAATTTTAGCTTGTCTCCAAATGAACTGGCACGACCATTTAGAATGTGATGTTGTCTTAGTTAGCAATGATATTAATTTGCGAGTCAAAGCCAAATCAAGAGGAATTGATTCCGAATCATATGAAGGAGAGAGAACTCAGCTCAATGATCTTTATGCTGGTCATCAAACCGTTATGCACGAAGATGCCGGATTGGAATTGCAACAATCAGGGTTTATTGATCCAAGAAACTACAACATACAAATGTGTCTTCATGAATGTGTGACATTCCAAACCAATGATGGCAATGATATTGCTCTTGGTAGAAAAGTGGCTCATAACAAAATCAAAGCCATCCGCAAATCGTATCCTTGGAATATTACCAGTAGAAACACGGAACAGTCTTTTTTGATTGATCTAATCATGGATAACAATATTGATTTGGTGACAGCCATTGGTCAAGCGGGAACGGGCAAGAGCTTATTGTCATTAGCCACTGCTTTAGAATTGGTTATGAATAAGAAGCAATTTGAAAAATTGATTATCTATCGTCCTATTCAGCCTGTCGGAAATGATATTGGATACTTGCCAGGAACTATGGCCGAGAAATTGGCACCTTGGTTTCAAGCTATCATGGATAACTTTGAGTTCTTGTTAAGCAATAAGAATAACAACAATAATGAATGGCGAAGAGATTTGGAAATGTTCCAGAAAAAGGGCAAGATTGAAATGGAAGCCATTACCTACATCCGTGGAAGAAGCATTCCAAATGCTATCATTCTAGTTGATGAAGCCCAAAACTTGAATACTAATGAAGTTAAAACTATTTTGACTCGTGCCGGTGAGAATACCAAAATTATCTTGACAGGAGATATTGAGCAAATTGATAGCCAAGATTTAGATGCTATGGATAATGGATTAACTTATATAATTGAAAAGTTTAAAAACTCAGAATTGGCTGGTCATATAACCTTGACTAAAGGTGAAAGATCTCGCCTTGCTAGCGAAGCTGCTAGAATTTTGTAAAAAGTCCCAATTATGCTGTTATAGTAGATTAGACTTTAATTATTTGTAAGGAGTTTCATGTCTAAAGATAAAAAACAACCACAACCAGCCGTTGCTTTAACACCAGAAGTTGAACCAGTTGCAGCGCCCCCACCTCCTGCCCCTGTTGCGCCCCCTGCACCTCGATTGTCAGATGTCGATAAGATGGCCCTAGATTTAGCTAAGGAGCGCCGAGTAACTGCTCAGTCAGATGTTAAGCTTGCTCAAGCTAAAGGCGAAAATGCCGAATTGGCTTTTAGATATGTTGTGCTTCAACTCTATATGAAGTATGGCCTAACTAACCAAGATGCTCTTGCAGAAGACGGAACCATCGTCATTGGTGGCGCTGTACAACAACAAGGTCGATAATGGATCTTTCAGAACTAACAGCTTTGATTAAGATTAAAGAATACGTTGCTAACTCTGTTGGCATTATGGCTATTGACAGGAAAACTGTTAGCATCCTAAATGGTATTCTCTTACTCTTAGACAAAAAGATAATTGGAATATTGACAAGTGACGAGTTCAAGACATATGTTGATTATGAAAACGTACAAGCTGCTAAGAGTGAGGCTGTCAAGATTACCAATATATACACTGATGACGTCATAGAACGTAAGAAGAAATCACGACTGAACGAAAAATATTAAAGGTAGGAAAACATGAAATTGAACGCTCCCAAAGAGCTGTTCACCGATAACAGCCTTATCCGTCTCAAGGATAATAACTGGCTGGAGAAACAAAGGGTCGCTGGCAGAATCGCTGCTAAGGCCCTTTTGTTATTGGAGCAGTTTGTAAAAGATAAAACATCAAAAACATTATTTGAAATCAATAAAATTGCCGAAGACTATATTGTTGATGCTGGCGGGTCTTGTACCTTTAAAGATTACAAAGGATTTCCGGCCGGCATTTGTATGTCTGTCAATAAGCAGCTAGTTCATGGCATTCCAACAGATTATCGTCTCCAAGATGGTGATATTATAAGTTTTGATTTGGGAGTCACTATTGATGGCGCTATTGCTGATACGGCTATTACTTGTATCTATGGCGAGCCTAAATCAGAAAGACATGTTCAATTAATAAAAGATACTGAGGAGGCTTTAATGCGAGGGATTCAATCCATTAAGGTTGGAGATAGATTGGGGGTTATTGGCAAAGCCATTTATAAATACTCTCATGCCAAAGGATATGGAGTCGTTAATAATTATGGCGGTCATGGTTTAGATTGGAATGTACCTCATGCTGCTCCATTTGTAGAAAATAGGTCAGATGAAACGCAAGGCATTCGAATTCAACCAGGATTAGCTATTGCCATTGAACCCATGTTAGTTCTTGGATCTACTGTAACTACAACTTTAGATGATGGTTGGACTGTTGTCACTCCAGATTTATCAGCTCATTTTGAACACTCTGTTTTCATTCATGAAGATCATGTGGAAATTATTTCTGATAGAAGCTCATTATGATGGATGTGGAGATTAAAAAGATACAGAAAGCCCTTTACTTAAAAGACGCTAAATTGTTTCGAGAGTTTCAGAAAAACTTCCCTGCCCAACCTTATGTAGATAAGTTTGGTGAATGGGGACATTGGACTATTAAAGTTTACTGTTCACATGATGATTCACCGCCGGGGATATATTGCTATTACATAAATATGATTGGG
>Ga0074044_10003124_pt1 | contig 14215 bp, 11 predicted proteins | sample BogForMeECP23OM1_FD_94443 | JGI IMG/M metagenome (GOLD analysis project Ga0074044, IMG submission 94443) | Bog forest soil microbial communities from Calvert Island, British Columbia, Canada - Bog Forest MetaG ECP23OM1 | ecosystem: Environmental > Terrestrial > Soil > Wetlands ... | reverse complement strand
TCGGCAGCCTCTTCGCCGCGCACCTCGCCCAAAAAGGCGAGGCCGAAGTCTGGGCCTACGACGTCTGGGAAGATCACGTCGAAGCCATGCGCAATAGCGGTCTGCGCATTTCCGGAGCCGCCGATTTCACTGCGAAACTGAATGCCACGAGCGACCCCAAGGAACTTCCGCGCTGCGATTATGGCATCGTCGCCACCAAAGCCATCCACACCCGCGGCGCCATCGCGCAGGTGGCCCGCGCCTTCGACGAGAACAGCGCTGTCTGCTCCGTGCAAAACGGAGTTGGCAACGAAGAGATCATCGCGGAACAGGTGAAGTACGTTATTCGCGGCACGACGTTCCCCGCCGGACATCCCATCGCTCCCGGCCACATCGGCTTCGACATCAAGGGCGACACCTGGATTGGTCCCTTCGAGCCAACGAACACGCCCATGTCCAAGGTTGAAGAACTGGCGGGGTTGATCACGCGCTCTGGCATGAAGGCAATTGCGTTGCAAGACGCCCGCGGGGCGCAGTGGACCAAGCTGATTTTCAACGCCGCCACCAACCCCGTCGGAGCCCTGACGATGCTGCATCACGGTGCCGCCACGCGCTTTGGGCCGACCGGTCAGCTATTCAACGATCTGATCGCCGAAGGCGAGGCTGTTGCCCATGTGCTCGGCATCGAACTGCACGGCGATCCACGCGTCCTGGTGCAGAAAGGAGCAAATGCTCCTGGCAAGCACCGCGCCTCCATGCTGCAGGATGTGCTCGCCAAGCGCCAGACCGAAGTCGATTTCATGAACGGCGCAATCGTAAAGTGGGGCGAGAAAACCGGCATCCCCACGCCGCTGAACAAAGCAGTCTGGGAACTGGTGAAAGGTTTGGAGCATGCCTGGGCTGAGCCGGAGTAAAAAAGGTCTCAGGTGGCAGGTTTCAGGAAAATCCACCATGATGGGTTCGAGTTTGACTTGGCAGTAAAACGAGGCACGTTCTGTTCTTCCTGGGACCTAAGACCTAAGACCTGAGACCTGAGACCTAACCTATGACCATCCCCTTCAATCTCGGAGTTCTGCAGCTCAGCATGGAGCCTGTGCACGAAACCGTGGCCATGGCTAAGGCCTGCGAGGACGCGGGCTTTGACACGTTCTGGATTGCCGAAGCTTATCCCTGGTGGCGCAAACATTCTTTTGAAGCGCGCTCCTCGACCGCCATTCTCGCCGTCATCGCCAGCCAGACCCGGCGCATTCAGCTTGGTTGGGGAATTATTTCTCCCTACACGCGGCATCCGGTCGAGATCGCGATGGAAGCGCGGGTCATGCAGGATCTTGCCAGCGATCGCTTCTTGCTGGGTCTCGGCGCGTCAAAGATCTTCATGAAAGAAATTGGCGAGGGGGAAGGCGAGAAAGTCGGGCCGGCGACGGTAATGCGGGAGAGCATCGAGATCATTCGCGGCGTGCTGAAGGGCGAGAGTTTTGAATATCAGGGCAAAGTCTTCGCCGCCAGGGTTCCACCGCTCAAGAGCGACGCGCATACTTCGCGCAAAGTTCCTCCGGTATATGTTGCAGGAACTGGTCCGGCGATGCAGAGGCTGGGCGGATCGCTCGGCGATGGCCTGCTCACGGCGTCGATCACCACTCCCGCATTCGTGCGCTACTCGAAACGAAACATGGAAGAGGGCGCGGCGAAGGCGGGCAAGGATACTTCCAAACTGATTCTCGGCTGTGTGATCGTCGGAAGCATCGGGCGCGATTCGAAAAAAGGCAAAGAAGGCGCGCGCGAGCAGGCCGCCATGTATCTTGCCAATAAAGTTCAGAACATCAAAGGCTCGGCGGACGTGTTGCTGGAATCCGCGGGCATCACATTCGAAGAGCTGCAGCCGGTTGCGGACGCGATGGAGACTGGTGGGCGCAAAGCCGCCGCGCTGGCCGTCAGCGATGAACTACTTCGTAAGGTCTGTCCCATCGCGGGAACGCCGGATGAGTGCATTCAAAAACTCGCGGAATACCGGGCTGCCGGTTGTACTCACATCATGCTGGAAATCTGGGGAGACGACCGGACCGGGCAGGCGAAGTTGTTTGGCGATGAAGTTCTGCCGCACTTCAGGAAGTAGCGAGAATTGCAGAAGTCAGAAGTCAGAATGCAGAAGTAAAAACCAGCGACTGCGTTTTTTCACTTCTGCAATCTAACTTCTGACTTCTACTTCTGACCTTATTTCCCCAACACCAGCTTGGCGATCGTCGCCAACTGCATGTTCGAGGTGCCTTCGTAGATCTTTCCGATCTTCGAGTCGCGCCAATACTTTTCGACCGGGTAGTCTTTGGTAAAGCCGTATCCCCCGTAGATTTCGATAGCCAGCGAGGTGACGCGCTCCGCCACCTGCGACGTGAAGAGCTTGGCCATGGCGGCTTCTTTTACAAAATTTACGCCGCCATCTTTCATGCGGGCCGCGTTGTAAACCATCAGCCGCGCCGCTTCGATCTCGGTCGCCATCTGCGCGATCTGGAACTGGATCCCCTGAAACTCCGCAATCGGCTTGCCGAATTGGGTGCGCTCCTGGGCATACTTAGCCGCGCATTCCCATGCTCCGCGCGCCACGCCCAGCATCTGCGCGCCGATACCGATGCGGCCTTCGTTCAGCGTTTCGATAGCGATCTTGTATCCCTTGCCCAGCTCGCCGAGCACGTTTTCCTTGGGTACGCGGCAGTCTTCGAGAATCAGTTCGCAGGTGGACGACGCCCGAATCCCCAGCTTGTCTTCCTTCTTGCCGACGGTGAATCCGGGGAAATTCTTCTCGATTAGAAACGCGGTGATCCCCTTGTATCCCTTGGACGCATCGACGGTTGCAAACAGGATGAACAGCCCAGCCTCTTTGCTGTTCGTGATCCAGAGCTTGCGTCCGTTGAGAACGAAGTCACTTCCTTTGAGCTCAGCCTTGGTTTGCAGCGCAAACGCATCCGAGCCCGATCCCGCCTCGCTCAAGGCATAGGCGCCAACCGTATCCGCCGCCAGCTTGGGCAGGTAACGCTTCTTCTGGTCTTCATCGGCCCAGCGTAGAATCGCATTCGCCACGAGCGTGTTCTGCACGTCCACGATTACGCCGGCGGAAGCATCGGCCCGCGAACATTCTTCCACGGCTATGATCGCTTCAAAAAACTTGCCGCCGGCGCCGCCGTACTGCTCCGGAATCTCGACGCCCATCAGCCCGAGCTGAAAAAACTGGTCGATCAGGCCGTGATCGAACACCGCTTTTTCGTCCATTTCTTTTGCCAGCGGGCGAATCTTGTCGTCGGCAAACTGGCGCACGTTGTCGCGGAACAGAATTTCGTCTTCCGTGAGAACGGTGAGCGGCGTGGGATTCGCGAGCTGCAAAGTTTCCGGCATGAAGACACCTCGTTATAGAGACGCGGGCTTGCTGCGTCTGGGAAGGATGGCGAACTGGAAATTGTAGCAGCAGAAGAGGGCGGAGCAGCGACCGCTCGGTTGGTCCCGGGCCGCGGGGAGGACGCCTGCACGCTTGACGGGGAGTATTGGGAGTGTAGGGGTCCTTCGACTGCGCGGCTGCTTCGCTTCGCGAAGCGGCCACTTCGCTCAGGATGACAAGTTTGTTGGGGCATCATCAGCGGCGGTTGATGAGCGAAGCGACGTAGCCGGCGCCGAATCCGTTATCAATGTTCACCACGCTGACGTTCGAGGCGCAGGAGTTCATCATTCCGAGCAAGGCCGCCAGGCCTTCGAAAGCTGCGCCGTAGCCTACGCTGGTGGGAACGGCGATTACCGGGACTCCTACCAGGCCTCCTACTACGCTGGGAAGCGCACCTTCCATTCCGGCGCAGACTACGATTACACGAGCTTTGGCTAGCGCTCGGCGATGGGCCAGCAGGCGGTGAATGCCGGCGACTCCTACGTCATAGATGTGCTGGACGTTATTCCCCATTAATTCCGCGGTAACCACCGCTTCTTCGGCGACCGGAATGTCGCTGGTTCCCGCCGACACGACTACGATGGTGCCCTTACCGTGCTGCTTGCGGTCACGCTTGAGCACGATGGCTCGAGGCAGGGGACGATATTCGGCGCGGGTGGCGTTACCGGGAAAATTGTCGGCCAAGGCGGCGGCGACCGCCGTGTACTGTTCCTCAGAGGCACGCGTTACCAGCACGTTGCCGCTGTGGGCGGCGAGGCGGCAAAAAATTTCCGCGACCTGGCCCGGCGTTTTTCCCTGAGCAAAGATCACTTCGGGCATACCCTGGCGGAGGGCGCGGTGGTGGTCGAGCTTGGCGAAACCGAGGTCCTCAAAGGGCAGGTGACGGAGGCGCTCGACGGCGTCGTCGGGAGAGATGCGCTTCTTTCGGACCTGCTCGAAAAGGTGGCGAAGGGCTTGGGAGTTCATGAGATGCAGAGGTCATTGTAGATTGATCGGGGGTTGTGGAGAGTACAAGATCAACCAGGGACACCCTTCGGCTTGGCTCAGGGCAAGCTCCGGAGCACGGGGGAAACACCGGGAAAGGCGGCCGACGCGGAATGGTAACCATTCAAGATCAAGTCTTTTCAGTCACTTACGCAGATTACTCCAAAGGTTCTACGCCCTTCGGATAGATTGCCGGTGTCGGCGGCGCACCCTATAATCGGCTTACTCTGGTTCTGGATTCTTCGGCAGGCAGCCGGGTAGGTTGGCCCTGGAGCAAGTGTGTCTTTTTTGACCGGTCTTTGTATTTGGCCGAGCTTCATTATTCTTGGCCGATCTTAACCCGCTATGCGAAGACGCCTGCAAATCGCGCTGATGGCTGGCTTGACCGCGACCTCCTTTCTTCCCACGCTGTTTTCGACGATGCCGGCGCTGGCGCAGTCCAGCGCCATTACTCCCACGACCGACGAATCTGGCCGCAAGATCTATGTCAACGAGGATGGGCCTTCGACGGCTTCGAGGGCGACGGCTTCGAGGGCGGCGGCTTCCACGCCTGCGCGATCTGCGCTGGTTTACTGGAGTTCGACCGAACATCGCTTCAAGCCGGTACCGACCAGCGGCGCGGTGATGCGGGCGGCGCGCTCGGCGGCTTCGGAAGTCAACTCCTACCTCGACGGGAGAGCGCAGAGTCACCAGATTCTCAACCGCGCTTTTACCCAGGAGGACATCGACGCGGCGATTGAGCAGGCGGCCGCCCGGCACAATGTGGATCCGAGTCTGGTGCGCTCGGTGGTCAAGGTGGAATCGAATTTCAATCCCAATGCGGTTTCGCGCAAAGGCGCGATGGGACTGATGCAGCTGATGCCCTCGACCGCGCGCTCGCTCAATGTTGCCAATCCTTTTGACCCGCAACAAAATGTGGATGCCGGGGTTAGACATCTAAGGAGACTATTGGATAGCTACGGCGGCAACGTTAGCCTCAGTCTGGCAGCCTATAACGCCGGATCGGGTGCGGTGGCGCGCAGTGCGGGCGTTCCGCATTTCCGGGAAACGCAGAACTATGTTCGGCGGATCACGAACCTGTATAACGGCGGCAGCGAGCCGGGGACGTATATTTTCGGCAACCCGGCGCATGATCCGGTCCGGGTAGAGCGCGATGCTCGGGGAATGCTGCACATCAGCAATACGGAATGAGAAACGGGACCTGTGGTGTCGCGGGAGCGGTCAGCCCCTAAAGGGGCCTCGGCTTTTGCATAGCTTACGGTATCGCTAAAGCGATACCCTGATACGAACCGTACGAAATCGGCAAGTGAAAACCCAGGTTTCTACGACCCTAACTCGAGGCGGCCTCGCCTTTCGTCTTGGCGCAGCGTTGTTGCTCGTGCTGCTGCCGCTGGGTTCTGCATCGGCGCGCGTCCATCACAATGATGCCTGGGGACGTCAACAGTTCGCCAAGGCGGAGCGTGGGCGGGAGGCGCTCAACGGGCGTCCCGTGGGAGAGCGCACTCGCCGCGAATACCAGCGTGTGATCGATTCGTACCGGCGTGTATACTTCGGTTCTCCGGCCTCATCGAAGGCGGACCCGAGCGTGGTGGCGACCGCGGAACTCATGGTCGAGATGGGCCGGCGCTTTGACGACAACAAGATTTTGCGCGGCGCGGTGGAACAGTACCGCTTCCTGCGCAAGGAATATCCGGGCAGCAAATACCGCTTCGACGCGCTGTTCACGATCGGCGAGATCTATAAGGACGATCTCAACGATCCCGAGGAGGCGCGCACCACCTTCGAAAACTTTCTTCATCGCTATCCGCGCAACCGCCTGGCCGACGATGCCCGCTCGGCGGTAAAGGAAATCGATGCCGAGGCCGACGAAATGGAACACGCGGCCGAGAAGGCGGCGCGCCCGCAGCGGTCCACTACCAGCGCGAGTGCCGGTGCCGGCGTCAACTCAAGCTCTGACGACGCGGCCGAATTGGCCAATGCTGCTAGCGTTCGTCGCAGCGCCTTGCCGCGCGTCACCGGAGTTCGCCATTGGTCCACGCCCGACTACACTCGCGTTGCCATCGACGTCGAGCAGGAGGTCACGTTCGATTCCCAGCGCATCTCGCATCCCGACCGCATTTTCTTCGACCTGCGCGACACCAAACTGGCGTCAACGCTGGTGGGCAAGACCTTCGATGTGGACGATGGCTTCCTGAAGAAGATTCGGGTTGCCGAATTTCAGCCGGGGCGCACCCGGATTGTGCTGGAAGTGGACGACCTGGCGAGCTACGAAGCATTCCTCCTGCCCGATCCGTACCGGATCATCATTGATGTTCACGGCAAGCAGAACCGGGCGACTCTGGTTGCCCAGGCCAAGACGGGCCCAACCGGCGCCAAAGCTCGTTCCGCTCCGGAGACAACCACGACGGCTTTTTCGGAATCGGACGACGACTCCAGCGAGCCCGCTGTGCCGCCGAGCGGAAGGTCAAAATCGGATGGGTTGAAAGCACAGGAATCCGACCCAGATGCGTTCGCGGTTTCGAAGCCGGCGCCGGTCGAAACGGACTTGGCCCCCGACTCAGCCCCCGAGGATGCGAGCGTCGATTCCAAGCCGTCCGACGCCGCCAAGCCAGCGAAGGGCACGGGCGTGATTAAGACGACGGTTGCGGTTAAGGGGTCGAACCGCAGGATTCCGAAGACGATCGTCGAGGCGGAGGACAAGGCACCGGCGAAGGTTGCCACGTTTGTGCACGAAGAAAATCGTCCTGAAGCGCCGACGAGCAACGCCGACGACGTCTCGGGCGCGGACGAAAACAGGCTGGCGAAATCAGATTTGCCTTCGTCATCAAAATCTTCTTCGTTGCACGGAAAGAAATCCCGTTCCGCCGCGGCCGCTCCCGACACCGCGGACCTTCGTCCTGGTTTGCGTGAAACGACTCGCGAAGCGCGTCCCACCGCCGCTGGCGACCGGTCCTTGATTCGCGCCCTGGGCCTGAAGATTGGCAAGATCGTCATTGACGCCGGCCACGGAGGGCATGACACCGGCACCATTGGTCCGAACGGCCTGCTCGAAAAAGACCTGGTGCTCGACGTGGCCAAGCGCCTCGGGCGTTTGCTCGAAACGCGGCTGGGGGCCGAAGTGATTTATACGCGGCAGGACGACACCTTCATCCCCCTCGAAACCCGCACCGCGATTGCGAACCGGGAGCGGGCGGATTTGTTCATTTCGATCCACGCCAACTCCAGCCGCGATTCCGATGCGCGCGGGGTCGAGACTTACTATTTGAATTTCACCTCATCGCCGGAAGCGCTGGAAGTCGCCGCCCGCGAGAACGCGGTATCGGAGAAATCGATCCACGAATTGCAGGATCTGGTGAAAAAGATTGCGCTGAAGGAAAAGATCGAAGAATCGCGCGAGTTCGCCGGCGACGTGCAGCAGTCGCTCTACGGAGGGCTGGCCCTGCAGAACGCCGGCATCCGCAATCGCGGGATCAAGAAGGCGCCGTTCATCGTGCTGATCGGCGCGAATATGCCTTCGATCCTGGCCGAGATTTCATTCGTGTCGAATCCTACCGACGAGCGCAAACTGGAAACCTCGGAACACCGGCAGCGCATCGCGGAATCCCTCTATCGCGGCGTCTCCAAGTATGTCAGCGGATTGAGCGGCGTAAAGGTGGCGAGCAAGATCGATAAACAGGAAGGGCAGTGAAGCGCGCACAATTCTGCGCGCAGCAAACACCCGAGCAAAACCGATAAGATGGATTCCGAGGTCAGCTCGAAGGCTGGTCTTTCTTGCGGACGTGCAGCAACTTCTCGACCTCGGCAATTACGTTCCCGGATTCGTCCTTGACTTCGACCGTGAACGCTCGCTCGATCTTTTCCTGGGAATTCAGAGCTTGCTTGATTTCGCGAATCTGTTGTTCGGACAGGCGGAAACTGGCGGATACCGTTCCGCGTCCCGGCTTCCTGAAGCGGATGCTCGCCGACTTGTCCCAGACCAGGTAATCCTTCCCCAAATTCTCAATCAGCATGAGCATGAAGAACGGGTCGGTCATGGAGTACAGCGACCCTCCGTAGTGGGTGCCAACGTAATTCCGGTTCCACCAGCGAAGCTTCATTTCCACATCAATCTCTGTCCAGCCGGGTCCGAGCTGCCTGATTCGGATTCCCGCGCCCAGAAATGGCGGCCAGAGATTCAGAAACATTCGCATGTGGCGCTTCAGAGCTGTTTTCACGCTACGCACCTGCTGACCAGTACGCGGCATCATGCAGGACCGCCGCGTTCGTTAAGTTTAGCGCTTATGTGGCTGTGTCCTCATCAGATCAGCGCCCGCAGGTGGAAACTTTCCCGGCCTGCCGGTAGTCTAAACTGGTAGTAGGGGTGCGCCTTTTTTCGAATGAAATTCTCGCGATTACTCTCCGTTGTCTGCATATTTCTTTGTGGCGCTGGCTTTGCCGCTGAGCCGCCTACGCCGGCTTCAGCCTCTGCAAACCCTGTTTCTGCGGCCCCAATTCTTCCCACCGAGTTTGCCGGCTGGCAGGTGAAAGGCGCGGTCGGGAAGAGTGCCGATCCCGCCGTCGCCGATGAAGTGAACGCGCCCGTGCTCAAGGAGTACGGCTTCCAGCGTTTGGAGAAGGCGGCCTACACGCGCGACGATGGCCGCAATCTGGCGATCAAGGCTGCGGTGTTTGCCGATGCCAGCGGGGCTTACGGCGCTTTCACCTTCTACTGCTCGGCCGAGATGGGGGAGGAGACAATTGGCGGACGGGCGGCTTTTCTGAATAACCGCGTGCTGTTCTATCAGGGAAACGTGCTGGTGGATGCGGTGTTTGACAAGATGAGCGTGATGTCGGCATCGCAATTGCGGGTTCTGGCCGGGTTGCTGCCGCAAGGGGAAGGGAACAAGGGCAATCCGCCTACGCTGCCAGCCTACCTTCCGAAGAGAACGCTCGAATCGAACACCACGAAGTACATTCTGGGTCCGGTCGCGCTCGATCGGGTCCGATCGCCACTGCCGAGCTCGCTGGTGGACTTCAAGTCTGGGGCGGAAGTCGTTATTGGCAAGTATGCGGCGACTGTAGGCGATGCCACACTGATGCTCATCGAATATCCGACGCCGCAGATTGCCATGGAACGGCAGCGCCAGATTGACGCCTCGCACCAGGTTATGCAGCAACAGCCAGGGGTTGCATCCATCGTCGAGGTGGGTCCGTTTTTCGACGCGCGCACCGGTCCCATCATCGTGATCGCGGCCGGTCCGCTTTCAAAAAGCGAGGCAAGATCGCTGATGTCGTCAATCAGTTACGAAGCCGACGTCACCTGGAACGAGAACACCTACGCGAACAAGAAAGACAATATGGCGAACTTTCTGTTCAACGCGATTGTTCTCGGTGGAATTGTAATCGGGCTGGCGTTGGTTGCCGGAATCGCATTTGGCGGCTTGCGAGTGCTCGTGAAACGGTTCTTTCCCGACTCCGTGTTTGATCGCCGGGAAGCCATGGAATTCATCTCGTTGCACTTGGAAGACCAACCCCAGCCGACACCCCGGGAGCGCTAAGTCACACAATTGAATGTCGTTAGCGTCGAAAAGAGGGGATTTTGCCCAATTTCGACCCCGTTTGCCGACTTGTGGACGTATTATGTAAGTTATTGAAAATAAGACTATTTAAGTCACAAATTTTGCTTGACACTGTGCTTTTAAAGCTCATAAGATTCCGGCAGAAAGTTCTGATGGATGAAACCTCTGTTGGAACTATTCTCCCTTGAAAGAAAAGGCCGCCCAAGTTGCCGGGTGGCCTTTTCGTTTTGAAGGCTGTTCTCGGTTCCCAGTTCTCAGTTCTCAGTGAACAACGAACCCGTCGTTATCCGACTGAGAACTGGGAACTGAGAACTGGAAACTGTTTTGCGCTCGCATCCGTATCACCCAGAGAGCAGAATTCTGGTGCCTTGGAGGAACAGCGATGTATTGCGATCAATGTGGTGCGCAGTTGCAAGCGGGAGAGCCACGCTGCGGACGTTGCGGCAAAACCGTGCTGGGACTCATTGAGCTTCGGCGCAGCCGGGTTCGCGAACACATCCGGCTGGTGGGCATTCTGTGGATGGCGTACTCGACGCTGCACGTGGTGGCGGGAGTGGTCCTGATCGTTGTCGCGCAACTGGTCTTCGGCAGTGTGAACGGCGTGATCCATATCCCCGACGGTCCGCCGCCCGAGGTCACCGTCTGGCTGCGTCCTCTGATCAGCTTGATTGGATGGATGATTCTGGCGAAAGCCGCAGCCGGCTTCATCGCCGGTTGGGGTTTGCTGCAGCGGCAGGAGTGGGCGCGAACCGTTGCCCTGGTGGTGGGCTTCATCGCGCTGCTGAACGTCCCGATCGGCACTGCCCTCGGCATTTACACACTCTGGGTGCTCCTGCCCACGCGATCCGATGAGGAGTACACGGCGTTGGCGCAGGCCGCGTAGGGCGGGAAACGCTTTTGCGTTCGGCCGCCGGTCTGATTGCAGGAATCGCAGACGGGTCTTAGAATCGAAAGCAGGCCGACGTAGCTCAGTTGGTAGAGCAGCCGATTCGTAATCGGCAGGTCATCGGTTCAAGTCCGATCGTCGGCTCCAATATAACCCCAATCCTTCATTCAGTTTATCGATTCCGGCGGGGTGCCTGGAATCGGCTTAAGTGTCCCGAAGGTGTCCCGAAGTTCTGAGCCAGGGTTTTCGGTCACTGTTTTTTCGAGTTTAGCCATCGCGCTCCAAACATCATCGGCGGCCGTCTTGATGTAGTAGTTCGCCGTTGTGCTCACATTCGAGTGACGCAGGATTCGCTGAATCACCATCGGCGGTGCACCTAGGCGATACAGGTTGCTCCCCAAGCCACGCCGTGCCGCGTGCCAACCGTGCCACTGCGGAAGCCGCGCATCACGCTGATACTCATGATCAGCTTTCAGGTGCGGTTTCCCTTTCGATTTCCCGCAGCGAGCGCAGCGATTGAGCACCGGCCGGATGACACGCCCAAGTAGATTGTTCATGCTCATAGGATTACCCAAGCTGTTGGCGAAGATCGGCCCACTCTGCGGATTGTGGGAGTGGAGCCGGTGCATCTCCAAGCGTTCAGCGATCTGGCGAATCACCGGCACTGGCGCGGCCGATTTCCGCGTCTTGGGTGCGCCGATATGGCCATTCCAGATCGAGCGAGAGATGTGCATCTCGCCGTTGCGGTAGTCCTCCCATCTCAAGGCTTCGAGCTCGCCGATCCGCAGCCCCATGAATGCTGCCACGGCAAAGGCAGTTGACGCCGGTTCGGGAAGCAGGGCGAGGAGTGATTGCACTTCTTCCAGGCTATAGGCGTAGGTTTCTGCGGGCTCCGCGGCTGTCGGATCGACGCGGGTGTCTTGCGCGGGATTCACACCATCGAAGTACCCGAGTTGCTTTGCGAGAGAGAAGATACCACTCAGAGTCGATTGGATGCGCTTAAGCGAGTTGCGGCTCAGTGTGCCACTCTTCGCGATCGCATTCAGCCAGCTCTGCACGTGATGGGTCTGGGTGTTCTTAAGCCAAAACTTTTCGCAGGACGGTTCCCCTAGTCCAGCTTTGGCTGTTCTCAGGTGTTGCTTCCACACCTGGCGATAGCCCTTCAGTGTCGAGGGTCGCTGATAGCGCTCGACCCAGGGCAAATAGACCCGTTCCACGAAATCGCCAATTGTGGCGATCCGCTCAGCGGGAATCGTGCCACCGTTGACGGTTGCCATGTGTCGCTCAGCTTCGGTTTTGATTTCTGCGGGTGGATGCTTCCCGCGTGTCGTAACCTCGCCGATTGAATGGGTGACTCGCTTCCGTTCGAGAGTCCCGCCGATGTTCCGGCGCTCCCAGTAACGGACGTACCAGCGATCCCCAATGCGGATGATCTGCCCTTGCTGTTTTCTGTTTCGCATATCCTACGTTCCCCCTTTCCTCTTGCGTTCACGGGCTGCAACGGCTCGCTTTGCTATTCGGCTGAGTTCAGCAGCAGACAGCTTCGCGGCCCTTGCTTTCCCGCCCTTGCTGGCGATCTTGGTGACCTCGGCATCGGACAGGTTCTTTGCCCGCGCCTTTCCACCGAGACTGCCTAGCGCCTGTGCGTTTGGGTTCTTCTTGTGTTTCATGGGTGAATTATTATGCTTAGCACTAAGCACAGTCAAGAGAATAGTAGCGCCTTACTGCCTTTGCTTCGCCAGCCAGTCCGCTAAGCGAGGCGACCCCCATTCGAACCGAACATAGCGGCCAAGCCGGATGCAGGGGATGCGTGCATCCTTCGGGGTACGGGCTCGGGTGTGATTCCGAATCCAAGACTCGGGCACTCGCCAGCGGTTTGCCAACTCTGCCGAATCAATCAACTCGGCGGGGTTCCCGCTACTTCGGGACATCAATGGGACATCTGCTATTTCTGTGTTCATGTTTTCAGCCACTTAAACTGAGCAGCGGTTACACTAACCGCGATTCGCTTGGTTGGCAGGGCCAGCAGAAAATCTCCGCCAGCCCTGCCCTGCCGTTGACGGGTAACCCGGAAACCCGCCCCTTGGGTGTGTGCTGTGAGTGACAACCCTCGACCCTGGCAAGGGCCGAACCTTTTGCCATTCATCTCGTACAACTCCGTATTTCTCCTTCGTTTAGCCCTTGCCGTCCTTGACTGTGTGACTGCTGACTGAGTGACCCCGAACCACGCCGGTTTCCCAAGAAATAATCTTGCGGACCACGGAATACGGCGCGTCGCCTTTTGTGTCGCCAATTTCGACACGAGCGGTCCGGGCAGTAAACACTTTCGGTGACAAACGATCTTGTCTCGCGGGCGGCTCACCGTTGGCCCGCACCCATTCTTTGAAGTACTTTTTTCGCCGTCCGGCGTGAGGCTTGTCCCCCGCCCCGAGGTTCATCCAGAAAGGCACGCGAGCGACGACTCGCACGAGGTCACCGGAGAGCACGTCGAAAAGGAGCAGGCAGGTCCAGCGTTTGAATCCGGGGTCGCGGTAATGTTTCGCCCACCGGCAGTAAGCGGGATAGACGCCCGGTGCGATTCGGTCGTAGTCCCTCCATTGGATCGCCGGACCCGATGGCGGCAACAGCACTGGGCCACGCTGTCTTTGCGGTTTCGCCGTCATGGCTGCCCATCCTGCTCTGGATTCGTACTCAAGCCAGTAGCGCGAAAGAACGCGGCCATCGGGAGAACGCTCCATTTCGTTGCGAACGACGAAACCGCGCCGACGAGTCTCTGTCATGCGAGCGCCGTGCTGAGCAATTCCAGCGGCCATGATTTCGGGTAATTCCAGTGGTTTTCCCAAGGCACGCTTTTCGCGCAGCAGTTCGACAAGCATGTCGGCCTGTGTGGGCCTCGCGTGCTTTCTGCTTGACTTGAAAGCCAATCGTGCTTGCTGAGGCGTTGCGGGGTGATCGTGCCAGAGTCCAGTGTTCATAGGCACTCTCCGCGATCCAAATGGGAAGCGATGCGGGATAGGGGAAGAGACAGTTCGCGGAGTCCAGTTGCGAAGAAACGGAGGCGGTCACGGTGAAAGCGATCCGGCGCGGTATGGCTTGCGCCGTCGAGTTGCCTACCGGCGAGATTGAGAAGGGTCACTCGCGCCAGTCGGCGGCTTGCAATGCGACGGGAGTTGCTGTTAAATGTTCTCATATAACCTCAGCCGAAGGGCTTGGTTTGAGAGTCAGCCCTATTCGGCAAGACTTTGAAGTAAGTCAGGCCGCCCGTTAGTCGCGGGCGGCTTTTCTCGTCTTACATAGGTCTTCTGTACGCTCAATCGGGAGTGGTCGGAAGATGGAAGTTTGTCCACGTTGAATTGCGGACACGCGGCGGCGATGCGCCATGCT
>Ga0074044_10003123_pt1 | contig 14218 bp, 11 predicted proteins | sample BogForMeECP23OM1_FD_94443 | JGI IMG/M metagenome (GOLD analysis project Ga0074044, IMG submission 94443) | Bog forest soil microbial communities from Calvert Island, British Columbia, Canada - Bog Forest MetaG ECP23OM1 | ecosystem: Environmental > Terrestrial > Soil > Wetlands ... | reverse complement strand
GCCGCCAACCGGTTCGGCTCAACCTGATTTTTTTGCTGCGATTCGTTGGCGGCCGGTGCCGGCAATTGGCCGTTGGCCGCCATCAGAGCGGCCAGCGTAAAGCACTTAAGAAACGTTTTCATATGAAGCCCATATTTTTAGACGAATTTTGTGATTCGGCAATGAAATCAAATTGCATGACTTGACGCGACCCGGTTTTTCAAGTTGCGAGCTGTGTCCAGGGCCGTTCTAAACCAACACGCAAGTCGTTGGGGCGGCATAAATCCGAAGATCGAAATCCGAGATCCGCGTATAGCGGCGTGGCCGCCACGCGGCTTTACGCCGAAAGAAGCCCGAAATCCGAAGGACAAACCGGCTCACGAGCCGTTTTGCGTTTCGGGCTTCGGCATCGCGACAACCAGCCGTCAAGGTTGACTTTCAGAAGGAAGAGTGTTCGTCAGGCTGAGGTCACGGAACGGAGTATCCGCTTCGTAAAATCCGATTTGCGCCCGCAGGGCATTGGCGACGGCGGTATTGTTTTGAGTGGTGGCCAACTCCAGGGCTTTTTGAGCGGTGGTCATGGCGTCTGGGAATCGCCCGACCTCGGCGTAAGCCGCCGCCAGTATGGTGATAATTGCCGGATCCTTGCCGCCGGAAAGCTGCTCCGCTTGTTGGGCCAGCTCGACCGCCGGGGCGCCGTTTCGGACTGATGCCAGTTTCAGCATGTAATTGCACTGTTTCGCATTTTTTGCAGCGGCGCTCTGTGAGCGCCGGTGGAATCAATGGCGACGGTCGCAGCCCGCCGCTACAGTGCAAAAGCAAACTGTAAATGGCATCACGTGCCAGCGGTCTTGTTCCAAACGACTTTTTGCCCAACTGCTAACGACAAAAAAAGACCGCTGCGTTTCAGCAGCGGTCTTCAATTTGAACCTAAACTCAGTGTCTATGCCTTTTGACGGCGGCGAATAACAAACGTGCCGACAAGCGCGCCCAAGCCGAGCAAGGCCATTGAAGTCGGCTCAGGAACGGGGCCAACGGTGACAGCAAAGTCCATATTGCGAATAGCACCATTGATAGCACCCATGTTGCCGCCGCTAAACTGGTTCATCCTGTAAGCTTCACCGGCGGGACTGGAAACCGACCCAGTATCGCGTGCCCAGTACGCCGTGGTTGAAGTCGTTGGATCAATTTGAAACGCATAGAGTTCACCGGCGTTCAGGGTGATTGCATCCGCACCTGAGAAAGTCAATTCCGCAACGTTTTGTGCTCCCGAATCTCCAGCGTTATAGGTAAATGTGGTGCCTGATGGAAGCAAACTGGTTAGACTGCCTGGAGTATAGGTAGCTGACGTAGCCGGATATCCGGAGGCCGGATATGCCCCCAAGTCATAAATTTCGATGTCGTAAGTCTGCACGCCTCCCGCCAAAACCAACTGGATATTCTGCAATGTGCCGGATGCGCTGAGATCAAAGGTTTGGGCCAACGCGCCATAACCGCCTGCACCACCGGTAGCACCGAAATTACCTTCCGAGGTAGTAGTCATACTGTAAGTACTTGCCTGGAACGTTGGTGTCCCAATCCAACTGGTTCCCAAGCCGTCACTTTCCGAAACTTGAGCTTGAACTGACGTGGCCAGTGCCAGCGCAGACAATATTGCGAGGGTTTTGACATGATTTTTCATATGCTTTTTTTGTTACGTTCCAAATTGCTGTTTTTAGGTTAACCGTTACAATGAGATTATCATCATTGTCTGTTTTATGGAATGGACAAAACTATGATTATCATGGAGGATTCTCCACGGGTAAAATGGCACTTTCTCATTGTAAACATTGGAGAATTTGGCGGTTGACTGGTTCAGGGGCCGAGCTGGATGCGATAAAAGCGGACGGGGTGGGCGTTGAAGTTGGTGTCCACCAGCGTCAACGGCGAATCCGAATTTGTGGTGACTGGCGAATTCAGATTCCTGTCAATTCAAACCCTGAAAATGAAAAAGCCGCCACCTTTCAATCGGCAACGGCTGTTGCTCTGAATACGGTATGAAAAACCACTTACTTGCGGCGGCGAATCACAACCAGCGCCATCAGCGAACCACCCAGAAGCGCCAGCGAAGCCGGCTCCGGCACGGAGGTCCCAAAGGGCCCGGTCGATAGCTCCACATTATTGAAGTACATGTCAGTGGGCGCGCCGCCACCTTGGTTGCCCTGAAAAGTCATCTGGAGATAGCCCGCGTCACCAGCCACAAGGGCAGCGAAATTAGGGATACTCGCATAGTTAAATGTGACTGTTTCCGTAAACAGCGCCGGTTCACCGCCGTAGAAGTAGAAGTTGGGTTCCCCGTTCTGGTTGTTGCCAGTGGAGCCAGTCGCTGTAGTATATGTCCCCCAAGTCGCTGCCGCATTACCCCCAGAGAGTGCGTTAAAATATCCAGTACCTCCGGAGTTGAACGCAAGATTGTAAATCTGTGAATACCCCGCCGTGGACGAACCCGATGGGACAGAGAACGTGAACGTGAGATATGAGTTGGCGTTAAAAGCCGCTATTTCGGCTGGGGTGAACTGAAGTTCGAGACTGGGGTATCCAAAACTGCCGGCATGACCGGCTGCCGACATATCGAGACTTAGCGGGTAGGTGGGCACCCCGCCCGCCACAAAGCTGCTTGCGCTGTCCGAGGTAATCGGGTTGCCGCTCTGTTGATTGATCCATCCTGCATCCGTGGGATCGGTGTTGCCTTGAAAACTGCCGAGGATGTATTGGGCGTGAGCGCTGACTGCGGTGAGACAGATCACAGCCAAAGCCAGGCAGGCAATTTTAGTAACGTGGGAAATAGGAGTTGTTTTCATACAATTTTCTTTGTTACAAATTTCTGTTTTAGGTTTTAGACTGACTGATAAAAACCATATTATCATGGCTGTCTTTTTTTGGAATGGACAAAACTATGATTCTCATGGAGGATTCTCCACTGGCAAAATGGCACTTTCCCCTTGTAAACACCGGCGAATTTGCCGGTTGGCTGGTTCAGGGGCCGAGCTGGATGCGATAAAATCGGACGGGGTGGGCGTTGAAGTTGGTGTCCACCAGCGTGACCGGCGTCACCGGCGAATTGCTCGTAAACAGGACCTGCCAGTTTGTAAGATTGGTTGAGGCCCATAACGTGTAATCCGGCCCCACCGCGCCCGTCGCCACCAGACTCACCTGCCCGCCCGACACACTGATTGAACTGACCACCGGTTGGGCCAGCGGATTGACGGTGACCGTATAACTGTTGGTCGCACTCAGGCTCGCGCTGTCCGCCACTTTCACCGTAATCGGGTTGGTCGTGTTGGCCTGGCTCACCAGCGGGCGCCAGTTGAAGACGGCGTTGGTGTTGTTGAGCGGCGTGAGGGTCGCGTTGTTGGGAGCGCTGAGCAGGCTGAACGTCAAGGTTTGAGGCGGCGGGTTCGTGTCGGTGGCCGCATTGGTAATGACCAGGGTGACTCCCGCGTTGATCGTCTGGTTCACAATCGGCGCCAAGGTCGGCGGCATGTTGGTTTGTTGCTGCCCCACGAAGGTCACCACGCTCAACGCCGGCAGCGTATAGGTGAATGACGCATTGTTGACCGTGACGGCATTGGTGCTGACCAGCGAAAGATTGCTGGTGGTCAGCCACGGCGTCACGGAACCGGCGGTGAAGTTGGTGAGATTGAAGGTCTGGTTGATGGCCGTGCTGGTGTTGGTGTTGACGGCCACGATGGCGAAGCTGCCGGAGTTGGTGTTATTATAGGCGCTGATCAAGGCGTTGCCGGTATTGCTCGCGCCAATGCGATAATAGCCGGGACGGACAAAGCGGCTGTATTGGCCAAACACAAAAAAACGCTTGGTTATGGAACCATTGTTGTCCAGCAATCCTTGATTTCCCGTGCTGTTGCCGGACATGAGCCACCAATAATGGTAGGCATTGGCTTGGGCCTGGGTCATGAACAGGTAAATCCGCTGGCCATAATAAACGCCATTGGTAATGCTGCCATCACTGCCGGAGAGAAGGGAAACTTCCGTTTCCCAAAGTGACTTCCCGTAACTATTCTTTGACAGATTCGACGGTCCCGTGGAACCATCGTAATTGTGATCGGCAATGATGCCAACCGTGTTGGAAGCACTGTCGCTCATGACAGTGGAGGCAAAACCCTTTGGATCCGTCCAATTCTGGCTCTCCGGAATTATTATCTTCGTTGAACCAAAGCCCTTGGCAACCAACGCGGCGTAAAGGTTGGTGGCGAAGTCGTGAATCTGCTGGCCGGTCCACTGACACGCCTCGTAGCTGGTGACATCCGCGTCCGGCTCGTTTTGAATCGAGATGGCATAGATATTCGTGATGTGATAGGTATTTGACATGCTATACACGTAGTTGGCCAACTGGCTGGCATAGTTCAGATTGGTGATATTATTGCCGCTGCCGAGATAGCTGCCCCCGTCTATTCCGTCAGCGGTGGCCACGCCGGAATCATAAATGTCGTTGACGCTTTTAAACCCGGCCGCCGGCGTCCACGGTGTGCTCCAGAACCTGGCGCCATTGGTTTGGGCCATCAGCATGATGCTGGTTTCGACCGTGGTCGGTGTGGCGGTCGGTGAAGTCGAACTGGCGTATAAAATGTGGTTGCGCAGCAGGGAAAGGCCGATGCCATTGTTGGTGGTGGTATTGCTCAATTTATCAGTGTAAACGATGCCGTTATTGGTGGAAAAAAACAGGTTGGCCTCAGTCGAGGTCCAAGTGCTCTGCCAGGCCGAGGAAGCGCCAAAGCCGTCTATCCTCTGGTACGCGTTGGTCCAGTTCACCGTACAAACCTGCGCATAGCCAGGCAGACCCAAGGCGAAGATTGCCGCAAAAATGTAGTTTCTCATGTAAAAGCAGGCTTGCGCCTTGTAGCAAACATATCACATTGCTTGCTGGATTGCACCGGGCATAAATCATTTGCAGCCAGTTCAATCATGGGCCGGGCTGGATACGATAAAAGCGGATGTCGGGTTGAACTGATCCACCCCATAAACAGTTTGAGCCAGCGCTGGCGCGCCGAAGCTGATAACAGCCAGCAAAACGAGAATCCCAACGGGTTATGGGTGATGCTTTCGCGCGCGCGCGGTAATTCATATTTTCAAAGCACCTGATCATCAACTGGTTATCAAATCAATCATGCATTTTATGTGATAAAAAACGGCGCCGTTTGCCGGCGCCGTTTTTATATTGCGTTCTCGCCGCTCAATTAATTTCGCATTCTGTCAAATCATCAAATCAATTGGCCAGCGGCGGATCGAAGAGCTGGAAGAACGCGTTCTTGGAAGGCACTCCACCCTGCGATCCGTCCACCGTCGGCAGGCAAGTCGAAGGAACCAACACCCATGTTTTGCTGCCCTGAGTCGCCTGGTTAGGAATGGTGTTGCCATCATTATAGGAATTGTAATACTCCGGCAACACCCATGGATACTGAGTGCCGTAAGCTGTTGTGGTGCTTCCGCGGATATCGCTGGCCGTTCCCAGTCCAAAATTGACGGCTGGAAGCGTCCAACTCACCCAGTAAGGCGTATTGGTGGCAACAAGTTGCACGCAGGTGTTCAGCGCGACAGTGAGCGTGTTAATGTTCCAAAGTCCACTGTTAAAACTCGTATCGGTCGTGAAGTTGTCATTTTCTTTGACGCCAGTAACGCCAGTAACCGAGATCGACCCCCAGTCCTCGTATTGTCCTATGCCGGCGCCCGAGTTGGGCTGCAATCCAAAATACGCGACCACCGGATTCGCAAAGTCGGTCGCGACATTGGGATCCGCGATGGTGAAGGCCGCCTGCTTACCCCCCGGCGCGGTCACCGTGCCCCCCGAGGCGCTGGTGAATGTCAGCGTCCAAGTGCCGACGGCGGTTGAGTTGGTTAACACGACCAGTATATTGGTCGGATTGGAATTCGGCAGATTGGTTTTCCACTCGATGCTGGCGGTGGCGCCGCTAGGGGGATAAGGCTGGATATTGAGCCAGAACGCGTTGCTCGCCTGATATTCAACATACTCGTTGTTATACACACTGTTGCCGGGAGGGATGGTATTCACCGGCACGAGGAAGATCATAGTCTGGCCGATGTTGGCCGGATAGCTCAAAAGCGTGAACGAATAGCTCACCGAAGAACCGCCGATCCAGGACTGACTTTGGTCAACCGTGGCCACCTCTACACGATCATAAGTGTTGGCGGTTGATCCGGCAAACATCCGCAGGCCCGGAGTGGCTTTTTGGATGCTTAGAGTCGGCGGCAGCGGCAGGACAACCGTGGCCGGCCCCACAAACTTGATATTGTCCACCCAGAGTGTCGAAGCTCCATTCAAAGGGTTGCTACCATACCAGCCACCATCAATTTTAACCAACACATCGTTGATGAGAAGCAGATTGGCGTCGTTGTTTATACTGATCGGGATGGTTACATGCGTCCAGTTGTTGCTGCCGGCCTGAATTTCAACAGCAGGAGTAAAGAAGTCCTGAGAGTTGCCATTCCGCGTGCCGAATTGCAAATGTCCGTAGTTGGTCACCAGGGTGCCGCTGTTGATGGTGGTGGCCGAACCGGGGGCAAACATCACATCGCACTGGAAGCTCGTCAAACCGTTGGTCAGGGCACTCAGCGCCGGATTGATCCCGTTAAATCCGTCGAAGACGACAAACTGTCCCCCGCTGCTAAAAGTCGCGCTGATTTTCAAGGAGCCGGAATTTGCATTGCCGTAGGCGTCGTTTGTAGAATCCCAAATGTTGGTCACCCACGCACTACCGAACCAATTCGTCCAGAGATATGATAGTCCACCGGTGTTGTAGTCGTTCGTGCCGACATAGTGGTTGGTCGGTCCGTATCCAAAGGAATTGAATGCGTCTATAACGTAATTAGTCACCGACACGACATTGGTGTTGACACTCGGAGGGGCATTGGTGGGATACCCGTAAAGCGCGATGGCCCAAGTGTGTTGGGAAGAGCCGTAAAAACCCGATGCCGACCCGGTGATTCGTGATTGAGTCAACCTTGAATCGGGGCTGGCCATCAATTCACCACCGGCGTCTACAGTCTGTAAGCCTGAGCTGGTTTTCTGCGCATAGAAAGCGGAAGAACCTGCCGGGAACCAAACCTCCACCGCATACGTATGCCCGCCAGCCAGCACGATTTGGTCCAGGTTGATAGGGCCGTTTTGCAAGCCCAAATAATCCTGCTGTTCCGCCCCGGACAAATACTGATTGGTAAAACCCACACCGCTCCCGGTCCCTCCACCCAAAAGATCGCCATTGAGGGTAAAATTGTAGCTTGCTCCTGAGGCAGTCACCCCGCCAGTCAAGTTGGTGGTAACATCAAAAATGTGCAGGGAGTAGGCATGGCTGCCGTCATACCCCGATATCAACATCGAGATTCCAGTCAAGACATAGTTCGTATTGGCTACGTTCGCCGGAATGCCGGCAAGGTTGGTGATGGTGATTGTTTCAGCCAGCACGCTCGCAGGCGCGCCCGCAGTGGGAGACTGCTCGCTTTGACCGCTGAAATTTCCTGAGACGCTTATATTTGCGCTCGAGTAGAAGGGGTTGTGTCCACCGGGGTCTGTGGCCCAACTCGTGCCGCCACTGGGGTAAGCTGTCGGGGTTTGCACCGCAAGATCAGCTCGTGCCGTTCCGCATAGCGCGACAAACGCCATGCCGGCAAGGATGCTGGTTGTTAATGATTTAATGATTGTTTTCATGGTGGTGGGAATACTGTTTTTGGTTCGTTTGGTTCTGAAACAAATTATATCACCGGGCGAACGATTTACCATGCACAAAACTATGTTTCGCATGGAGAATGCTCTGGTTGATTCCTGGTTTTTCATTGGTTCAATCCGTCCGGGTTATGCCGGCCTTAAAAAACATTTTCAATAATAGTAACTTGCCTCGTCAGTGTATTGCCATGAAATGGAAATGGCGTTATGAGTTTCCACATGATTATCGGCAAAACCGCAATTAATCGAAGACAGACTGCCATTGTAAAAATGAGCGTCAGTATTTGGGATGGTCTTGGGATCGGTTAATCCTGCGCTGGTTTCCGCCAGATCAGTGATGATGGGTTGCAGAGACACAGTTAAATCACTTGTCTTTAGCGGCCAAGGAAGTTCCCCGGCAGGCGCAGTGGCGGGGGGCTGGTTCGGCACAGGGAATGGCAGTTGGTTATTGCCAGTATTTTGTCGCGGCACCCACCAATCGTGCAAAAGTTTTGAATACCCTCCGTTTCCCACCGAGCGCCCTATGTTGTTTTTGTTTCCTGTGAACCATTGATTAAGATCTTGAATGGAAACAATGTAACGATGAGAGGGAACACCATAGAGATAAAACCAAGCATTGGCGGCGTCCAAATCCGCCTGTCTGACCGGGCAAAAAAACATCGGCACCGTAAACCCGAAAGCCCCCAGATTGGAAAGAAAATTGGTGGCGACGTCAGTCGGATTTCCGCCGCACATGGAAGTAAAAAAAGAGGGCATGCTGCCTTGCGCATCATCCGTGGCATACACATTGGCCATCTCCACCCACTGCTTGTAGTTGGAAGTGCAACTGAGGACTTTGGAGCGGTATTTCGCTTTGGCCAGCGCTGGCAGCAGCAGCGCCGCCAAAATGGCGATGATGGCAATGACCACCAGCAGTTCAATCAGGGTGAACCCGCCGGCCGGGAACTTTTTCTTTTTCGATTTGTTACACATATAAAATTTCATAATAAAATTCGCTTTGAGGCTTGAATCGCTGTCACCCTCTTTCACCGTTCCTATAACCGGACATCCCCACGGGGCTGATGCCGGTTCGGCCTTGGGCGCCGCCCGGATCTGGTGCCGGATGCGAGCCGGTGCGCTCCAGACCGGTCTTGGATTCACAGGGATGAAAAAAGCGCAAAGTAATCCCGCAGTTCCTGACATCCTCCTTGTCCCCATTTTTCAGCAACCGATACTCGCTGGGCGCGACGTGGATGACGGATTTGAAAATGCGGGAAAAGTAGAAGGGATCGTCGTAGCCGAGCGTGGCGGCAACTTCCTTCACGCTCAACACCGTCTCGTCCAGCAGACGGCAGGCATGCTGCATGCGCAGGCGAATGAAGCAGTCAATGGGTGCGCAGCCGGTTTGCCGTTTGAACAGCGCGAAGAAGTGCGATGGGGAAATATTTGCCTGGGCGGCGAGCGTGGCCACCTGCAACGGCTCGTCCAGATGCCGCGTCATGTAGGCAATGCTTTGTTCAATCTTCCGGACCGCTTCCGATTCGCAAGATTCCACCTGATAACCGGCATTGTTTTGCATGGCCGGCTTCGGCGGTTCGATTTCGGCGGTTTTCATTGGTGCTTCAGCAATAAAATTAGTTCGACACACGAACAATATAGACCATCACAACCATTTCAGTTTGGTTAATCGTTTTCATGCGATCAGAGGTGCGCCGAAGTGATTTTGGAGAACCAGCGCAATGGTGCCCCGCAGCCGGGGTTGCGCTTCCGGGTCAGTGGGCAAAATCCGGGTGCCGGCATGGGTGAAAGACCGGCGCTTGACGGCCTCAGCCACGACCGGGCCGACCTTGTCCCAGGCGCGCGTCACTTCTCCGACCACCACCAACACATCCGGGGCCAGCCCGGTCACCAGCATGGCAATGCCGGCGCCCAGATGACGCGCCATTTGACTCAATGCTTTGCAGGCCCGGGCATCATTCTGTTCCACCAATCGCAAAATGTCACCAAACGGCAACTTGGCCATGTCACTCTTGGAGCCAACTTCGCCCTTGCGGACGGAAGCCGACTCCGCGTAGTAGCGCACGGCGGCGGAATTGGACGCCAGCACCTCCCAGCATCCGCTGTTGCCGCACCGGCATTTGGGACCATCCGGCTCCTGGGTCACATGGCCAAATTCTCCAGCCACACCCGTTGAACCCCGCACCAACTGGCCGTTCATGATCATGCCCACGCCGATGTCATCCGACACCGTCACGGCCACCAGGTTGCGCACTCCATCCACGTGCCGCCCCGACCATAATTCGGCCAGCGCACAGGCGTTGGCGGCATTCTCCAATTCCACCGGCAATCCGATGTTGCGTTCGAGGTGCGTCTTTAAATCCAGCTCGCTCCAGCCCAAGGTGGGAGCAAATATCAGCCGTTGCGACGAAGAATCCATCCGGCCCGGCAGGCTGATGCCAATGCCCTCGTAGGAGTTTTTGGGATGTGCCCGCATCAAATCCTTGATCCGGCGGCTTAACCGGGCGATGAATTCGCCCGGATCTTTTTCCGTGGACATGGACTCCTGGGCCAAAAACTGGCTGTCCATGCTGGACACCGCCAGAGTGGTCGTCGCCGGTTGAATATCCACACCGACCACCCCGCAACGCTCGGTATTGAGATGCAGAAAGGTCGGCCTGCGTCCGCGCGGCAAATTCCCGACCGCCCCCTCCTTCAACCAGCGTTCCGCAATCAGCCGCTCGGCGATCGCCGACACGGTGCTGCGTTGCAATCCCGAGTAACGCATCAAATCCGCCCGGGAGACGGGTTGGTGTTTGCGCACCAGATTCAACATGATGCGGCTGTTGATGTCGCGGACCGTTTCACTGGTCGCCACCTGAAAGTTGTTCAGATCAATTTTGCGCACAAAATGCCTTCAAGACATTGCTCAACAGGATTAGTTCGTGTGTCGAACTTAATCCGTTCCTGTCAGGGTGTCAAGGATAAAGTTCGAGGTGCGAACAAATTCGTCGTAATCAAGCCAATATTAAGAACTTAAAATCAAACCACTATCACATTATCAGCGATTATCAGCCAGGCGGATTTCCCGCTGCTTAACGCGGTTAATACAGGTTTTTTTGCTGCCTCCACCGGCAAGCAAACCCTGGTATCTGCAGACTTCAGCCAAGACAAAGCCGATTGGAGAATCCGGTAGTGGGCTGCTTTCGTGCCACAATTTTTAGCGCCGTGTTGTTAATTTCCAAAACAACCTCAACAGCGCGAAAACAAACATGAAGGCCCCCAGACCGAAGAGGAGACTTTTGTAAAGTTCGCGTTTCCGCCCGGTTCGGTCAGTGCCACTATTTTCCTTGGACTCCATACGTAGTCAGTAATGCCAGCTTCCATAACCGGGATCACGCGCAAAGTCTTTTACATAAGGTTTGCGCTGCGTATTGGGAAGCATACAACCCCGCAGGAATGCCATAAGACTCGAAGCGCGGATAGCCTAACGACGGAAACCGGGAATTTCTCACAGTTGTATTTTTTCGTTGATTATTCCAATATCCGGATGCCACCAGGCAGCGCCTCATGGTCAAAAGCACTTCGCCACATGCCACCATGATCCCGGTAGGCCATGCACCTGAAACCAATTCCCTGCACCATGAAGAACTCAACGATGAACGGCGACGCGCCGCCTTCGTTATCGGCACTGAGTCTTGGTTCGGATTGCTGCTGAATGCCACATCTCTTGTACTCCATGACTGGCTCGAATGATTTGTTTAGTCCTTCATCACCCCGGTGATTGTCTTGATCCTGTTCTCGGGATTTTCAGCAGTAGCCTATCACGTGCTTGCGCTCCGACAACTGCCCCTTGGGGAAGGTGGCCAAGGCTAATTGCTGGCGTTGCGTGTCGGTAGCGTTGAGCCTGCGCGCCAAGATTGCCATGCCTCCACGTTAAAGGCAGTTTTTAAGAAGTGAAATACGATTGTGAGACGCCACACCAGGTGTCACATTGACCTGCTGCGCCAAAGCAGGGCGACGGCAGGAATTACCTGGAGGCGGCTGAGGAGTTACGGGCTTGTGTCGCCGGCCGGCTTTTCATGGTAAGGTTTGCCGGCACGATAGAGAGGCAGGAGTTGATTGTTGACGTCCGCCATCTGCGTCTCGCCGGCATCGATTTGCAATTTCATCGCCATTTCCGCAGTGGCGACGGCTTCGGTGAAACGTCCGGCTTCCGCGTATGCCGCTGCCAGTGTGCTGATCGTCCTCGTGTGCTTGAACGCCGTCAGGCGACAGGCCCGCTCGGCGTGCCGAACCGCTTCATCTCCGTTGCGCACCGTATCATCCGAACAGGTGGCGAGGATCCAGGCCAGATTGTTAAGGGGTTCCGGCATGTCAGGCTTGAGCAATAACACTTTGCGAAACTGGTCTGCTGCCTGACGGGGGTTGCCAGTTTGATAGAGCAATCCCGCCAAATCAAGGCGGGTTTGAACATCCGGCTGCAGGCATACCGCCACCTGTAGATGGAGGAGCGCTTCCCGGGTTCTTCCTTGCCGACCCAAAGCTTCGGCGAAGCTTTTATGCGCCCGCGCGTCATCGGGTTTAAGTTTGATCGCTGCCAGGAAATGCGGTTCCGCCTCCGCGAATTTTCCCTGCAAGGCCAGGGCCTGGCCAAGGTTTAATTGCGCGCCGGCATTGTCCGGATTGGATTGCGCCGCGGCAACAAAATGGGTAATGGCCTCGGGATAATTTCCTCTTTTTGCCAGGATGACGCCGAGATCGTTGTGTGCGCCCGAGGCCGCCGGGTTTTTCGCCAGGGTGTCGAGGAACAGGTTTTCCTCCGTGGCGAACACCCGGGCGCGTTGGGAGGTTAAAACCGAAAGAACCAGGACCAGGGCGATGGCGAGGCATTTAAAAACCTTCGCGTTTGGCCGGCAGGCAAGTCCCGCAACGGCCAGCGCCACCGGGGCAATCAATGGCAGGTATTGGAGATGATCCGAGACCTGCCACATCGTCAGGAATTGCGCATCGAAGAAACCAAGCGACGGAAACAAGGTGATGAGAAAACACCCCAGCCCGAACAGTGCGTGCCGTCCCCAACGGTTGCGGAACCACCAGCACAAAAGGAAACCCGCGGCCAAAAGAAAAACCGGGAGGTATGCTGCCAGCGTCGTCACATCAATTTTCCACCGCACATAAACGATGCTCAGGTTCAGAGGCAGAAGCGCCTTGCCCAGATAGAACCAGAAGACCCGCCCGGCAGCGGCCAGCCGTTCCCCAAAATTTTCCGGTTGCAAGGTCAGGCCGGCCAGCGCTTGATGCTTTTGGAACCAGGCCGACATGAGCCCAAAGCCCAGTGCCAGCACGAAGAATGGGCCGGTTTGCAGCAAATCCTGCCGCGTGATTCGCCTGCGCTGCCACGCCGCACAGGCGAGCAGCACCAAGGGCAACATGACCGTTGAGGTTTTGCTCAGCAGTGCCAGCACAAAGGCAACCAGCGACAGACCGTACCATAGCGCGGCCTGGCCGCGACGGTTCTGCTGGACGGGCTTCAAGGAAAGGGCTTCGTAATGGAGGTATAACCAGAAACTAAGGATGAAGAACGGCAGGGAAAGCGTGTTCTTGATCTCGGCAATGCGCGCGACTGAGTTGACGCACACCGGATGGACCGCAAAAAGCGCCGCCGCCAGCCACGAGCCCGGGATCTTCAGCCGCGCCAGCAAACGCCATAACAAGACCGCGCTCAGGGCATGCAACAACATGTTCACGGCATGATAAAATCCGGGGTTTTCCCCCCACGCCAGCCACTGCAACCACAAGGCAAAGGTGGACAGGGTAAAATCCGTTTGAAACCAGATGTTGAGAGGTCCCAACTGACCATTCACCAAGGCATTGTCCTCTTTGATCAACCGATGATCGTCCATCAAAAAATTTCCCGGCAGGATTGGGCTGTAAACGATGAATACAAGGGTGAAGATCAATAATGCGCCCAAGCCGTAGCGGATACGACTTTCCCTGGCTTTCCTCGCGAGGGCCAGGCAATATTCTTGAAAGGATTTCAGCCAGTGGCTCTCCGTCCCAATCAGGTCCGTGCCGTCATCCTTCAACGCCACGGAGGTTTTGCTGCCGCTGTTCATGAGGATTCAACAGCAGTCTATCCCGCGCCGGACCGCCCCAACAACTGCCTCTTGGGGAAGGTGACCATCATCAGATTTGGCGCTGCTAATGCTGCGAATACGCCAAATAAGCTGCGGTTGCAGCAGGCAATCAGTGAACAAAGTGTGATCATTGTAACCCGCCTGTTGTCTTGTTCACGCCGCAACAAACGGAAAGAAAAATAAAAATGAAAAATACCAAAACCCTCCGCTAGGCAGGTTTCACCTTGGTGGAAATTATGATTGTCGTGGCCATTATCGGCCTGTTGGCGGCAATCGCCATTCCTAACTTCGTGCGCGCGCGCACGCTGTCCCAGACCAACGCCTGCATCAACAATCTGCGCCAGATTGACGGCGCGACGCAGCAGTGGGCCCTCGAAGCCAAGGCTGC
>Ga0074044_10003122_pt1 | contig 14219 bp, 11 predicted proteins | sample BogForMeECP23OM1_FD_94443 | JGI IMG/M metagenome (GOLD analysis project Ga0074044, IMG submission 94443) | Bog forest soil microbial communities from Calvert Island, British Columbia, Canada - Bog Forest MetaG ECP23OM1 | ecosystem: Environmental > Terrestrial > Soil > Wetlands ... | reverse complement strand
GCTGCGTTTTCTCCAACGGGCCTTGATGAATCAGCGCCCCTTGAACGTGGGCTCGCGCTTTTCAAGAAATGCCTTGACAGCCTCGCGATGGTCCTCGGTGCGGCCGGTCAGCGTCTGCCCCCAGGCCTCGCGGTCGAGCAGTTCGCTGAACTCATGCGTCACCGCGAGATTCAGGTTTGCCTTCATGTACGTGTACGCGATGGTCGGTCCGTTGGCGATCTTTTTCGCTACCGCGTGGACCTCATCGCGGAACGACGCCGCGGGTAACACCCGATTCACCAGACCGATTCGCAGCGCCTCCGCCGCATCGATTATGTCGGCCAGAAAGTAAAGCTCGCGCGCCTTCGCCGAACCGACCAACTGCGTCAACGACCAGGTCCCGCCGTAGTCGCCTGAAAATCCCACCTTGGCGAATGCGGTGCCGATACGCGCATTGTCGGCCGCCAGCCGGAGATCGGCGGCCATCGCGAGTGAAAGTCCCGCCCCGGCGGCCGGCCCATTGATCGCCGCGATCGTCACCTTGGGCATTTCGTGAAGCAGCCGCGATGCTTCCTCGCCGCGGCGCAGTCCCGCGACGCGATCCTCTATGGTCGGCGCGGGTTCGCCGCCCTCGTTGCGCTCGCGCATCGCGGATACGTCACCTCCCGCGCAGAATCCGCGTCCAGCCCCGGTTACGACCACGCAGCCAATTTTAGGGTCGGTAGCGGCCTGCGCGAGGCTGTCGAGCAATCCCGACATCATTTCGTTGCTCATCGCGTTCAACTTGTCGGGCCGGTTCAGCGTCAGATAGAGAACCCGGTCGCGAAGTTCAATAAGTAAATGATCGTTCGGCATGTTGGCCTCCAGACGGATGGGGTTCGATTCCGTACTACTTCACATCGGCGATACTGTCGAGGGCAGCGGCGACGGCCTGGGTGCCGTCGAGGTCATGACCCAGCGCGGCGGCGGTATTGAACATCGAGACCATCATCGCCAGTCCCGGCAACGCCAGCCCCGCTTCGCGCGCCGCCTCTTCGACCAGCCGCAGGTCCTTGCGCACCAGCTTGATGAAAAATCCCGGGCGCCAGTCGCGCGCGATTATTTTCGGTCCGAGTCCTTTGAGCTGCCACGACCCGGCGGCGCCGGCGCCAATCGCCTCCAGCACGCGAGATGCGTCGAGCCCTCCTCCAGAGGCGAGCTTCAGAGCCTCGGCCGCGGCCTCGAGCGTGAGTGCGACCGCGATTTGATTGCACAACTTCGTCATCTGGCCCGCGCCCGATGGGCCCATGTGCGTGATCTGCTTGCCCAGATGGGTAAACAGCGTCTTGGCGCGCTCGAAAGCGCGTGCATCGCCGCCAACCATGATCGTCAGCGTCCCCTCGATCGCGCCGGATTCGCCCCCCGACACTGGCGCATCAAGGTACTCGATGCCGTTCCCCGCGAACCGCGCTGCCGTCGCGCGTTCGGATGCGGGCGAGATGGTGCTCATGTCGATGACGAGTTGGCCGGACCTAAGCGATGGTTCAATTTTCGCGACCACCGCCTCGACATCGGGCGTATCCGGCACCATGACGAATACGGCATCGGCGCCCGCGGCAGCCTCCGCCGGATCGGCCGCGACGATAGCTCCGTCGGTTCGCAGCGATGCCGCCTTCTGCGCGGATCGATTGAAGACGCGCACGCGATGACCCGCGGCAAGGAGCCGCCGAACCATCGGCGCACCCATGATTCCGGTGCCAATCCATGCGATTTCCATCTGTTCGAACTCCTCAAGAAATCAGAGACAGAATAATCCCCGGATTTCGCAGATTATACCGATTCAGATCGGAACAATTTTTCGCAAACAAAATCTGTGAAATCTGCGCGATCTGCGGATTCTGTCAGGCGCTTTTTCGCGCGCGCCAGGAGAAGCCCGACGGCGTGGTCACGCTGATAAACGCGAGCGCCACCCACAAGGTGAACAGAAATCCAAGCCCCGGGCGATGCCACATCCAGAAGAGTCCATAAGCAACGTAGGCCGCGGCCAGCGCCGCGTGGAGCCTCACGCCCGGCTCTGACAATCCGCCTTCGATTCGTGAGAACAGCCTCGCGACGAGCATCCCCTGCCCGAGGCAATGCCACGTCCCGTAAAAGCGGCAGCGGCGGCAGACTGCAGTGCTGGACTCGAGCCACAGCACGCCAAGCAGGACCAATCCGACAATCGCGTAGCAGGTCCCGTGTGCCGCCGCGATGGGAAAGAAAAGAATCGTAAACAGGATCAGGCCGAAGACGCCTAGCACGCGAAAAGACAGTCGCGTCTGGAGCAAGTAGAAGAATGGTTCAAATGGTCCCGGATTCAATCGCATCGCGAGGCTCTCTTCGGCGGCTTAATCTACTCATCACACCGCTGCGCGCAAGACATACAGAAGAATCTGCAGATTACGCAGATTTCACTGATTCAAATCGAGCGAGGTTTTGGGGAGGTCGCGCCTGTCTCGTAAGAATGGAGCGAGGAATCCCGGAAGCCACGATGTTCGCATCACCGCTGCCGCGCGCAATTCCTCGATCGTTCGGGCTTAATGACAAAGGCCGGACGCGTCGCGCCCGGCCTTTGTTCGATGCTGCAATGGATCACGCGTTACGCGGCCATCTTGGACCCGGCGCCTTCCTGTTCTTCGGCAATCGAGCCGCGCTTGGAGAACGCGACCGCAACGCCGAGCAGAACCAGCGACACAACGACGACCGCAATTCTCGTTCCGGTTACTTCGCTCAACGAAGTCGTGCAAAACGGCGCGGCCAGAATTCCGACCAGGTTCATGACCTTTATCATTGGATTGAGTGCCGGGCCCGCGGTGTCCTTGAAAGGATCGCCGACGGTGTCGCCAACGACGGCGGCCTTGTGGATGTCGGTGCCCTTACCGCCGAGGAATCCGTCCTCGATCTTCTTCTTGGCGTTGTCCCAGTTGGCGCCCGCGTTCGACATAAAGACCGCCATCAATTGGCCGGTCAGAATCGTGCCGCCCAGAAATCCGCCCAGCGCGCCCGCATCGAGCCCAAACCCCACCAGCAGCGGCGCAAAAACGGCAAGAATGCCCGGCCCGAGTAATTCTCTCTGCGCGGTGGCGGTTACGATTTCGACGCACCGGCTGTAGTCGGGCAATTCCTTGCCCTCCATGATTCCCGGATGTTCGCGCAGCTGGCGGCGCACCTCGAACACGACCTGGTAGGCCGCGCGGCTGACCGCTTTAATCGCGAAGGAGCTGAACAGGAACGGCACCGCGCCACCGATCATCAGGCCGACGAACACGGTCGGCATGTTGATCTGCACGCCGATCGCGCCGAGATGCGCTTCATCTATGAAGGAGCGGAACAGCGACACGGCTGCGATGACCGCGGTCGCAATTGCAAGGCCTTTGGTGAGGGCCTTGGTCGTGTTGCCAATCGCGTCCATCCAGGAAAGCGTGCGCGATGCTTCCTCCTGATGCACTCCGCCCATCTCGAAGATGCCGTGCGCGTTGTCGGTGATGGGCCCGTAGGTATCCATCGCCAGGATGAACCCGGTCGTGGTGAGCAGGCCGAGACCGGTCAGCGCAATTCCGTAGAATTGCAGCGCCAGCGACTCGTGGAAGAGGGACATCGCGCCGATGATGGTGATCGCGATCGCGACGAGCGCCCACACCGAAGATTCGAGTCCCTCGGCGAGTCCCGAAAGAATCAGCGTCGCCGGGCCGGTGCGCGCCGCAGTCGCGGTTTCGGTGACAGGTGCCTTGTCCGGGTGCGTGAAGTAGTTGGTCAGCCACAGCGTAACCACGGCCAGAATGATTCCCAAAGTGGCGCAGCATGCGAAACGCCAATCGGGCGCGCCGGTGCGCGGATCGTGCAGGTAAAGCCAGTTGACGACAAAGAACCCGACCACCGAGGCTGCCGCCGACACCATGTAGCCCTGGTTAATCGGCTTCATTGGATCGCGCATCGCCGTGCCGGCGGGAACGCGGACCGCCATAATTCCGAGAATCGAAGAGAACACGCCTACTCCACGCAGAATCAGCGCGAAGATGATCAGCTTCATCGCGAACATGCCGGCGTAAGCGCCGTAAATTGCCTTGAAATCGGCTTCGGTGACCGCGTAGCCAGCCAGGATGATCGCGGCCACGAGCGTGACCTCGTACGATTCAAAGACGTCGGCCGCCATGCCGGCGCAGTCGCCCACGTTGTCACCGACGTTGTCCGCGATTGTCGCGGCGTTGCGCGGATCGTCTTCGGGAAGGTCCTTCTCGATCTTGCCGACCAGGTCGCCGCCGACATCAGCGGCCTTGGTGAAAATGCCGCCGCCGATACGCATGAAGAGCGCCGCCAGCGAACCGCCAAAGCCGAACCCTACCAGCACTTTCATCGCATCCTGCTGATAGACCAGGAAGATAATCGTGGCGCCGACCAGACCCAGACCCACGGTGAACATGCCCGACACGCCGCCCGCCTTGAACGCGAGTTCCATCGCATCCTTGAACGAGGTAAGCGCGGCATTGGCGCTGCGCACGTTGCCCTTCACCGCCAGCCACATCCCGACGAACCCCGCGCCGTACGATGCCGACACGCCCATCAGGAATGCGACCGAGATTCCCAGCGACAACCAGAGGTCGTGGTACATGCTCCGATACATCAGGAAGAGCGCGACAAACACGATGACGACGAAATAGATCATCGTGCCGACTTGGCGCTTGAGATACGCCATCGCGCCCTGCTCGATCGCATCAGCCACGTCGGTCATCGACTTTGGTCCTGGATCGGCCCGCAGAACCGTGCGAACCAGCAAGAGCCCGTAGCCGAGCCCGATGACGGCGGAAATAAGAACCAGCCACAGGATCAATACCTGCCCGCTGCTCAGCGCCGGCAGTACAATGTTGGCTTCACCCATCGCTAATCAGGTCTCCTGAAAATGCCGAGGTTGGAGGCGGGTTCTGACCCGCGCTATCTTGCTGTTGCGCATAGACGGCGGCCTCCGCCTCCTCGGTATATCGGGCGCAGTCTAAGTTTTCCTCGAAGTGATGTCTAGTAATCGAGCGACCGCGCAACGCACCTGTGATGCGCCCGCGCGAGCGCCATTTCGCAGCGCCTTCAAGGACTTTTCCAAAGACCGCGCGATCGCGCGAGTTGAATCGGCAAGCGCGCGTGTGGTTATCTGTGAGGTTCAAGTGCCATGCAAGTAAACATAGAGAATCCCACCGCGCTCCGGCGCAAAGTGACCATCGAGGTCGAGCAGGACGAGATCAAGCGCGAGCTCGACCAGGCATACAATGAACTCAAGCGCGGCGTCGTGCTCAAAGGCTTTCGCCCCGGCCACGCGCCTCGCAATCTGCTGGAGCGGTTCTTCGGCGATCAGGTCCGCGGCGAGGTCATCCAGAAGCTGGTCCGCGACTACACCGTGAAAGCGCTCGAGGAAAACAGCCTCAAGCCGATCGTCACGCCGGAAATCGTGACCGAGGAAACCGACCTCACCAAGTCACTCAAGTTCAGCGCGACCTTTGACCTGCGACCGGAGATCACTGTCAAGGATTACGAAGGCCTCAAGGTCCCGGAGTCCAAGGCCGAGGTCGAGGAAGAAGACCTCGACAGCACGATCGACGCTTTGCGCGAGCGGCAGGCGACGCTCAAGAAGATCGAGGATCGCACCCAGGTCAAGGACGCCGACTACGTCCTGGCCGCCATCGAAGGATTCGAAGGCGACAAGCCGCTCCAGACCGGCAAGACCGAAGATCGCCTGCTCGAGGTTTCCAAGCGCGCGCTCGCGCACGGGCTCGACGAAGTCCTCATCGGCGCCGAGGTCGGCAAAGAGGCGCGCGGCACGCGCACCTATGCCGACGACTACTCGCAAAAGGAACTGGCGGGCAAAACCGTGGAGTGGCGCACGAATGTAAAGGAGATCTACGAGCGTATCCTGCCCGCGCTCGATGACGAATTCGCCAAGGACAATGATTCCGCCGACCTGGCCGAGTTGCGCAACAAGGTGCGCGAAGACTTGCAGCGCCGTGCGCGTGCGGAGGCTGACTCCCGCGTCCGCCAGGGCCTGCTCGACCTCGTGATGGAGCGCAACCCGATCGAGGTTCCCGAGTCTCTCGTCCACCGCGAGCAGCACGCAATGGAAGAAGAGCTGGCTTCCACCCTGCGCGCGGGAGGTTTCTCCGAAGAACAGGCCACCGAGCGCGTCAACGCATCTTCGGACGATTTGAAGCAGCGCGCCGAGAAACGCGCGCGCACCGTGCTGATCGTCGATGCGCTCGCGGACCAGGAGAAGATCGAGGTCAGCGACGAAGAGCTTGGCGACCGCGTCGCGAAAATCGTGACGGAAGCGGGACGCGCGCGCGATCGCGCCGCGGATTTTTATCGCCACGAGGAAAATCGCGAAGCGCTGCGAGCCACGATGCGCCGTGAAAAAGCGCTCGATCTGCTGCTCGAGCGTGCGCAGCGCGAAACCGAGCCTGCCGCATCATAGATTGTCAAGCGCCGAGACGGTGTTTGATCATTCGACATCGTTGCCCGATTGTCGCGGAGCCGATACAATTTAGAGGCGTCAGCGGCCGATCGATGGGTAATGCGTGCTGAGGCTGCGGCGCGGTGCGGGTTTAATGAGCAACCTTGTTCCGATCGTAGTCGAGCAAACCGGCCGTGGAGAGCGCGCTTACGACATCTTTTCGCGCCTCCTGAAAGACCGCATCGTTTTTCTCGGCACCGACGTCAACGACGACGTGGCCAATCTCGTAACCGCCCAGTTCCTGTTTCTTGAATCCGAAGACCCGGACAAGGAGATCAGCTTCTACATCAACTCGCCGGGCGGATCGATCACGGCGGGGATGGCGATCTACGACACGATGCAATTCATCAAGCCCCCCGTGTCGACGCTGTGCATCGGGCAGGCGGCCAGCATGAGCGCCGTGTTGCTCGCGGCAGGAGCGAAAGGCCGCCGCTATTCGCTGCCGCATTCGCGGATGATCATCCATCAACCGCACGGCGGCGCGCAGGGTCAGGCGGTCGATATCGAGATTCAGGCCCGCGAGATAATTCGCGCGCGCCAGGAGATGAACGAGCTTTTGGCGAGACACACGGGGCAGAACCTGCGTAAAATAGAGAAGGATACCGATCGCGATTTCATCATGACTCCGGCCAGCGCAGTTGAATATGGACTGATTGATGAGGTAATCGTTAGCCGGAGGCCCTCCAATTGAACCGCCGGAGGCACTATGGCCAAGCATGACGACCGTTCGGGCAACCTGGTTTGCTCGTTCTGCGGGAAAAGCCAGGATGAAGTCCGTAAGCTGATCGCCGGCCCCACGGTCTACATCTGCGACGAATGCATCGACCTTTGTAACGATATCATCGCCGAGGAAACCGACAGCGAAGAAGCATTCAGCCAGTCCTCCGCGGTACCCAAGCCGGCCGAGATCAAGCGCGTCCTCGACCAGTACGTGATCGGCCAGGAGCGCGCCAAGAAAATTCTCTCAGTCGCCGTCCACAACCATTACAAGCGCATCGACTCGCAGATGGTGACCGGCGACGTCGAACTGCAGAAATCCAACATCCTGCTCATCGGGCCGACCGGCGTCGGCAAGACTCTCCTCGCGCAGACTCTCGCCCGCTTCCTGCAGGTGCCGTTCACGATCGCCGATGCGACTTCGCTGACCGAGGCGGGCTACGTCGGCGAAGACGTCGAGAACATCATCCTGTCGCTGCTGCAGAACGCCGACTACGACATCGAGCGATGCCAGCGCGGCATCGTCTATATCGACGAAATCGACAAAATCGCGCGCAAGGGCGACAACCCGTCGATCACCCGCGACGTCTCCGGCGAGGGCGTGCAGCAGGCGCTGCTGAAGATAATCGAGGGCACGATGGCGTCGGTGCCGCCCAAGGGTGGCCGCAAGCATCCGCAGCAGGAATTCCTCCAGGTCGACACCACCAACATCCTCTTTATATGCGGCGGCGCATTCGTCGGGCTCGACGACATCATCCGGCGGAGGATCGCGGGCAAGACGATGGGGTTTCGCGCCGACCTGAGCCATCGCGACTCCAAAACGGTCTCCGAGCTGCTCAACGAAGTGCAGCCCGAGGATCTGCTGAAGTTCGGATTGATTCCGGAATTTGTCGGACGCCTGCCTGTAATCGCCACGCTGGGCGAGCTGGACGATGAAGCGCTGGTGCGCATCCTGACCGAGCCCAAGAACGCGCTCGTGCGCCAGTACCAGAAGCTGTTCGACATGGAAAACGTCCACCTGAAATTCACGCAAGGCGCACTGCGCGCTATCTCGCGTGAGGCTTTGAAGCGCAAGTCGGGCGCACGCGGACTGCGTGCTATCATGGAAAGCATCATGGTGGATCTGATGTATGAGATCCCGTCGCAACCGAACATCAAGGAGGTGCTGATCTCAGAGGAAGTGGTCACGCAGAAGGAACAACCGCTGCTGGTTTACCAGAAGACGGCAGAAACCGCCTGACGTACGAGAAACTCGGGATCCACACTAATGCTGTTTCGCAATGAAAAAAAAGATAATCGCGATGCATCGGCTGCCGTAGTTCCGTTGCTGCCGTTGCGCGAACTGATCGTTTTCCCACACGAAGTCCATCCGATCTTCGTCGGCCGCCAGAAGTCGATTAAGGCGCTGGAAGCCGCGGAGGCCAAAAAGCAACCTATCCTGCTCGTCGCGCAGAAGGACGCCAAGGTCGCGGAGCCGGCCGCGCAGGATCTGTACGCGATAGGTACGCTCGGCATCGTGGTTCAGTTGCTGCGCCTCCCCGACGGAACGATGAAGGCGCTGCTCGAAGGCAAGAAGCGCGCGCGCGTGGTGCGCTACCTTGCCGACGACGAATATTTCCAGGTCGAAGCCGAGGAGATCGAGGAGGTTTCCGAACGCTCGATCGAAGTCGAAGCCTTGATGCGATCGGTCGTGTCGACCTTCGATAACTACGCCCGGCTCAACAAGAAAATTCCCCCCGAGATGGTCGCCTCCATCTCGGCCGTTGATGACCCCGCGTTCCTCGCCGACCGGATCGTCGGCCACCTCGGTATCAAGATCGAGGACAAGCAGGCGCTGCTCGAATGCGTCAAGCCGGCGGAGCGGCTCGAGAAAATTCTCGGCTACATGCGCTCCGAACTGGACATCCTGGAAGTCGAAAAACGCATCCGCTCCCGGGTCAAGAAGCAGATGGAGAAGACCCAGAAGGAGTACTACCTCAACGAGCAGATGCGCGCGATCCAGAAGGAGCTGGGCGAGAAAGACGAGTTCAAAAACGAAATCCAGGAACTCGAAGAGAAGCTCCGGCAGAAGAAGATGCCGGCCGAGGCGCGCGAAAAGTGCGAGCGCGAAATCAAGAAGCTCAAGATGATGTCGCCGATGTCGGCCGAGGCGACCGTCGTCCGCAACTACCTCGATTGGTTCCTCGCCCTGCCCTGGTTCGAATACACCGAAGACAAGCTGGACATTAAGGAAGCCGAGCGCGTGCTCGAAGAGGACCATTACGGCCTCGACAAGGTGAAGCAGCGCATCCTGGAATATCTCGCCGTCGAGACCCTGGTCGGCCAGATGAAAGGCCCGATCATGTGCCTCGTCGGACCTCCGGGCGTCGGCAAAACCTCACTGGGCAAATCCGTGGCGCGTGCCACTGGACGCAAATTCGTGCGCGTATCGCTGGGCGGCGTGCGCGACGAGGCCGAAGTTCGCGGCCATCGCCGGACTTACATCGGCGCATTACCCGGCAAAGTGATCCAGTCGGTTCGCAAGGCCGGATCGTCGAACCCGGTGATGCTGCTGGATGAAGTGGACAAGATGTCCACCGATTTCCGCGGCGACCCGTCGTCCGCACTGCTCGAAGTACTCGATCCCGAACAGAACTGCACTTTCAACGATCATTACCTGGATTGCGATTACGACCTGTCCAAGGTGATGTTCATCACCACCGCGAACACCCTCGATCGGATTCCGCGTCCACTGCAGGACCGGATGGAAGTTATCCGGATCCCCGGCTACACCGAGACCGAAAAACTGCAAATCGCAAAGAAGTACCTGGTCAAGAAGCAGGAAGAAGCCAACGGCCTCAAGCCCGAGAATATCGAGTTCTCGGACAAGGCTCTGCTCGGCATCATCCGCCATTACACGCGCGAAGCGGGCGTGCGAAATATCGAGCGCGAAATCGCCTCGATTTGCCGCAAGGTCGCGGTCGAGGTCGTGAAGACCGACCGCAACGCGCACGTGAAGATCTCCGCGTCGAGCCTCGCCAAGTACCTGGGACCGACCAAGTTCCACTACGGGATGGCCGAGACGGTGCCGCAGATCGGAGTGGCGACGGGCTTGGCGTGGACGGAACTCGGCGGCGAACTGCTGAACGTCGAGGTGACCATCGTCCCCGGCCGCGGCAAGCTGACGATCACCGGCCAGTTGGGCGAGGTGATGCAGGAAAGCGCGCAGGCCGCCCTTTCATACGTGCGTTCGCGCGCCGATATTCTTGGGCTCGATTCGAATTTCTACCACAAGATCGACATCCACATTCATATTCCCGAAGGCGCGATCCCGAAGGACGGCCCTTCGGCCGGAATAACGCTCGCGACCGCGCTGGTTTCCGCGCTGACGCGCAAGCCCATACGCAACGACCTGGCGATGACGGGTGAGATTACCCTGCGCGGACGCGTGCTGCCGATTGGCGGGCTCAAGGAAAAGGTGCTGGCGGCGCATCGCGGCGGCATCAAGACCATCCTCATCCCCAAAGAGAACGCGAAGGATATCGTCGAGATATCTCCGCAGATTCTGAAGAACCTCCAGCTCGTTCAGGTGGAAAATGTGGACGACGTGCTGCGGCACGCGCTGGTGCTGGAGGACCCGGAGGCATTCTTCAAGCCGAAGGTTGCAGCAAAGGAGCCGGATTTCCCGAGCGAAACGGACAAGGACCGGCCGATCGCTGCGGACGATGACGATGACTCCGCGGTGGCGCCGAACCTGTCGCAAGCGCGAGGCACTGTCGTAATATAACTACTGATCCCGGCGGGACCGAGCGGGGGATGTGTAAACGCGCGGCTTGGGGGCCGCATAATATAGAGCCATGACTAAGGCCGAACTTATCGAAGGGCTTTCCAACAAGCTTCCACTCCCGAAGGCCGATGCCGAGCGTGCGATCAACATCATGCTCGACGACATCATCGCGGCGCTCAAACAGGGCGAGCGCGTGAATATCTCGGGCTTCGGGACTTTCTCGGTCTCGGCGCGGCAGGCGCGCACCGGGCGCAACCCCAAGACCGGAGAGTCAATCGAGATTTCCGCGAGCCGCTCGGCCAAGTTCAAGCCGGGCAAGCAGCTCAAGGACTCTCTCAACGAGGGCCTGCCGCAAGCCGCCTCGACAACCGCAGGCCGCTGACCGCGCACCCTACCCGTCTGTAGTTCCGCGCTTCACTGAAGCGATCACTCAAAAGGCCGCCCCGAATCCGGGGCGGCCCTTTCATAAGTAATCCCGACGTGGCGAGTCGGCGGTTTTGGTCCGAACACAGAGGCCTTACTTGGCGAGTTCCTTTACAAACCCGCTCAGCCAGACTCACACCCTGTCATCCTGAACGGAGTCTGCGGAGTGAAGGATCTCGCGCGGCCCTCCGCGCGCTTAGGCGATGGAGCACAGATATTGAATCATGAGCAGCAAGTCGGGAGTGCTGTACACAGGCTCAACCAGCGACCTGGACCGCCGCGTCATCCAGCACAAGCGTGGGTGGCTTCACCAGAAATACCGAGTGACCCGGCTAGTCTACTTCGAGCAATTCGCTCGACCGGCAGAGATGATTAGACGCGAGCGCCAACTGAAGGGCTGGACCACGCGGCGGAAGCTGGAGGTGATTCATACGCTGAATCCCGCGATGACCGATTACGCGCGGAGGACCGCGCGAGATCCTTCACGGAGCCCGCCCTAAGCGGAGTCCAACGGGTTCAGGATGACACCAGGGGGCCAAACCTGACCGGATACACCTGAGCACGGCCTCCTGAGCCCCGGCGATCGCCCGGATCCTTATTCGATGAACTTCAACTCAGGACACTAGCTTGCGCCTAGTTTGACCGGCGTAAGCGCCGGCCGCAATCAATAGATGTACCACGAAATGCCGAGAACCCCCGCCCACGGCGTGTTCAGACTGAAGTTGTGATCGGTTCCGTGGATAAGGCCCCCGTTCGAGAAATGCGTACCTTGCAAGCCCACGTAGACGCCGGTGGTATCTTCAACGAAGTATGCAAAGCCAACCTCGCCCGTAATTCTGGCCAAAAAGGGCCCTTCGAGCCGATCGTTTTGTTCGACATTGCCGATGTTGAGGTCGGAACCTCCCGGCCCGATTGACCCCGCTATCCAGGGTACCACTCGCTTGAAGCGCAGTCCGAGAAGGTAGTAACGCGCTTCCGCGACCACGCCGCCGAAGTTCTGCCGTTCGGTATTGAATCTCTCGAAGACCGGTTCGAGGCCAATCTCGAGCGACCCGTCGAGTACGCCTGCGGCGCCCTTCAGGTGAAAGACATCAAACGGCAATAGCGAAAAGCGCGCGCCGAGGTTCCATTCCTGAACGCCGCCCGGCAGGCGATCTCCGAAATGGCCGAGGCCGCCTTCCAGCGAAATTACCTTGGTCTTGCTGGCAAAGGTCTCGTCCGGGTTCCACTGATCGGCGTCGGCACCCGAGCCCACAGCAGACAAGAAAAGCGAGCATATCGCGAACGCAAAAGCGGCGGCGCGAGTTCGATGCACAGAGCTGGTCACCCTCATGCTGGTTATTTCTGCTCGGCTGATCACTTGGCGTCAAGTCCGGGGGATAATGACGCTTCCGCCTCCTGGCGTTTTGCGAACGCGTGGAGAAAGACCCTTGCCTGGCGCCTGATGCAGGGAGCGTATTTCATGCGCTTTTCCCAAAGGCGCGAGACGATTCGGCAGCGGGGCAAAGACACCGAAGAGTGTCGCCAACCTGATCGAGCCCGACGTCAGATCGAGAAAGTGCACGCCGTTCTCTCAGCTCAACGTCCGGCCAGCGCGACTGCATAGGCGCCCGCGCTGCCACAGGGTGTCATCCTGATCTACTATTCTCGAGTTTCGTCGCGCCGCGCGACGATTTTGTCTTCAGTGCAGTCGCAAAGTCGTGTCATTCCGAGGTTCTTTTCCGAGGAATCCCGTGGGTGGGAGAACCTTTGAACTCGATCGCCGAGACAGCCTCTTTGGTTTGCGGGCGCACGCCCGCGCTGCGCGAAGTGAGCAACGCGAACGAAGTCGAAGGATCTCGGACAGGTTCGCGCAAGCGGACCCGGTACCGTGTTCGCGAAGCGCTCCTTAGTTCTGCACTGCTCCCCTGAAAAGCCGGACCAGTCGCCCGCGCCGCACCCGGCTCATCCTCCGCTCGGCGCGAGCGCATATGCGCCCGCGCTGCCGCCCGCTATCTTCCCGAAGACCGAACCCGCCATCAGCCCGGAGCCGCCCGCATAATTGAAGTAAAACAGTCCGCCCACCAATTCTCCCGCCGCATATAGCCCCGCTATCGTCCTGCGCTCGGTGTCGAGCACCTCGCCCTGCCGCGTAATCCGCAATCCGCCGAACGTGAACGTGATACCGCAGGTCACAGCGAACCCCATGAACGGCGGCTCGTCGATCAGGTTGGCCCAATTGCTCTTGGGCACCGCCAGCCCCCGCGTGCATCGGCTGTCCTTCACGTTGGGATTGAACGGGATCGAGCGGTCCACGGCCTGGTTGTATGCCTTGATCTCGGCAAGCGCCGCGGCCGCATCCACGTCGTCGAGCCGCTGCACAAGGTCTTCGAGAGTGTCGGCCGTCACCTTGGTCACCTGCCGGATGCGATATTCGTCGCGCAGCAGATGCGCCACTTTCCCATCGAAGATTTGCCAGGCGAACTGCCCGGGCTGCTCCAGGATGGCGCGGCCGTACTTGGCGTACGTGTAATTGCGAAAATCCGCGCCTTCATCGACAAAGCGATTACCCCGCGCGTTGATCATGACTCCCAGCGGATAGCTGTGCTTCTGGAACCCATCGCCCACCGCCAGGTCGCCGAACTCCGGCGCGTTGCGGTCCCATCCGACCGCGTGGCATCCGGACCAATGCCCATAGGGCATCGCGCCGGCCTCCAGCGCCATCCGGATTCCGTCTCCCGTGTTGAAGCGCGTCCCGCGCACGCGCGCCAGGTCCCAATTTTGTCCCAGGTAGCGTGCACGCCATTCGGCATTCGCCTCGAATCCGCCGCTGGCCAGCACGACCGC
>Ga0074044_10003121_pt1 | contig 14223 bp, 10 predicted proteins | sample BogForMeECP23OM1_FD_94443 | JGI IMG/M metagenome (GOLD analysis project Ga0074044, IMG submission 94443) | Bog forest soil microbial communities from Calvert Island, British Columbia, Canada - Bog Forest MetaG ECP23OM1 | ecosystem: Environmental > Terrestrial > Soil > Wetlands ... | reverse complement strand
TACCGGGCTTCCGCAGCCCTTCGTCGATTTTGGCAACATGATCGTCTGGGGGGTGTTTCCCTCGATCTTCCTCATCGCGGTCGGGGTGATCCTGATCGGCTGGTTCATCCTGCGCTTCACGGTGTTCGGCCGTTTGATTTACGCCATTGGGACCAACGAGGAGGCGGTCAGGCTGTCGGGCCATGCGCCGCGCATCTACAAGATCGCCGCATTCACCATCAGCGGATTGACCGCCGGCATCGCGGCGATGGTCTATCTGTTGCGCCTCAACGTCGGCAGCCCGATCGCCGGCGTCGGTTACGAGCTCAACGCGATTGCTGCGGTCATCATCGGCGGCACCAGCTTCAGCGGCGGCAAGGGCTCGATCATCGGCACGCTGGTCGGCGCCTGCATCCTCCAGGTGCTGACCACAGGGCTGCAATTGTTCGGCGCGGGCGACAACGTGAAACCGATCGTCATCGGGACGGTCATCGTTCTCGCCGTGGTGCTCGACGCCTATCGCGACCGGTTCCTCAAGGCGATCGAGTCGCGCTGACTTCGGCGTGTCAATCGAAGCTCAGTATGAAGCACGCCTTGCAGCGTTTGTGGATGTCCGAAACCCTTCACCAAAGCCGACGCCGGGTACTCGGCGCCGAGCGTTTGATTTTCACAACCAGAAACTGAAATCTGCGGCGAGAGCGGAGGGGTCACAGGCGAGTCGAACGTCGCCACAAGGCTCGACGAGCTTGTCGCACGCTCGCGCCAGCTTCGGCAGGAGGACATCACCAGCGAGCTCATCGAGCTCGGCGGGCGGAAGGCGAGGGGAAACGCCGACGCGCGCGCCTGTATCCGGCCTTCGCCCGGTCAGCAAATTGCAGGTCGCTCTCGTCCGTTGACGAGGCCAACAAGTCGGCGCAATCTGGATTCAATGCGGCCGCGACTGCAGGAGCGGACGACAACCAAGGCCGCTCGAAATGGGGGCAAGCGGCAAACATCGGCGCAATGCGCCGGGAGGGAGCAGGGGGTCCGTGGGCACCGGCGGCGCTCGGGTGCATGGGGGGTCGTCTTCCGGCGACATCGGCATAAGCCAAGATGTCGCGTGGGCAAATTTGTTGACATCAGTCAGTCAGGGTTCAGGGAGGACAAAATGTCGCGAAATGAAATCGTTACGTCGCGCGCAGCAGTCCTGCGTGGCGCGCTCGTAATGGCTTCGGCCGTTCTCTTGCTCGCAATCGGCCCGTTCGCTCGGGCGCAGGACCAAGGCCCGATCAAGATCGGCGTGATCGCCGAAGCGCAGGCGGTTGCGGGTTCCTCGATCCCGCAAGCCGCTGAGCTCGCCGCCGACGAAATCAACGCCAAGGGGGGCGTCGACGGGCGCAAGATCGAAATCGTTTCCTACGACAACCATTCCTCCTCGGCCGAGTCGGTGCGCGCGTTCCAGCGCGCGGTCAACGAGGATCACGTCAACGCGGTCATCGCAAGCTATGTGAGCGAAGTCGTGCTCGCGCTCGAGCCCTGGTCGGCGCGTCTCAAGACCGTTCTCATCACGCCGGGCGCGGCTTCCGACGTGATCACCGCCAACAAGGCGAACAGATCAACATCTGGCCTGCGGATCTCGCCAAGGGCAAGCTGGAATTCCCGTCTTTCATAAAGATCGCGTCGGGCGGCAATTGATTGATGCGCGGAGGACGCATCGCGAGGCGGGCTCGTCAGGGGCGCCGGGGCGCGGCAGATGCTGTTCTGGCAGATCCTGATCGACGGCTTCGCGATCTCCTCGCTCCACGCCCTGGGCGCCACCGGCTTCACCTTGATCTTCGGCGCAATCGGAATGGAACAGCAAACGCAATAAGAGCCGCGAATTACCTTTGAACTTTCCTTAACCGCAGTTAGCGCAATACCATCAATGGCGACCTCTCCTCTGCCTTCGATCGCATAAGCCAGAAATCCGCTTGCTTCAGGCTGTCGAACACGGCAGCGTTGGAGCCAAGAGGCCGCCGAATGTCGCTCAGACGTCGGGGTTCAGGGAGGACAAAATGTCGCGATACGAAATCGCTATGTCGCGCGCAGCAGGCCGGCGTGGCGCGCTCGGCATGGCTACGGCCGTTCTCTTGCTCACAATCGGGCCGTTCGCCTGGGCGCAAGACCAGGGCCCGATCAAGATCGGCGTGATCGCCGAGGCGCAGGCAGTCGCAGGTTCCTCGATCCCGCAAGCCGCTCAGCTCGCCGCCGACGAGATCAACGCCAAGGGGGGCGTCGACGGACGCAAGATCGAAATCGTTTCCTACGACAACCACTCCTCTTCGGCCGAGTCGGTGCGCGCGTTCCAGCGCGCCGTCAACGAGGATCACGTCAACGCGGTCATCGCAAGTTACCTCAGTGAGGCCGTGCTCGCGCTCGAGCCCTGGTCGGCGCGCCTGAAAACGGTGATGATTACGCCGGGCGCGGCTTCCGACGTGATCACCGCCAATATCGCCAAGGACTACGAGCACAACAAATACGCTTTCGACGGCTATCTGACCTCCAGCGCAATAGCGGGCCTCGTCTGCGACGCCGCCAAGGACATGCTGGTCGACGGCCTCAAGATGAAGACGGCGGTGATGATGAGCGAGGACGCGGCCTGGACGACGCCGTTCGACGCGGGCCTCGAGGCGTGCCTACCGAAGATCGGCTTCAAAGTGCTCGACAACATCCGCTTTTCGCCGGACACCACCGATTTTACGCCGATCTTCAACAAGATCGAGGGCGAGAAGCCGGACGTGATCATCACCGGCATCTCGCATGTCGGCGTGCAGCCGACCGTGCAATGGAAGAGCCAGCAGGTGCCGATCCCGATGTTCGGCGTCTCGTCGCAGGCGACCAACTCGACGTTCTGGAAGGACACCAACGGCGCGACCGAAGGCGTGCTGTACCAGGGGGTTTCGGGTCCGGGCGTCGCCGTCACGCCAAAGACGCTGCCCTTCGTCGACGAGTTCGTGAAGAAGTACGGGAATACGCCGTCCTATTGTGGCTACACCGCCTATGACGACGTCTATATGATCGCCGACGCGATCAAGCGTGCGGGAAGTGTCGACAGCGACAGACTCGTCGCCGCGATGGAGGCGACGGACTATGTCGGCACGATCGGCAGGATTCAGTTCCTGCCGCAGGGCGATCCGCATGTGCATGGCCTGAAGACCGGCGCCGGCTTCATCACCGGCCTGATGCTGCAATGGCAGAAAGGCGTGCAGGTCAACATGTGGCCGGCGGCTCTGGCCAACGGCAAGCTGGAATTCCCGTCCTTCGTCAAGATCGCGTCGGGCGGCAATTGATTGATGCAGGGAGGACGGATCGCGAGGCGAGCTCGTCAGGGACGCCGGGGCGCGACAGATGCTGTTCTGGCAGATCCTGATCGACGGCTTTGCGATCTCCTCGCTCTACGCCCTGGGCGCCACCGGCTTCACCCTGATCTTCGGCGTTACGGGGGTGCTCAACCTCTCACATGGAGCGATCATGGTCGCGGCGGCGGTCGCCGCCTGGGCCGCCTCTGGAAACCTGGGGGCCGGCGCATATTCAGGGGCCGCCTTCGGCCTCGTCGTCGCATTGGCTCTATCGCTCGCGACCTACTATCTCATCGTCCGGCGGCTGCAACTGTCGCGCGCCGTGCGCGAGGAGGAGAAGGAAATCTTCATCCTCACCGCGACGCTGCTCTGGGGCATCATGATCCAGGAGGCGATCGCCTATCTCTATACGAATAACGCGAAGACCGTATTGCCGATCGTCGAAGGCGTGGTGTCGATCCTGGGCGTGCGCACGCCCGCGAACGAGATTTTCACCGCGCTCGTCTGCTGGGCGACGATCGGCGCGCTCTGGGTTTTCGTCAACCGCTCGCGCGCGGGCAAGGCGGTGCTGGCCGCCTCGATGAACCCGCGCGGCGTCACCTTGCTCGGGATTGAACTCTCCACTGTCTATGTCGGCGTCTGGGCGATCTACGGCGCTCTTGCCGGCGTCGCTGGCGTGCTGCTCGGCATGTTCCTCGGCGTCTCCTCCTATAGCGCGGGGCCGCTGACCGCGAGCGCATTCTCGATCGTCGTGTTGGGCGGCCTCGGCAGCGTCTCAGGCTCGCTGATCGCCGCCTATGTCGTTGGCTATCTCGAGACCCTCACCGCCTATCTCGTTTCGCCCGCCTATCGCGCGATCCCCGCGCTGCTGCTGCTCGTCGCGGTGATGTATGTGCGGCCGCGCGGATTGATGGGCAGGCGCTAGATCATGCTGCGCCGCGCGCTCCTCTCCCCGCCGGTCCTCATCAGCCTGATCGTCGTCCTCGCCGCCTCGACGCTGCCGCTCTATGTCTCCGGCTACGTTCTGGGCCTGCTCACCGTCGCCTATTACTTCGGCGTGTTTTCGATGGCCTGGGACCTGCTGTTCGGCTTCGCCAACGAAGTGAACTTCGGCCCCTCGTTCTTGATCGGGCTTGGAGCTTATACCGCCGGCATCCTCGACAATCTCTATCAGCCGCCAATCGTGGTCTGCGTCGCGGCAGGCGTGCTCGCAGCGATGACGGGCGGGGTCGTGCTGGCGCTGCCCGCGCTGAGGGTGCGCGGACCCTATTTCGGCCTCACCACCCTCGTCGCGGTGCTCATGCTGCAGAACTTCGTCGTCGTGGCGGCGGGCCTGACGGGCGGGGAGATCGGCCTGACCGTGCCGGACGTCATTTCGATCGACGACAGGGTCAATTACTGGATTGCGCTCGGGTTCATGGCGGTAAGCGGCGCCATCCTCTACGGGCTTTCGCGCTCGCCGGTCGGTCTCATCCTGCAGGCGAGCGGCCAGGACCCGGTGCAGGCGGCGGCCCTCGGGTTCAACGTGACCAAACACAAGCTCGCGGCGTTCGTGGTCAGCGCGTTGTTCTCCGGGCTCGCGGGCGCGCTGATGGTTTTCTATCTCGGCGCGGCCTCGGTCGGGACCTTCATCGACGTCACCGTCGGGGTGCAGGTGATCGTCGGCGCGGTTCTGGGCGGCCGGCGCACGATTCTCGGCGGCGTCTTGGGGGCGGTGTTTCTTGTCGCTTTCGGCGAAACGCTGCGGCCGCTCGGCGATCTCGCGACCTTCATCGTCTCCGCCGTCGCGCTCGCCGTCGTTCTATTCTTCCCCGGCGGGTTGCTCGGCATGGTCAAAGGCGCCCGGGAGGCGACATGAGCGCGGCGGCGGCCAAGCTAGAGGTCGAGGACCTCTTCAAGAGGTTCGGCGGACTGACGGCCGTCAGGGGCGTCAGCTTCTCGATCAAGGCCGGCGAGATTCTCGGCCTCATCGGACCAAACGGATCGGGCAAGTCGACGGTGATGAAATCGATCCTCGGAGTCGAGCGGCCCGACGGGGGGTCGGTTCGGGTCGACGGAATTGAAGTTGCGGGCTGGCCGCCGCACCGAATAGCGCGGGTCGGCGTCGGCATGGTGTTCCAGCATTCGCGTCCGCTGCACCGGCAGACGGTGCTCGAGAACATCGTGTTCGGGCTTCTGCCCGATCGATTGCTGGGGTTCCTCCCCGGCGCGGCCGTCGATGCGCGAGCCCGTGCGATCGCTGAGCGTGTCGGACTAAGCGCCGTGCTGGATCGTCGCCCCGCCACGCTGCCGTTCGCCGATCTGCGCAAGATCGAGATCGCCAAGGCCATCGCCCGCAATCCGAAGGTCGTGCTGATCGACGAGCCCTTCGCCGGCCTGACGGCGCGCGAGACCGCGTCCGTCGCGATGCTGATTGCCGAAATGCGCAACGACGGGCGGGCGGTCCTGATCGTCGATCACAACGTGAAAGGGATATCCGCGCTCGTTGACCGAATTTACGCCATGCATGTCGGCGAGCGGATCGCCGAGGGCACGGTCCAGGAGGTGATGGAGAATGAGTCCGTCCGAAGGGTCTATCTCGGCGGCGCCCTGGAGACGGCGGCGCGTCCGGAGACCGCGTTTCGCGATGTTGCGACGCCTTTTCTCGATATCAAGAATCTGAGCGTCGTCTATGACAAGGCGCAGGCGCTGGAGAACGTCTCGCTCCATGTGCATCAGGGCGAATTCGTCGCGATCGTCGGACTGAACGGCGCCGGCAAGACGACGCTGTTCAACGCCGTCTCAGGCCTCGTGCCCTATGCCGGGGACATTCGCCGACAGGGCCAATCGCTGCGCGGAAGGACGGCGGCGATGATTGCGCGCGAAGGGATCGTCCAGTCGCCGGAGGGGCGCGAACTCTTCGGCGCAATGACCGTGCGCGAGAATCTTGACATGGGCGGGCACAGCCTCAAAGAAAGGGACAGGTCCGAGCGCCGAGAATGGCTGTTCGATCTGTTCCCGATCCTGATGGAGCGTCAGACGCAGACGGCGGCGACGCTGTCCGGCGGAGAGCAGCAAATGCTGACGATCGCTCGCGCCTTGATGATGAAGCCCGACTTGCTGATCCTTGATGAGCCGACGCTCGGCCTCGCCCCGCTCATTATGGAGCAGATTTCGAAGGCGCTTGAGCGGCTCCGGAGGGCGACGGAAATAACGGTGCTCCTGGGCGAGCAGAACGTCACCTTCGCTTTGCCCCACGCCGACCGCGTCTACGTGCTCGAACGCGCGCGGATCGTTTGGGAGGGTGGACCGGGCCGATTCGCGAAGGAAGCCGGGGCGCGTTATCTATAGCCGCATGTCGGCTCGCCGGCGCACGCTGGATGGGAATGGTTGCTCATAGGGCCTCTCCGACGCTAACGACTGGCCGTGTTTTACCGGGCGCGACGTCGAGAACACTTTGATCCGGCGCGCGCTCTCCCGGCGGACCGCGGCCAAGAGCGCGTCCGTGTCGGGGCGTCCGTCGTCGGGTCGGCTCGATTGGGCCGTCGGCGTCCGTCGGTTGTCGCTATGACGATTTCAGCTGATCCAGCGCCATATTCAGCTGCAAAACGTTGACCGTCGGTTCGCCGATCAACCCGAGGAACGGCCGTTCGATCGCGCCCTCGACCAGCGCGCGGACCCGATCCTCCGGGAGCCCGCGGGCCTTGGCGACAGAAGCGACCTGCGCCAGCGCGGTCTGCGGCGAAACGTCCGGGTCAAGTCCGGAGGCGGACGTGGTCACCGCGTCCGCCGGAACCGGGCCGGGACCGGCCATCGTGCGCCACGCCTCCACGCCCGCCTTCACCCGGTCGACGAGCGTCTTCGAGGTCGGGCCGAGGTTGGAGCCAGACGAATTGGCGGCGTTGTAGGGGTCATCGATCGTCTTCGACGGATCCTTGGGGTCCGGCTCGTTGGTCGCGGACGGGCGCGGATGGAAATAGCGGTCGGTCTTGAAGTTCTGCCCGATCAGGGCCGAGCCGACGACGACGCCGTCCTTCTCGATGAGGCTGCCGTCGGCCTGATGCGGCGTCGCAATTTGCGCGATTCCCGTGATCGCCAACGGATAGACGAGGCCGGTCAGCGCGGAAATCAAAACGAGCAGCACGACCGCGGGGCGCACGTGTTGGAGCATGGAACGACTCCTTGAATCTTGAATTCAGGCGAGATGCAAGGCGGCGACGACGAGGTCGATCGCCTTGATGCCGATGAATGGCAGAATGAGCCCGCCGACCCCATAGATCAGCAGATTGCGCCTGAGCAGCGCCGCCGCGCCGACCGGCCGGTAGGCGACGCCCTTCAGCGCGAGCGGGATCAGCGCGATGATGATCAGCGCGTTGAAGATGACCGCCGACAGGATCGCGGACTGCGGCGAAGCGAGCCGCATCACGTTGAGCGCGGCGAGCGCCGGGTAGGTCGCGAGGAACATGGCCGGCAGGATGGCGAAATATTTCGCCACGTCGTTGGCGATGGAGAAGGTCGTCAGCGAGCCGCGCGTCATCAGGAGCTGCTTGCCGATCTCGACGATCTCGATGAGCTTGGTCGGATTGGAGTCGAGGTCGACCATGTTGCCGGCCTCGTGCGCAGCCTGCGTGCCGGTCTGCATCGCGACCCCGACGTCGGCCTGGGCAAGCGCCGGCGCGTCGTTGGTGCCGTCGCCGCACATGGCGATGAGCCGGCCGCCGGACTGCTCCTTCCGGATGTAGACGAGCTTGTCCTCCGGTGTCGCCTCGGCGAGGAAGTCGTCGACGCCCGCTTCGGACGAAATCGCGGCGGCGGTGACCGGATTGTCGCCGGTCACCATCACGGTGCGGATGCCCATGGCGCGCAGCGCCGCGAAGCGCTCCTTGATGCCGGGCTTGACGACGTCCTTCAGATGGATGACGCCGAGCAGCTTGCCGCCGTCGGCGACGGCGAGCGGCGTGCCGCCCGACGTCGCGATCCGCTCGACCGCCTGCCGGAACTCCGACGGCGTCTTCTCCTGCGCCAGCTTGAGGTAGCGCAGGATCGAGTCGATCGCGCCCTTGCGAAGCGAGCGGCCAGGAAAGTCGACGCCGGAAATGCGCGTCTGCGCTGTGAAGGGAACGACTGTCGTATGGGCCGGATCGAGCTGCGGCTCGACAAGACCGTATTCGCCCTTGGCGAGCGCGACGATCGAGCGGCCCTCCGGCGTCTCGTCGGCGAGGCTCGAGGCGAGCGCCGCGGCGGCGAGGTCCTGGGCCGCCACCCCTTTCACCGGCAGGAACTCTGTCGCCATCCGGTTGCCGAAGGTGATCGTGCCTGTCTTGTCGAGCAGAAGCGTGTCGACGTCGCCCGCCGCCTCGACCGCGCGGCCGGACGTGGCGATGACGTTGAAGCGGATCAGCCGGTCCATGCCGGCGATGCCGATCGCCGACAGGAGGCCTCCGATCGTGGTCGGAATGAGGCAGACGAGAAGGGCGATCAGCACCGTCGCCGATAGGTCCGTGCCCGAGTACCTGGCGATCGGCCAGAGCGTGACGCAGACGATCAGGAAGATGATGGTCAGCCCCGACAGCAAGATTGAGAGCGCCAGCTCGTTCGGCGTCTTCTGACGTTCGGCGCCTTCGACGAGCGCGATCATCCGGTCGAGGAAAGTCGACCCCTGCGCCGCAGTGATCCTGACCTTGATGAAGTCGGAGAGAACCGTCGTGCCGCCGGTCACGGCCGAGCGGTCGCCGCCCGACTCGCGAATGACGGGCGCGGATTCGCCGGTAATCGCGGATTCGTTGACGGAGGCGACGCCTTCGATGATGTCGCCGTCGCCGGGGATGAGTTCGCCCGCCTCGACCAGCACGACATCGCCAACGCGAAGGTCGAGCGCGTTCACGCTCTCAACGCGGCCATTCAGATTGTGGGGGTCGACGTAGCGCTTGGCGAGCGTATCGCTGCGCGTGCGGCGGAGCGTGTCGGCCTGCGCCTTGCCGCGGCCTTCCGCCACCGCCTCGGCGAAATTGGCGAACAGCACGGTGAACCAGAGCCAGAACGCGATCTGGCCGGAGAACGACGCCGTACCGTTGTGCGTGACGAGATCCCGAACGAAGAAGAGCGTCACCAGCAGCGACACGACTTCGGTGAAGAAGATGACTGGGTTCTTCGCCAGAGCGCGCGGATCGAGCTTGCGCACCGCATCGATCGCCGCAGGGCCAATGATCTTGCTGTCGAAGAGGCTCTTTGGTTGTGTCTTGGACGACATCGGTCGCGACTCCAATCAGAAGGTCTTTCCGTCGAGCATCAGGAAGTGCTCGACGACGGGCCCGAGCGACAGGGCCGGGAAATATTGCAGGAGGTAGAGAATGACGATCACGCCGACCAGCAGCCCGACGAATAGCGGTCCGTCGGTCGGGAAGGTGCCGGCCGAAGCCGGAACCTTCTTCTTCGCCGCGAGCGAGCCGGCGAGCGCCAGCACCGGGATGACATAGGCGAAACGGCCGAGAAGCATGGCGAGGCCGAGCGTCGTGTTGAACCAGAGCGTGTTGCCGTTGAGGCCCGCAAACGCCGAACCGTTGTTGGCGTTGGCGGAGGCGAAGGCGTACATGATCTCCGAGAGCCCATGCGGGCCGTTGTTATTAAGACTTTCGAGCGCCGTCTGAAGCAGCACGGAGGCGCCGGTGAAGCCGAGCACGATCAGCGGATAAATCAGCACCGCCAGCATCGCGAATTTCATTTCGCGCACCTCGACCTTCTTGCCGAGATATTCGGGCGTGCGGCCGACCATGAGGCCTGCGACGAACACCGCGATGATCGCGACGACGAGGAAGCCGTAGAGTCCGGCGCCGACACCGCCCGGCCAGATACAGCCGGCGAGCAGGTTGAACATCGGCACGAGGCCGCCGAGCGGCGTATAGGAATCGTGCATCGAGTTCACCGAGCCGGTGCTCGTGCCGGTGGTCGCGGTCGCGTACAGAACCGACATCGCCTGACCGAAGCGTGTTTCCTTGCCTTCGAGATTGCCTGCCGCAGGATCGACGCCGAGCGCCGTCAGGATCGGATTGCCGGCGGTCTCCGACCAGTAGGCGACACCGACGCCAACGATGAAAAGGACAGCCATGGCCGCCAGAATGGCGCGCCCCTGCCGCATGTCGCCGACGGCGCGGCCGAAGAAGAGAACGGAGGCGACCGGGATCAGCAACAGGGCCCAGATCTCCAACATGTTGGACCAAGCGTTCGGATTCTCGAATGGGTGAGACGCATTGGCGTTGAAAAAGCCGCCGCCGTTGGTGCCGAGCTCCTTGATGATCTCCTGGCTGGCGACCGGTCCGATCGAAATGGTCTGCTTCGCCCCTTCGAGGGTCGTGGCGTCGACCGCGCCGGCCAGCGTCTGCGGCATGCCCAAGGCGACAAAGACCAACGCGCCGACGAACGAGATCGGCAGCAGAATGTAGAGCGTCACGCGAGTCACATCGACCCAGAAATTGCCGACGGTCGTCGCGGATGAGCGGGCGAATCCGCGCACGAGCGCGAAAGCCATCGCGAGGCCGGTGGCCGCGGACAGAAAGTTGTGCACGGTGAGGCCGAGCATCTGGGTCAGATGGCTCATTGTCGTCTCACCGCTGTAATTCTGCCAGTTGGTGTTGGTGATGAAGCTGCTCGACGTGTTGAAGGAGAGATCGGGCGCCACTGCGTCGAACCCGCGCGGGTTCAATGGCAGGAAGTTCTGCAGCCTCTGGATGGCATAGAGCGACAGGAAGCCGGCGATGGAGAAGACCACCATGGCGATCGCGTATCCGAACCAGTCCTGCTCGCGGGCGGGATCGACTCCGGCGACGCGATAGAGCGCGCGCTCGACCGGCCCAAGCACGGGGCTCAAAAACGTCCTTTCGCCCGCATAGACCCGCGCGATGAACGCGCTGAACGGAATGGAGCACGCCACAACGAGGGCAAGCACCAGCACAATCTGCGACCAGCCGACGAGCGTCATCGCGAATTCCTCGAGTTTTTAGAATTTTTCCGGACGTATTAGCGTGTAAAGGAGGTAGAGGCCGAGCAGGACGGCCACGACCAGCCCGATAATCGGTTCGCTCATTCACGATCCCCTAAAGTTGCCGCAAGCCGACGGCATAGAGGCCCATCATTGCGATGACGACAAACCCAAGCACGACGAACGCGAGATCAAGCATGACCGCCTCCTTCCCCACCGGCTTGGTACTGCCGGGGATGTAAGCTTTCGATATGGATCCGAGCGGCCCGACATAAGGATCCCGTAAGCACCGCCTGCAGATCAGGGCAGCGATCCCGCGTTGTCGTTGAACAACTCACCATCGGGGACGTGACGCCTCAGCATGGCGTCCCTGGAATGACCGGAATCACCGGAATGACCGGAATAATCGGACCGCATTTTTGAACGAGGATACAAAGCCGGCGGACCGCTTCTTTGATTTCGATCAACAGAGCGATTATTAACAAGACTTGATTTTCACCACTAGAAACTGAAATTCGCGGGAGCGGGGGTCACAGGCGTCGCCACAAGGCTCGACGAGCATGCCGCCCGCTCGCGCCCTTCGGCAGGAGGTGATCACCAACGAGATCAGCGAGCCCGGCGGCCGTTAGGAGGAGACCGGCCGCTTCGGCCTTCGAGCCCATTTACCGCGACCCGGCGATGCGCTAGCGTTCCGCTAGCTACAAAGGCCGCTCCACATGAGTGCGACCGCCAAACTCGGCGCGATGCGCCTGGAGGGAACAGGGCGCCCCTTGGCGCCGGCGGCGCTCGCCTGCATGGGGGTCGTCTTCGGCGACATCGGCACGAGCCCGCTCTATACCCTCAACGTCGCCGTCAAGTCCGCCAGTCCCACAGGGCAGGTAACGCCGGAAGCGGTGCTCGGCATCGTGTCGCTGATCTTCTGGTCGCTGATCATCGTCATCTCGATCAAATACGCGATCCTCATCATGCGCGCCGACAACCACGGCGAGGGCGGCATCCTCGCGCTGCTCGCCCTGGTCAGCCCGCGCCGCGCCAAGGCGAACAAATGGCGCGCCGCCATGGTCGTGGTCGGCCTCGTCGGGGCGACCCTGCTTTACGGCGACGGGACCATCACGCCGGCGATTTCCGTCCTGAGCGCGATCGAGGGATTGAAAATCTATGCGCCTCAGTTGGAGCATGCCGTCGTTCCCTTGACGGTCGTCATCCTCGCGGTGCTGTTTCTCATTCAGCGCAACGGAACGTCGTGGATCGGCGGAATATTCGGTCCGATCATGCTGATCTGGTTCATCACGGCGGGCATCCTCGGCGTCGTGGGAATCGTCAGAAGCCCCGCCGTGCTGGCGGCGTTCAGTCCCCTGGCGGCCATCACCTATCTCTGGCACGCCGGGCCCCTGGCTTTCGTCGTGATCGGCGGAGCTTTTCTGGCCGTGACCGGCGGCGAAGCCTTCTACGCCGACATGGGCCATTTCGGACCGCTGCCGATCCGCGTCGCCTGGTTCGGCGTGGCGCTGCCGGCCCTTACCCTCAATTACTTCGGACAAGGCGGCCTGCTGCTCGCCGAACCCAACTCCCCGGACGTGCTCGACAGTCCGTTCTATGCCCTTGCTCCGCAATGGGCCCATTATCCGCTAATCGTTCTCGCGACCGTCGCCACCGTGATCGCCTCGCAGTCGATCATCTCCGGCGCCTTCTCCTTGACCCGGCAGGCCATCAATCTCGGTTTTCTGCCCCGCATGAACGTCGTCCATACGGAGGGCCGTGAAATTGGCCAGATCTACATCCCCTTCGTCAACTGGGCGCTCGCCGCCGGCACGCTGGTCGCCGTTCTGGGCTTCCGTTCCTCGGATGCGCTGGCCGGCGCGTATGGCATAGCAGTTTCCTTGCTGATGGCGATCACCACCCTGATGGCCACATTTGTGGCGCTGCACTGGAAGGTCAACCCGCTCATCGTCTACCCGATCAACGCCGGGCTTCTCGCCATCGACTTGGTGTTCCTCGCCGCGACCTCGACGAAGCTCCTGGACGGCGGCTGGTTCCCTCTGCTCATCGCCGCCGTCATCTCGTTCCTGATGCTGACGTGGCGCAAGGGCGAGGAGGTCATGGATAGGGTGCGGCTGGAGGTTCGGGAGCCCTCGCAGGCGTTCGTCGAACACCTCAAGCGCGATCCGCCGAATCGCATACCGGGGACGGCGATCGTGCTCGGGCGCATGGCCAAGGGCGTGCCGCTTGCGCTTTCGCACAATGTCAATTGCAACCACGTCCTGCACGAAAATGTCCTGCTCGTCGCCGTGACGACCACCGAGACGCCGCGCGAGCCGGACGACAATCGCATCGCGGTCGCGCCGATCGCCGGGGGCGTCAATCGCGCCGAACTGCGCTTCGGCTTCATGGAGGAGCCGAACGTCCCGGAGGGACTGGCCGAGGCGATGGCGCGCGGGACGATCCCGAAATTCGATCTCGGCCAGGCGACCTATTACACGGGCCACGAGACGATCATTCCGTCCGGACGGCGCCCGGGGCTCACCCGCTGGCGCGAGGCGATCTTCGCCTTCATGCACCACAACGCCCAGCGACCCGGCGCCTATTTCAAGATCCCCGGCGCGCAGATCATGGAAATCGGGGTCGAATTCGAGATTTAGGCGGGCTGTTCGGAGGGCGCGGCAAAACAACAGGCTCCGTCACTTCAATTCGCGTGGCTCACCTTCGCGGGACAGACTCAGGGTCATGGGCCCAGACGCTACGGGTTCAAATCAAACGCTTGGTACGCGACGGGCAACGTCGCGAAAGGGCGGATAGCGGGCCCTCAGTGGCAGCCCTTGTAGGCGCGGTGTCCGCCCAGAGCGGAAGTGGGCGCCTCCTTGCGGCTGTCCCATCGCTCACGCGCCGGAACACATTGCGAGGGATTGCCGCGGACCGCGCAAGGCGCTTGTGCTAGTGTTCCCAGTCTGTCGCCCGATCCACAGGGGTTGCGCC
>Ga0074044_10003119_pt1 | contig 14227 bp, 9 predicted proteins | sample BogForMeECP23OM1_FD_94443 | JGI IMG/M metagenome (GOLD analysis project Ga0074044, IMG submission 94443) | Bog forest soil microbial communities from Calvert Island, British Columbia, Canada - Bog Forest MetaG ECP23OM1 | ecosystem: Environmental > Terrestrial > Soil > Wetlands ... | reverse complement strand
TCGGCGGCGGAGATTGCGCTTTCGGCGCGCTGCTCTTACCGGGACGACAACGGCAAGCTGTTCTTCGCGCCGCTGGCGGCAAACATATATGCGCTCGCGGAGGATGCTGCTACGTTTTCTCCGGGCGATCTCCAATTGCAAAGCGTGAATCGGCTAGTCAATGACTTAACGATACTGGGGCCACTGGAGCCGAGCGCGCATGTGAAGGATTACTTTGTCGGCGACGGGTTGACGACAAAGTTCTACATGTCGCAGAAACCGTTCTCGCGCAGCAGTCAGATCGCGCTGTATAACCGCACGATTCTTGACGAGATCTATACGGAACTGGATCCGACCCATTGGGCCGTGACCGATCCGTTCAGTGTGATTACGGCCAGCGACGGCCAGTTGCAAGTTGCAGGAGGAACAGGGGTAGATGGGCAAACGCTGCTGAACTTCATCGAAAAGATCGAACTGGGCGGCGCCACCATGCTGGAGCACGGGGACATCGTGTTCAATGCGGCGTCGGATGGTGTGATCGGCGGACTGTATGCCGGTGCGGTATCGATCGCGGGCTGTCTTGCGGGCTTTCGCGTAACGGCCTTGGGCGCCAACTGTAACATCCAGGCGCTGGTTGGAGGCTCGGTCACAGGAGCGGCGCTTGCCACCCAGGCGGGGCACCATTACGTGTTCACCACGCAGCTTTACCCGACAGAGGTGTATCGGATGCAGCAGGTGTTTCATTCTTCGCTGCATGCCAGCGGCGGGGCGCGAGGCGGCGGCGCAGTTGCTTGCGATGTGCGGGTTATGCTTGAAGTGCAGGATATTGATCCGGCGAATCCGGCGACGCAAATCGCACCGGCCACGGTTCTGTACGACGGCATCATCGCGAGCGCCCCCGGGTTTTGCACTTATGCGCTCATCAATGCCGGCAGCATTCATTGTTCGGTGGCGTTCACTTATATATGGCTGCCCGTCGATGCACTGGTGCGGAGCACACCGTATGAGGGGAATCCGGTGACGGTACTGGCGGGATCGTTGCTGGAGGGCGCGGAGTGCAAAATTTCGACCGAGCCCGCATTGGAATTTTATCCCGAGTACATACCGGCGGCGAACGAGGCGATCGAGGTGAGTTATCGCGGCCAAGGCCATGCCATGGCCCGAGTGATTAACTCCGCGAGCATTGCGGCGAGTCAGCATGGCGGCGATAACGGAGTGCGGGGGAGCGTGCGCGAGATTGGAATACCGGTTCCGCACACTTCGGCGGATTGCGAAACAGCGGCGCTGGCTTTGTTGGATGACGCCGGGCAGGGATGGTCCGGGGAATACCAAGCGTGGAGCCAGTTTCTGCCGGGCGGAGCGGCGGATATTTTCCCGGGAGACGGACTGGCGGTGAATGTTCCATCACGGAGGGCAACATTCACAGCGATCATGCGCGAAGTGGATGTGGCGATCGCCGACATCGGCAGCGAAACCATGCGCTACACACTGCAGTTTGTGGATGCGGGAGATCCGTCTCTGGATTTTGCTTTTGTAACGGCTCTAGTGAAACAGACACAGGTGTTGACGCCGATCGATGTGAGCGCGGTGGGGAATGTTTATCTTGCCGATCTCACCGACGCAGAGGTCACGAATGTGACTTCGACGACGGTGACGGTGGACACGGGATTCACTCCCGGGGCCGGAGGCGGGATTGAAGTGCGGTACTCAGACGCGGGGTGGGGAGCTGGTTACAACGGCAACCTGGTGGGGCGTTTCACGAACCGCAGTTTCACGCTCACCCGATACGCGCGGGCACAAGACTATTTCCTGAGGAGCTACGACGGCAGCACGCCGGCGAAGTATTCACGGTATTCGACGGCTCTGCACGTGGACTATCCACTATGAAGATCCAAGCGATGAAATCGGAGAGAAGGTGCAGTACTTGAGCGAGAACGATTCACGCCCAACACCGTTTGTCTCACTGCCGTTGGTCGATTTGATCGATCGAACGGTCGAAGCGGAACGGGAGTTGACAGAGGCTGAGTTCCGACGCTTGGCCGCCGCGCTAGAAGCACAAGGCCGCGCGGAGGACCTGCGGCATGAGGCCGGAGACGCCAAAATCCAAAAGGCGAGTGAGGTCCTCGATTACCGGCTGGAAGAGATGAACAACTTCCGCGCGCAAATTAACCAGGAGCGTACGGAATATCTTCGCCGTGAAATGTATGACCGCGATCACGCTGCCTTGGCGGACCGGGTGAAGATTCTGGAAATTGCGCGGGGAGAACAAACGGGAAGGACCGCGGCCTTCGCTTCGATGGTCGCATTGCTGGTGATCGTGGTGCAGGTGGTGTTGCACTTCTGGAGATAAATCGGCAAGGACAGCTAACCGACCTCTTCACTCCAGCTTTCAAGAGTCTTCTTTACAACGGCCATGAACTGGTCGGCGATGGCGCCGTCGACAATGCGATGGTCGTAGCCCAGCGTTAAGTGAACCACCGAACGGATGGCGATGGAATCGGTGCCGTCTTTGCTGGTGATCACCACAGGCTGTTTGGTAATACCGCCGACGCCCATGATGGCGGCGTTCGGCTGGTTGATGATGGGTAAGCCGAAGACGGCGCCAAACTGGCCGGGGTTGGTGATGGTGAAGGTTGCACCTTCGACGTCCGCCGGCATGAGCTTCTTGGTACGCGCGCGCTCGCCGAGGTCGGTGATGCCGCGCTGGAGTCCGAGGAAGTTGAGCTCGTCCGCGTTCTTGAGAACGGGGACGATGAGACCCCAATCAAGCGCAACGGCGATGCCTGCGTTGACATGCTTGTGGTAGCGGAGGCTGTCGCCTTCGAGCGAGCTGTTGACGATGGGATACTGCTGCAGGGCGATGATGGCGGCGCGCACGAAGAAGGGCATAAAGGTCAGGCGCGCGCCGTAGCGCTGCTCGAAACCGTTCTTGAGCTGGTTGCGCAGATTGACGATGCGGGTCATATCCACCTCAAACATGCAGTGGACGTGAGCGCTGGTGCGGCGCGATTCGATCATGCGCTGCGCGATGATCTTGCGCATCTGGGACATCGGCACCAGGTCGCCTGGAATTGCGGCCGGGGCGGTGCGCGTGGGCTGCGAAGGAGCAGGCGAGGCGGGCTCGGCCGGACGGGCAGGAATGCCCGTCCCCACACGGCGATCGACGAAATCGAGGACATCCTGCTTGGTGACGCGGCCACCGGTGCCGGTGCCGCTAACTTTCGCGAGATCCACACTGTGCTCGCGAGCGAGCTTGCGGACGAGCGGGGAAGAGCGAACGTCGGAATCTTCTTCGTCTCCCGGAGCAGTGACGGCGGGCGCGGGTGGCGGAGCCGGAGCTTCTTTCTTTGGCGACGCCGGAACGGCCGGGACAGCGGCCTTGACCGGGGCGGAAGCGGAAGCGCCGTTGCCGTCGCCGATCACGCCTACGACGGTGTTGACCTGAACGGTGTTGCCTTCGGAAACCTTGATTTCCTGAAGGATTCCGCTGGCGGGCGCGGGGATTTCGGCGTCGACCTTGTCGGTGGAAATTTCGAACAGGGGTTCGTCGCGCTGGACCTTATCACCGGGCTTTTTCAGCCACTTGGTGATGGTGCCTTCGAAAATTGATTCGCCCATCTGGGGCATGACTACGTCAGTCGCCATAGTTCCCTTTCGATGAAGCCTTCCTGCGCCGGTGGCGGTGGGAGAGCAAACCAACATTATAGCGAAGGCGGGAGCAGCAGTATCGAGGGCAGTGCCGGAATCACCTCGGGTTCACGGAGCAAACGACGATGAAAAAGTTCTTGGCAATCCTATTGTTTTGTCTTCCTGCTTTCGGGCAAGCGGCTTATTCAGGTCCCGAATTGTACTCGGGAACGGCAGCCTATGGCGCGCCCGCCTCCGGAGGGGCTCCGCTGACGTACTCAGCCCGGACGGACAATTGCGTCACCGGTTCCGAGTCGGGCTGCATATTCGGCGCAACGACTGGGGAAGCCGGAAGCGCCCTCAGTTTCCTTTTGCGCACGACCGATGCGGTGCCATTCCCGGACATCAGCACTGGGAATGCAAACATGAACAGCACAGCAACGGACCCGGACTTCGGGACTTATCTGGTGATGGCGACTGACGAGGGTACGGCTACCGCTGAGGGTTCATCCACCCCTTGGGGAGCTTCGTGGATTATGGGATCGGATGGAGAGTGGGATGCCTTTTCGACTGACAGCAAGTTACTGCTGGTTCATAACAACAACGGCAACGCGACGCTCCTTTATCTCAATCCATCCTCTATCCACGCACAGACTTGCGCCACTATACCCTGTGTCGTCAACAGCGGGGTAGGAAGCCAAACCTCACCCGACTCATCCCATCTCGCGTCAGGCGGAGGTTGGGATTTTAGCCGGGTACCTAGTGAGACTAACGTGCTTTACGAAGTGCAGAACCCTCCCACGGCGGTTGACAGGGTGACAATCTGTAAGTCCACTGGCGATCCAGGCTGCTCGTCGTGGAGCGGGCCTGGCCCCTTGCTCCGTACTCTCTATGTAGATTTTACTTCGAACAGCCCGGTCAATTGTAATGTGCTTCCGCCTAACTACAGAGCGGGAGGTTGGGCAAGCACCTTTACGGTCGCCACTGACGGGACAGTAGCCTACGGCATAGGTGGGGGACAGGACTGGACATCGGGAATGACGGTGACGGTAAATGAGACCTTTCTTTTCCCTTCCCTTTACAATGCCGGTAATAAAGGTTTTCAAGCTACGCTGGTCACAGGCGTAACTGGGGTAACGGAGCCGAACTGGGCGTCAACATGCACTACAACGTGCACGGACGGCGGCGTAACCTGGACGAACATCGGCGGAGTCAACAGTCAAGGCCCTGGATTCGACATTGTTGTGTACCATCCTTCAGGTCCGGCGCAGGGTTGCACGCGGATCAATACTCGCATTGGCAAAAGTTATCGAGGCACCGGAAACTCCGCCCCCGCCGGATACATGACGACTAACGACGACATCGCTTGCACCCGCGCTGCAAATGGCGGTCCGGTCACAAAGCCGTGCATCTTGCCGGATGAATACACACTGCATGATATGAACCAGTCTCAGAACGGCCAGTACATCTTAGTTGCTCCTACTGGAAGTGAGGGGGCCAACTCTTCGGGAAACTGGAACTGGGGAACTCTCAGCGGGCAGAAATCGAATGCGATTTGGTCAGGGAGCGTGCTCGGCGGGAGCCAAACCGGCGGCGCCTACGGCAGTCTCGGCGTATATAACACAGCTGACACCTATGCTACGAACGCGGTTGTGACTCTGAATGGCTACTACTATACCGCTACTACCAGCGTTCCTGCCGGGGATGCGCCGCCCACTCCTCCAATCTTATCCAATTCGTATTGGACCCAAACCGAGGCCTATCCGGCAGTCTATATTTTTGACACGACCAGTACATTGGTCTCACCCTGTACGGACTACCTGGCTTGCAATGGCCACCAAGCTCAGGGTCAGTTAGATATGTATTGGGGCGGCAAATACAAATCGCTGTTGTATTCGCTGCCGGCGATCAACGGCCTGCTCAACCCTGACACTGCGATGTTAGGCGCCGGCTTGCCTGCCGACGATCATGGCACCTACCGCAATGCTGGGGCACAGGACTTGACTCCGATATTTCTGGCAGCCACGGCCGTTCCGGCTTGGTCCACGGGCTACACCGCAGCTTGCTATCCGGAGATTTGCGGGGTCTCATCGGACGGGCTTCATACGCTCTACCGCTTCGGCCACGACTATAACACTGGCTCTTCCACCGCCTTCGGGGTGCAAAACAACATCGGCGTGATCTCATATCTGGGCGACTTGGTGGCTTTCGGCACCGACATGATGGGAACCCGAGGGTCAAACGCAGCTGCGAATACGCCATGCAACAACCTGCGCGGGATGTTCAAGCCGGCATCCATGACGCTCGGCTTGGGGAACACGGTCTTTCCTCTCGTAGGCACCAACGGCAACGCGAATGGCGACATCTTCCAGGCAACTATCGCGGGAGCTACCGGCAGTTCGTCTCCCTCTGGAGGCTGGGGACAAGTCGAACCCGTTACCATTACGCAGATTGCCGCAACCTCCACCACGGCGACCTACAGTTACACGACGACGTGGGGAGATAGCGTCGTGGCCGGTGGGACGATCATCGTAAGCGGCCTGACGAATGCGCAATTCAACGGCAGCGGATCGCCTGCCGGTACAGGGATGACGGTTGCAACCGCCACGTCCTCGCAGTTCACGATCAGCGGCAGCTATACGCCGATCTCGACAACGAGTGACAGCGGCATTGGCTACACAACGCAATCGTGGGGCGCAGCAATGGTTGAAAACATCGGATGGAACACCTGCCGGGGCGATGTTGTGATCCTGGATGCACTGTCCGCACACGCAGCGCCGTAGTCCTGAAACACACTCAACAGTCCATGACAATTTCAGAGCATTTCACGCTGGAGGAACTTTCCTTCTCTGAAGCGGCGGCGCGGCTCGGGCTCGACAACACTCCGGGTGCGAGCGTCGTTGCAAATCTGGGTCTGGTCGCGGGGTTGATGGAAAGAATTCGCACGCTGCTTGGAAACAGTCCCATCGTGGTGTACAGCGGCTATCGTTCGCCGGAGGTAAACCAGGCGGTAGGTGGAGCGGTAACCAGCGCGCATTGCCACGGCCTGGCGTGCGACTTTGTTTGTCCCGCATCCGGCACGCCGGCGGAAGTGGCGCTAACCATCCTTAAGTCCGACGTCGACTTTGACCAACTTATCTTCGAGTACGGGTGGGTACACGTTGGCTTGGCGCAATCGGGAGCGTTACCCCGTCGAGAGGCGCTAACCAAGCGTTCGGCATGGATGGGCTACGAGCCCGGTATCAAAGGTTGATCCATTTCAGTCTAGAAATGGTCGCATAGGTAGTTGTCGGAGTAGCCTGTTTGGCCTTCAGGGGCTAAAGCCCTCTCCATCATTTTGAATGGGTGGCACGGCTGAAGCCATGCCCTTCCCAAAACCCGTAGCACTAAGGAGATACCATCGTGAAGAAGTACGTCCCTTATCTACCCACCGTTGTGCTGCTGCTTACGACGCTTGCGAATGCTGCCACGCCGGCGATTGCCGCGTTCTGGACAAACCATGCTGCGGCTGCGGCAATTATTGCTCCGCTCGCCGTCATCGTGGCGCATTGGCTGCCTTCGCCTTATGTAAGCACTCCATCGAAATGAATTACTCAAGCTATTAGAGCATCTCTTTCGCCCCGTTGGGGCTTGGTCTGGTTCCGCTTTCTACCCACGGCTTACGCCGTGGGCTAAAGTCTTGCGCCGCTTCGCGGCTTAGTTCTGAGGAGAAACTAGTTATGAGGAAAGCTCTTGTCGTTGTGTTATCGCTTGCCATGTTCTGCGCTGCATGTTCGACCGCATGGGTGGCCACGCTCGATTCCATTCTGGCCGCGGCAGCGCCGGCGCTGATCAACATCCTGCAAATCGTGGCCGTAGCCAACGGTCAGCCTATGAACAGCAACATGGCGGCAAAAATCAATGCCGACGCCACGGTAATCAAGACGCTGGCCGGCGACTTCGCTAAGGCTTCGGCTGGATCTGCTCCGGGAGTATGCCAGCAACTACAGGCGGCTGTGGGCGCGTATGAGGCGGATCAGGCACTTGTGCTACAGGTGGCACAGGTGAGCGATCCGAATACGCAAACGAAGATCACGCTGCTGGCGAGTCTTGTTGCGGGCACGGTTCAGGCGATTACGGCAGTGATTCCATCCTGCCAAGCCAATGCGCAGGCGTCGTTCAAGGCTTTGCCGCCCTACAGCGTCTCCAGCTTTGCGGATCATTACAACAGCATCCTGGTGGCGCGGACCGGCAACGCGGCGGTGGATGCGGCTACGCCGACGCTGAAGCTTCATCGGCATTCGAAATTCGTGCGGGCGGTGACTTTCGGGCGACTCCAGTGATCGCCGAGGCTTCGGTCAAGCGCAAGTTCGGGGCGCTCCGCGACGTTCACGATGTGCGGGATCGGATGTACCGGGCCGCGCCGCGAGCCACGCCGGTGCCGCAGAAGGTGGATCTGCGGGCGTGGGGCGGGCCGATTAAGGACCAGGGCGAGGAAGGCAGTTGCACTGGACATGCCTTCTCGTCCGCTCGCGAGTGGATCGCACGGAAGTATGAAGAGACTTCGCCCGTCCTGAGCCCGCAGTGTCTTTATGTTGAGGAACTGATTGCGGATGGTTCTTTTCCGAAAGATGAGGGCGCGATGCCGCGTACCGGTTGCCAGGTACTGACGGCTCTCGGGTGTTGCGAGGCTGCGCTCTATCCTTATATTGCGGGTAAGTTCACCGTTCCGACGGCGGAGCAGGCGCAGAACGCGCTCAAGTACAAGACCGGCGCTTATCACCGCATCGGAACTTTGTCGGACTTTCTGCGGTGCTTGGCCGACCCAACACCGTGGCCGGTCACAGTCGGGTTCGCGGTCTACGAGTCGCTCATGACGCAGCAGGTGGCGGACACCGGCATCATGCCGATTCCGCAGCCCGGAGAAGTGCAACAGGGCGGCCACGAAGTAGTTTGTCTCGGCTACGACTTGGCGAAACAGCTGGCGCTTATGCAGAACAGCTGGGGCGACGGTTGGGGACAGCGGGGGTACTTCTGGATGCCGTTGGAAGTGATCCAAGCGGGGAACAGCGATCTCTGGATGGTGCACACGGGCGGGCCCTGGGGGTGATGGGGCGATCCGCTGGGTCGATTGCTGGTAATGGGCTACTTTGTAGCCACTTGGATTTCACAATCACTCTGGTGCGGGCCTAGAATCAAGGCGATTCATAATGTACCCATCATGCTAAACGGCTCTTGCATTGTCGAGAAGAATGCGGGGAAAAGCGGGATAAAACGTGGTAAAACAGGTACTCGAACGACACGAGAGGCATGTTCACTCGTCACATCCAGAAGCATCGCAAACCGTTGACAATGCATCTATGATGAATATAGAGTCTAGGCGAAGTAAGAGCTCCCCCTCTGGTGCGTCCGTATGCGCGTGATGGTCCAAGCACAATTCCAGCTTTTCGGCATGATGAAGAAAGAGAATGGCTGGTACGTCGCCCATTGCCCTCCGTTAGACATTACCACCCAAGGAAGAACTGAAGACGAAGCGAAGAAGAACCTTGTCGAAGCGTCGGAGCTTTTTGTTGTGAGCTGCTTCGAGCGAGGAACATTTGAGCAAGCCCTTCGGGAACTTGGTTGGCATGTTGTGGCGGGGCACCATGTGCCCCAGCACGGAGAGCATTCTGTCCTCCCGAAAGATGGTGGTTTCCGTTTCCCGGTCCCCATTCCTTTTGGCTTTGAGAAAGCCGCTTCGGGATGTCACGCCTAAATCCGCTTCCTTGGCACAAACTAGTTTGCGTATTCGAGCAGATCGGCTACCGAGAAGCAGGTCAAAAAGGCAGCCACGTAAAGATGGAAAAGCCCGGTGTCGCTCGGCCATTGATTATCCCAAAGTATGATGAGGTCGGGCGCGACATCATTATGAATCTGATTCGAACCGCTGGGATTACCAGAGAAGGCTTCTTGGCTCTCCTGGAAAATTGCTAGCGACCTTTCTAGCTCGGTCCCTACGGGCTTTCGCGGCCTTCGATGCGAATTTGGAGCGTTCTGCTTTCGTCATGGTCTTAAGACGGCGCTTCCCGCCGACCTGACCGCCACGGCGACCCCTGTTGGCCATGACGGCCCTCTCTACGCTCCAGATTTCTTCTCGATCTTTTTCTCGACTTTGGCCCAGGTGTCTTTCAGCGCCACGGTGCAGTTGAATACGAGACGCCCCGGCCTGGAATCCGGGTCGACGCAAAAATAGCCGAGGCGTTCGAACTGATAGCGGCCTTCGATGGGGGCATTCGCCAGCGATGGCTCCAGTTTGGCCTGCGAAATCACCTCCAGCGAGCCCGGATTCAGGTTCGCGGTGAACTCCTGCCCCTCTTCAACCTGATTCGGGTCTTCCTTGGCGAAAAGCTTGTCGTAGATACGCACCTCGGCGTCGATGGCATGCGCGGCTGAGACCCAGTGGATGGTGGATTTCACCTTGCGTCCATCGGGAGCATTGCCTCCGCGCGTGGCCGGGTCGTAGGTGCAGTGCACCTCAACCACTTCTCCCCGGTCGTTCTTCACCACGCTCTTCGCGGTGATGAAGTAGCCGTAACGCAGCCGCACCTCGCGGCCGGGCGAGAGGCGGTAATACTGTTTGGGCGGATCTTCGCGGAAATCGTCCTGCTCGATGTAGAGCACTTTGGAAAATGGTACTTTGCGTTTCCCGGCGCTTTCGTCCTCGGGATTGTTGACCGCGTCGATTTCGTCAACCTGACCTTCCGGATAGTTATCAATTACAACCTTCAATGGCCGCAGCACGGCCATCACTCTTGGCGCGCGCTTGTTCAAATCTTCGCGGACGAAGTGTTCGAGCATGGCGAGTTCCAGCGTGCCATTCGTTTTCGAAACCCCGATGGCGGCGCAGAAATTGCGGATCGCTTCCGGCGTGTAGCCGCGCCGCCTGATGCCGGAGAGCGTGGGCATGCGCGGATCGTCCCAACCGTGGACGCGCTTTTCCTGCACCAGAGTGAGCAGCTTGCGCTTGCTGAGCAGCGTGTAGGTAAGGCTCAAGCGGTCGAACTCCATCTGCTGTGACGGGAAAATGCCGAGTTGCTGGATGAACCAGTTGTAAAGCGGGCGATGATCCTCAAACTCGAGCGTGCAGATGGAGTGAGTCACATGCTCGATGGAATCGGACTGGCCGTGTGCGTAGTCGTACATGGGATAGATGCACCACTTGGCGCCGGTGCGGTGATGCTCGGCGTGCAGGATACGGTACATGACCGGGTCGCGCATGTTGAGGTTGGGCGAGGCCATGTCGATCTTGGCGCGGAGCACGCGCGATCCGTCGGGAAACTCGCCTTTGCGCATGCGCTCGAACAGGTCGAGGTTCTCCGCCACGCTGCGGTTGCGATGCGGACTGTCTTTGCCGGGTTCGGTGAGCGTGCCGCGATGCTGGCGAATTTCTTCCGCGCTTAGATCGTCAACGTATGCCTTGCCATCGTTGATGAGTTTGACTGCCCACTCGTAGAGTTGATCGAAGTAGTCGGAAGCATAGTAGAGACCGTCCCACTCGAAGCCCAGCCAGTGGACGTCCTTCATGATGGAGTCCACATACTCCTGCTCTTCCTTCTCCGGGTTGGTATCGTCGAAGCGCAGATTGGTCTTGCCGCCGAACTCGTCGGCCAGGCCGAAATTCAGGCAGATGGATTTCGCGTGGCCGATGTGCAGGTAGCCGTTGGGCTCGGGAGGAAAGCGGGTCTGCACCTGACCGTCGTATTTTTTCGTTTCCAGATCTTTGATGACCTGGTCGCGGACAAAGTTTGAGGGGCGCGACTCGGAAGGCGAGGTTGCGGGAGATGAATTGGCAGCGCTCATGTCCCTTGTATTTTATATGCGCGGGCGAAATCGCATGAGGATGGGCGCGGAAAATCCCACCCTTGCGCAACAAACGCGCAAGGATGGGGCACCCGGGACGACTTTTTCGTGCGTCTGGCCGGGCGGGGTCGCCCGGCGCTCCACCTGCATCGTGATAATCTGCGACGAGATGTCAAAGTGCGTTCAATGCGGTCGGCAGCTTCCGGCCCTCAGCTTTGGCAAGAAGCTTTGCCAATGGTGCGTGCAGCATGAGGCGGCGCAGCGCGGCGAGGATTCCCCGATTCAGCGAGTCGAACTCGCGCCCTGGGTGCGGCAGGGGTCCAGTTCGATGGCTGTCACCCAGGGCATTTTTGGCATTAACGTTGCGGTGTTTATCGCCATGACGTTGGCGGGCGTCTCGATGCTCGACAATCCTTCGGGTCAGGATCTTGTGCGCTGGGGAGCCAACTTCGGGCCACTTACCGTCAGTGGCGAATGGTGGCGACTGCTGACTTGCGTCTTCATTCACGGCGGCTTGCTGCACATCGGGTTCAACATGTGGTGCCTGTGGAGCCTTGGCAGACTGGCGGAATCGGTCTACGGCCACTGGACATTTGCCGCGGTGTACCTGATCACTGGACTCGCGGCGAGCCTCGGGAGCCTGATCTGGAATCCTGTCGTCTTGAGCGTGGGCGCTTCGGGGGCAATATTTGGGATTGCCGGGGCTCTGATCGCATCGTTCTATCTGGGCGAGTTTTCGCTGCCACGGGCTGCGATGGCCGGTATGCTGCGCAGCGTGGTCCTGTTTGTCGGGTACAACCTCTTCTTTGGAGCAGTGATCGCTCGTACCGATAACGCCGCGCACATCGGTGGCCTGCTCATGGGGCTGCTTCTCGGTGCGCTCATCGCCAAGGTCGCGCCGGGGCATGACGACTTTTTGCGGCGGATTGCGGTGCTATTGGTCGGAGCTTTGCTGGTGGCGGGCGGCGTAATGTGGCTGCAGCATTCCCGCGCTTACATGTTTCATGGACAAAGCGGAGTCGGGCTTCTCAACCAGGGAAAAACGGAGGCAGCGATTGCGGAACTGCAAAGATCCATCCGCCAGCGACCCGACTTCGCCCCTGCCCACGCGGCTTTGGCGCGCGCCTACATTGCGAAGCATGACTTCGCCAGTGCGGCGGCGGAGTTGCAGCGAGCGATCGCACTGAATCCGCGCGACGAAGACGCGTATTACCGGCTGGGGCTGATTTATCTCGAGGAAAAGCTGCCGGAAAAAGCCGAGGGAACCTTTTCTCAGCTGCTCAAAGTCAACCCCGACAGTGCCGACGGACATGCTGGGATCGCAGACAGTCTGGCAAATCAGCAGCAGAATCGCGAAGCGCTCGAAGAATATGAACGAGCGGCGGCGATCGACCCCAGTCATCCGGGTGTGTATTTCAAAATGGGCGTGATGGAGGCCCGGCTCCGGCTCTACGACGATGCCATTGCAACGCTATTGAAGCAAAGGCAAACCGCGGACAGTGCCGAGAACGAAAATCTGTTGGCCGATCTCTACGAAGCCAAGGGAATGAAGAGTGAGTCGGCGGGCGCCCGGGAGAAGGCAGAGCAGTTTCAGGGGCCTCACTAACTCGAGATCATTCACAAATACCGAAGACGGCACAGAAACGTTTCAGTCGTGCCTACGGCACTCTCGTGTTTTCCGCGCGCCGAATCCCGCCAGTGAACTGGCGGGCTATTTCCAGAGGTCCCTCCGGGACCGACTGACTCCCGCCAACGCTTGCGCCGCTGGACGCTGTTTATGAAACCAGCGCCTCCAAGGGCGACGCTACTGCAGCTCGTTGATCGCCTGCCCGATCCGCTTCAGGGTTGTTTCCCGTCCCAGCACTTCCAGCGTTTCGAATAATGGTGGGGCATTCTTTCTTCCGCAGACGGCCACGCGAATGGGCTGGAACATTTGGCCTGCCTTGACCCCCAATTCCTGAGCGGCGGCGCGGAGGGTTTGGTCCAAGGGATCGTGTTTGAATTCTGTTTTTGCCAGGACTTCTTGCGCCCGGGTCAAAACTCTTAGCGCCATGGCGGCGTCGCCCTTTTGCGGGATGAGTTCGGCTGGGTCGTAGGGCGGGAGTTGGTCTACGAAGAGGAAGTCGGCGGCGGTGAGGACGTCACGCAAAAGCTTAATGCGCTCGCGGATGAGCGGAGTAATGGCATGCATTTTCTCCGGCGCAATGGGGAATCCGGCTGCGTGGACAACCGGGAGCAGGCGGGTGCTGAGGTCGTCAATGGAGAGGGCGCGGATGTGCTCGGCGTTGAGCCAGACGGCTTTGGGGTCGAAGGTTTCTTCGGGGTAGGGGTCCTTCGACTCCGCGGGTACTTCACTTCGTGAAGTTCCCGCTCCGCTCAGCATGACAGGGGCGGAGGGCTTGGCGAGGGCGGTACCCGGCGTTTCACTTCCGCTTCTCTCTTTAAAATTCACCACCGCGTTGGGACGATTAATGCCTTCGAGCGAGAACGCATCAACCAGTTCCTGGCGGGTCATCTTTTCGCGATGATCTTTGGGCGACCAGCCGAGCAGACATAGGAAGTTGATGAAGGCCTCGGGAAGGAAGCCGGCATCGCGGTAAGTGGTGACGCTGACCACCGGACCGTGGCGGCGCTTGGAGAGCTTCGATCCGTCGGGGGCGACAAGCAGCGGAAGATGCGCGAACTGCGGCGGCTTGGCGCCGGCACCTTCGAAAATCAGCACGTGCTTGTAAGTGTTCGAGAGGTGGTCCTGGCCGCGGATGATGTGGCTGATCTTGAGATCCATGTCATCGGCACATGATGC
>Ga0074044_10003117_pt1 | contig 14230 bp, 15 predicted proteins | sample BogForMeECP23OM1_FD_94443 | JGI IMG/M metagenome (GOLD analysis project Ga0074044, IMG submission 94443) | Bog forest soil microbial communities from Calvert Island, British Columbia, Canada - Bog Forest MetaG ECP23OM1 | ecosystem: Environmental > Terrestrial > Soil > Wetlands ... | reverse complement strand
GTCACTTCGCTGGTCGGCGGCAATCAGGACGCCACCGCGCAAGTGGCGAAGAAATACGGCATCCCGCACCATACCGGCGATCTGTCGGAGGGCATCAAGCGCGCCGACGCGGTGATTCTCACCACGCCGACCAAAATGCACTTTCGCCAGGGCGAACGGGTGATGCGCGCCGGCAAGCACGTGCTGGTCGAGATCCCGGTCACCGACAGCGTCGAGGACGCCGAGGCGCTGGTGCGGATCGCCAAAGAGACCGGCGTCATCGCCATGGCCGGCCACGTGCGGCGCTTCAATCCCAGCCATCAATGGGTGCACAAACGCATCCAGAAGGGCGAACTGAAAATCCAGCAGATGGATGTGCAGACCTATTTCTTCCGGCGCAAGAACATGAACGCCGCCGGCCAGCCGCGGAGCTGGACCGATCACCTGCTCTGGCACCACTCGGCCCACACCATCGACCTGTTCCAGTATCAGACCGGCGAGACGATCTCAGATTGCTACGCCGTGCAGGGGCCGATCCATCCGCAGCTCGGCATCGCCATGGACATGGGCATCGTCGCCAAGGTGCCGTCGGGCGCGATCCTCACCTTGTCGCTGTCATTCAACAACGACGGGCCGATCGGCTCGTTCTTCCGCTATATCTGCGACCACGGCACCTACAAGGCCTATTACGACGATCTGTCCGACGGCAAGGACAACAACATCGACTTGTCGACAGTCGACGTCTCCATGGACGGCATCGAGCTCGAGGATCGCGAGTTCATCGCCGCGATCGAGGAGAAACGCGAGCCGAATGGCAGCCTCGCCCAGGTGCTGCCCGCCATGCGCGTGCTCGGCAAGCTCGAGCGCATCGTCGACCCGCAACGCCAGGCGCACGCCTAACCCCTTACTGATGCCATTGGCCCCTTTCGGGATCGCAAGCGCGGCTCCCGAGAGGCGATGGTTAATCGGGTCTTAACCTCGCCGCTCCTATGCTATCCAGCCGTTGACGCGGCGGACGGCTCCGCTGTTCATGATGTATAGGATGACCCGCCAGGCTTCCCCTTCGCCGGTTCGCACGGCTGAGTCGCGCTCGCCGTTCGTGCGTCTGCGCGAACTGCTCGACGACGCCCCGCCGGGCAAGCCGGCGATCAGCATGGCGGTCGGCGAGCCGCAACATGCCATTCCTGCTTTCGTCGGGCCGGTGATCGCGGCGCATCTCGAGGAATTCGGCCGCTATCCGATGAACAAGGGCCTCGACGCCTTCGGCGAGGCGGTCGCCAACTGGCTGAACCGCCGCTACGCGCTCGAGCGTCCGGTCGATCCCGCAACGGAAGTGCTGGTGCTCAGTGGCACGCGCGAAGGGCTGTTTCTCGCCGCGCTCGCCGCCAAGAGATGGGTGAAGCCGCGCATCGGCCGGCCAGCCGTGCTCATTCCCAATCCGTTCTATGCCGCTTATTCCGCCGGCGCCATCGCGGCAGATTGCGAGCCGGTCTATCTGCCGGCGACCGTTGCCACGGGCTTCCTGCCCGACCTCGATGCGCTGAGCGAGGATGTGCTGGCGCGCACCGTCGCCTGCTATCTCGCCTCGCCGTCGAACCCGCAAGGCGCGGTCGCCGACCGCAACTACCTCACGAAGCTTGCCGCGCTGGCGCGGCGCTTCGGATTCCTCGTGCTCTGCGACGAGTGCTATTGCGAAATCTACAGCGACCGGCCGCCGCCGGGGATGCTGGAAGCGTCGGCGCCGGATTTCGCCAACGCCGTCGTGTTTCATTCGTTGTCCAAACGCTCCAATCTGCCGGGCCTGCGCGTCGGCTTCGCCGCCGGCGACCGGCGCTTCCTTGCGACCTATCTCGAACTGCGCAATGTCGCCGCGCCGCAGGTGGCGACGCCGGCGCAGCACGTCGCCATCGCCGCCTATGGCGACGAGTCGCACGTCGAGGAGAACCGGCGCCTCTATCGCGAGAAATTCGATCTCGCCGACCAGATCGTCGGCGGCCGCTACGGCTACCGCCGTCCGGCGGGCGGCTTTTTCCTCTGGCTCGACGTCACCGCGCAAGGCGGCAGCGAAGCGGCCACGGTCGCATTGTGGCGCGAGGCCGGCGTACGCGTCGTGCCCGGCCGCTATCTCGCGCGCGAACAAGCCGACGGCAGCAATCCGGGTGCCGACTATATCCGCGTCGCCATGGTGCAGAACAAGGAAATCACCGCCGAGGCGTTGCACCGTCTCGTCGCGGTGCTGGGCTAGCGCATGATCCCGAAAAGTGGACACCGGTTTTCGGAAAAGATCATGCGCGAACTAAAGAGCATGATCCCGAAAAGTGGACACCGGTTTTCGGACAAGATCATGCGCGAACTAAAAAGCATGATCCCGAAAAGTGGAAACCGGTTTTCGGACAAGATCGTGCTCAAACCGAACAAGTAGAGAATAAGCGCGATGTCGATGATCGACCGCAGCCTTGACGGGATGGCCTTTCTCTCCGGCCAACTCGGCGCCATCCTTCGGCGGCGGTTGCGCGAACTTGGCGGTATAGCCCTCATCAGTCTCGCCATGATGGCGGCGCTGGCGCTCGCCACCTGGTCGGTGCGGGATCCTTCGCTCAGCCACGCCACCGAAGCGCCGGTGCACAATCTGCTCGGCCGCCCCGGCGCGGTCGCCGCCGATCTGTTGATGCAGTTGTTCGGGCTCGGCTCGCTGGCGCTGCTGTTGCCGATCGCGGTGTGGGGCTATCGATTGCTCGGCCATCGGCCGCTCAGCCGCGAGCGGTTGCGCGTCCTGCTGTGGCTGTTCGGCGCCGGGGTTGCGGCCGCGTTCGCGTCGTGCCTGCCGCGCGGCAGCCATTGGCCGCTGCCGTCCGGTCTCGGCGGCGTGATCGGCGACGCCGTACTGCGCGCGCCGGCGATATTTCTCGGCACGCCCCTTGCGGGAACCTATCGCGTGGCGACCGCGATCGGGCTCGGCATTGCGGCGCTCGCCGCCTTCTTCGGTGCAGCCGGCATCATCTGGCGTGGATCGCCGGACGAAGAAAAGGATACGGCCGACGTCGAAGACGACAGCGCGTGGATTTCGCTGGGCCGCCTGATGCATGCCATGTTGAGCGTGCGCTCGCGGCTCTCGCGGGCGTTCCGCCGCCGCGCGCGCGCGGGGCCGCCATTGCGGGGTGATAACGCGATGCAGCCGCACGTCGAGCCGCGCTTCGACAAGCCGCCGCAGCAGCGCGCGGACGCCGACTTCGAGGATGGACTGACCGCCGGGTCGCCTGTCGCACGCAAACCGCGTTCAGCCGCACGGCCGGCGCGCCGCTTGTCCGGCGGCTATGCGTTGCCGTCACTCAACTTGTTGACAGCGCCCCGCGCCAATGAGCGAACGACCCTGAGTGCGGAACTGATCGAGGAGAACGCAACCACGCTCGAAGGCGTGCTCGCCGATTTCGGCGTGCGCGGCGAGATCATCAATGCGCGGCCCGGGCCGGTGGTCACGTTGTACGAGCTGGAGCCCGCCCCCGGTATCAAATCCTCACGCGTGATCAGCCTTGCCGACGATATCGCCCGTTCCATGAGCGCGCTCTCCGCGCGCGTCGCCGTGGTGTCCGGTCGCAACGCCATCGGCATCGAACTTCCCAATCCGACGCGCGAGAAGGTCTACCTGCGGGAGCTGCTTGCCTCGCGCGACTATGCCGAGACCGCCGCCCGGCTGCCGCTGTGCCTCGGCAAGGCCATCGGCGGCGAAGCGGTGCTGGTCGATCTTTCGCGCATGCCGCACCTTCTCATCGCCGGCACCACCGGCTCGGGAAAATCGGTCGCCATCAACACCATGATCCTCAGCCTGGTCTATCGGCTACACCCCCACCAGTGCCGGCTGATCATGGTCGATCCAAAAATGCTGGAGCTCTCCGTCTACGACGGCATCCCCCACCTGCTTACTCCCGTAGTCACCGATCCCAAGAAAGCGGTGGTCGCGCTGAAATGGGCCGTGCGCGAAATGGAGGAGCGCTACAAAAAAATGTCAAAGCTCGGCGTGCGCAACATCGATGGCTACAACGCGCGCGTCGCCGAGGCGAACGGCAAAGGGGAGAAGCTCACTCGCACGGTCCACACCGGCTACGACCGCGAGACCGGCGAAGCAATCTACGAGCACGAGGAACTCGATCTCGAGCCGCTGCCCTACCTCGTCGTCATCGTCGACGAGATGGCCGATTTGATGATGGTCGCCGGCAAGGACATCGAGGGCGCGATGCAGCGTCTCTCGCAAATGGCGCGCGCGGCCGGATTGCACGTGATCCTGGCGACGCAGCGACCTTCGGTCGACGTCATCACCGGCACGATCAAGGCCAACTTCCCGACCCGCATTTCCTTTCAGGTCACCTCGAAGATCGACAGCCGCACCATCCTCGGCGAGCAGGGTGCCGAGCAACTGCTCGGCCAGGGCGACATGCTCTACATGGCCGGCGGCGGGCGCATCAGCCGCGTGCACGGACCGTTCGTCTCCGACGAAGAGGTCGAAAAAGTTGTGCGGCACCTCAAGTCGCAAGGTGTGCCGCAGTACCTCGAAGCGGTCACGGCCGACGAACCGGAGGACGAGAACGACACCGCGATATTCGACGGAACCGCCATGGGCGCCGAAGGCGGCGACCTCTATCAGCAAGCCGTGCAGGTCGTCGTGCGCGATCGCAAGGCCTCGACCAGCTACATCCAGCGCCGGCTGCAGATCGGCTACAACCGTGCCGCTTCCCTGATGGAGCGCATGGAAGAAGAAGGAATCGTCGGGCAACCCAACCACGCCGGCAAGCGGGAAATCCTCATCGAAGGCAGTGAGGATGATCCCTATTGAGAATCGACCGGTTGCCGTTTAAGCCGGAACCCGCCAGTGTCCTGATTCCGAAGTTCGCAAGCGCCAGCAGCACGCCCGCGTGCGAACTTCGCAATCAAAGGGACAATAGCAAATGACGGCTCTGGTGCGGTTCTGGATTTGAAGTCTCTATGCGAGTTTGTGGCTGGACCGTAGAAACTTCAAAACCACCGCACTGGCCGTGAATTCGCCATAACGCGCTTCTAACGATTGATCTGGTTGCGAGCGTGCGCACGGACGTGCGGGGGAGTTACATGATGGGACGGCATGCGAGGATCATTCTCGTGGCGATGGCCTGCAGCATGCTTGCAGCCACATCGGCTGCCGCCGACAGCGTGCCGCTGCCGACGCCAGCTCCCCGGCCCAAAGCAGGGTCGGTGCCGCCGCTAGCCGCCACACCTGCATCGCCCGATACCGCGCCCGCGGCCGCAGCGCCCACCGACCCGGGACCAAAGAGCGTCTTTCCGTTCTCGTTTTCATTGGGTACGACCGCGGTACCGAGCCAGGCAACCGCCTTCGACGCCCATCAGCGCGCGCTGCTCGACAAGATCAGCGGCTATCTGTCCGGCGTGCAGACATTAGTGGGAAATTTCGTGCAGATCGGCCCGGACAGCAGGCGAGTCGAGGGTACGTTCTATATACAAAAGCCGGGAAAAGTCCGCTTCGCATACAACCCGCCGAGCCCGATCGACATCATCGCCGACGGCTCCGCGGTCGTCGTGCACGACCGCTCACTCGACACGTCGGATTTTTACCCGCTGTCACAGACGCCGCTGCGCTACCTGCTCGCCGACCACATCGATCTGCTGCGCGATACCGATCTTGTGAGCGTTTCGGCCGACGACACCTTCATCACGGTGGTCATCGAGGAAACGCGGCTGCTGACCGGTACCAGCCGGCTGATGATCATGTTCGACGCCAAAAACCTGCAGCTCAAGCAGTGGACGGTCACCGATCCCCAAGGGCTGGATACCACCGTCGCCGTGTATAATCTCGACTCGACCAAGAAGCCCGATCCGAATCTGTTCGTCATCAATTATCAGAATCAGAACGACCTGCCAGGACGGGGATGGTCGGGACGGCCATGACGTGAGGCACGCCGGCTCGACGCGGGAACCGGCGCCGACAATCACCACGCGCGGCCGCTGCGATTGGCTGTGCATGCCCATCACTCGTGCGGCAATCATAGGGTCACAGAAGGCCGACGACACGGTTCCGCTGCGCGCTGTTCCAACGCCCTTAGATTAGGGCTTGTGCCCTCGGCCGCGACACCCCATAAATCTGCCGTCCACTCACGCAACTCCACGCATGCGATTGACGGTCACCACCTGGAACATCAATTCGGTGCGGCTGCGCATCGATCTCGTCGCCAAGTTTGTCAAGGCGGTCCGTCCGGACATCCTGTGCCTGCAGGAAACCAAGTGCCCCGACGACAGATTCCCGCTCAAGCGCTTCAAGCGGCTTGGCTACGAGAACGTCGCGCTCAACGGTCAGAAGGGTTATCACGGCGTCGTGGTGCTCTCGCGGCTGCCGTTCGATTCGACCGCGATCCGGGCATTTTGCGGCAAGAGCGACTGCCGCCACGTCGCGATCGTGCTCGGCGAGCGCGCCGGCCTCAAGGATCCGGTCACGTTGCATAATTTCTACGTGCCGGCGGGCGGCGACATCCCCGACCCCGCAGTCAATGCGAAATTCGCTCACAAGCTCGCCTTCCTCGACGAGATGCACGCCAGTGGCACGCTAAAGCCACCGCCGTCCGAGCGCGCCATCATCGTCGGCGACCTCAACGTGGCGCCGCTCGAATGCGACGTCTGGAGCCACAAGCAACTTCTCTCCGTCGTCTCGCACACGCCGATTGAGTGCGCGAAGCTTCTCGGCTTGCAGAAGGCCGGCGGCTGGATCGACGCGGTGCGCACCTTCGTGCCGGAGCCGGAAAAACTCTACACTTGGTGGAGCTATCGTTCGCCGGACTGGACCGAATCCAACAGGGGCCGCCGGCTCGACCACATCTGGGTCGCGCCGGCGCTTGCCGACCGCCTCACCGCCGTCAAGGTGTCGAAGGATTCCCGCGGCTGGGCGCGGCCGTCGGACCACGTGCCGGTGACCGCGACGCTGGAGGTTTAGGGCGGGTTCCTAACCGACCTCGGCGAGCGTGAGACGGCGCAATTGGATAACCAGAGAACATCGTCATAGCGGAAGCGACTTTGCCCGCCGCCGGCGGCTCACAGTGGCTCTGACGCTATTCGCTTCGCCGAACGACGCTGGCGCGTTTGGCCCGGATAGCGGCAATGAATTTGGTGCGGATTTCCTCGAACAGAGCGAACGGCAGCGGCCCGTAGGCAACGCTTGCTAAATCTCCCGGTTTGGACGGCCGCAGGTCCGGACCCGGCCAAATGAAACGATTGACTTCGGTCAACACCACCCAGGACCGCTCGTCATCTAACTTAAGCCGTCGTTTGACTGGTGCCGGGATTTCGACGGCGAGCTTGGAATCGGCAGGCGGCGCGTGCGAGATCGGCAGCACCGTCACTACTCGTTCGTCGTCCTCGTTTGTGGTCACGAGAATGATAGCACATGGCCGATCCTTCACCCCTTCTTCCCGCCCGCGCTTGTGTTCTTCCGCCCATAGGTAGCTGTAGCGGATGACGAGACCAGGAACGGGCTCGGGGAACGCCACACGCCTACGGCTTCAGTTCGCGGTCGAAGGCTTTCGAGGAGTTGGGTGCCCGGGTCTCCTCGAGGGCCGCAACGTCCGCGTCCGTGAAATCCTCAAGCCCGAGCACCTGACGGTCGCGCCGCTTGAGGCGTTGATATTCCTCGACGGAGATCATCACCGTGCGCTCGCGTCCGTTGCGGGTCACCGCCACTGGCTGCACAAGGGCGATGTCCTGATATCGGCCAATGTTGCGCTGAAACTCGGCCGCTGAGACCTTGATCATGCTTGTGATGCTGTTTTTCATACATGCATATTACATGAATTGCATGATTCATGCAATCGGATCGCCGCACTGTCGCCTGACCAGCTACTGCGGCTTGCTGCCGGGAATGAGCGTGGCGCGGACGTTCTCGATCTCGCGCGTCCATTGGTCGGCACGCGAAGCGATCAGCTCACGCAGGCGTTGCGCGGCGTCCGGATAGCCTTCCAGCATTCTCAGAAACATCGAGCGCGAGATGCGCATCACGGTTGAGGCTTCGCGCGCGGTGGCAGTCGCCGGTCGCCTCGTTTCTGCGAGCAGGGCCGATTCGCCGAGCAATGTGCCGGGGCCGGCGATGACTTCAGGTTCGCCGGTTCGTTCCGGCTTGAGGCTGAGAGAACCCCGCTGGATGATGTAAGCGCCGTCGGCAGAGTCGCCGACGGCGAACAATACTTGGCCGGGTTGGAGGTCGTAGCTTTCGACCCCGATAGCGAGGATGCGCAGCGCGCCGCCGCCGAGCCGGCGAAGCAGCGGTATCCGCTCCAGGTATGCGATGTCGTCCTCGATCGTCATGACGGCCGCGATTACGGCACCAGTTTGTAGCCCCCGGCCTCGGTGACCAGGATGGCGGGGGCGGCGGCATCCTTCTCGATCTTCTGCCGTAACCGATAGATGTGCGTTTCGAGGGTGTGGGTGGTCACTCCCGAATTGTAACCCCAGACTTCCTGCAACAGCGTCTCCCGCGAGACCGGACGCTGGCCGGCGCGATACAGGTAGCGCAGGATCGAGGTCTCCTTCTCGGTCAGGCGGACCTTGTTGCCCTTGGGGTTGAGCAAGAGCTTCGAGCTTGGCCGGAACGTGTACGGGCCGATCGTGAAAATCGCGTCCTCGCTCGCCTCGTGCTGGCGCAACTGCGCGCGAATGCGCGCGAGCAACACGGCAAAACGAAATGGCTTGCTGACGTAGTCATTCGCGCCCGATTCAAGGCCGAGGATGGTATCGGAATCGGTGTCGTGGCCGGTGAGCATGATGATCGGCGCTTTGAAGCCGTTCTTGCGCAGGATGCGCACGGCTTCGCGCCCGTCGATGTCGGGCAGGCCGACGTCCATAATCACGAGATCGATTTGTCCCGCTTTGGCGGCCTGTACGCCCTTGCTGCCGTTCTCCACCGCGACGGCTTCAAACTCCTCGTGCAACGACAATTGCTCGGTCAACGCATCGCGCAGCTCGGGATCGTCGTCGACGATAAGAATCTTACGCGTGTTCGGCATCAATCCGGACCCCCGTCGCCGCTTGCCCGCCGGTCAATGACGCGGCCTCCTTAGAATGCCTCGGTTGCGATTTTGCCGCGCCGCCCTAGTGCGGTGGATTGGAAGTTCCTACCATCAAGCCGCAAACTCGCATAGGAACTTCAAATCCAAAAACCGCACTAGAATCATAGGCCTTGCCAGTAGCCCTTGGATGCCGAAGCTCGCACGAACGAATGCCGCAAGCGCTTGCGAACTTCGGAATCGGGACCCTAGCGCGAAGTAGAACATGCAAGGATACAAGAGCAAGTGGGAGTTGGGAATTCGCCTCCGCGCGAGTTAGAGGGGATGCGACGGATTTCTCTTGGCACGATCGACGTGAGCGCGCGACCGGGTCGCCGGTCACAGGGCTGGCTGCGCGCCGGCCCCTTGCTTGTACCCGTTGCGCTCGGCCGCTTTGGCGTCAGGGCCAATAAGCGCGAAGGCGACGGGGGCACGCCGTGCGGCCGGTTTCGCGCGGTGCGGTTGTGGTGGCGGGCGGATCGTCTTCCCCGCCCGCGGACATCGCTACCCGTTCGCCGTATCGGCCCCACCGACGCCTGGTGTGAAGACCCAACCGATCGGCGCTACAACCGCCCCTTCCGGCGGTCGGCCAATGAACCAGGCGACCGGCTCTGGCGGGACGACGGCCTCTACGACATTTTTCTCGAGCTTGATCACAACACGCGACCCCGTGTCGCCGGTCGCGGCAGTGCGGTGTTTGTCCACATCGCCCGGTCGGGCCTAGCCCCGACCGCTGGCTGTATCGCGTTGCGCCGTCACGATCTTTTGGCGTTGGTCTGCCGCATTACGCCAAAGACGCGAATCATTATTCACTGCTAGCGCAGCGATCCTCTCTCCCCGAAGATCGCTGTGCCGACACGCACATGGGTTGCACCGAGCGCGATGGCCGTCGCGAAGTCGGCGCTCATTCCCATCGAGAGCAGCGCCAGCCCATTGCGGCGGGCGATTTGGGCGGTCAATGCGAAGTGCGGCGCCGGGGCCTCGTGCAGGGGCGGGATGCACATGAGCCCCGAAATGGTGAGGCCGTAGCGCTCGCGACAGGCGGCCAGAAAGCCATCGGCGTCCTGCGGCTGCACGCCGGCCTTTTGCGGCTCGGCACCGGTATTGATCCCGACGAAAAGCAGGGGACGGCGGGCTTGGCCGGCGATCTCCTTGGCGAGCGCCGCGGCAAGGCTCGCCCGGTCGACCGAATGGATGGCATCGAACAGCGCCACCGCCTCTCTGGCCTTGTTCGATTGCAGCGAACCGACAAGATGCAGTTCAAGATCGCCGTAGCGGGCGCTCAATGCCGGCCATTTGCCCTTGGCCTCTTGCACCCGGTTTTCGCCGAACACCCGCTGCCCGGCGGCAATGACGCGTTCGATCGCATCGGGGCCGAACGTCTTTGAGACCGCGACCAGTGTCACGCTCACAGGATCGCGCCCGGCGTCGCGGCAGGCGCGCGCGATTTCGACGCGGACTGCCGCAAGCCCAGGCGCACGATTTTTGCTTTCCATGTCGTCAATGCCCGCTAAACCTCAGGATTTCCGCGCCAGGGTTTTATTTCTCGCGGCCGGCTGGCGCTTCGCCTTCTTTAGCCTTTTCGGCGGTGCCCAGATCATGCCTTCAAGCTTCATGCCGTCCGGATCGGCGAAATAAACGGCGTAGTAATTGCGGCCGTAATACTCACCGGGCGGGTCGAGCACGGTCATTCCGTTGTTTTCCAGAAAGGCGCCGAGCTCGTCCACATCGCTACGGCTTGAAAGCTCGAAGGCGTAGTGATGGAAGCCGATATCGCCTTTGCGATACTTCCGCTTTCGGCCTGGCGCGTCGGCGGCGGCAATCCAGAACAGCGTCTTGCCGTTGCTCCAGCCCGCCATGTCCGCGTACTCGTATTTGAGCCTGAAGCCGAGAAAGCCGAGCAGCTTGCCGTAAAATTCTTTCGAGCGCGCGAAATCGCCGACGCTGAGGACGAGATGGTCGATACCGACGACGCGAGGCATGAGACCTCCAATCCATTTGAATGGCAGCCGGCTACGATTCTGAACCGGATTTGCTCCGGTGAACCTACGGCACTTGCGCTCGAGTCATCTGAAGATTCCTTGGCGAAAATGAAACTTGTCCGAGCTGCCAAAGCGGCTTTTCACGCCATCTGATCGATGGCTCGTCGCAACCCTATGCAAGGCAGGCTAAAAACAGCCCAAATCCACATCGCCAAAAAAAGGGCCGGTCCGTGACCGGCCCTCCCCCGACTCCCCATTCAAGCGGTCCAGCGATTACCCCTTCGTGACCATCGGCGGCGGCATGCTGGTGCAGTCCCACGTTATGATCGATAAAACATACAGGCGGCTGGTCTGGTCCTCTAGTGCGGAAAAGCCACACTCGCGAGCAGATTTATAGCGCCGCGAAATCGGCATTTTGCCGGAACTTTGCGCCGCCCATGCTGCTAAACAGCCGCCAATACTGACGATTATGGGGACCATTGCCAGGAGCTCGTCCAGAGGAAGCGTTGCAAATATGCCGCATTCGGGAAAATCTGCGGGCATGCCGCCCAAATAACCGTCCAACGTTGCTACGCTTCAGGCGAATGCTGCAAATGGCGGGGGCGACCGCAACTCAGATGCTCACCCCCAATCGGCCTCTGTTGGTCACATCGAGAGTATGATGCAAAAGAAGCTAAGGTCCGGGTCGCGTCCGCCCAATCTGCAAATGAAGCGGCACGGGGCGATTGTTGCATTGGCCGCCGGCCTTGTGCTTGGGGGTTGTGCGACGTCGCCATCCCCGTCGCCGCCGCCCTCGTCTTCGTCGTCGCAGGATCTGCTCGGACTTGACAGCGCGGCGGCGCCCGGCGGTCTTAGCCAGCGCGAGCTCACGCCGGCAGAAAAAAAGATCATCGCCAACGCGATCGCTCCCTCGATCAGGGACGCGGCCGCGGCGCAGTACCGATGGCCGAAGATTCAGGACGCGCCGGCGGGTCCGGTTAATTATTGCGGGACGGTGAACGCCAAGAGCCCATACCCCGCCTATAATGGCCGGCAAGCTTTTATCGTCTCCGCCACGGTCGTGGGCGGCAAGGTATCGTCGGCCGTGGTCGGCCTTATCGCCGGCGGCAAAGACGTCGAGATCGTTCGCGGCATGTGCAAGAAATACGATCTCGACCCCGACGCGAGCTGAACCTAGCACCGCCGGTTCGGCCCAGGCTTCCCTAGCTCTATTGCGGCATCCATTCTTCGGCGCTGGCGCCGGCCAGCGAGTGCACGCGCGCCTCGTCGGCGGCAAGCTCGCGCGCCGGACCGGAATAGACCACCTGGCCGTCGTCGAGCACGTAGGCGTGGTCGGCGATTTCCAGGCTCATGCGCACGTTCTGCTCGACCAGCAGCACGGTGATGCCCTCCGTGCGCATCTGCGCCACGATACGGAAGACTTCGCGCGTGATGAGCGGCGCCAGCCCTTGCGAGGGCTCGTCGAGAATGAGGAGCTTGGGATTGATCAAGAGCGCGCGGGCGATCGAGAGCATTTCCTGTTCGCCGCCGGAGAGCTGCCGGCCGCGGCTCAATCTGCGTTCCGCCAGCCGGGGGAATAGCCGATACACGCTCTGCGGCGTCCACGGGCCCGGCCGCTCCAGCGGCACCATGAGATTTTCATTCACGGTGAGATTGGGAAAGATTCTGCGGCCTTCGGGAACGTAGCCGACACCGAGCGCGGCGACGCGGAACGGCGGCCAGCGTGTGGTCTCTCTGCCAAAGACGGTGATGCGACCTTCGCGGGGGACTGTCAGTCCCATGAGGCTGCGCAGCGTCGTGGTCTTGCCCGCGCCATTGCGGCCAAGCAGCGCCGTCACCTGGCCTTCGGCAGCCTCGAGACTGACGCCGTGTAGGATGTGGCTCTTGCCGTAATAGGTATGGAGCCCTTCGGCCGTAAGTGCTGCGCTCATGCGGCCTGCCCCAAATAGGCGGTCTGAACCGCCTCGTTCGCGGCGATCTCGCGCGGCGTGCCTTCGGCAAGGAAACCGCCCTGATCGAGGACCGTGATCCGGTCGGCGAGATGGAAAACAACGCGCATATCGTGCTCGATCAGCACGATCGTCAGCTTGTTGTCCTTGTGCAGGCGGCGGATGAGCTGGGTGATCTCGTAGGTTTCCTGATCGCCCATGCCGGCCGTCGGTTCATCGAGCAACAGCAAGCGCGGCTTGAGCGCGAGTGCCATCATGATCTCGGTGGCGCGCTGGTCGCCGTGCGCCAGTTCGCCGACCAGGCGGTCCGCCATGTCGGAGAGCGCCGCGAGCGCGAGCGCCTCCTCGATGCGGCGACGAACATCCGCCGCCTCGGCACGACTAAGCCACGGACGCAGCCGATAGCCGGCGGCAACCTCGGTCACGATGCGGATATTCTCGAATACCGTCAGTTCGGGAAAGATTTCGGTGATCTGGAACGTGCGCGCCATGCCGAGACCGACCCGCTGATGCGCCGGCATGCTGGTGATGTCGCGGCCGTCGAACAGGATCGAGCCGGTGGACGGCGCTAAAAATCCGCTCACCAGATTGAAGAACGTGGTTTTCCCGGCGCCGTTCGGGCCAATCACGGCGCGCAGTTCGCCGGCATCGACCGTCAACGATATATCGCGCACGGCGACGAGGCTGCCGAACCGCTTGGTCAGGTTCGTGACCGCGAGCACGCTCATGCCGTTCTCCGCTGCTGCAGCAGGCCGAGAACGCCGCGCGGAAAGAACAGAACGATGAGAACGATGAGGATGCCGATGAACGACATCCAGTTGACCGTGACGCTCGATATGTAATCCTGGAGCACGACGAAGATGACGGCACCAAGCAGCGGACCCCAGAACGTGCGCATGCCGCCCATCACCGCCATGATGACGAAATCGCCCGACAGAGTGTAGTGCAGCATGCGCGGATCGGCGAAGTTGTTGAGCAAAGCGTAGAGCGCTCCGGCAAACGCCATGAAGAAGCAAGACAGTGTGAAGGCGATCCAGATATGCAGCTCGATCGGGATGCCGAGGAAGCGGGCGCGCCGCTCGTTCTCCCGGATCGCGATCATTGTCCGGCCGAACGGGGAGCACAGGATGAATGCCATAATGGCGACCGCGGCGGCGAAGCAGCTCAGCACGAAGTAATAGAAATAAACGTCGTTGTGCAGCAGGTCGATCCGGAACAGCTTGAAGTCCAGCGGCTGGCGTGCGAATCC
>Ga0074044_10003115_pt1 | contig 14235 bp, 14 predicted proteins | sample BogForMeECP23OM1_FD_94443 | JGI IMG/M metagenome (GOLD analysis project Ga0074044, IMG submission 94443) | Bog forest soil microbial communities from Calvert Island, British Columbia, Canada - Bog Forest MetaG ECP23OM1 | ecosystem: Environmental > Terrestrial > Soil > Wetlands ... | reverse complement strand
AGCCCTTCTCTTTCTGGGACATCACCACAATGTCGCGCCGGTAGTCCAACCATATCTCCAACAGCAGCACCGCCATCAGGTACCAGAGATAAACAAAGCCGAACATCGCCATGGCCGAGGAACCGTGCGGCGTCAGATACATTTCCAGCGAACGTTCCGGATGTCCGAGGTGCAACTGCAGCGGCAGGGGGGCAACCAGCAAAAAAGCGAGTGCGGTGAGCAGGGCTAGCCGATACGTCGGCTTCACCGCCTGCACTTGGAACACGCGTTCGAGCGAAGCCAGAATGAACGCACCCGCCACCAGTCCCGTAATGAACGGGTAAAGAACGATCAGGATGCTCCATTGGAGCTCCACTTCGTTCGGGTACATGAAGCCTTCGACGGGTATTTGCACGGGCCTCCTTATCTCACCGAACCGTCCATGCCGTTGTAAAAAACCTTCGCCCCGGTCGCCATGTAAGGTTTTAGAACCTGAACCGAGTGCGTCCTCAAAAACTCATGAATCGGATCTTTGGGATTTTTCAAGTCGGCCAGTTGGCGCGCGCCCGTGGGGCAGACTTCGCAGCACGCGGTGGTCAGTCCCTTGGTGATCCGGTGATAGCACAGCGAGCACTTCTCCGCCGTGTTCGTCTTGGGATTGAGGGAGCGGCACCCGTAGGGGCAAGCCTGGATGCAATAGCGGCAGCCCAGGCAGTAAGTCTTGTCCACCAGCACAACTCCATCCGGAGTTATGAAGGTCGCGCCTACCGGACACACCTGCGTGCAGGGAGACTCCACACAGTGATTGCACAGCTTGGGCACGAAGAAGTTCTTGCCGCCTTCGGCTGCCTCGTGCAGGTAGCCGTGCTTGCCGCCATCGGGCGATTCCACCACCGGCCTTTCAATCTTCCAATCCTCCACATGGTAGCGCTCCACCCAGGTGCGGTAGTAACCGTCCGGAACGTCATTCTCTTCCGCACAGGCGCGGACACAACTGCCACAGCCGATGCACTTGGTGATGTCCAGCAACATGCCCCACCAGTGATCCGTCAGCTTATAGTTGGGCGAGGCCTCCGGTGTTCCCGCGAGAACGTACTTCCAGGCAACCGCCGCGGCAGGCATCAGCACCAGCAATCGACGGCGAGTGATGTCCATTATTTCTTTCCCTCCGTCTCCGTCTCAATTTTCGGGCGGTGCGGTTGATGGCAACTGTCACAGGCCAGCCCTCCGGAGTGGTCTGCCGTAACCACCTGCGGAAATCCGCTCGGTTTGGCGCTGTTGGCTTCATGACAACGGGCGCACACCACTGCCGTATCCAGCTTCTTGGGTTGAACCGAACCGGGATCCTCTGCATGAGTGGCGAGCGCTCCGTGGCACGCTTCGCAAGCCACCACGACATGTTTGCCTTGCTTCTTCACATCCACCACGTCGGTGTGGCAGGCCTCGCAAGTTTGATGACCGGCAAAGGCAACCGGCCTGGAGGCTGTTTCGGCGATGGCGGCACCGCGGTAGTGTCCGTACTCCCCAAAACTGCGAGGCACGAGCGCGGCTCGCAACACCACAAATGCGACCACAGCAATTGCCATGACGGCCGCGAGCCGGATCAGGTGTTCTGTGTCCTTGAATCGCTTCATGAGTGGATCAGTTTTTTGTTCCGTTCTGTCGTCGCAGTTTCTTCTCGACTTCCACCGGCTGGCGCCAAGCAAGAATCATGGGCGCGAGGCGAACGGCCCCGATACCTCGCTGTTCGCCACAATAACGATTGCCTCGGCGCCGAGCTGCCGGGGCATCTTCATGCCAAGTCGAATCTTTTGATTATCACGAGGATCTCTTGCTAGAACGATGATTGAAGTCACAGGATTCTGTGATTCTGGTCACGACACGCAGGGCGCACTCGCGGCGTCGGCCCTTTTCCTCGTCGTGGGACACGGCCGCGCACACGTTTTGCGTGCAGTCATGCACGCGCAGCACCGACTTTCATCGCGTTAGCGCAACCCGACGTGCGCCGCGTTTTCAATCGGCGGGAAACGCTATCGTCCGCCCGTCACCACCCGCTGCTTGTGCGATCGCGGCGACCGCCTCCGCCTGCGGCACTGCGCTGGCGGAAATCCTCGCCGGCGCACCGCGCCACGCGTCGGCCTTGAACCCTTCCCTGACAAGCTTGAAGATGGTTCGCCGATTTTGCGCAATCACCTTCAGCCATGCCATTTTCCCCATCATGGGGAAATAGATGCCGCGGAAACAGAGGCGCGCCAGGAAGATGTTCACCCGGTAACCCAGGGGTTGGTCGTTCAGCGACTCGACCGCATGCGCCAGCGCCTCCGGACTATAAGCCTCGTCCCACCCATGATTCACTTCGGCATGAGCTTCCTCAATGCTCATCTTCAACGGCGTGTGCGCCATCGCAAACGGGATGAACTCCTGCCAGTGCTTGGGCCGCGTCAGCCGCCCGGCTTTTTCCAGCCGCTTGTAAAGCGGCGTTGCGGGCAGAGGAGTCAGCAGACCAAAGATCGGCAGACCCGGAGGCCAGGTGCGAACTTGTTCCAGAGTTCGCTCGGCCACTCCGGCCGTGTCATTGTCCATGCCAAAAATAAACGACGTAATGGCGTACACGTTGCGTTGCGCCAACCGCTCCAGCACCGCCCCATACTCACCCGGCTTGTTGAATCCTTTGTTCACGTCTTTCAGATTGGCCGGGTCGATCGACTCCATGCCGATAAATATCCACTTGCCTCCGGAATCCGCGATCAGGTCCACCAGTTCTTCGTCGCGCAATAAATTGGCGCTGATCTGCGCCACCCAATGCACCTGCGCGCCGGCGGCAATGATGTCGCGCAGCAGCGACTTCGTGCGCTTGATATTGATGGCGAAATTGTCGTCGATGAAAAACACCGCCATCTGCCCCTTCTCGCTGCGGGCGCGGGCCTTCAGCAACAGCAGTTCGTTCACCACGCTCTCGTTGGTGCGAAAGCGAATGGAGTCCCCGAAAAATCCGGTCACCGTGCAGAACTCGCAGCCGTAAGGGCAGCCTCGTCCCGATTCGACCGGAATAAGGCGAAACGTTCCCCAGCCTTCGCCGATTTTCTGGAGCGTGGCCTTCGCGGCCTTCGGCACCAGATTGAACTGCTTCAGATCGATCGACTGCCACGGAATCACCGGATATTCCTTCAGCGTCGGCTTGCTCTCCTGGCCAAAGGCGTCCACCGGCGCATACACGTCTTTAAGTTGACCCCGCGCAGCATCTTCAACAATCCGCGGCCAGGTCGCGTCGGCTTCGCCCAGCGCAACTGCATCGGCGTGACGCGGCCCGCCATCTCGGCCGAGTGCTTCGTCGGCCATCTCCGTCACGTGAGGTCCGCCCATCACCACCGGAACTCCCGTGGCCCGAACCGCATCCGCCATGCGGTACGCTTTGGCAATCATTCGGGTCATGGCGCCAATCCCGACTAGTCCAATATTGTTGTCGCGCACAAACTGCGCGATCCCCGCTTCATCCATGGCTTGCGCATTGCCATCCACCAGCAACACCTCATGGCCAGGCGGCGTGAGCGCCTGGAGCAGAAACATCCATAGATGCGGCATGAAATTACGTGTTACGCCGTTGTCGGGGTTATACAGCAGAATTTTCATAGAAGTTTAGCGATTCTGCAAAGCGCTGCTTTGCTGCGTGTTTGGCTGCGGGCAATCGACAGCGCCAGACCGAATTCTTCCCCTGGCGCTCATTAGGTTGGATATATTCGTTTGAAAATTCCCCAGTGCGCGATTGTACACCGCGATCGCCAAGGCCGGGTAGTGCTTGCCACCGATAGGGAAGGGAGGGGAAGGTCTCAGCTCTTAGGTGTCAGGTCTCAGGGAACCTGGTGCAAGCCGCTTTTCCTGACACCTGATACCTGACACCTGATACCTAAATAAAGAACAGCCCGCAAGCTTTTCAGCCTGCGGGCTGCCCGGTGGACTGTTTGGGATTGACTGAGGTGGTCACTCTCGTGGCCCCTCGCTCACTCCGGTGCCCGGCACAGCCTGTGCCCGGCGGATCAGCCCATACTCACGGACTGTTTGCGAGAAATGTTCCCGATTCCCCCAACCAAAGGTTCCTCGAGAACTCCGCTTAGAGCAACCGCCCTAAGACTCAGCCACCTCACCTGGTCTGGTACTACTATGTCCATCAGAACTTCTCATCCGACCACCTCCTTTCCGGTGTAGGCCCACACTAGCCCAAAACGAATTCCGGTGTCAACCACCAGCGCGAAACACAGGAGTCAACACTGTCACTAGCGCACGAAGGCCTCCTCCGCCTACCTCCTGCGCGCGCGTTTCACTTTCGAAAAGTGAAACTCGTGCCGTTTCATATCCACGCGCGCCCCGCGGAAGGTCACTCCCTCCATGCGCAGGCGGAATCTTTGCTCCGCGGCATGTTCTCCGCACAACTTGATCGCCCCGCCCGAGCCGACCACGCGGTGCCAGGGCAATCCGGGAACCTGCTGCAGGATGCGCACCACTTGCCGGGCGGCTCCCGGCCAACTCGCAGCCTTGGCTAAAGCTCCGTAGCTCGACACCGTTCCCGCCGGCAAGGCCAGAATGCAGCGCACCACGCGGGCACTCTTATCTTCCGGCCTGCTTCTCCCAGACCTGGATTGAGATTGCCGATTCACGAATCGAATCCATGTTTGCTGGACAATATCTACCGGCCAATCATGTTAAATTAGATCCACCAATACAAAAATTTTCACGCGCTGGTGAAACCTGGGACTACGATACCGGCATCCCATATTCTTGCTCACCACGGAAACTGCCTTTTGGAGAATACTATGCTTCGCCTGTTGAAAGCCCTTCCCCTTGCGTTGGCCATTGCGGCCTTGAGCATCGTCGCCACCAGTTGTAGTTCAAATGGTACGCACGCTCGTTTTGTCAATGCTATCCAGGACACCAGCCATTACGGTGCCGACAACGGGGGCGCCCTGAATGTCGAGGTCAACGGCGTCCAGCAATTTACCGGCGTGACATTCGGCACTCCGGGATCAGGCTATATCGGCTTATCGTCGGGTAATGTCACGTTCGAAGGGTTTGAATCCCCCGGAGTCACCACCCCCGTCTTCACCGACTCCACTACCTTGAACGGCGGGACAGACTACACGCTGGTTGCGACTGGGTTTTCCGCCAACACCGTTGTTTTCCTGTCTTTCAGTGACCACAACACGGCCCCGAATAATGGCTACGTGAATTTCCGCGTCATTAACGCGTCGCCCAACTCACCCTCCGGCGTGGATATTTGGATTCTATTGGCCCCCGTCGCCACCACCCCCCCGCCACCAGCGCCGATGATCTCAAACCTTGCCTACCAGTCTTCGAGCGGATACATAACCGTTCCCTATAATTCCGGCGGCGGCGGCTTCCAGGTGTTCGTTAACACACATAACGGCGGGCAAATATTCAACTACAACGTCGCTACCAACGGCGGCCTGACCAGCGCATCGATTTGTACCCTGGTGCTCGAGGACAACGCGAATGGAAGTTCAATGAGTTTCCGCCCCGTCGTATTGAATGACCTCAATTGCGCCACCAACTAATCGCGGACGAGCCGCCTGGGCCCAACCCGGCGTCTCGCTGCCATGTTCAGGAAAAGGAACCGGGCCTCGACCGTGGCCCGGTGAACCACCTGACAAGCTGCTAAAATCCTTACTTGTTCCCACCCAACTGCCTTTTGGAGAATTAAGGATGTCTCGCTGGTTGAACGCCCTGCCCCTTACGTTGGCCATCACAGCCTTGGGCATCTTCGCCACCAGCTGTAGTTCCTCCAGCAATCAAGCGCAGATTCGTTTTGTCGATGCCATCCAGGACGCCAACGCCTTGGATATCAATGTCTACGGCCCGCAGCATCTCAACGGCACGCAGCCATTTGTCGACATAGTATTCCGCGGAGTTCTGCCGTCATCGGGCTATACGATCGTGCCTTCGGATACTGACACGATCAAAGGGTTTGTAAGCCCCACCGACACCACCGAGGTCTTCAGCGAACCCGTTAACTGGAGCTCGGGGGTGCAGTACACGGTGATTGCGACTGGATCTTCTGCAACCGGCACCAACGGCAGCAACGTTGTCCTCTGGTCTATACCTGACGACAATTCGGCGCCGGCATCCGGCTACGTGGAATTCCGCGTCATTAACGCATCGCCCCACTCACCCCAAGGCGGCGTGGATGTTTATATTGACCCGATCCCCGTCACGAGCATGGGGACCCCTGTGATCTCTGGCCTTGCCTACCAGCAACTGAGCAAATACATAAGCCTGATCTATTATCCCGACAACAATTCCAGCAACGGCAACTTTGGTTACGAGCTGTACGTTACTCAATCGGGGAGCACCACACCAATCTTTAGCCAGTACCTCGGTCCGGGAGACAACACGATTCACACCCTGGTGCTCACGGACATCCAGGGTGGAAATGCAATGAATCCGTTAGCCTTGGAGTTGACTGACCTCGATTAACCGCGGGCGAGCCGCTTTGGCCAAACCGGTCCCGCTGCCACCGTCTGAAAAAGGAGCGGGTCCTCGACCGAGGCCCGGTGAACAGGCTGCCGAAAAATTTGGCTTCCGTATCAGGGTATCGCCTCAGCGATACCGTAAGTCTTCGGAACCAGACGTCCCTTTAGCAGGCTGCGGAAAAACTCGGTGTTGCGCTTGATTTTGGGTGGCGCAGCGCCGGGGCCCCCAGCACGCCCGCTTTTGGCGTGCTGGGGTGGAGAGGTTTACCGCTGCGATAACTGGTTTATTTTCATCGACGGCTTTAGCCGCTGAGGTCACACTTTTTGCGCGGGAACGAGTTTTTCCGCAGGCTGTTAGGGGCTGGGCATCGAGAATCGACTTTTTCCGCAGCCTGCTAACCCCCATCTTTCTTGAACGACCGCGCCGCCGCTTCTTCATCGTCGAACACTTCAAAAACAGTGAGCAGCTTGGTAATCTGGAGAAGCTCACCTACGCGCTTGCTCAGCCTCGCCAGTTTCACCGCGCCGCCGGCGTTGCGCGCAGTTGTGTAAAGCGAGACCAGCGTTCCCAGCCCGCCGCTATCGATGTAGTTCACTTCGCGCAGACTCATCACCACATTCGGATTCTGGGCCAGCAGTTTCTTGACGGTCTCGCGCAGGCTGGCCGACTCTTCGCCGAACACAACTCGACCGCTGCAATCCACCACCAGCACGCCCTCCACGGTCCGTGTGCTCATTCGCAATTGCATTGCTGCTTCTTCTCCAAATATTCGCAGTAAAACTCAATGCATGAGCGTACCCCGCCTGACTCCGCCGCGCAAGCGGCCGGGGGCCGAATTGCAGCCGCAGAACGAGCTAGACCTTCCTTAGTGTTGGGACGTGTGGGGACGGGGCTCTGCCCCGTCCGCGGGGCGTAGCCCCGCTTCCACAAGAGCGAACTGCACCCGCGTGAAACTGTATAATCGTGGTCTCGCATGAGCTACCAGGTCCTGGCGCGCAAATACCGCCCGCAGAAATTCTCCGACGTCATCGGCCAGGAGCACGTCACCCGCACCCTGCAAAATGCCATCGCGCAGGAGCGCATCGCGCACGGCTATATCTTCAGCGGTCATCGCGGCATCGGCAAGACGACGGTCGCCCGCATTCTGGCCATGGCGGTAAACTGCCGCTCCGCGGACAAGCCGGTGGCCGAGCCCTGCGGCATTTGCGATTCCTGCACCGAGATTCGCGCCGGCAATGCCGTGGACGTGATCGAAATCGACGCTGCCACCAATCGCGGCATAGACGAGATCCGCGAATTGCGCGAGGCCGCGCGCTACCGTCCGGCCCGCGACCGCTTCAAAATCTACATTCTCGACGAGGCCCACCAGATCACCGACGCCGCCTTCAATGCGCTGCTCAAAACGCTGGAGGAGCCTCCCGGCCACGTGATCTTTATGTTGGCCACCACCCAGCCCGAGGATATCCCCCAGACCATCCGCTCGCGCTGCCAGCACTTCAGCTTTCGGGCGGTGAAGTTCGAAGACATCATGGGGCAACTCCGTGACATCGTGACCAAAGAGAAGATCCCCGCCGACGAGGACGCCCTCGCCCTGCTGGCGGAAGCGGGCGACGGCTCGATGCGCGATGCGCTCTCCATTCTCGACCAGGCCATCGCTTCCACCTCCGACCACCTGACCGCCGATTCCGTTCGCAGCCTGATCGGTTCCGCTCCGGCAGCCGCGCTCGAAACGGTAATGCAGGCCGTCGCCGAAAGCTCCAGCGAAAAAATCCTCGTCCTGGTCGACGAACTGATCGGCGAAGGCCACAGTCCCACCCATTTCGCGCGCCAGTTGGTGCGCTTCCTGCGAAATGTCACCGTGGCCAAGATCGCGGGCAAAGACTCGGCGCTGTTGCAGATTTCATCCGATGAGCGCGCCCGCGTGGCCCGCATCGCCGATCTCTTCACCGAGGAAGACCTGGCGCGCCATTTGCAGATCATGCTGCGCACCCACGGAGAACTCGGATACCGCCAGGAACAGCGCTTCCACCTTGAGCTCGGACTGCTGAAAATGGCGCATGCGCAGCGCCTGTTGCCGATCGAGCAACTGCTGAGCGATGTGGCGTCTTCCGCTTCCCATCCAGCCGTCGGCGCTGCCAAGTTGGCTCTCGCTCCCCTCAGTTCCGGTATTCAATCTTCTCTAACGAGAGCTCGGCGCGACGAGCCCGCATCGGCGCGATCAAATTCAGTGTCGCCGTTCGCAGCCGACTCGGCGCGCAAAGGCAATCCCAAAGCGGAGTCGGCGCCCTCCGGTTCAGTGAGCGCAACGAGCGCGACCAGCGCCAACGTCGTCATCATGGGATCGGCCGCACCCGCAGTTGAAGAGTTATCGCCGCTACCCGATCCGCAGCCAGTCGCCCGCGAAGCAAGGGCCGAAGCCAGGCCCGAAAAAAGGGTCGAGGCCGACGCCGAGTCCCTGCGCGACGCCGTTCTCAACGCATTGGGCAATCAGCAAATGCTCGTTTCCCTCTTGCAAAACGCGGAGTGGAGACTGGAAGCAAATGCGCTGATCGCAAAAGTAGCGGCTTCGAGCACGATGATCGAAATGTCATTCCCCGCCGACGCGCGCCGCATCGCCAGCGCCGCCGCCAGCGGTCTGGCCGCGAGACCGATCAAGATGCTGCTCGAGCCCGATGGAGCTCCGCAGGCGATACCCGCGGCACCCCGGTCTTTAGCGATCGGAAGCGCACGCAGCCGCGCCGAACAGGACCCGATCGTGCAACGCATGCAGGAAAAATTCGGAGCCGAAATCCGCACCGTGATCGACTATCGGGAGAAAGGATGATGCAGATTTGTAATTTGGTAATTTGTAATTTGTGATTGAAAAGCACGCTGCGCGCGGCGGGAACTCCAAATTGCCAATTACAAATTACAAATTACAAATTTTCTTATGTCTGGATTCAATTTGCAGGAACTGATGTCGCAAGCCAAGCAGCAGTACGAGACGCTGCAGAAAAAGATGGAGCAGACCGTGGTCGAGGCCTCCGCCGGCGGCGGCACGGTTACCGTCAAAATGGATGGCCGCAAGCAGCTGCGCAGCATCGTGATCGATCCGGAAGCAGTAAAGGCCGGCGATGTAGAGATGCTGCAGGACCTGGTGATGGCCGCGCTGAACGAAGCCAGCCGCAAAGTGGATCAGGCGATGCAATCAAGCGTTGGCGGAATGCTCGGCGGACTCACGGGAAATTTGTAATAGGTAATTTGTAATTTGGAACCCGGACGCCCAGAGCCGGTTTCCAATTACCAATTACAAATCACCAATTACAAATTCTATGTCCAAATTTGCCGAACCGATGACCCGGCTCATCGACGAACTCAAGAAGCTGCCGGGAATCGGCAACAAGAGCGCCCAGCGCCTCGCCTTTCATATTCTCCGCGCGAGCGAAGAGGACGCCCAATCTCTCGCCTCCGCGGTTCGAGACGTCAAGGCCAAGCTGCGTCTGTGCTCCATCTGCAACAACATCACCGACGTCGACCCCTGCGTCTACTGCAGCAGTCCTACTCGCAATCAAAAGCTCGTCTGCGTGGTCGAGGAGCCGACTAACATTGCCGCCGTCGAGAAGACGCGGCATTTTAACGGCGTCTACCACGTCCTCCACGGCTCGATTTCGCCATTGCACGGCATAGGGCCCGAGCAGTTGCGCATCGCCAACCTCATCAGCCGCGTCGGCGGCGGCGATATCGAAGAAGTCATCCTCGCCACCAATCCCACCGTCGAAGGCGAAGCCACCGCCACCTACCTGGCCCAGCAACTGAAGCGGCAAGGACAAGGACAAGCAAAAGCACTGCGCGTGACCCGTATCGCCATGGGCATTCCCGTAGGCAGCGACATCGAATACACCGACGAAGTCACCATGCTGAAGGCCATGGAAGGCCGCCGGGAAATGTAGCCTGTGCCGCGGCGCCCGCAAACGATAGTCCCCGGAATGTCCCACCCCTGGCCCGAACCGACAGCGTTCCGGGTACTGTTGTCATGGCACTAAAGCACCACTACCGGGTAACGAATGGCACTATCAAATGGCGATGCCTCTTGCGTATAATGGGCATCAATATCGATGTTGTTCTTCGGGAGTCGATCCCATGGGGCCTGAATTCCGCTTTGTCGTCAGCTTTACTGGGTCAGACTTCGTTCCCTGTAAGCTTTGCGTTCGCGTGAACAGGATTCTGCATTTCGCTAGGCGGGAGAAACATACTATGAACTCCAGGAACGCACTTTCCACTCTGCGGGTTGTCACCATCGCCTTTTGCATGCTCATCGCCTTTGGCATTCCGACGTTCGGGCAAGAAGCTCCACTGCAGCAAGAGGCCTCAGCGCCGAAATCAGCCCCGGACCCTCGCCCCCGCCCGCAGAACTGTTCAACACCACGCCGAACTGTGCAACACTTTGAACCATCCCGCTGCAAGAACCTCGGAACGGCTGTGCCCACCCCGCAAAACCACCAGTGAACTGGCTTTATTTTCTTGAGGTTGCGGAAACGATTAAAACCATCGCGCCGAATCTGACACTGGCCCCATAGTTGCTCCGTCCGTTACGCATGTTTCCTCGCTCCTTTTGAACACTTTGCTGGCGCGAGATGAACAAGCGGACGTGAACCACGTCCGCAATTCTCTGAACCAGCCGCGCCGTGCGATGTAAACGCATCGCAACCGGCGCTTCCGAAACCGGGCTGACCCGCCCGGTTTCTTTTTTTGCGCGCATGCCGGGAAGAACTCGCTTTGTATCAGGGTGTCGCTTTAGCGACACCGCAAGTTCTTCGCTTCGTATCAGGGAGTCGCTTTAGCGACACCGCAAGCTCTTCGGAATCAGCCGCCCCTTCAGGGGCCGGAAGGCCGTCTCAGTCGCCCGCGGTTCCCAGCAGGAATCCGTTTGCTTCTTCTTCCTCGGCAATTAAACCTTCCGGCAGCCGGCCGCGGTTGTACTCTGCCATGCGGTTTTTCCACTTGAGGAAATCGGTGATGCTCTCGGGTTCAATGCGGATTTCCACCCGCCGCAAACTCGCTAGCAGAAGATTCATCTCGTTCTGGAACCCCACCTCGCAACGCAGGTTTTTCGCCGACGCCCTGACCCGCTCAATCTCGCGCCCGCACACCTCCAGCAGTCCCCAGCCCGTGGGAAGTTCCTCAGTGCGTATCAGACCCCGCAACGCCAAATAATACCGCTCACAGCCGACGCCGATCTCCGGCCTTTGGCGGAAGGGCTTATCGCGATCGGCCAGAAAATCCGCGCGCGATGCTTTGCTCTCGACCAGCACGGAATGGCACGCCTTTTTCCAGCCAATAGCGTCCGGCATCTCGCCGCTGACGCAGGCCTGCTCGCTAAGCACCACGCCGCAGCGATAGCGCCGCAACCACTGCACCGCCATCGAAACTAATTTCGCATGGGTCAAATTCGCATGGTTCACAAAGAAAGTTTGGAAGAGGAGCGCAGTTCTGAGAAGTGTCAGACTAGCTTCTTCCACTCGTAGAGACGGGGCTTGCCCGTCTGGAGACGCGGCAAGCCGCGCCTCTACGGGAAAACGAACCTGTACGGCAGCGTGGCTATCGGCTGGACGCTCTACGGCAGCGATGGTAGCGGGAAATCAGCGGGGCTTCGTATCAGGGCATCGCTTTAGCGATGCCGAAAACCGCCTGCTATCGATGGCCCCTTTAGGGGCCGCGCCGAACTCCGCAACGCCCGCACCAGCACCGGACGCCGCAGCACCGTCTCCAGTAAATGTCGCGCCGCGGCGACGCCTTCCGCCGAACGGTCCAGCGCCGAATATCCCGCCGCCCGCACCATTGCGCAACCGTCCTGCAAACTAACCTCGAGCCGCAGAGCGCTCTCCTTTTCGCTCGCACTGCGCCCATGGCGCGCATCCAGAGCGTTGGCCAGACGCAAAACGCCGCTCAACTCCATGGCGATCGGCCGATCCGGCAGCTCCAGCAGTTGCATCGTCTTTCCCCGCGGACGAGGCAACGCGCCACGATGATAGCGCGCCACCACCGCTGCCATTTCCAGTTCTCGCGCACTCCAACCCAGAGGCCGCGCCAGCCCGCGGATCATCCGGCACGAATCCTTTTGGTGATTGGCCTCGCCCTTGGCTTTGCCGACGTCATGCATGAGCGCCGCCGCCTGCAGCACCGCCCGCCAGTCATGATCCGGATTCGGCGCATCCGCAGTCAGCAGCCCCGCATCCTTCAACCCGTCGTACAAAAGAAGCGCCAACTGGGCCACGCGCTCGGAATGCGAAAAATCGGGATCCAGATATCCCGCCCATACCCGCAGACGGCTCATCGCCGCGGCGCGCAGTTGCGGGCCCGACGGCAATTCCGCCCGCCAGACCCGCCATAGCGACTGCCGGCCTACCATCTTCTCGCGATAGCGCTCAATCCTCTTAGTGCGCTCCACGTTCAACTTCTCACGCCAGCGGCCCTGGCTTTCCATATCAGGGAACGCCATAATCTCGACCGCGGTCGCCCACAGCACATCCAGATCGTGCACCTCTCCCAACAGATCCTGAAGTTCTTTCAGATCGTCGCCCCATAACGCGTGCTGGCGCGGCAGAAAATTTTCCACCGTGTAACGGAAGCGTTTGATGCCGATGCGCAGTTCGTGCCAGCTAATTTGCGACCGTGTCCGCAGGGCGTGTTTGTGCAGATCGTAGGCGGCTGTCCACTTTTCCAGCGCCAGATGCAAATACACCACGCTCCCCGGACGCACCCGCGACGCGCGCTGCGGCAGCGTTCTCGTCCACTGCCGCCATTGCTTCCGGTCAAACTGATGGAGATCTTTGAAGGCGTGCTGCTTGCAAGCCGCCTCGCGCGTGTGCACGTGATGGAGGAGCTTGACGACGACCGGATCGCCGAGATTTGAATCGCCCGTGGGTGCCCCATCCTTGCGCGTTCTTTGCGCAAGGGTGGGTGGGTCTCCCGCCGCTGCCGAGTCGCTCGGAACTCCCAGCTTCTCGATCCACTCAGCCATCACCTGCATGTCGCGCAACTCGCCCAGCGCCTGAAAGAGTTTCTTCCCCGCCTTCTTCATATCCTTCCATGAAGAATCGGGATCGATCGCCATCAATCCATCGGCCAGAGAACGGCAGCGCCGCAGCGCCACTCGAAGATCGTGCACCGCGTCGACGTCGAAACCGGTGGCCGCGCGATCGCACTCCACCAGTACGCGCTCCATCCACGCCCGCAGGCCAAGTTTCGGCGTGGATCTCGCAGGCCCGGGGTCGGCAGACTGTGGATTCGCAGGCTTCAGACTCGGACTGGCTCCCACCGTGGCTCCTGTCATTGAAGGAACCATTGTCGCCCCTTTGCGCGGATTCTTCTAGGGCAGGCAGCTTTCAGCCATCCGCTCAACCAGTCCATAACCGAAAGAGAATTTTCGGCAAGAAGTGAAAGTTCCGCTGGACCCTACCTGATAGCAATGCTCTATGCGGCATCCCGTTCTGGGAAGCAAAGCGAGGGCTGTAGGTCGAGTTTGTCTACTGCCGGCTTCACATTGACGTGGAATGACGCTCGGTCTCGTGCGAGCTTCGGGCCAATCACACTGGTTAATCTCTCAACGGTGGTGTTCAAGTCTTTGGCGTGCATCTGCTGCAATTCAATCGTAACTGTGATGTCGAACAGCCCACTTTCCCATTCTTGAAAGTGTTGTGCCTTATGCGCGAGCAAACTACCCCCGAGCATCCGAGCTAGGCTCACGAGTGAGCGGCTTTTGCACGCGACGCATTCGTCACCTCGACTGCTGCT
>Ga0074044_10003114_pt1 | contig 14237 bp, 10 predicted proteins | sample BogForMeECP23OM1_FD_94443 | JGI IMG/M metagenome (GOLD analysis project Ga0074044, IMG submission 94443) | Bog forest soil microbial communities from Calvert Island, British Columbia, Canada - Bog Forest MetaG ECP23OM1 | ecosystem: Environmental > Terrestrial > Soil > Wetlands ... | reverse complement strand
GCTCGCTCGCGAATGCGCGCGGCTCAGCCCGCAAGTCGAATATTTGGCCGCGATCCGCGCCGAGCTCCCCGAGGACGGCATCCTCGTCGACGAGCTCACCCAGGTCGGCTACGTCGCGCGCCTCGCCTATCCCACCTACCGGCCGCGCACCTTGATCAACAGCGGCTACCAGGGCACCCTCGGCTACGGCTTCCCGACGGCACTCGGCGCCAAACTGGCGAAACCGGCAACACCGGTGGTGTCGATCTCGGGCGACGGCGGCTTCCTTTACAATGCCCAGGAGCTCGCGAGTGCCGCCCTCCACGGCATCGACGTCGTCGCGATCGTGTTCGCGGACGGCGCCTTCGGCAACGTCCGGCGCATCCAGAAGGAGGATTACGGCAACCGCCTCATCGCCGTCGAGCTCAAGAACCCCCACTTCGCCAAGATGGCGGAGAGCTACGGGGTCGCAGGCGTGCGCACCTCGAGCCCCGCGGGCTTGCGCAAGGAGCTCAACGCCGCCCTCAAGCGGCGCGGTACCACGCTCATCGAGGTCCCGGTCGGCGAAATGCCCGATCCCTGGCCCATGCTCTACCGCTCGCGCCTGCGCGGGATGCGCTAGGGCCGAGCTGGATTGCTTCGCCTTCGGCTCGCAATGACGACGATGTCATTGCGAGGAGGCGAAGCCGACGAAGCAATCCAGATGGTTGAGCCGCTTCCCTTACCCCGCCCCATGCCCGAGCAAGATGACCTGCGGGAAGAAGAGGTAGAACCCCACGCCGATCAGGATCAAGTAGCCGAGGAGGAAGAAGGTCCAGCCCATATTGTGGCGGATGACCTCGCCCTCGTTGCGCACGAAGCGGCTCGTGGACACGCCCACGCTCGCCGTCTGGGGTGCGATCGGCTTGCCGATCTCGGCCCCCACCGAGTTGAGCGTCGGCAGCAGGATCACCGGGAAGCCGAGCAGCTTGCCGACCGTCATCTGGAAGAAGCCGAACATGGCGTTCGTCGAGGTGTTGCTGCCCGAGAGCGCCACGCCGATCCAGCCGAGGATGGGTGCGACGACGATGAACCATACGCCGATCTTCGAGAAGCCGTTGGCCAGCGAGGCGGCCATGCCGGAGAAATTGAACACGAAGGCAAGGCCGAAGATGAACACGCCCACCAGGCAGGCTCCCCACATTTGATGGTAGGTGCGCTTGACCACGTCGCGAAGTTGCGCACCGGAGAGCCGCAGGATCACCGCCACCACGATCCAGGACACCATGATGGAGGTGCCGCCGATGCCCGGCGCCCAGTTGAAGATGGCCCCGACCTTGGCGCCCGGGTTGATGGAAGACCCTGCGGTCACGCCGAGCTTGAAGGGGATGTAGGTCGGAATGGGCGACCACGGCCCGGTCCATGCCACCACGATCACGATCAGCACGATGAAGGGCAGCCAGGCCTGGAAGATCTCGCCCGCCTCGAGCCCGTGCTCGCCGCCGGCAAGCCTTGCCTGATCCGCCGCCGAGACGGGCTTGCCGCCGTAGCCGAGCACGTTCGCGGGATGCCACACCTTGAGCAGGATCAGAAGTGCGACGAAGCAGGTGATGCCGCCAGCCACGTCGGGCACGTAGGGCCCGAGGTAGGCCGCGACCGGCAGCTGGCCCGCGATATAGCCGAACGAGCCCACCAGCGCGAGCGGCCAGGCCTCCCACATGCCCTTGCGGCCGGCCACGAGGTAGAGCAGCACCCAGGGCGGCAGCAGCGCGAGGACCGCCACGACATGGCCGACCGAGCTTGAAAGGGTCAAGAGCGGCAAGCCGGTCACGGCGGCAAGCGCGATGATGGGCGCCCCGAGGGCGCCGTAGGAGACCGGCGCGTTGTTGGCGATGGCGGCGACGCGGATCGCGTCGATGTCGGGAATGCCGAGCGAGATGAGGATGGGTGCTACGAAGGCCCAGGGATAGCCGAAGCCGACGAGGCCCTCGAGCAGCGCGCCGAAGGCCCAGGCGAACAGCATCGTCTGCACGCGCACGTCGGCCGTGCCTTGGGCGATGAGCCAGCGGCGGAACTTGTCGAACACGCCGGTGACGACGAGCGTGTTGAAGAGCATCACGCCCCAGACCGTGATCCAGTCGACCGCCCAGATGCCCGTGAGCGAGCCATATACGTAGGCCCGAGCGCCGTCCCCGAACGGCATCCCCCACACCACGACACCCAGCGCGAAGGTGATGAGCGAGCCGATCAGCACGGCCAGCCAGGCCGACATGCGGAACCCGGCAAGCAAGAGGAGCAGGAGCGCCACGGGAACGAGCGCAATCAACCACGTGATAAGGATGTTCCCCGTCGGATCGAGGACTTGATTGAACATCGCCAGCCTCCCAAGCGCGCTGTTCTTGCTTTTCGCCGAGGGTCCGACGCGCGCTCGGCCGGCAGCCACTCGGTAGCCATCGCCCCTTACGTGTCCAACAGGGCGTGTATACCACGGACTAAGCCCACTCAGGAACGCAAAAAAACCACACCGCGTAAGGAGTTGAATTGACCGGTGGGGGTTCGGCGGCTGCCGCGGTCGTGAGGCGCCCACAACGCCGCACCCGGCACGGCGTTCTCGCTCAGGGGGTCTGTTGCTGGTAGCCCTGCTGCGCGTAATCCTGGGCGCAGCCCTCGACGTTGTCGATCACGCTGGCGATGAGCACGCCGGTCGAGCATTCGGCGAGCTGACCGGTCGCGGGCTGGCGCAGCACGATCATCGTCGGGCTGCAGGCGGCCAGGCCGCAGGAAAGGAGGGCAAGACAGAAGAGAGGGCGCATGCGGTGCTCCTCTGCGGGCGAGTCCATATCGCGTCCGCCGCGGCAATGGAATATAATCGTAGCACAGTCGCGCGGGTGCGCGCGCCCGAAATACGGCACCCCCGCGCCCTTCGCGAGTTGCGCCGGAGGTGCTGTCGCGCGCTCCGCGGATTTGTCCGCAAGGACAGGCGGACTGGAAGGAGGGCCGCCATGGCTGCCGTCGCGCGTCTTGCTTATCTCGGTCTCGAAGTGAGCCAGCCCGATGCGTGGCTCCGCTTCGCCACCGGCGTGCTCGGCCTGGAGGCGGGCCCGCGCGCCTCGGATGGGGCCCTGCCGCTCCGCCTCGACGATTACGCCCAGCGCATTCGCCTCCATGAGGGCAAGTCGGACGATGTCGCCTACCTCGGTTGGGAGACGGCCGACGCGGGCGAGCTGGCGGCACTCATTCTTCGTCTCAAGCGGGCCGGCGTCGAGGTGCGCTCGGGCACGCCCGCGGAGATCGAGGCCCGCGGCGTCGACGCCCTTGCGGTGCTCAAGGATCCCAACGGCATCCGCGTCGAGCTGGCGCAGGGGCCGAAACGCGCCGAGAAAACCTTCCGCTCGCCGGCCCTAAGCTCCGGCTTCGTGACCGGCGAGGAGGGCATGGGCCACGTGTTCCTCTTCGTCGACGACAGCGAGAAGACGGACGCCTTCTACCGCGAGCTCCTCGGCCTCAAACTCAGCGACTATATCGATGCCAAGCTCGGCGACGTTGCCATGCATGCGGTGTTTCTCCACGCCAATCCGCGCCACCACTCGCTGGCCTTCACCAAGGCGCCGATGCGCAAGCGGCTCGGCCACTTCATGCTCGAGGTGAACGCGGTGGACGACGTAGGCGTTGCCTACGACCGCTGCCAGGACGCGGGCGTGCCGATCCGCTACGGCCTCGGCCGCCACCCGAACGACCGCATGATCTCGTTCTACGGGGTGACGCCGTCCGGCTTCGCCTTCGAGATCGGCTGGGGCGGACGCAAGGTCGAGGAGGCGTCCTGGCAGATCAAGACCTACTACAACATCAGCGATTGGGGTCACCGCCCCATGGCCGAGGCTCAGCAGCACTGAGGGGAGTGCAGCCATCGTGCCGCGCGGCGCCTCGGCAGCCGGCGATGCGTTAGGGGAGAGGGCGGGTGAAGTTCTCGATCGCCGTCAACATGGAGCGTTACGACCCGGGGCGGGACATGCGCGAGGCCGCGGCGGAAGCCTTGGCCCTCGTCAGGCTCGCGGACAGAGGCGGCTTCGAGATCGCGTGGGCGGCCGAGCATCACACGATCGAGCTCACGGTGGCACCGAACCCGTTCCTGATCCTCTCCCACTGGGCGGCGCATACGCGACGCATCCGGCTCGGCACCGCCGTCGTGGTGGCGCCCTATTGGCACCCCATCAGGCTCGCCGGCGAGGCGGCACTCTTCGATCTCCTGAGCGGCGGGCGGCTCGAGTTCGGCATCGCGCGCGGCGCCTTCCAGTACGAATTCGACCGCATGGCCGGAGGGATGGCGCAGCAGAAGGGGGGCGCCTACTTGAAGGAGATGCTGCCGGCGCTCAAGGCGCTGTGGCAGGGCGACTATGAGCACCAGGGCGAGCTCTGGTCCTTTCCCAAGGCGACGTCCGTGCCGAAGCCGCTGCAGCAGCCGCACCCGCCGATCTGGGTGGCGGCGCGCGATCCCGGGACCTTCGAGTGGGCCGTCGCGAGCGGGGCCAATATCATGGCGACACCCCTCTCGCGCCCGCATTCCGAGGTGGGGGTGCTCGGACGGCGCTTCGCGGAGACGCTTGCCAAGTACCCCGGCCGTCCGCGTCCGCGCTTTCTCATGCTGCGTCGCACCTGCGTCTATGAGCGGCCCGAGGATGGGCGTCTTGCGATCGAGGCCTCGATCAAATACGGACGCCACTTCGAGACTCTGTTCCGCAACATCGGCGGCGTGGCGAACGGCTTTCCCGAGCCGGCCGATTTCGAGCAGCTGGCCAACCGCAGCGACTATCAACCGGCCGCGATCCGCGACAGCATGGTGTTCGGCACACCCGCGGAAGTGGTCGCCAAGCTCAGGGAATACGAGGCTGCGGGCGTCGAGCAGTTCTGCTACGGCGCCTCCTTCGGGCTGCCGCCGGAGACCGCTCGACGCTCGCTCGAATTGTTCATCAGCGAGGTCATGCCGCAGTTCGCGGACGAGCCCAAACGCACGAAAGCAGCACAAGGCGAAGCACCTCGCAAGCCTCCTGGTGCCGCCGGAAGCTAGTGTCCTGGTTCTCACATTCACCACATCAGAAAAACACTCGTCATTGCGAGGCGCCCGAAGGGCGTCGAAGCAATCCAGCCCCGGCGTACGCCGGGGTTCGCACCACGCGCACTGCCCCGGCGTACGCCGGGGTTCGCTACGCTCGCAATGACGGTTATCTCCGGGTGAGACGAACTTGCGAATCGGCACACTAGGCGGCCTCGCCGCGCTCAGCGCACGCCCTGTCGAGTTGCCCTCACCCCGCTTCCGCGGCGGTTGGCTCCCCCGCCTCGACCCGTCATACTGGGGCTCGACGGCAGCCACGCGGGAGCGAACGATGTCGACAGTCGGCGAGGAAGGGCGCGCGGGGCCCCCGTGGCACGCGATCGTGCACGAGACGCTCAAGCGCAATCAGGTGCGGCTCGTGACCTATGTTCCCGACCGCGTGTTGACACCCCTCATCAGAAGCGTGCACGACGACGCCTTCTTCACGGCGATTCCGGCGACGCGCGAGGAGGAAGCCGTGGGCATCGTCGCCGGCGCATGGATGGGCGGGATGCGCGGCGTGGTCCTGATGCAGACGAGCGGCTTCGGCACCTTGCCCAATGCCGTCGCCTCCCTCGCCTTGCCGTTCCAGATTCCGCTTCTGATGATCATCTCGGAGCGCGGCACGCTCGGCGAGTTCAACCTCGGCCAGGCGCTGGTGTGCCGCGTCATGCGCCCGGTGCTGGACGCCCTCGCCATCGAGAGCCACACGCTTCAGCGCCTCGATGAGGTCGAGTTCGTCATCGACCGCACGATCAAGCAGGCCTTCGCCACGCAGGCGCCGGCGGCCTTGATCCTCTCGCCGCTCCTGACCGGCGGCAAAGTCTTCACCGCGTGAGGCACGTCATGGGCGCAAGCGAGCTCAGGCCGACACAGGCCGGCAATACCAAGGTGATGAACCGCTTCGACTTGACGAAGCGCCTCGTCGCCAAGCTCAAGCACGAGGAAGCCGTCGTCGGCGGCATCGGCAACACCAATTTCGACCTGTGGGCCGCGGAGCGCCGGCCGCAGAATTTCTACATGCTCGGCAGCATGGGGCTCGCCAGCCCGATCGCGCTCGGCGTGGCCCTCGCGCAGCCCAAGCGGCGCGTCATCGCACTCGAGGGCGACGGCTCGCTCCTCATGCAGCTCGGCTGCCTCGCCACCATCGCGATGCTGCGCCAGAGGAACCTCGCCATCGTCGTCATGGACAACGCCATGTACCAGGTCACGGGCGCGCAGGCGAGCGCCACCGCATTCGGCGCCGACGTCGCCGCCATCGCGCGCGGCGCCGGGATCGCCAAGAGCAGCTGGGCCGCCGACGAGGCCGATTTCGAGCAACTCGTCGAGCGCGCCCTCGTCGAGGACGGGCCCTGGCTCATCGCGGCGCGCATCGACGACAAGCCGGCGGCCGGGCAGACCGAGCGCGACCCCGCGCAGATCCGCGACCGCTTCATGCGCGGGCTCGGCGTCAAAAAGTAACGCGCAACGGCGGGCGCGCCGAGGCACCAACAGAAGGAGCGAGCGCCGTGACCTTCATGCTTGCGAAAGCCGTCGGACGGCGAGGACTCATGGTGAGGCGGGCGCTCTTTTCGATGCTGGTCGCGGCACTCGGAATTCTCGTCGTCGCCGGGAGCGAGGCCGCACCGGCGGTCTCGTGGCAGGAGAGCGTCTCCCCCTCCTACCGCATCGGCATTCGCGACAAGTTCGGCGATCTCGGCCAGTACGACGCGAGCTTCATCGTCAGCGACGGCAAGCACGACTGGACCAAGACCATCCATGTGCGCAACGACGACTGGGGCTTCGTGCTGTTTCCCGACGACTTCGAGGACGGCACCTTCGCGAACTTCAACAACGTCAAATATAGGTGGCGGGCGACGGTCAACGGAAAGGCGGTGATCTCGGGCCGCTTCACGCTCGTGAGGCCGCCTTTCGACTGAGCGGCGACCGGGCCGGAGCCGCGGAGATCGCGCCTCGGCTATTTGAGCATGCTCTAGTTGTGGGCTCGAGCTTCGACTGGATCAAGCTTAGCAACTCGGAACCGCGGCTCCAGGGGTGCGAATGCACCAGGAGTCGGCAACCGAAAGGGCGTCTCATCAATCTCCAGCCGCAGTTTTGCCCCTTCGTACATCTCCCAAAATCGCTGCGGAGCTGGTCCGATATCCTCGAAAGGCGCAATTCCTACTTCGATGCTTACCGCCATCTGCGAGATCAACACTCGTTGCAGTTCGTACTGGAGATCGGGCAAAGTTTTGGCTTGCGCCGTGATATCGTACTCAAGGCATTGGGCGGACCACCAATCGCCCTCTTGGAACAAGACGACGCTAACCACGATAGCGCCCCTTTTTGTAGGCACTGATTTACGTTCCTTTGATTTCAAGGGCCAGTACTCCGCATTAGCCCGGTAGTGAGTCGTGTCTAAAGTTTGCGGCTCAATTAATGGGCACCGAAAATTAGGGTAGGTGCTATGCGCTCAGGATGCAAGAAGCTCCAATTTGTGGCCGTTGATTTTTGGTCTGTAAAATCAATCATATCCAGAATCGTTGTTAAATTCGTTGCGACTCTATCTTTGATTCGATAGAATCGCGCGAAAAGACGAAAATTAGTTTAAAATCAATGCCTTCAAACAGGATTCTTGAAATAAAAATAATCCACAGAGTTGTCAACAAAAAAGGCTCTTGACAAAACGATAAATTACCATATGGAGCATGCTTTGTGCCGACTCGCTGTTTTAGTAACAAAATGTAGTCAATATAAAATTAGCGTTCATGAACGATGCGATTGTTGACGGGTAGCCCCGAGTCCCTATAAAAAAGAAAGAGCGGACGATTTTTGTAAGGGAATGGCAGCCATGCGCCAGCCACAAAATTACGAGCAGACATTGCGAACAGAGATAGAGCAGATCGAGGAGCAAATGGGGGAACTCCTCGAGCAGCTCCAACGACTAGAAGTGCGAGCGGACACCCTGAAGCACGCCTTAAAGGTGTATGCCGACTGTGGGGCGGTATCCACCGTGACTTCTTCTGGAAAGAGGCGTGGTTCGCGGCGCGGTTCTCGCTTCAAGGGAATCCTAGATTACATCAAGGAGGCTGGCGAAGCGGGCCTTACAATCGAAGAAATGAATCGCTTCGCCGTCAGGAATGGCCTCAAGCTCAAGCGTGAAAGCATCCGATCTAACGTTTGGAACCTGAAAAGGAATGGCGTACTCGAGCATATAGGCGACAGCCGCTACAGAATGGCATCTGCGTTTGTCGAGCGGAATGTCCAGCCGAATACGGAAGCGGAAAAGATACCCGAAAAGTCCGAGGGCTCAACTGGCGATCAACCAGCCGAGGCCTCGCTAAAGCTTGTGGGGGCGGCCTAGTGCTAGACCTGGTTCCGAGCCGCGGCCCTAGTGGGTCCGAAACCCTCCGCCTCCACCTTTGCGCAACCCCCAATGAAAGGAGCGCGCGATGCGACAGACCGCTCTACGGTTAGCACAATCCAAGCTGTAACCTGGGCTGCGATACGCCTAGGCCAGCTTGCCTGCTCACGGGCGCCAGCACATAACTCGCGCTCATGACATATGAATTTTGCCATGCAACGAATCGTAAAATCTACCCTCTTGGGGCATGGGCGTTATGCCATTTCCATTCGGTCAAATGCCAACAGTGCGCGAGTTTATCGATTCCGCTGTAAGTCAGAATTGCCACGAAGGCACATGCAAGGCCGAGATCGTCGGACCGAGGGGTCCCATTCAGGCTCGTTATCTCCGAGGCAGGGGCGAGTAGAAAAATGTGATCTGCATTCTGCCCACTGACGAGAATGAAAGATTAACGCCTACCCAGCTCGCCAGCTTCGTGCGCAGGCTGGGGCTACGCGGCTTCGATGACCTTCTCATTGGTCTTCTTTAAAACCTTGTCGCCAAGGGGTAATCGCATAGCTATTTGAGCATGCCGGCGGCCTTTTCCACGTCCGCCCTGGCGCAGGCCTCGTCCTCCTCCCCACCCGGCGCGCCGCTGCGGCACTCCTCCCTTCAGAACTCCGTGTCCGGCGCCGCCAGCGGGCGCTCAGCCGCGCGCGGCGAGGAACGGCTCGATCAGGCCGGCCACCGTTCCGGGCGCCTCGATGAGGATCGCATGGCGCAAGTGCGGCAGGATGACGAGCCGCGAGCCCGCGATGCGCTCGTGCATGAGCCGCGCCATGCGCGGGTTGGAGCCGATATCGTTCTCCCCGGTCGCGATCAGCGTCGGCGCGCTTATCTCATGAAGGCGGTCGGCGAGGTCGCTTTCAGCCAGCACGCGATAGGCGGCGGCGTAGGCGAGCGGATCGTTCTCGCGGTTGCGCGCGGCCTGCGCGGCGATGATCTCGGGATGCGTGCGTTGGAACTCGTCGGTAAACCAGCGCGCAAGCGAGTTCTCGAAATGGGCGCCGGGAATGCCGTGCGCGACGATCGCAAGGCGCTGAGCCACGCGCTCGCGTTCCTCCGCGCTGCGCCCGGCCACGGTGCTCAAGAGCACGAGCCGGCCGAGCTGAGCGGGGTGCGCAAGGGCCATCGCTTGCGCCACCAGCCCGCCGAGCGAAAAGCCGGCAAGATGGCAGCGCTCGATGCCGTGCGCGTCAAGCAGGCCCTTGAGGTCGCTTACGAAGTCATCGAGCGCATAAGGTCCCGGCGGCTTGTCGGAGGCGCCATGGCCCCGCAAGTCGCAGCGCAAGGTGCGGAAGCGCCCGCCGAGTGCCGCGACGACGCCGTCCCACGCCTCGAGGCGGTTGCCGACGCCATGGATCAGCACGAGCCACGGGCCTTCGCCCTCGATCCTGTAACGCAGCCGGATGCCGCCAACCTCGCCGAATCCTTCCACGGCTCTCCTCGCCGCTCTTTGCATGCGCGCCCCAAGGCGCTCCTCGGAGCGCACGGAGCGTAGGTCTATCACCGAATGCGCGCCACAGCACCGGTCGGCTGCGGCAAGGCGTCTCAGCGCAACGCGCCGGAATTCGCCGTGTAGCCCTGCAGGATATTGATGTAGTTCGCGCGATCGAAGGCCGCAGGGTCGGCGATCGCACCCCGCCGCATCTTGCCGCGGACGCCGTCGAGCGATTCGATCTCCCGCGCATCGAGCCAATTCTCGAGCCCGGCGAGGAGCTTTGCCATGTGGCCGATGCCATAGCGCAGCAGGGACGACGTCGTCATGACCACGTCGGCGCCGATCAGGAGATATTTGATGACCTCCTCGGCGCTGTGGACTCCGCTGCTCGCGGCGAGCGAGGCGGAGACCTTCCCGGCGAGGGCTCCGATCCACAGCATCGGCAAGCGGATCTCCATGGGGTGGCTCAGATGGAGGTCGCGCTTGAGGCGCAGCTCGACGAGATCGATGTCAGGCTGGTAGAAGCGGTTGAAAAGGACAAATCCGTCCGCACCCGCGTGGGCGAGCGCTAAGACGACATGCCCCGGCGCGCTGAAATAAGGGCTCAGCTTCATCGCCACGGGGAGCGAGACGGCCTCTTTCACGGCCTTCAGCACGTCGAGATAGGCCTCCTCGACCTCGCGGCCGCTCACCGACAGCTCGGAGGGGATGAAATAGGCGTTGAGCTCGATGGCGCGGGCGCCCGCCTGCTCGACGAGGCGCGCGTATTCGCGCCAGCCGGAACGGCTGATGCCGTTGAGGCTGGCGATCACCGGGATCGCGACCGCCTCGCGCGCGCGCCGGATGATCTCGAGATAGTGGTGCGGCCCGGTGCGATAGCCGATCGCGGTCGGGAAGTAGGAAAGGGCTTCCGCGAAGCTTTCGCCCGGGCTCGTGATGAGCCGGTCCATCTCCGCGGCCTCGGCCTCGATCTGCTCCTCGAAGATCGAGGGCAGGACAACGGCGGCGGCACCGCAGTCCTCGAGGCGCCGGATATTGTCGAGATCGAGCGTCAAGGGCGAAGCCGACGCGACCAGCGGATTCTTCAGCTCGAGGCCGAGATATCGCGTGGCGAGGTCCATGGTCTGCCCCTTCTCAGTCAGCTGCCGACCGAGGGGCGAGCCTCGCCCGAGCTCGGTGCGGGATGGAAGCGCTTCGGCGACCAGCCCGCCATCTCCTCGTAGGTGCGGTACTTCTCGTCGACGACCGCCTGAGCCATGGCGAGCAGCCCGTCTGCCTCCTGCGGCCGGATAAGCGAAAGCGCCCTGTAGCGGATCTCGTTGTAGGCATAGTCGCGGAATTTGATCGTCGGGCGCGGCGAATCGAGCCGGAACGGGTTCTCGCCGATGGCGCGCATCGCCGGATTGTAGCGGAAGAGCGGCCAATAGCCGCATGCCACCGCGAGATCCTGCTGGCGCAAGCCGGACTGCATGTCGATGCCGTGCGCGATGCAGTGGCTGTAGGCGAGGATGAGCGACGGGCCGGAATAGGCCTCCGCCTCGCGGAAGGCCTGCAGCGTCTGCTGCAGATTGGCGCCCATCGCGACCTGCGCAACATAGACGTTGCCGTAGGCGATCGTCTGCAGCGCCAGATCCTTGCGCGCGACCCGCTTGCCCGCGGCCGCGAACTTGGCGATGGCGCCGAGCGGGGTGGCCTTGGAGGCCTGACCGCCCGTATTGGAGTAGACCTCGGTATCGAGCACCAGCACATTCACGTCGCGCGCGGTCGCCAGCACGTGGTCGAGCCCGCCGTAGCCGATGTCGTAGGCCCAGCCGTCGCCGCCGACGATCCAGAGGCTGCGCCGGACGAGACAGCCGACCACCGAGAGCAGGTCCTTCGCGACCGCGTCCTCGGGAAGCGCCTTGAGGCGCCGGATCAGCTCCGCAACGCGCCCGCGCTGCGCGCGGATCTCCGACTCGCGCAGCTGCGGCGCCGTAAGGATGTCCCCGACCAACTCGGCTCCGAGCTTGTCCTTCAAGCTCTTGGCGAGCATGCGGGCGAGCTCCACCTGCTTGTCGGCCGCGAGGCGGAAGCCGAGCCCGAACTCCGCATTGTCCTCGAAGAGCGAATTCGACCAGGCCGGGCCGCGGCCCTCATGGTTCTTCGACCAGGGAGTGACCGGCAGATTGCCGCCGTAGATCGAGGAGCAGCCCGTGGCATTGGCGACCAGCATGCGGTCGCCGAAGAGTTGCGACAGGAGCTTGAGATAGGGCGTCTCGCCGCAGCCCGCGCAGGCGCCGGAGAACTCGAAGAGCGGCTCGAGGAACTGCACGCCGCGCACGTTGGCGAAGTCGACCCGCGCGCGGTCGTTGACGGGCAGCGTCTCGAAGAACGCCACGTTCCGCCGCTCGGGCTCGACGAGGCCCAGCTTGTCGCGCATGTTGATGGCCTTGAGCTCGGGCTCGACGGCGCTATGCGCAGGGCAAGCCTCGACGCAGAGCGCGCAGCCGGTGCAGTCCTCGACGTAGAACTGCAGCGAGAAGCGCACGTCCGGGAAGCCGCGCACGTTGATGGGCGCCGACTTGAAGCTCTGAGGTGCTTCGGCCAGCTTGCCTCCATCGAAGTATTTGGCGCGGATGACCGCGTGCGGACAGACGAAACTGCAGTGGCCGCACTGGATGCAGATATCGGCCTCCCACACCGGCACGGCGTCTGCGATGTTGCGCTTCTCGAACGCGGCGGTGCCGGAGGGAAAAGTGCCGTCGACCGGCATCAGGCTCACGGGAATCTCGTCGCCCCGGCCTTCGAGCATCTTGGCCGTGACGCGGCGGACGAACTCGGGCGCCTCCGCCGGCACGAGCGGGGCCGGCTCCCATGGGCTCGTCGCCTCGGCGGGCACCTTCACTTCGAAAAGACGTGCGAGCGTGCCGTCGACCGCCCTGAAATTCCGCCGCACCACCTCCTCGCCCTTCTCGGCATAGCTCTTGCGGATCGCCTCCTTGATCCGCCCGATCGCCTCCTCCCTCGGCAGCACGCCGGAGAGGGCGAAGAAGCAGGTCTGCAGGATGGTGTTGGTGCGCCCCCTGAGGCCGGCCTCCTGCGCCGCCTTGGAGGCATCGATGACGAAGAAGCGCAGCTTCTTGTCGATGATCTGCCGCTGCATGGAGCCCGGCAGCCGGCCCCACACCTCCTCCGGCCCATAGGGGCTGTTGAGGAGGAAGGTGGCACGCGGCGCCGCCGTCCGCAGCACGTCCAGACGCGCGATGAAATTGAATTGGTGACAGGCCACGAAGTTCGCCTGCTGGATGAGGTAGGGCGCCTTTATGGGACGCGGCCCGAAGCGCAGGTGCGACACCGTCTGCGCTCCCGACTTGTGCGAATCATAGACGAAGTAGCCCTGGGCATGGCGGCCGGCCTCCTCGGCGATGATCTTGACCGTGTTCTTGTTGGCGCCGACCGTGCCGTCTGCGCCCAATCCATAGAACATCGCGCGCACCACGTCGTCCGGCTCGATCGCGAAGCCGCGGTCGTAGTCGAGGCTGGTATGCGCGACATCGTCATCGATGCCGACGGTAAAGCCGTTCTTGCCTCTGGGCTTCTTGAGCTCGTCGAAAACGGCCTTGGCCATCGCCGGATTGAAGTCCTTCGAGGAGAGGCCATAGCGGCCGCCGATGACCCGCGGCATGGTCGAGCGCCTGCCCGCCGCCACGGCGTCCACGAGCGAGGCGACGACATCGAGGTAGAGCGGCTCGCCCGTCGCCCCCGGCTCCTTGGTCTGCTCGATCACGGCGAGCGCGCGGCAGGATTGCGGCAAGGCGGCGACGAAGGCTTCGCCTGAGAACGGCCGGTAAAGCCGCACCTGAAGGGCACCCACCTTCTCGCCTTCAAGGCCGAGCGCCGCGGCCGTCTCGCGCACCGTCTCGGCACCGCTGCCCATCGCCACCACGACCCGCTCCGCATCCGGCGGACCGGCGTATTCGAAGAGATGGTATTGCCGGTCGGTGAGCAGGGCGAAGCGGTCCATGACGGCCTGGACGGCCGCCGGAACGCGCGCGTAATAGGGGTTCACCGCCTCGCGCGCCTGGAAGAAGGTGTCCGGGTTCTGCGCCGTGCCGCGCACGAAGGGGTGCTCGGGATCGAGCGCGCGCGCGCGGTGCGCGCGCACGAGATCCTGATCGGTCATGGCGCGGATGTCCTCGTCGCCGACGAGGGCGAGCGTGTTGACCTCGTGCGAGGTGCGGAATCCGTCGAAGAAGTGCAGGAAGGGCACGCGCGTCTCGAGCGTCGCCGCCTGGGCGATGAGCGCGTTGTCATGGGCCTCCTGCACGGAAGCGGAGGAGAGCAGCGCGAAGCCGGTCGAGCGCGCCGCCATGACGTCGCTATGATCG
>Ga0074044_10003112_pt1 | contig 14248 bp, 12 predicted proteins | sample BogForMeECP23OM1_FD_94443 | JGI IMG/M metagenome (GOLD analysis project Ga0074044, IMG submission 94443) | Bog forest soil microbial communities from Calvert Island, British Columbia, Canada - Bog Forest MetaG ECP23OM1 | ecosystem: Environmental > Terrestrial > Soil > Wetlands ... | reverse complement strand
TCTTAATGGGAGAGCCGCCGACGGCCCTCGTAAATGCGACAGGCAGATCCGCACCTGTCAAGTGTGGTTCGTGTGCTTTGCCGTTTACGGGACCGCTAGTGGTCTCAGCCATTACCCTAGCCTCGCGAATGTGAGCAGATTCCCTTCGGCGGCCTTCCCGGCCTTACGAATGAAGTCTGGCGCTGAGAAATCGCCAACATCGATCAGTTTCTTCGTGTAATTGTCCAGGTCCAGCACTAACACATATGGGTGAAACAGCTTTTTATCTATCGGAAATGGTCTAGGCAGGTTAGTGGCGAATTCACGCTTCATATTGCCAACCCGGAGAGTAGCTCCGCGGTCCTCGTCCTCGACACGCAGTACGAGCTGCACTTCCATTACCTCCTTGCCAAAAGCGATCAAGCTCTCTTGATCTACCGACACGAGCGACGTCGCCCTGACCAGCTCCCTCGCTCCGAGCTCGTCCTTGGCGGGAAGTACAAACTGGAGGCGTACCCCCGCTCTTGTGAATGAGCTTATTTCGAAGTGCCTGGCGACCAAGGTGGAAATCTCGCCACAAATCTCCCTGAATGGTTCAGATTTCTCTGGGAAGTCCTCCATGACGTCGGCCTTAAGATGGCTGAAGTTCAGGAGAATGCCTTCATCTGCCCACTCGAACTGCGAGTTACTGACGTTGATATCCCGCTGTTTGAGCTTGGGGAATTTCTTCACTAGGTCCGTAGCCAGCTTGCCCGTATTGTCGTAATACAGGAATGAGGGGTCGTAACGAATTTCAAAAATCTGGCGTTCGAGGATAAGACTGGAAAAGGAAATCATTCGGCACCAACGGTAGCCGCGCGCACTCGGCAGGCCATATTAACCGCCGGCGCTTTTTTTGTCGACGGGCCGGTGGCCCAGGCCGTCGTGACTGCCTGAGTTCTTGCGGGAGATGCGGCGAGCGGTATCTTTGCGACAGTCGTCATTATGGCACCCGGGCGGCATCCCCGCCCTTCGCTTCGCGATAGGACGGACCACCCGCCAAGAACAAAAGAAGGTGGGCCCAGCTCCTCCGCTCATATCATTTGGAGTGTCTTGAACTCGGTCTGACACTCATTAATGCCGGGCTGATATTTGACCGAGTACTCTACTTTATACTTCCGGCTTGCCAAGTCTTCGTACATTACGATCAGGACTGTTGCCGTATCCGCGTCTGCAGGTATCTTTCTACGTGCCACCTCGAACAATAGTTCCAACTCCACCAAACAGGGCTTGCGGATTTCGCCGCCACAAATAATTGACGCCGTCAGTCGGGCCGTATCAGTGTTTGGCAATAGCCGATTTACTGGATCACATACCACGGTAATATCGCCAATGCTGAAGGGCTCCAGTCGTACGTTCAAAGCAGTCTCAGGCCCCATATTGCGCACCATCAGATGTCTTTGTCGTTTCCTTGGCGCATCCCCAGGGACGGGCTCAAAGTCGAGAATCACTTGGGGTGCGCTGCCTTTGGTTGTCGCCGCAAACCTCTCTTTCTCCGTCCATATCTTGTGGGCGCCACCAATCAAGAGGACAATCACAAGACCGAATCCGATAATGACCCACACGTACCAATGCCAACCGGGAAGGAGATGGACTGTCTTCAGTTTGTCTGAGGAACTCGGAAAGAACTGATCCACAACTGTCGTCGAGAACGCCCAAAGGCCGTACGCAGCGAGCAGCCATCGCGTGGCTCTGTTTCGAAATAGTTCTCTAATGAATCTGAGGGTGTTTTTCATTGCTCCGGCTCGCGTACACACCTTATCTCTCGACGGCGCCACCCCGGGACTTTGCCCAGTATCGAGGCAGGTGCCCACCACCCTTCCAATGAAAAAGGGCCATAAGTTTCCCAATGGCCCCCTCGGTCCGGATCATTATCTACCAGTCTCGACTAAAGATACATAGTCCAATTTGGTGCTGGTTGGGTTGAGGGGTGAGAGCGGGGTGAAAGAGTTCGAGGTGATGGCGGCGGCCGGCACCCGGCGCGATTGGGTAGAGCGGACACTCCTGTCCGCTGCCTTTGAGGTTGCCTTTGGCCTTGCTTTTTTCAGGCGCCGCAAGGTCAGAACCAACAGCAAGGTCAAGAGCGGCGGACAGGAGTGTCCGCCCTACACGTTCAACATCCCCGCCCTTCGCTTCGCGATCGGACGGGCCACCCCGGCCTCAGGGGCTAAAGCCCGTGTCTTAATTGCTCTTACGGCACGGCTAAAGCCGTGCCCTTCCACGAAATTCCTGTCGCGACGCCCTTTCAACAAAAAAGGGCCATAGATTTCCCTATGACCCCTCGGTCGGGATCATCATCTACCAGTCTTGGTAAAGATACATAGGGCAATTTGGTGCTGGTTGGGTTGGGGGGATGGTGGCGGCTTTGGAGACGGGGCAAGCCCCGTCTCTACGGGGAGGCGGGAACGGGGATGGGAAAGATCGAGGTGATCGCGGCGGAAGAACGCTTCTGTACGGGGCGCTGGGAGAATAGGGGTCCTTCGACTCCGTTGGTCTCGCGCTTTGCGCGCGACCAACTCCGCTCAGGATGACAGATTTATTCAGGCGCCGGAAGGTCAGAACCAACACCAAGGTCAAGAGCGGCGGACAGGGGTGTCCGCCCTACACGTTCAACATTCCCGCCCTTCGCTTTGCGATAGGACGGGCCACCCCGGGCCTCAGGGGCTAAAGCCGGTACTGAAGACCAATCCGCATATCGCAGCGGTAAACCGCTGCGCCACCCAAAATCAAAACCTTGAACCCTTACTGGTTCACGCCTTCTGCTGTTTTTGGGCGGCGGCTCGGTCTTGCAGGGCTATGGTTACCGCGCCCAGCATCTCGGCGGCGGGGGCGGGCTTGCCGGTCCAGATTTCAAACTGGCGGGCGGCCTGTTGCACAAACATTTCAATTCCGGGGATGACGGCGATTCCCTTGGCGCGCGCTACTTGCAGCAGATGGGTCTCGACCGGGTCGTAGACCATGTCGAAGACTACTCGGGCTTGAATTTCGTCGTCCTTGAGCGGGCAGTCGCGGGTGTTGCCCATGCCTACGGGAGTGGCGTTGATGATGACGTCGAAGGCGGTCTTGCGCAGGTCGGCGCGTTTGAGGGTGCGCGCTTTGGCTTGGCGCGCTAGCTTCTGAGCCTTTACGGAAGTGCGATTCAGTATCCAGACTTCGGCGCCGCGCTCTTTGAGTCCGAAGACGGCGGCGCGGGCCGCGCCTCCGGCGCCGAGCACCAGGACTTTCGCGCCGGCGATCGCGAGGCGCTGTTCGAGCGGACGAAGGATGCCGGCGATATCGGTATTGAAACCGTATAGCTTGCCGTCCTGTCCGCGGACAACGGTATTGCAGGCGCCGATTTTCGCGGTGTGCGCGTCAGTGTTGTCGAGATGCGGAAGGATCGTCTGCTTGTACGGCATGGTGATGCTGAGGCCGTGCAGGGGAATGTCGCGCACGCAGCGGATCAGGTCCTTGAGCGTTTTGGCGTGAAGAGGAAGATAGACGCCGTTCACGTTCTCGCGGCGCAGCGCCGCGTTCATGATGACGGGCGAGAGCGAATGCTCGATGGGATCGCCGACGACTCCATAGACGCGGGTGGCGGCGTCGACTTGCTCGATGCGGTAGATACCGCGCAGATCCGCCGTACTGATCTGACCGGGCGCGGTTTTGAGACCGGCATTGGCATCGACCGCTCCAAAAGTGAACGCGCTGCCGGCGCGCACGCCGAGCACGCGGCTGATGATGCCTTGCTCCCCCATGCACAACCCGATCAGCACATGCTTGCCGCTCTGGGTTTGCAGAAACTTCATCATGGCCACGTTGTCGGAGAGCGTGGTGGCGGTGGAGACGACCTTGTAGAAGTCGGCCGGGATCTTCAGCATTTTGTGCAGCGTCTGATCGAGGTTGCGGGTGGCGCGGAAATCATGGAACGAGAGGATGAATCCGGCGCGGGTGCGCAGACGCGCCATCGCCTCCGGCTTCGATTTCAGCGCGCTCTGAAGTTCCAGATCGACAATCTGGCAGCCGGCGGCGTGGGCCTTGGTCAGCACTTCCAATTGAGAAGCCAGCGATCCTTTGAACTTGCCGCCATGGCTGGCACGGCGGCAGGTAGCGATGGCGGTGATGTACTGATGGGTTTCCAGAAAGCGATAGATTTTGGGAAGCGCGGCCAAGGGCTGCTTCAGGTAATCCAAACGGAACTCGAGAAAAGGGTTATCCCGGGCCATGGATTCGGCGGTCGCGAGCATGTCTTCGACCGTATCGGCGCTGAGCGCCAGGCAAACCTTAGGCAGGCGCAAAGGCAGAAAACGGGGCGCGGGAGTGGAAGACAAAGCCAAGGCCATTTGTTTTCAACGACGGCGCGATATTACAGGGGTGTAGGCGCAGATGCAACAAAAGGTTGCCGCAAGGCTCAGAAAACACTTTGGGAGCAAAGGGGCTAAACACCCTCGTAACCTTGACCCGTGCCCAAGCGCTTGTTACTTTTCGGCTGTAACCCTTGCATTCCGAGGTAGATAGCTGCGCACTCGCAGATGGGTCGGGAGTCGGAGGTAACATGAAGAAAACAGGATTGTTATTGCTGCTGATGGTGACGGTGAGCTTGGCGGTAGCCCAACAGTCGACGACCGCGGCCACGCCGGACGCGTCCGGTATCGTCAGCACGTCGATCAACGTGCCTTTTGTTCGTTTCCAGACGCCCACCGCAGCTGACATTTACTGCGCAGGATTTCTAAGCAAAGATCGGATTCCCGACGCGAACTACGTGAACGGGGGCATGGAGACGCCGACTTCGACCAAGTTCGAAATGGGGGAACTGATTTTTCTGGCCGGGACCGGCTACCAGACGGGACAACTGTATTCGATCGTCCGCGAATTGCGGGACGTCAACGAGTACGAACTCTATCCGGGGCAGAGAAAAATGCTGGCTGCCGCGGGTCGGCCGTACGGGGAAATTGGAAGGGTACGGGTGGTTGATACGCGGAGCCACAGCGCCATCGCCCAGGTAGAACTCAGTTGCGATCCCATCAATCCGGGAGATGTTGCCGTGCCTTTCGTGGAAAGACCGTCAATTGCGTTCCGCGCGCCCGGCCGTTTCGACCGGTTTGCACCGGCGAACGGGAAGTTGAGCGGACGGGTCTTGCTCGGCAAAGACTTTGACGGCTTTCTCAGCACGGGCATGAAACTTTATCTGAACATGGGTTCGAACCAGGGCGTAAAAGTGGGAGACTATTTCCGCGTATTGCGGTCCTACTCCGCCACCCTGCAAGATGCGGTGGACTCGCTCTCGTTCAAAGCGCAGACTTCAGAAGAAACACAGATGCGGCCACCGACTTTTGAGGCCAACCGCTTCACCAAGACCAACGGGCCGAACATTCATGTCGGCGACCTGCCGCGGCGCGCCGTGGGAGAAGTGGTGATTGTGAACGTAACCCCGACTGCATCGTCCGCCATGGTCGTCTTCGCGCTGGAAGATGTGCACGCGGGCGACACGGTGGAACTCGACGAGCAGCAGTAAGAAGCCGAACCATCGCATGGAAACGAGGGGAGAGCGAATCTCCCCTTTTTCTTTTGTCTGGTGAAGAAATTTTCAGAAGCAGATCAGCAGGGACCTTGGACATCGGCGTCGCCAAAGACCTCGGCGGTGAAAGCCTCGATGGCCGCGGCCTTGCGCCAGGCATCCACGGGCAGGCCAGCCTTGCGGCAGGTTTGTTGCAAAAAAGTTTCCCGGTCCCAACCATGTTCGAGGGAAACCTGGGGCAGCAGCAGGCCGCGTCGAGAGCCCTCCGAGACGACCAGGCCGTGACGCCCGACTTCCACTGCCTCGGGGTGAATCGGGAAAAGACGGGAGAGCACACTCAGCGAAACCTCCAGCCTAAGAGCTTCTTCCTTGGTTACCGGCAAGAATCGGGAATCTTCGAAAGCGGCGGCGCGCGCCGTTTCGGCCACGGCGCGATACAGAGGGGCGATGGGTGCGGCATAGCCGACGCATCCGCGAAGTTGGCGTTGGAGATCGCCGGGCAGTTCGCCGGGCAGATAAAGAGTGGTGAAGACGCCTCGTGGATCCGACAGCCGGGGTGAAGAAGGCGGCGTTTCCGGAAAAGGCTTGCGCTCCAGAACTGAAAGAATCGCCTGGTGCGCGATGCGGAGCAGAATCCGGCGTTGTTCGAGCGAAAATTCCGGGGAAAGCGGGGCGGCAGCGCGCTCGGTCAGATCTTCAGACGATTTTTCAAACCACCTGGACATCGCGTTTTCTCCGCCGGGAGAGGACGAAGGAGCGGCGCCGCCGCTTTTCCGATTTGCGGTCGATCCGCGACCAGAAGGCAACGAAGTAGTCGAGCGCGGAAACTAGCGAAAGCAGAACCATGAACCAGATGGCGAGCCGGGCAATCCAGTAGACCGGGAAGACGTAAATGCCGCCGACGGGCCACTCGTGCCAGCGGCGCGCGAGGATCACAGCCACGACCGATATGATCTGCACCAGCATCTTGAACTTGCCCAGTTCGCTAGCCTGTATCGTAAAACCTTCAGAAGCTGCGATCGAGCGCAAGCCACTCACCAAAAATTCGCGGCCAATGATGACCACGGCCATCCAGGCCGGTACCAGCGCGGGATTGAACTGCACCAGGGTGATGAAGGCGGCGGCGATCAGCAGCTTGTCGGCCAGCGGATCGAGCAGGATACCCATGGTGGTGATCTGGCCGCGTTTGCGCGCGAGATAGCCGTCAATGCCGTCGGTGATCGAAGCCAGGATAAAAACCGCCGAGGCCAGGATTTCTCGTTCCCCGGTCTGTTCGCTGGAAAAGCGTGGGGTGCACAGAATCCAGATGAGAAGCGGAATGGCGGCGATGCGGGTGAGCGTGATGTAGTTAGGAAGATTCACGCGACAACGGAACCAGGGCCGCGAGGGCGGCCTAGGTGATTATCCTCTACATCGGAGGCCAAGGCAACGGACATGAGGACAGGGTGTCCTTTGTCCTCTACTTCCACGCGCCCGTGCGAAGACGTCCCGCCAGCAGGTGTTAGGTAGTGGCGACTGAAATCATTTGTACGGCTCAGAGTTCGCGGAGATTTCCGCCTTATTTTTCTGGCCGTACTCTGCGAGGCCTGCGGCGAAATTCTTACTTTTGTTTCGCGATGATCTTATCTTTGATCTTCGCGTAAGTGGCTGCTGGAATTATTTTTTTCGTCGTCAGGTCAGTCTTCTTCGCATACGGACGCCCAGCGATAATCTTCTGCGAATAGACCGCGCCGATACCCGGTAGAGCGCTGAGCTGTTCTTTCGTCGCCGAGTTGATGTCGAGCAGATCGGCTTTGGCAGTTGCGGCAGTTGTGGGCGTGGCCGTCGTCTTGGCGGCTTGCGCCACAGCCATTCCGCTAATCAGGCTGAGGGCGAAAAGCGCGACCAGAATTCTAGTGATGAATTTCTTTGTCATTACATTTCTCCTTATTCCTTTTGAGCTTCTTTGTAGCCCGCAGCCTTGGCTTCGGCTTCGGTCATGAATTTTCCTTGTTTGGTCTTGCCATACCAGCGGCCGCTCTTGTGGTAAACGCCACTGTCGGTGTTAACCCAGACCTTGCCACTGGCTTGAGCAGCGGCGATCTCCGGACTGGAAGCCGTGGGGGCGGCCTTGGCCGTCGTCTTCTTGGGCGCCGCCATGTTGCCGGAAGAAACCGGGGCCGCTGGAGCTGCCGGAGCTGCGCTGGCAGGCGCCGGAGTTTTGGGGGCTGTGGCCGCGGGGGCACTGCTGGCGGGCGCGGTGCTGCTAGCGGTGGCTTTGGATTTCTTATCACTCTTCTTGGCGGCCGTGTCGGCTGGAGCCGCCGTCTTCGAGGCAGTTTCGTCCGTTGCTGCCGCTGTTTTGCTCTTCTGCGACTTCTTCGCGGTCGCGGCCGTCGTATCGCTGGCAGCAGACTTGTCCGCCGCAGCGGCCTTGCCTTCGGCAGCGGCCTTTTCCTTCGTGGCCTTTTTATTGGATTTCTTAGTGGTGGTATCGGAACTGGTGTCGCTCGAACTCGCCTGGGCCTTGGCCAAAGCCGGCGAAATGGCAAGCGTGAGCATCAGACAAAAAGCGAGCATCCACAGAGTACGTTTGCTTGGTGAATAATTCATATTTCCTCGCAAGTTGCATCGTGAGCTTTCAGGATTATCGGGACCCGATGGAGCGCCGGGCGTCCTCGCCCGAGCAGGACGGGTGAGACGCCCGTCCCTCCACAAAACAGTTTGGCTAGGCATAGATTCCGCGCTGGCGGATGGTGTAGGCCACCCGGTCAATCGCCAGCATGTAGGCGGCGATGCGGTTGTTCACAGCATGAGTTTCGGAGTACCGGACAACATCATCGAACGCCGCATCCATGATCTCTTGCAGGTGCTCGTTGACCACCGATTCCTTCCAGAAGTAGCCCTGGCGATCCTGCACCCACTCGAAGTAGGAAGTGGTGACGCCGCCGGCGTTGGCCAGGATGTCGGGAATCACGAAGACTTTTTTCTCGGAGAGGATATCGTCGGCGGCCGCGGTGGTGGGACCATTCGCGCCTTCGGCCAGGATTTTGCATTTCACGCGGTCCGCGTTCTGGCTGGTGATCACGTTTTCGGTGGCCGCCGGAATCAGGATGTCGCAATCGACCAGCAAAAGCTCTAACGGATCGTATGGCTCGGCGCCGGGGAAACCGTGAATGGTGCCATTGCGCTGGCGGAATTCCCACAACGCTTCAACGTCAATGCCATCCTTTTTATACAGGCCGCCATCCACCTCGCCGATGCCGATGACCTTGTATCCAGCTTCCGCCATGAGGCGGGCCGCGTTCGAACCGACGTTGCCAAAGCCCTGCACGATGACGCGGGTGGTGTCGCGATTCAGGCGCAGTTTCTTGATCGCCTGGTCGCAGACCATGAGAACGCCGCGCCCGGTAGCCTCGCGGCGCCCGCGCGATCCGCCGATGTTGACCGGTTTGCCGGTCACGACCGCGGTGCAGGTCTGCCGCATGTGCATGGAGTAGGTGTCCATGATCCAAGCCATGGTCTGCTCGTTGGTATTCACGTCGGGAGCGGGGACGTCCTTCTCGGGCCCGATGAAATCGAACAGCTCGGCGGTGTAGCGACGGGTCATACGCTCCAGCTCCCCCTGCGACATTTTGTGCGGATCGCAAATGATGCCGCCCTTGGCGCCGCCGAACGGAATGTTCACCACCGCGCACTTCCACGTCATCCAGCTGGCCAGCGCGCGCACTTCGTCGAGGTTCACGTCGGGCCCATAGCGCAATCCGCCCTTGGCCGGGCCGCGCGCGATGGAGTGCTGCACGCGATACCCGGTAAAAACTTCGAGGTGCCCGTTATCCATCATCACCGGGATGTGGACGATAATTTCGCGGCTCGGGCTGCGCAGGACCCTCCACAGTCCTTCATCGAGATTCAGCTTACGCGCGGCCAGGTCGAAGCGGGCGGCCTGCGCCTGCCAGGGATTAGTTTCCTGTTCGAGGTCGATTGTCTTCATAAAGGTCTCCGTATGATTGCGGGTGGGATTGCCTCCCTGAGTCTTCAGGCAAGTCTCGCAAAGTATATTGCCGGCCCGCAGGCTAGGCAAGCGAAGGAGGTGGCGGCATCCGCGCGATCCTGCGGATTCATTGCCACGCCATGGATCTAATGACGCTGATGATCACGGTGGCTGAGGCGGTGAAGGCGTTCGTGGGGAAGGACGCCCAGTGAGTCAAGCGCTTCCAAAATCAGCGAGTAGCAATTAGCCACCGAGAACTGCTTCGTGCGATGCTAAGCAGCAATGATCCGTCCCGACTACAAGGAATTTGCCCGATTGTCGCGCGGCGCCACGCTGGTTCCGGTGGCGAAGTCGATCTCGGCCGACCTGCTGACTCCGGTTTCCGCCTTTCTTGCGGTTTCTGACGGAGAACCCGATGCCTTCCTGCTGGAGTCGGTGGAAGGGGGTGAAAAAATTGGACGGTACACGTTTCTTGGCGTGCGTCCGTTTCTGCGGCTGGCGTCGCGCGGCGCCGAGATTAGGATCGAACGTGGCCATAAAGTCGTGCGGCGCACGGGAAATGTTTTCGACGTCATCAAGGAACTGCTGCTGCAGCATCGTCCAGCGGCGATCGAAGGGTTGCCGCCGTTTACCGCCGGCGCCGTCGGTTATTGCGCCTATGACATGGTGCGGCGGCTGGAGAACATCGGAGATCGCACGACGGATGACCTCGATGTACCCGACTGCGTGCTGATGTTTTTCGACCGCGTGCTCGCCTTCGATCACCTGCGGCACCAGATCCATATTGTGGCGTCGGCCGATGTAACGCGGGAGGCGCCCAAAGCCGCCTACGAACGGGCCGTAAACGATATCGCGCGCATCGAGAAGAAGCTGGCCGCGGGGTGGAAGCCGGCGCACTGGCGCAAAGCCGCCACGAAGTCGAAGCTGGCGCAGGCAAGGACGAAGCTGCGGGCGCGAACTCCGAAACGGAAATTCCTCGAGAGCGTCGGCCGCGCCAAGGAGTACATTGCCGCCGGGGACATTTTCCAGGTCGTGCTTTCGCAGCGCTGGGATTTCGAACCGGGGGTCGCTCCGCTCGATCTGTACCGCGCGCTACGGACGGTGAACCCGTCGCCGTATATGTATTTCTTGCGATTCGGCGCCGGGAAAAACTCCGCGGGACTGCACGTGCTGGGCTCGTCTCCCGAAATGCTGGTGCGGGCCGGCGGACGAAAGCTCGAGTATCGTCCGATCGCCGGGACGCATCCGCGTGGACGCGACGAAGCGGAAGACGCCGCGCTCGAAAAGAAAATGCTAGCCGACGAAAAAGAACGTGCTGAGCACGTGATGCTAGTCGACCTGGGCCGCAACGATCTAGGCCGCGTCAGCGAATACGGCTCGGTAAAGGTTCGCAATCTGATGTACGTGGAGCGCTACTCGCACGTGATGCACCTGGTTTCGGCGCTTGAAGGGCGGCTGCGTCCGGAACTGAGTGCGATGGATGCGTTTGCCGCATGCTTTCCCGCGGGAACGCTGAGCGGAGCGCCCAAAGTTCGCGCCATGCAGATCATTGAAGAACTGGAGCCGACGCGGCGTGGTGTGTATGGCGGGGCGGTGCTCTACGCCGATTTCGCGGGGAATTTGGATTCGTGCATTGCGATCCGGACTCTGCTCATGAAAGGCAAAAAGGCGTATTTGCAGGCGGGCGCGGGGATTGTAGCCGATTCCGATCCGCAACGCGAGTTTGAGGAAACCGAAAACAAGGCGCGGGCGGTGCTGCGGGCGGTGGAGATGGCGAGAAGCGGGGGATAGTGGCAGGGTTACAAGTTTCACAACGTCGCGAACAGGCGCGATGAGTGTACAATTGGGCGGTTTTCGGGGTCAGGAAAAACGAATTCCGGTTCCTACAATCTTCCGATCTAAGGAGGTATCCGTGCGCGCAGCCACGAGGCTTTTCGTTGTTGGATTCGGGTTCTTTCTGTTGATGTCGCCAGGCTTGGTTGGCCAGAGTAATCCTCTGGCGAAGCCGCCCGTCGCGCCTGTCCTCCCGGCTACGGACAAGTACTTTGGCGTTGAATTGGTGGACCGCTATCGTTACATGGAGGACCTCAAGAACCCAGAGGTCGTGGCATGGATGAAGGCGCAAGCGGATTACACCAAGGCGATGCTCGAACGCATCCCGGAACGCCACGCGCTGTTGGAGGAGATGTTAAAGTTCGATAATGCCGCTCCGGGCAGAGTGCGCAACATCCAGCGCCTGCAAACCGGCCAGTATTTTTATTTGAAGACCCTCTCCGGCCAGAACCTCGCAAAGTTGTATCTGCGCGATGCTCTTCTGGGAAAAGAACGGTTACTAATCGACACGGACCAGTACAAAGGCCCGAACGGCGAGCCCGCCGCCATCAACTACTATGCGCCTTCCCCCGACGGGAAGTATGTGGCTTACGGCATCTCTGTCGGCGGCTCTGAAATGACCAAGCTCCGCGTTCTCGACCTGCAAGCCGGCAAGAATCTTCCGGAGGAGATTGACCGCGTCCTATTCGGGGCCGTCTCCTGGCACCGGGACAGCCGCAGCTTCTTTTATAACCGATTACAGAAGCTTGCTCCGGATGCCCCGCAGGTGGAACTGGAACAGAAGAGCAAGAATTATCTCCACGCTGTGGGCCAATCGGGCGACAAGGACATTCCCGTGCTTGGCTACGAGCTTTCGAAGGACGTCGAGGTCGCTCCCATCGACTTTCCCATTGTCGTCTCCCAGCCTGGAACCGATTACGCGATCGGATTGCTCGCGCACGGCGTGCAAAACGAAGCCACGATCTACGCCGCGCCTCTTGCATCCTTCGGCAAGGCGGATATCCCGTGGAAGAAAATCTGCGATGTGCAGGACGACGTCACCGACTTTGCCTTTCACGGCAATGACATGTACTTTCTCACGCACAAGGACGCTCCCCGCTTCAAGTTGCTCAAGACCAGCCTCGAACACCCGGACGTCGCTCACGCCGAAGTCGTCATTCCGCAGGGGCGCGGAGTGCTGCGGTCGCCCGCCGCTGCCGGCGATGGAATCTATCTGCAGGAGCTCGACGGCGGCATCTATCACATCCTCCGGGTGCCATACGTGGGAACGGTGTCGCGGTTGCCTCTCCCGTTTGAGGGAGACGCGGAGATCTATCCCTCTGATCCGCGCGTTCCGGGCGCGCTGGTTTTCATGACCTCGTGGGTCAAAGGCGCGCGCGTCTATCAATATGATCCCACGGCAAATTCGCTGGCGCTCACCGATCTGCAGCCCGCCGGGCCTTACGACAATCCTGAAGACCTCATCTCGGAAGAGGTTCTGTTTCCCAGCTACGACGGCACCATGGTGCCTTTGTCGATCGTTTACAAGAAAGGGCTGGCCCGCGACGGTTCCAATCCCACGATCATCGATGCCTATGGAGCCTACGGCATCACGGAGGACCCGTATTTCAGTCCCATTTGGCTGGCTGCGCTTGAGCGCGGCGTGGTATACGCGGTGGCCCATGTTCGCGGCGGCGGCGAATACGGTGAAGATTGGCACAAGGCCGGTTACCAGTTGACAAAACCCAACACCTGGCGCGACCTGATCGCCGCCGCGCAGTATTTGATCGACAAGAAGTACACGTCCTCGCCCCGACTGGCGATTCTGGGCGGCTCGGCCGGGGGAATCACCATCGGCCGCTCCCTTACCGAGCGGCCCGACCTTTTCGCGGCCGCCGCTCCTATGGTTGGCGTGCTGAATCCCGTGCGCGCTGAAGCCTACGCCAATGGCGTGGTCAACGTTCCCGAATTCGGCAGCGTTGCCACGCAGGAAGGCTTTGAGGATCTCTTCGCCATGGATTCCTACCATCACGTGCGCGATAGCGTCGCCTACCCCGCCGTGATTCTCACCACCGGCATGAACGACCCGCGCGTGACACCCTGGATGCCCGCGAAGATGACCGCGCGCCTTCAGGCTGCAAGTTCTGCCGCCAAGCCTGTCATTCTTCGAGTGGAATACGAGGGCGGCCATGGCATCGGGGCATCGCGAAATCAGCGGGACGAGGAATACGCCGATATCTTTTCGTTCTTCTTCTGGCAGTTCGGCATGACGGGCTTTCAGCCGAGTCCTTAGCGGCAGCACATTGGCCGGATGCCCCACTCATCGCGCTTTTGGCGATGAGTGGGATTGACTTCGCACGAAATTCGTCACCAATTTCTTCCCCTGATCCGTCGGCACGCTTTGGAGATGAAACTGCACTGCCTCAAGCGGAAACTTCTTGTGCCGTAGGCGCATGATGACCCTAGTTCCATCGCGGTCGCGGGTCCATGCTGGCGCTTCGGCCAGCCCGAGACAAGCCCTCCCAAAACTGCCCCTCCCGACAGTAACATCGTGGGAGTAACCACGGTCAATTGAGCGTTTCTCTTAGGCCATGTACCTTGGGAACTTGCCCTCCCCCATGAAATACCGATTTGAGTTCGACCCAGCGAACAAGATTCTGCTGCTCCGATTCGAGGGGCGGCTCACCGATGACATGGTGCCAGAGCTTTATTGGGCGGTTCGAAAGTATTCGCTCGCGACCGATGCCAGGGCTGGCATTTTCGAGTTCTCGGCCGTTACCGAGTTTAAAGTATCCCCCGAAATGATTCATGACCTGGCAAATCGGGAACCCGCCATGCCGGACGCGGCCAAACGCCCTCGCTTTATCGTTGCCCCGGCCACGCTTGGACTAGGTATATCTCGTCTGATTGAGTTCGCGACCAGCGATAGGAGCCCGCTGCTGAAAATC
>Ga0074044_10003111_pt1 | contig 14250 bp, 11 predicted proteins | sample BogForMeECP23OM1_FD_94443 | JGI IMG/M metagenome (GOLD analysis project Ga0074044, IMG submission 94443) | Bog forest soil microbial communities from Calvert Island, British Columbia, Canada - Bog Forest MetaG ECP23OM1 | ecosystem: Environmental > Terrestrial > Soil > Wetlands ... | reverse complement strand
CAAAGCTCCCGGGGGGCGTCAAGCTGCGCCGCCACAGGGCTTTACACTCTGGATACTGCATAATAGGAGCCCCTCGCGGCGCCGGGAATGTCCGCCGGAGGGCACCCCGCTACCTGCCCTTAGAAAAAGGACGAGTCGGGGCGGCTCGGGGAGTGTGGGGTGGGGCGTGTTCCAGGACAGCAAAATCTGCGCCGTCGTGGCCGAATCCCGCGCCCAGGATGCTCTGGCGGCCGCCCGCCTGGCCCTGCGTCGCACCAGCGTCATCGAACTTCGCCTCGATTACCTGGCTTCCGAGGACGAATTTGCCGTGCTGCTCCGCGGCATTATGCCGCTGGCCGCCCGCGCCACGCTCATCGCCACCTGCCGGCGAAAAGAGGCGGGAGGGCGGTTCGACGGAAGCATCGCCCGGCAGATCTCGCGTCTCGTGCTGGCCGCTGGCTCTGGATGCGCCTGGTGCGATCTCGAAATTGAGACCGTGGGGCGCCTCAACTCCGCCACGCTGCGGAAAACTCTGGGAGATGTCCGCCTGATCATTTCCTCCCACGACTTCACGCGCACCCCGGCCCGCCTCGGCGAGCTGCGCCGCCGCCTGGAATCCGCCGGGGGCGACGTGGTGAAGATTGCCGCGCTCACGCGCCATTACCGCGAACTCGTGCGGCTTCTCCGCACCGCCCACAGCCGGCGTAATGTCATCGTGGTCCCCATGGGAGACGTCGGCCTGCCGGGGCGCATCGCGGCGGTGCGCGAAGGCAGCGCGCTAGCTTATGCCTCTGCGGGGACTCCGGTGGCGCCGGGGCAGCTCTCGCTCGAAGCGATGCAGTCGGTCTACCGTGTGGAGCGCCAGAACCGGCGCACGCAGCTCTACGGCATCATCGGCAACCCCGTGGGCCATTCCCTGTCGCCGCTGCTGCACAACGCCGGCTTCGCTCACAGGCACGTGAACGCGGTCTTTGTGCCCTTCCTGGTGCGCGACCTCCCGGATTTCATGAAGTCCGTGCGGCCGCTGCGCATTTCCGGCCTCAGCGTCACCATTCCCCACAAACAGCAGGTCCTGCGTTACCTGGATGAATGCGACCCTCTCGCCGCTGAAATCGGCGCCGTGAACACCATCGTGAGCCGTGCCGGACAATTGCACGGGTACAACACCGACCACCTCGGTGTCATGCAATCGCTGGGTCGCAGGATGAAGCTCGATGGCGCCCGCGTGCTCATCTACGGCGTCGGCGGCGCGGGACGCACCGTGGGATTCGCCGCGGCGCGCGCGGGCGCCCAGGTGTTCTTCTGCGCGCGCCGGACGGAAGCGGCCAGGAACGCCGCGCGCGACTTTGGCGCGGAGGCCGTGGAGCGAAAGGACCTGCGCGAAATGGAGTTCGATGCCATCGTCAACGCCACGCCCATCGGCATGATGCCGAACGCGGACGCCTCGCCGCTCGAGCCCGCCGAGCTGCGTTGTGGGCTCGTCTTCGACCTCATCTACCGCCCACTGCGCACCCGCCTCCTTCGTCTGGCCGAGCGCCGCGGCATCGCCACCCTTTCGGGTGTGGAAATGTTCGTCGCTCAGGGCGTGGCGCAGTGGGAGCTGTGGACCGGCGAGAAGGCGCCCGTCGCGGCCATGCGTGCGGAAGTCACGGCCGCGCTCGCGCGGGACGAGAGCCGCAGCCAGTCCCCGGCGCGGCGCGAGGTGTCATGATTACGCCAGATTTTTCCGGATTTCAGAAGCTCGCGCACCGGGGAGACCTCGTGCCCGTGTGCGAAGTTCTGCCCGCGGACCTGCTGACCCCGGTCAGCGCGTTTCTTCGCATCGCGCCCCGGGCCCGTGCCTCTCAGGCGTTTCTCCTGGAAAGCGTCGAGGGCGGCGAGCGGCTGGCACGCTACTCTTTTCTCGGGTGCGATCCGTTTGAGGTCATCCGCTGCGGCGCGCGCGGTGTCACGCTCGAGACGCGCGGGCGACTGGCGCGCCACGAGGCAGGCCTTTTCGATCTGCTGCGCCGGCGCCTGGCACGCTTCCATCCCGTGCGCCTCCCCGGCCTCCCGCCGTTCTCCGGCGGCGCCATCGGCTACTTGGCCTATGACGCCGTGCGGCTGGTGGAAAACATTCCCGCCACCCATCCGGACGATGTTGGCCTGGACGATGCCGTCTTCATGCTCTTCGATGGGCTGGTGGCCTTCGACCACGTCCGCCAGGCCATCTGGATCATCCGCAACGTGTTTACCGAAGGCCTTGGCAGCCTGCGCGCGAAGTACGATTCCGCGGTGCGCGCCATCCACTCGACCCGCGCTCGCCTGGAGAAACCGCTCGAACGCCAGCGACGTTCGCCACATGGCGCGGCCCTCCGTGTGAAATCAAATTTTCCGCGCGAGCGATTTCTCGAGGCCGTGCGCCGCGCCAAGCGCTACATCCGCGCCGGAGACGTCTTCCAGGTGGTGCTGAGCCAGCGGTTCGCCGCGCGCACGTCGGCCGACCCGTTGGAAATCTACCGCGCGCTCCGCGTCGTAAACCCTTCGCCGTACATGTATTTTCTGCGCGACGCGGCCCTTTCCGTGGTGGGGAGTTCACCGGAAATGCTCGTGAAGGTCCAGGGCCGCGACGCCTTCTACCGGCCCATTGCCGGAACCCGCCCCCGCGGCCGCGACGACCGCGAAGACCAGCGGTTCGAGCGCGAACTCCGCGAAGACCCCAAAGAGCGCGCCGAGCACATCATGCTCGTTGACCTGGGGCGCAACGACCTGGGCCGCGTCTCCGAATACGGCAGCGTGCGCGTCGAGGATCTGATGTTCGTGGAGCGCTACTCCCACGTGATGCATCTGGTCTCCACCCTGCGCAGCCGCCTGCGCTCCGACGTGGACTGCTTCGACGTGCTCATGTCCTGCTTTCCCGCCGGCACGCTCACCGGAGCTCCGAAAGTCCGCGCCATGGAAATCATCGAGGAACTCGAGCCCACCCGCCGCGGCATTTACGGCGGCGCCGTGCTTTACCTCGATTACTCGGGCAACATGGATTCCTGCATCGCCATCCGGACGCTGGTGGCAAAGGGCGGAATGGCCTGCGTTCAGGCCGGAGCGGGGATCGTGGCGGATTCGGTGCCCCAGCGCGAGTTCGAGGAGTCGGTGAACAAAGCGCGAGCGCTCCTCTCGGCCCTCGATCAGGCGCATACGGGAACAGGAGGATGACCCGGGGAACGGCGTGCTCGCGGGCGCCCAGTGACCGAATTCCGGATCCGGCTAGTTGACTGGCTCTATCGCAGATAGTCGATCGCCGCTCAGCAAAAGCTGGACCGACATTTTCCTCAAGGCCGTTCCCGTCTTTTTGTCATAAACCGTGTGTTCCACTTGAAGGTAGCGGTCTTTTGCCTCCGTGGTCCAGTCGGTGCAGCAGAAATCCTCGTTTGGGCGCAGTTGGAGTCGTACAAGGGTCCCGAGCGCGGGAACATCGAGACACCTGAGGTCGCCCTTCATTTCTCCCAGCAGGCACCAGGATTCACCTCCGCCAGGTCCATAGAATCGGGCGTGCACGAAAAGCTGTTCTCTGCCGTCGCCTGCGAGTTTCACCGGCCTCACTTTGTCGAAGTAATAGCCGGTCTGGTTGGGGTACATATTGTCCAGGGTCACCAACGCCTTCCTCCTGTCCCCCGGGGAAAACACAACAACGTGATGTTCCGGCCAGCGATCCTCCCCGTTCACTCTGGGTTCGCCGCATCTGCGCCACTCTACCTGGCTGGGTTTTCCGTTGACGCTAAAGTCCACGGATCCGCTCCACAGCAGATCGCATTTCGGATTCCGCGCATTCCTCCCCTCCCCCTGCCGGAGTCCGATCTCCTTCTTCGAGTCTCCCCAGGAGATTTCACCAAGGCTGGACACTATCGTGCTCGCAGGTAACATGGCTACAATCCTAGAATCTGGGGCCATCACCCAATCAGACCTCCTGAAACAGGGCTTTTGACCAGGCTCCAAGTCCTCGTACGGGGGAGTTACTGAAAGAACGACTCTCCCATCTCCTGTCAGCCCGAGGGGCGCGCCTGCAACGTAGCACCCTGCTGGCGCCGCAGTCCGCGCAGCCGGTTCGACATCGATGATCTGAGCTTGCCCAGTCTTGAAGTCATATAGTACGGCCGTGTCGAATCTGGATTCCCCCGCCCCCTGCAGCATGTTGGCCAGCAAGAGATTGCCGTCGGCGGACCAACCGACGATCTCAAATCGGCTTACCTCAGCGTCGTCGTCGTCGAGTTCTTCCGGCGGGTCAGTCCGAATTCCCTGGAAGGTTGCCCCGTAGTCTGTCGAGATGACGAGACTCCAATGGCGTTCGCAACCGCTGGCAGAGGCCACTGTCTTCTTCACTTCCTTTGCTTCCACCGCTGCGTAAGCCCGGTACTGCCTTGAAGGAGACGCTAAAGTCAGACTCCGGCTCAGAGGAACCCCAAACCTGCATCCCACGTCTTGAGTGCTTATCTTCACTGCCGCGGGAGTTTGCGCAGACGCGGCACCCGCCAGCAGCGTGGCGATGCAACTCAGCAGAGTTAAGGGCCTCAGGAATTGAGCCATTGAGTTAATTATAGGGGCACGAACGCATTTTCCCCACCGCACCTTCATCAATCCTCCGTCTGCCCTTCGCGTTACGTGTGATTCCATTCGCGCAGCGGGTGCCGCTGTGGCAACCTAATGGTGGGCCTTGAACAATGATTCTGCTGATCGACAACTACGACTCGTTTACCTACAACCTGGCGCAGCTCCTCGGCCAGTTGGGACAGAAACTCGTCGTGCGCCGCAACGACCGCATCACACTCGACGAAATCGCGGCGCTCCGGCCCGATCGCATCGTCATCTCTCCCGGCCCGTGCACCCCGCGCGAAGCGGGAATCAGCGTGGATCTAATCCGCCGGTTCGCCGGGGAGCTGCCCATTCTGGGCGTCTGCCTGGGACATCAGGCCATCGGCGAGGCTTTCGGCGGGCGCGTCGTCCGCGCGCCACGCCTGATGCACGGGAAAACCAGCGAAATCCGCCACGACGGGAAAACAGTGTTTCGCGGCCTGCCGCGGCCATTCACCGCCACGCGGTACCATTCGCTCATGGTTGAACGCCGCACGCTCCCGCGATGTCTGGCAGTTTCCGCTGAGGCGGAGGACGGCGTAATCATGGGCCTGCGCCACCGCGATTACCCGGTCGAAGGCGTGCAATTCCATCCCGAATCCGTGCTCACCACCCCAGGGATGAAGCTCCTTGAGAATTTTCTGCGCTTGTAGCGCCGGCCTTTAGGCCGGCCGCCGGGCCAGAAGAAGTGCCGGATTTGCCCGCGCCGCGCCACGCAACGCGCAGCGGTGTTAGAATCAGTGCCAGTTTGATTCGCACGGAGGACTCTCCCGTGAACATCGAAATCCGCGATCCGGCTCTGGAAGCTAGAATCCGAAAACAGCTCCAGGCCACGGGTGCCAGCAATGTCGAAGAACTCCTGCTCCGGCTGCTGGAAACCCAGGAAGAGCAGGACCGCTGGCTGGCTCTGAACCGGGAAGCAATCAACGCCGAGATCCGGCAGGGCATTGAGGAGCTACGTCGCGGCGAAGGAATCCCAGAGGATCAACTGGATGCTCATTTGGAAAGACTGAAAAAGCGCTCCCGATGAGTGCGCGCTATGTTCTCGCGCCGAAGGCGACGCGAGATCTCGCCGAGATCTGGTCCTACCTTCACGAACAAGCTGGCGTCGGGGTGGCTGGCCACGTTGAGTCGGCCATTCGCGAGAAGATTGTGTTTCTCACCACTACACCAGGCGCCGGGCACGCCCGCCCGGATCTGACGGAGGAGGACGTGAAGTTTTTTTCGGTCTACTCGTATCTGATCGTTTACCTCCCCGAAACTAAGCCGCTCCAAGTAGTCTCTATATTGCACGGCCGGCGGGACATCGCGCAGATTCTCAAGAACCGTCTTTGATCATCGGCAGAATCCGATACGGGACCTACCAGCTCAACGCAGCCAGGATGGCGCCGAACGTTTCCATCCCCCGCCACAAATTCCCCAGCCGTATGTTTTCATTCGCCGCGTGCTGGCTGTTGTCGTAATTCGCGATGGGCATCCCGATCACCGGCAGCCCCAGCCGCTCGAAAACGAACATGGGCACGCTGCCGCCCATCGTGGGCAGCTTTACAGGCGCTTCGCCGGTGGCCCCTGCCACCACCTCCACCAGCGCCGCGGCCACCGGAAGCTCCATGGAAGTATGCGTAGCCGGATACCCTCCCCCGGAATCCACACGGGCCACCCGCGGATACTTGCCGCGCTCTTCGAGCGTCGGCTCGCGGCGAAATACGGTGTAGCCCTGCTTTTCGATGTGCGCGATCAGCCGTTCGATCTGCCGCTCCGGCTGGATGTTTTTCACCAGGCGCATGTCGAGCGACGCCACGGCCCGGTCCGGCACCACGTTCTGCGATTGCTCTCCCACGTAGGCGCTGCGCAGGCCACGGATGTTCAGCGACGGCTCGGCGATCAGCTCCACCAGCCGTTTTCCCCCGCCGTCGGGCTGCGCGATGCCCAGCTCGCGCTGGAGCGCAGCCTCATTCTTCGGCGCCTCCGCCATGGCCTTCCGCTCGAGATCGCCCGCCGGCGCAACGTCGTCGTAGAAGCCCGCGATCAGCACCCGCCCCTCCGCGTCTTTCATCGTGGCCAGCAGTTGCGCCAGCCGCATGGCCGGATTCGGCGCCCAGTTCCCGTAATGCCCGCTGTGCAGCGGACGCGCCGGGCCGTACACCGTGATTTCCGCATCCACCACGCCGCGATTCCCGAAGACCACCTGCTCGCGTCCTGACTGGTCCGCCGGCCCGTCGCACACCAGCAGCAGGTCTCCTGCGAGCAGTGCGCGGTGCTCGCTCACCGCCTGCTCCAGATGCGGCGACCCCGCTTCCTCTTCACTGTCGAACAGCAGCTTCACGTTCACTCCCAGCGAGATTTTGCTCGCGCGCAGCGCGTCGAGAGCGGTCAGAATGGCCACGATCGCTGCCTTGTCGTCGGATGCAGAGCGCGCGTAAATTCGCCAGTCGTCTTCATACCGCGCGGGCGGTTGCGGGAAGGGAATTTGCTTTCCGCCGGTGGCCAGTGCGCCTGTGAACAACACCGGCTCGAAGGGTTTGTTCCCGATCCACACCGCCGCGTCCACGGGCTGCCCGTCGTAGTGCGCGTAGAAGATCACTGTCCGAGTGGCTCCGGGCGTGTCTACCTCCGCAAATACCAGCGGCCCGCGGCCCGGCAACGCCAGGAGCTGCACGTGGATCCCCCGCGCTTCCAGCATCTGCGACAGGCGCTCGGCGTTGCGCGCGATGTTGGGTGCGTCGGAAGCGATGTTGGGAATGGCCAGAAAATCAGTGAATTCACGCATGGTGGCGTATTGGTGCGAAATCCGGTAAGCACGCACCGCCGCGGCCACCGCCGCCGCGTCGCGCCCCGTCCCCGGCGCCGTTGACTTCTGCGGTCCGTCCGCGTAAAGTGCCGTGCTGAGTAACAGGAAGAGTCCCATGAAGATCGCCATCCGCATCGTCATCGCACCCGCCCTCCTCTAGTCCGGCGGATTTCCGCCACGTCACGTGACGCCCGCCCGCGAGGGTGGCCATTCTATCGTCAACTTGCTGCTTCCACCGAATTTCCCGGTTCGCGTGCTGCTCAAGCGCGCAGAAAGCGATGGTCAGCCGTCATGAGCGCTCTGGCAATCGAAGTTTCAAGTCTGGTCAAGGTTTACCATCCGAGAGGCGGCGCGCCCCTGCGCGCGGTGGACGGACTGAGTTTTTCCGTCGCTCCCGGCACGATTTTCGGCCTGCTCGGCCCGAACGGCGCGGGAAAGACCACCACGCTCAAAGTCCTGAACACGCTGCTGCGGCCCACCAGCGGCCGCGCTGCCGTCATGGGCTTCGACGTCGTCGAGCGGCCCCTGGACGTGCGCCGCAACATCTCCGTGGTCCTCCAGGAATCGGCCGCCGAACTCTTCCTCAGCGTGCGCGACAACCTGCTCACCTACGCCCGCTTTTTCGGCGTCCCCGCCGCCGAGGCCCGCCGCCGCACCGGCGAAATCCTGGAGCGCTTCCAGATTGCCCAGGACGCCGGCCGCAAGGTGCAGGACCTCAGCGGCGGCTCGCGCCGCCGCGTCCAGGTCGGAAAAATCTTTCTGGTGAAAACTCCGGTCGTCTTCCTCGATGAATTTTCCACCGGCATGGACGCCCTGCTGAAGCGCCAGGTGATGGAGTGGCTGCGCGAGGAGGCGCGCGGCGGCCGCACCATCATTCTCACCACACACATCCTGAGCGAGGCGGAGGAATTGTGTGACGACATCCTGATCGTGAATCAAGGCCGCCAGGTCGCGCGGGGCGATCTGCACGCCTTGAAGATGCTTTCGGAAGGAGTCTACGAAATCACCCTCACGTTTGCCGAGATGCCCCAGGGGATCGAGGCCGCCGTCCGGGCGCTCGCCCCCCTCCGGTTTACGGCCAGCCAGAACACCATCGAAGTCGCCTGCAAGGCGAAAGACGGCAACGTCCTCGATGCCGTGAGCGCGCTGGCCAGCCACGGCCGCGTGCTCCGCGTGGAGGTCGGCGGCGCGAGCCTCGAAGACGTGTTCGTCGAACTCTTGCAGAAACAGCCCGGCAAGGGCGGAGAGCGGGAGCAAACATGTCTGCCATAGGCGCAGTGCTGTATCGCGATGCCCGCATCCGCGCCACCAATCTCACCTTCGTGGTCTGGGATCTCTGCTACCCCATGATCAACCTCCTCGTCTTCGGCGTGGGGATTGACGCCGCCCTCGGCATGAAGTCTTCTGCGGGTGGGATGGGCTACAACGCCTTCTTTCTCGCCGGCTGCCTGGGTCTCGGCAGTTTTGCCATTCCCTCGAACACCGCCTGGTCGTTCTTCATGGACCGCGACAACGGGATTTTCTACGAAATGCTCACGTATCCCATGACCCGCGCCCAGTATCTGTTCGGCCGCATGCTCTTCACCGTGTTGCTGGCTCTGGCTCAGGCCGCCCTCACCCTCGCGGCCGCCCGCTTTCTGCTGCACGTGCCGATCAGCGGGGCCCACCTCTGGCTGCTCGCCCCCATGCTGGTGCTTGGCCCATCCGCGTGGTTCTACCTCTATGCCGCGCTCGCGCTGCGCATCCGGCGCAACGACGCCTTCAACGCCGTCACCTCCATCCTTTACTTCGTGCTGATCTTCCTCAGCTCCATGTTTTACCCCACGGACCCGCTGCCCCGGTGGTTTGCCCGGGCGGCGCTCGCAAACCCAATGACCTGGCAGGTGGACGTGCTCCGTTATGCCACCATCGGCATGGGCGACCCGCACCGCGTGGCCCTCGAGGCCGCCGGATTCGCGGCCTTTGCCGCCGTTGCATCCCTCGTGGCCGTGCGCGTCCTGAATCGGCAGGAATAGCCGGCGGCTTCGCTCCCGGGCCGAAAGACGGGGGCCTCGCGGGCATTGCCGGACCTCGTCCTCAGTTTGACAGTCACATCTTGACAATCAAGATGAAGGTTTGCTAGGGTCCTTCGTGTAACTTTCTCCGGAGGATCCATGGACGAACAGACGACCGACGTCATCCAGGGCACGCTCGACATGCTCATCCTCAAAACCCTGAGTCTCGAGCCCATGCACGGCTTCGGCATCGCCCGCCGCGTCGAACAGATCTCGCGGGCCGTGTTCAAGGTCAACCCCGGCTCTCTTCTCACCGCCCTTCAGCGCCTGGAGCGCGCCGGATGGCTCGACTCCGAGTGGCGCCAGACGGAGAATTCCCGCCGCGCCAAGTTCTATTCGCTCACCCGCGCCGGCCGCAAACAGCTCGAGCTCGAAACCGCGGAGTGGGCGCGGCGCACCTCGGCCATCGCGCGGCTCCTGAAGGCGGAGAGCTGATCCCATGTCTCTCTGGCGCCAGCTCACCCGCGGCCTTCGCGTGCTCACGAATCGGAAGGCGGCGGACCAGGACCTCGCGGACGAAGTCCAGGACTACCTCGAGCAGGCCACCGCCGCGCATGTCGCCGCCGGCCTCTCTCCCGAGGCGGCTCGCCGCGCCGCGCAGCTCGAATACGGCAATCAGACGCAGATCCGGGAAGAGGCGCGCTCCTACGGCTGGGAAAACGCGCTGGCCGTGTTCTTCGCCGATCTGCGATACGCCGCGCGCCGCCTGCGCCGCAGTCCCGGCTTCACTCTGGCCAGCGTGGTTACCCTGGCGCTGGGCATCGGAGCGAGCACGGCCATCTTCAGCGCGGTGAACCCCATTCTCTTCGAGCCGCTGCCCTACCCTCAGCCCGGCCGCATCCTGGTGATTTCGGATTACGGCTCGAACGAGTCGCCCATCGCCGTCACCTTCGGCACCTTCCGCGAATTGCTCCAGCGCAGCCGCAGCTTCCAGGCGCTGGCCGTCCTCCGCATCTGGCAGCCGACCATCTCCAGCTCGACCCAGCCCGAGCGGCTCGAGGGACAGCGCGTCAGCGCCGGCTATTTCCGCGCCCTGGGCATCTCGCCCCGGCTCGGCAGGGATTTTGAGCCTTCCGAAGATGTGCTCAATGGTCCCAACGTGGTCATCCTCAGCGACTCCCTCTGGCGCCGCCGCTTCGGCCGAGACCCGGCAATCGTCGGCCGCGCCTTCACCCTGAACGACGAACTCTTCACCGTCGTCGGCGTGATGCCGGCGAGTTTCGAAAACGTCTTGGCCCCCTCCGCGGAACTTTGGGCCCCCTTGCAATACGACACCATCCTTCGCCCGCAGGGCAAGGAATGGGGTCACCACCTGCGCATGGTGGGGCGCCTCCTGCCTGGCGTTTCCACGGAACAAGCCCGGCGGGAACTCGACTCGATCGCGCATTCCCCGCTCGCCGACTTTCCACGCGTTCCCTGGGCCTCGCTCGAATCGGGCTTGATCGTGGCTTCGCTCCAGGGCGACGTGACGCGCGCCGTCCGCCCGGCGTTGCTGGCGTTCCTCGGCGCGGTTGCGCTGGTCCTGCTGATCGCTTGCGTCAACGTGACCAACCTGCTGCTTGCCCGCGGCGCGCAGCGCCGCGGCGAATTCGCCATGCGCATCGCGCTGGGCGCGCCGCGATCCCGCCTCGTGCGCCAACTTCTCACCGAGAGCCTCTTGCTCGCCGCCCTCGGCGGCCTGCTGGGATTGGTCGTGGCGAAATATGGCATCGCCGCGCTCGTGGCTCTCAGCCCGGCTGGACTGCCCCGCGTGGACGCCATCGGTCTGAGCGGCGCGGTGTTCGCCTTCGCGTTGGCCGTTACCACTCTTGTGGGCCTCGCGGTGGGATTGGTTCCGGCGGTTCATGCTTCGCGCCACGACCCCCGCGCCGGCCTCCAGCAGAGCGCTCGCGGCACGGTCGGCGGCCACCAATGGACCCGCCGTACCTTGGTCGTGGCGGAAGTGGCGCTGGCCGCCGTCCTTCTCGTCAGCGCGGGCCTGTTGCTGCGCAGCCTCGAGCGCCTGTTCGCCGTGGACCTGGGCTTCCGCCCCGCCAACCTGCTCACCATGCAGGTGCAGGAGTCCGGCCACCGTTTCGACAACGACGCTGCCGGGCATCAGTTTTTCGCGCAGGCCCTGGAAGCCGTGCGCCGCGTCCCCGGCGTCACCCAGGCCGCCTTCACCAGCCAGTTGCCGCTCAGCGGCGACCTCGAGATGTACGGCGTCGGATTTGAGAATGAGTTCAATCCCCAGGATGACCACGCCGTGTTCCGCTACGCGGTGACCCCGGACTACTTCGCGGCCATCGGCATTCCCCTGCGCAGCGGCCGGCTGCTCGATTCGCACGACACCGTCGAGACCGGCGGTCCGCGCGCCGTGCTCATCAGCGAATCGCTGGCCCGGCGCAAGTTCCCCGGCAAGGACCCCCTGGGCCGCGGCGTCCGCATTGGGCCCGGCCTCGATAAACCGGGCGAGCCCTGGGCCATCATTGTCGGCGTCGTCGGCGACGTGCGGCAGACTTCCCTCGCCGTGCGCGATTCGGACGCCATCTACTCCACCACCACTCAGTGGTACTGGGCGGATAATCCGCTCTCGCTTGTCATTCGCAGCACCGGAGACGCGGCCGCGCTGGCTCCAGCCATCCGCAGCGCCATCTGGTCCGTGGACAAAGACCAGCCCATCGTGCGCGTGGCCACCATGGATCATCTCGTCGCCGCGTCCGAGGCCCAGCGGCACTTCGCATTTGTCGTGTTCGAGGTGTTTGCGCTGGTGGCGTTGGCCCTCGCCGCCACTGGGATTTTCGGCGTGCTTTCCGGCAGCGTCACCGAACGCACGCGCGAGATCGCCGTGCGTGCGGCGCTGGGCGCCTCGCGGGGCAGCATCGTCGCACTCGTGGCCCGTCAGGGCCTCGCGCTCACCGCTCTCGGCGCAGTGCTTGGCCTGGCGGGTGCCATGGCCGCGAGCCAGGCGCTGCTCACCCTGCTCTTTGGAATTTCCCCTCTCGATCCGATCACCTATGCGGCCGGAGCCGTGCTCCTTGCCGCGGTCGCAGCCATTGCCTGCTGGCTGCCGGCGTGGCGCGCCTCACGCGTGGATCCGGCGATCACTTTGAGGGAAGCCTAGCCGGACTTCGCCTGCAATCGTCGCGCGTTCGTTCCGATTGGAATCGGCTCCGAGTGCGCTGCCGCGGGCATCTGGAACGGCTCGTCGCAACTGCCGGTGCCTTCAGCCGCCCTGATTGCAGAATGCGATGAGGTCGTCGAGTTTTTGTCGCGCCGTGCCCGAATCAATGGATTCCGCCGCCAGCCGTGCGCCGCCGGCGAAATCTGCGGCGATTCCCGCAGCTACTATCGCGGCCGCGGCGTTGGCCAGCACCACATCCCGCCGGGCATCGCGCCGGCCGTCGAGCACAGCGCGAATCATTTCAGCATTCACACTGGGCTCGCCTCCGGCAATCTCTTCAAGCGGCGCGCGCCGCAAGCCGAAATCTTCTGGCGTGACCTTGTAGCTTCGCACCGCCCCATCCCGGACCTCGGCCACTTGCGTTTCGCCCGAAATCGAAATTTCATCCAGGCCGTCCGCGCCGTGCACCACGAAGGCGTGCTCCGCGCCCAATTCGCCGAGCGCCCGCGCCACAAGATCGACGAATTCGGCCGCGAATACTCCCGCCACCTGCGCGCGCGCCCCGGCCGGATTCGTCAATGGCCCCAGAAGATTGAATACCGTGCGTCCCTGGAGCTGCTGCCGCGCTTTCATGGCATGTTGCATGGCCGTGTGAACCGCCGGCGCAAAGAAAAACCCGATTCCCACCCGCTCGACCGCTTCACCCATGCGCAGCGGCGAAACGCTCATCCGCACGCCGAGAGCTTCCAGAACGTCGGCGGAGCCGGAGCGGGAATTGATCGAGCGGTTGCCGTGTTTCGCCACTCGCGCCCCCGCACCCGCGGCCACAAACGCGGCGCAGGTGGAAATATTAAACGTTCCCCGCGCGTCCCCGCCCGTCCCGCAGGTGTCCACCAACCGCTCCCGCGTAAGTTCGCGCGGAGCGGAAAACACGGGCGCGGCGCGGCGTCTCATCGCGGTGGCGAACCCCACCAGCTCTTCGATCGTTTCACCTTTCTCGCGCAAGCCCGCGAGCAGCGCGACGATCTGCCCGTCTTCGGCGCGGCCGGCGAGAATCTCTTCCATCGCCGCGTCCGCCTCCGCGCGCGACAAGTTCGTTCCGCGGCTAATCACTTCCAGAGCGTCGAGGATCACAGGGGTTTCGCGGCCTTGCCGCCACCGCACGTTTCCATGTAGACTGGCCCGTTTTCGAGCCGCACCGATTCTAGCACCGGCGGAAGCCCCATGAAGATTCACGAGTACCAGGCCAAAGCCATCCTCGCGCGCTACGGCGTGCCCACGCCGCGCGGTGAGGTGGCCTTCACCAAGGAAGAAGCTCGCGCGGTCGCGGAAAAGCTGCATTCACCCGTCGTCGTCGTAAAGGCGCAAATCCACGCGGGCGGACGCGGCAAGGGCGGCGGCGTAAAGCTGGCGCGCTCCGTGGACCAGGCCGCGGAGCTGGCCGGCCAGATTCTCGGCATGAAGCTCGTCACCCACCAGACCGGCCCCGAGGGACGCATCGTCAAGCGCCTGCTGATCGAGGAAGGCCTCGACATCAAGCGGGAGCTCTACCTCAGCGTGCTCCTGGACCGTGCCGCGGCGCTCCCCGTCTTCATGGCCAGCGCTGCGGGCGGCATGGAGATTGAAGAGGTGGCCAAGGACAGGCCCGAGGCCATCCTCCGCGAGCACGTGAATCCCGCGGTGGGCCTGCAAGCCTACCAGGCGCGCAAGCTGGCCTT
>Ga0074044_10003110_pt1 | contig 14250 bp, 10 predicted proteins | sample BogForMeECP23OM1_FD_94443 | JGI IMG/M metagenome (GOLD analysis project Ga0074044, IMG submission 94443) | Bog forest soil microbial communities from Calvert Island, British Columbia, Canada - Bog Forest MetaG ECP23OM1 | ecosystem: Environmental > Terrestrial > Soil > Wetlands ... | reverse complement strand
GTTGGATTTCAGGATTTCCACCACCGCCACCCGGTCACCACCATCGGCGCGCGCCATCAACCTCTGCGCAACGATGTAGCGGTAAGTCTTGGCCAGACGTTCGCGTATCGATTGCTGTTCGTGGGCCGGGAACGTACCCACAATGCGGTCCACCGTTTTCGAGGCATCGACGGTGTTCATGCTGGAAAGAACAAGGTGTCCGTTTTCGGCGGCTTCGAGAAGAATCTCGAGTGTCTCCCGGTCGCGAGTTTCGCCGACCATGATCACCCGCGGCGCCTGGCGCAGCGCCGCCCGCAGCGCCATCGCGAAATTCGGCGCATCGCTGTGCAACTCGCGCTGGTGAACCGTCGATTTCTTGTGTCGATGCAGAAACTCAATCGGATCTTCCACGGTCAGTACGTGATAGCAATGTTGACTGTTGATGCGGTCGATCAGAGCCGCCAGCGTCGAAGACTTGCCCGATCCGGTTCCACCTGTAACCAGAATGATCCCGTTGCGGACGTTCGCAGCCTCTTCCAATTGCGCCGGCAAGCGAAGCGAAGTGAAAGTCGGAATCACGGTCGGAATCACGCGCATCACAATCGCGCAGCTGCCGCGCTGAATAAAGACGTTGACGCGGAAGCGCGCCATTCCCGGCAATCCGTAGGAAACGTCGCAGGAGCCCTGCTCGCGAAGCGTATTGATGGCCTGTTTATTGGTCCCGATCAAATCGGCCGCGATGCGGCGCGTATCATCCGCCGAAAGCGTGCCGCTCCCGGGGATCTCGACCGCCGTCAGTTGTCCGTGAATCTCCACTTGGGGCGGACGCCCAGGCGAAAAGATCAGATCGCTGACCTTCTCGGAAGCACGCAGCATCCCCGCCAGTAGAACCGGCGTCGGGATCGACCCCGTTCCACTGATGCCCTCGAAGGTAATCGCAATCGGGGAATTCCCCGGAGCAGCCATTCCATACTCTCCAGTTATCCGTATTGACACCACAGGGGAGAAGCGTCGCCGGGGAACCTATGCAATAAATGTTACGCGGATGTGCCGAGGAGCGGAAGGACAGGTAGGTCATAGACCTCGGTAACTAAAGACAGTCCTCAGTACCCAGTACCCAGCAGGACCTACTCAGGGAGAGGTGCGATGAGTCCGTTCAAGATTCTCCCAACCTCGTGGACTCTCCGAAGCAGGCTCTCCGCAGAAGGGAGGTCTGGCCTTGCCTTGGGTACTGGGTACTGGGTGCTGGGTACTGAATACCTACTTCGCCCCTTTTTTCTTTCCGAAGCCCGTTTCCACGGGCGCGCCGATGCTAGCCAGCAGCTGTTTGGCAGGTTCGGCGAATCGACCCGTGGGCGCCAGTTCAAGATACTTTTGAAACGCCTCGGCGGTACCTGCGGGGGCGATCGCCTTGCCGTCTTTGCCGATGGTTTCTTTGGCGAGCAAGTTCAGGCCCTTCTGGTAGTAAGCCTCGGCTTTGGTCGGATCGGCGGCAATCACTTTGTCCCATACCGCGATTGCCTCGTCCGCTCGGCCCGCATTGGTCAGAACGGCGCCCGCATTAAATAAGTATCCGCCAGCGCCAGCGGGATCCAGCCCGGCTGCCTTGTTATAGTCGGCCACGGCATCATCCACCTTGCCGGCCTTCGCATAAGCATCGGCAAGGTTGTTATAGTAGGCGGCCATTTTCTTGTTGTTGTCAGGATCTTTCTGCGCTGCATCCGAGGCGGTGCGCAGGTCGATTGCTTTCTGGTAATCGGCTGCGGCCATCTCATAACGCTTCTTCTTCTCGTCGGGATCGGTCTGTTTCGGCCCCGACATCCGGTAGGCGTCGCCCAGTTTGAACCAGATCAGATCCCGCGTGGCGTCGATCTGGTTGGCTTCATTCAAGGTGGCGATCGCGGTTTCGTAGTCTCCGGCATCGGAAGCCGCACTGGCGGCTTTGAGCTTTTCATTGAGCGTGCCGACAGTTTTCTTCTCGTTCTCGGCTTTGGTCTCAGCCTCCTGCTTCGCCTTGATTTGTTCCGGGGTCATGCCCTGGGCCTTGGCTGCGGTTACCTGTTCTTTCTTCAGGTCGAGGGGCAGTTCCAGTTCGTCCAGACCCACCGAGATGCCGTTGATGTTCCACAGTTGCTTGCCGTCCTTGCGCAGAAAGACGTTGTACTTGCCGGGGACGATGCCCAGCGAGAAGTACTCCCCCTTCGCGTTGGTTTTGAGCTTGTAGCTGTGCCCAGTTTCGGTCCCCACCCACTCCACTTCAGCTTGGGCGATCGGCTTCCCGTCGACGTCTCTGCACACTCCCTTCACGCTACCCGTGGTCTGCGTGAACGCCAGTGGAGCGGACAGTCCCACCGCGAGCACGAGCAGCAGCGGAAGAATGAAATATTTCCTCATGATTTGGCCTCCCGGCATTGCATCTGAATTCAAGACTGCCTATCAAACAGGTTCTAACTCAATCGGGCGGCGGCTTCCGCGTACGGAATAGGATCTTCCGCGCCCGCATCGCGAAATGCCCGCAGGCGGAGCACACAACTGTCACACACCCCGCAGGCCCGATCTTCGCGCTGATAGCATGACCACGTTAAATCGAAGGGGGCATTCAGTTCAAGGCCAAGCGTCACAATCTCGCGTTTATGCATCGCAATCAGCGGTGTCACCACCCGGATCGTTCCTTCTTTCGTGCCCGCCTTCACCACGTCATTGAACGCTCGATAATACTCCGGCCGGCAATCCGGATAGCCGGAACTGTCCGGTTCCACCGCCCCGATGTAAACCGTTTCCGCCCCTAGCACTTCCGCCCAACTCACAGCAACGGCCAGAAAATGCGCGTTGCGGAAAGGGACATACGTAACCGGAATGCCGACAGGAACGCTGGCCCCGATTCCGTGCGTTTCAGGAACGGCAATCCTCGCATCGGTAAGGGCAGATCCGCCGATGGCGCGCAAAGCTTCATTGCGCACCAGCAGCCGGTCACGAATTCCAAGCCGGTCGCAGATGCCCTCAAATGAGCGCCGTTCGCGCTCTTCGGTGCGCTGCCCGTAGCTGACATGGACGGCAGCTGCCTCGTGGTCGCGGGTCGCAAGCGCCGCACACACGCAGGAATCCATGCCGCCGCTTAGCAGGACCACGGCGCGGCCGCGTTTGTTGCTTGCGTTCAATGCTGTATTCGACACCATGACACGCTCGCGAAGCCTCGCGGTCGCTTCCTTATGATTTTATGACAGATGATTTTATGACAGTTGCCGCTGGCTGGCCGTGCGTTGACCCCGCCTTCTGGCGGCAGGTATCCTTCTAATGACTCTCCTGACCCTGGCTCATCCGCGGAATCCACTGGAGAACATCAAATTTCTAGTCGCAATTTGTGAGTAGTTTGGAGAGACTTTTTCTGACGACTAACCCGAAGATCCAACTGAAGAAGATCAAACTGCAGATCCGAAGTTTTATTGGCTTGCTGGTCCTGACCGCCCTTGCGCTTCTGATTCATGGCTATCATCCGTACGCGGAAGACTCGGAGATTTACCTGCCCGGTGTCCTGAAGATCCTGAATCCCAGCTTGTTTCCAGCGAACGCGGAGTTCTTCGGCGAGCACGCCGGGCATACTTTGTATCCAAATCTGATTGCTTTTTCGGTTAGGGCCACGCACCTGCCGTTGCCGTGGGCCGCCTTCCTGTGGCACCTGATCTCCATCTTCTTGTTGCTGGCGGCGAGTGGCCGGCTGGCGGCGGCCTTGTTTGAGTCAGAATCGCCCGACAATGACCCCGCGCGCTGGGGCGCAGTGGCCTTGATGGCCGCTTTGCTGACTTTGCCCATCGCCGGCACCTGGCTTTACATCCTGGATCAGTTCTTGAATCCCCGCAATCTGGCGGCGTTCGCCGCGCTGTTTGCGGTGGCCGAGGTGCTGCACCGAAAATACGGACGCGCTGTGTTGTGGCTGGTGTTTGCCGCCACCATGCATCCGTTCATGGCGAGCTTCCCAATTCTATTTTGTCTGTGGCTCATCTTGCTGGAAAGACTTCGTCCGTCAATTCTAGGGTTTGCCGGTGGAGAGCCGGGCGTCCTCGCCCGGCCCTCCACCATCCTGGCGGCCGCTCTCCCCTTCGGCATCACGTTCGATCCCCCGCCGCCCGCTTATCACGAGGTCGCGCTCCGGCAGCGTTCGCACTTCGTCCTGCGCTGGGAGTGGTACGAGTGGCTGGGAGCAATCGGCCCGGTCCTGTTGTTCTGGTGGTTCGGAAGTTGGGCGCGCCGCCGTGGCATGAAGAACCTGGAATTAGTGTCCAGGGCGATGGTGCCCTTCGTCGTGGTGGCCGCGCTGGCAGCAATTGGACTCGGGATCCCGGCGCGCTTCGAGGCTCTGACGCGGCTTCAGCCCCTGCGTTGCCTGGCCTTGTGCTACATGGTGCTGGTGGTCGCGGCCGGTGGATTGCTGGGGCAATACGTTCTCCAACGTCGCGTGTGGCGCTGGCTGGTATTGTTCATCCCGCTCAGCCTGGGAATGTATTTTGCGCAGCGGCAAGTGTTTCCTGCCAGCCAGCACATCGAGTGGCCGTGGACGCAGCCGCGCAACCAGTGGGCGCAGGCCTTTGAGTGGATTCGCGACAATACGCCGGTGAACGCGCTCTTTGCGCTCGATCCCCGGCACATGGACCTGCCTGGTGAAGACGAAAATGGATTTCGCGCCCGCGCCCAACGCAGCATGCTCGCAGATCTGGTCAAGGACAAAGGAGCGTGTTCGATGTTTCCGCCACTTTCGGTGATATGGGCGGAGCAGATCGCCGACCAGAAGAATTTTGAGAAGTTCGGCAAAGAGGACTTTGAACGCCTGCGACAAAAGTACGGAGTCAGCTGGATCGTGGTGCAGCAGCCTGCTCCAGCAGAAAAAGGTCCAGCAGGGATGGAATGTCCTTATGAAAATCGTGCCGTGCGAGTGTGCCGCGTGAACTGATCGGCCTGCGGCGCATCCAGTACGTGTGTTAGCCTTACTAACTTAAGCGCATGGCGGACCCGATTGTAACCCCCGCAACTCGGCCACTGTTTCCCTATCTGAAATGGTCCTCCCAGCTTCCCCTCTTGCGACGTCAGTTCCGCGAGAACCAGCCTTATCCTCATGTACACCTCAAGGAATTTCTGGACCCCTACGTGGCGGCCGAAATGGCCAGCGAGTTCCCAGGTTTGGCGACCGACGCCTGGACCCGCTACAAGCACCCGAACGAAAACAAGGTTGGACTCGCCAAACGGTCCCTCTTCCCGCCACAACTGGGCGAGGTAGTAGACGAGCTGAATTCCGAATCATTCGTGCATTGGCTTTCGCAACTGACCGGCATTCCAGACCTGCTGTCGGACGACATGCTGGAAGGCGGCGGTTTGCACCAATCAGGCCCGGGCGGCTTCCTGAACGTCCACACTGACTTCAGCAATCATCACTACCACAAGCATTGGCGGCGGCAGGTAAATCTGATTCTCTATCTCAACCCCACCTGGCAAGAGCAATGGGGCGGCGCGCTCGAACTGTGGGATCGGGAAATGCAGCGATGTGTGGTGAAAGTGCCGCCGCTGTGCAACGACGCATTGATTTTCCGGACCGATGAAATTTCGTACCACGGTTTCCCCGACCCCTTGCAATGTCCAGAGGGCGAATCCCGCAAGAGCCTGGCCTTGTATTACTACACTTCCGAGTCGGGCCCCGAGGTCAAAACGCGTTCCACTAACTATCGGCCGCGGCCGGAAGACGGCCCGCTGAAGTCCGCCATGATCTGGTTGGACAAGGAGGCCGTGGACCTCTATTCGCGGGCCAAGGCACGCTTTGGCTTTTCGGATGAGCTGGCCAGCAAGATTCTCGGCTTCCTCTCCCGGAAGCGCTGATTCGGGACACGCTCTCAGTGCCGCGGCGAAACGCTCGGCACCCCTTCCTCATAGTAGGCGTCGGACCCAGCCTCCAGAGTCCTCCCCTTATCGCTGAAGATGGAGTTGTGCACAATGCCGGCGCGCTGGAGCGCGAACTGAAGCGTGGTTCCAAGCACTCCAAGGCCGTATTGAACGCTGCGCCGAAAATTGATGGATGAGGCTTCCTTGAAATACTTGGTAGGACAAGAAACCTCGCCGATATGGAAGCCGAAGTAGACGCATTGCGCAAGCATCTGGTTGTCGAAAACGAAATCGTCGCTATTTTCGCGCAGCGGCAGCCGGGTAAGCACCTCGCGGCTGAAAGCGCGGTACCCGGTGTGATACTCCGACAGCTTGACCCGCAGGAACAGATTCTCAAAAGCCGTCAGCAGGCGGTTGGAGACGTATTTGTAAAGCGGCATGCCTCCGCGCAACGCCGTGCCGCCAATGATGCGGGACCCGAGAACAACGTCATACACACCGTAAGCGATCATGCTCGCCATGGCGGTTACCAGCAGCGGCGTGTATTGGTAATCGGGATGCACCATGATCACCACATCAGCGCCGGCGGCCAGCGCTTCGCGGTAACAGGTCTGCTGATTCCGGCCATAGCCGTAGTTGCGGTTGTGGACAAAGGCCTGCACGCCCAGCCGATGCGCAACTTCCAGGGTGCGATCGGTGCTGTGGTCGTCGACCAGAATGCGAACGTCGACCAGGTCGGGCAATTCCCGTACCGTGGCTTCCAGCGTCTTTTCCGCGTTGTAAGCAGGAAACACGACGGCAATGCGTTTGCCGTTAATCATGCAGTCTTTTATCCTCGGTGGTCTTTCTGAATAATAACCGGAAACCCAGCGTTCCCGTAACTTGCTCGTGTGGGGACGGGCGCCCCGCCCGTCCAAGCCGAGCGCAGCTGCCAGTGGCCACAAGAACTCTGCACTTCGCGCTAAGTGCGGGCAAAAAAAACGTAGCCCGGAGACTTTAGAGGCGTCCGCATTGGTAGACTATCGAACAGCACGCCCGAAGCGCCCGCTCTTGAACTATCGCCTAACTATAGGCGAAACTAAAACCATGCCGCCTCGCACTCTATTCGAGAAAGTCTGGGATGCGCACGTCGTCGCCGCTCCCGAAGGGCAGTCGGCGCTGCTCTATATCGATCTGCACCTGGTGCACGAAGTAACCTCGCCCCAGGCCTTCGACGGTCTGCGCGCTTCGGGAAGAACCGTGCGCCAGCCTCTGCGCACCGTGGCCACCGTCGACCACAACGTCCCGACCACGCCTCGCGGTCTCCCCATCACCGACCCGATTGCGGCCAGGCAGATTGAAGCGCTGCAGAAAAATTGCCGCGAGTTCGGTGTCCCGCTATTTGACATGGACTCCGCCGAGCAAGGCATCGTCCACATCATCGGCCCCGAGCTCGGCATCACTTTGCCCGGGATGACGATCGTCTGCGGCGACAGTCACACCTCAACCCACGGCGCGTTTGGTTCCCTGGCGTTTGGCATCGGAACGTCGGAAGTGGAGCACGTGCTCGCCACTCAATGCCTGCCCCAGAAAAAACCGAAGACGATGCAGATCCGCGTCAGCGGAAAACTGGCCGAAGGCGTGACTGCCAAGGATCTGGCCCTCGGAATCATCGGACGAATCGGCACCGATGGCGCCACCGGATCCGTGATCGAGTACGCCGGCGATGCCGTCCGCGCGTTGTCGATGGAAGCCCGCATGACGCTCTGCAACATGAGCATCGAGGCGGGAGCGCGAGCCGGACTGATCGCGCCCGATGAGACGACATTTGCCTACGTGAAAGGCCGCCGCTTTGCGCCCAAAGGAAAAGCCTGGGATGACGCAGCTGCCTATTGGCGCACGCTGGCGAGCGATCCCGGAGCGCGATTCGATAAAGTGATCGAGATCGACGCCGCGTCGCTCGCGCCCTTCGTGACCTGGGGAACGAATCCCGGAATGGTCGTCGCGGTGACTGCGCGCGTTCCCGAACTAAAGAGTTTCGTACAGGATTCCGACCGGCGCGCCGCCGAACAGGCGCTCGCCTACATGGGCCTCGATCCCGGAACGCCCATCGAATCCATCGTCGTAGACCGCGTGTTCATCGGATCGTGCACCAACTCCCGCATCGAAGATCTGCGCGCGGCGGCCAGAGTGGCCAAAGGGCAGCACGTGAATCCGAAAGTACGCGCCATGGTTGTGCCCGGCTCGCAGGCGATCAAGCGCGCCGCCGAGCAGGAAGGCTTGCACCGCATCTTTCTGGATGCCGGGTTCGAATGGCGCGAGTCTGGATGCTCCATGTGTCTGGGCATGAATCCCGACATCCTGCAGCCTGGCGAGCGCTGCGCTTCGACCAGCAACCGAAATTTCGAAGGACGCCAAGGCCGCGGAGGACGCACGCATCTAGTCAGCCCCATGATGGCAGCGGCGGCCGCGATCGCCGGACATTTCACCGACATTAGGAATTGGCAATTTCATTCATGACGGTGGAGCGACGGGCGTCTCGCCCGTCACGTCTATGGCATCAGTAGCGACGAGGCCGGGCGGGGACGCCCGGCGCTCCACTGGCTAGGTTGGAGAGGTTCAGGATATGCAACCCTTTCGCAAACATACCGGCGTCGTTGTCCCGCTCGACAAGGTGAACGTGGACACCGATCAAATCATCCCCAAGCAGTTTCTAAAGCGCATCGAGCGCACCGGATTCGGCGAATTCCTGTTCTACGACTGGCGCTTTGCGGGAGACGGAAAAAAGATTCCCGCCTTTGTACTGCACGACCCACGCTACGCGAAGGCCTCGATGCTGGTCGCAGGAAGAAACTTTGGCTGCGGCTCTTCGCGTGAGCATGCCGTCTGGGCGCTGGCGGATTTCGGCTTCCATGTGGTAATCGCGTCGTCATTTGGCGACATCTTCGCCAACAACAGCCTGAAGAATGGGCTGCTCACAGTGCGGCTCAACGACGAGCAGGTGGCGGAGATCATGCGCCGTTCGGAAGAGATCGAAAACTACCAACTCACCGTTGATCTCGAAACATTGCGAGTGGAAGACGAACAAACGCAACCATTCACCGCGACCTTCGCGATGGATGAATTCTCGCGCCACTGCCTGCTGAACGGCTTGGATGACATCGGACTCACCTTGCAACATGAACCGGAGATCGCGGCCTATGAATCCAGCCATCCAGTGCGCCCGGAGATGAAAGCGATTCTGCCGATGTGATGGAGCGACGGGCCCCCGCCCGTCCCCGGTCAGCCCGGCCACAAACGTCCCTGACGCAAACTCCCGCCACGTTGTACACTTTTGAGTTTCACTGCCAGCGCGGCGGCGGGTCGCGCCCATTCTGAATCGGAGTCGCGTTCGTGAAAAAGGTTTTTTTCGTCGTCACCATTATCCTGCTGGCCCTGCTTTCCGCCCCGCAGGCCCAGAACGTTGCCCAGACCGCCGCGCCCAAGCAACTCACAATTGAACAAATCTTCGCCGAAGGCGGAGTCGCCGGACGTCCCCCCGAGACGATCCAGTGGAGTCCCGACGGCACCAGGGTGTCGTTCGTGCAGCGCGATGACACCGGTGACTATGCCGAACTCTGGTATGTGGACGCAGTGACCGGCGAGAAACAACTGCTGGCGAGCGATACCAAGCTGTCTCAGCTTGCCCCTCCAACGAGCAAAATCAAGGACGAGCGTGAGAAAGAACGCTTGACCCGCTATCACGTCGCCGCCTACACCTGGTCGCCCGACTCCAAACACCTTCTCTTCGATTCCCAGGGACAGCTCTGGTATTACAGCCTGGATACGGGAACGGCTGTGCCCCTTACGTCGTCTCCCGACCCGAGCGAAGACCCGAAGTTTTCGCCCGATGGCAAGCGGCTCGCCTACGTGCGCAAGCACAATCTTTATGTGCATCCCGTTTCGGGCGAGGAAGGCGAACGTCCGCTCACCCGCGACGAGAAAGAGAAAGACAAGGAAAAAGACAAGGACAAGAATAAGGACAGGGAAACGGCCAAAGAAAAAGAGGACAACATCCTGAACGGCGAAGTCGACTGGGTTTACGCCGAAGAGCTGGACGTGCGCAGCAACTACTTCTGGTCGCCCGAAGGCCACGAAATAATTTTCCTGCAGATGGATGAGACTCGCGTGCCGACCTATCCCATCACCGACTGGTTGCCGGTGCATCCCCGGGTCGAGCAGGAAAAATATCCCCGCCCAGGAGATCCGAACCCTACCGTCCGCTTGGGCGTGGTGTCCAGCAACGGCGGCAAGCCGCGCTGGATCAAACTCACCGATGACGATGACACCTACATTCCGCGCTTCGGCTGGATTCGCGAAGGCTGGGCTTGGGCCGAGGTCCTGAATCGCAAGCAGGATGTGATGGACCTTTATTTCATCGACGCGAAGTCGGGCAAGTCGCGCAAGGTGCTGACCGAATCTGCGCCCGAGGCTTGGGTCAACGTCAACGACGATTTTCGCATTCTGAAATCTGGCGACCGTTTTCTGTGGACCAGTTGGCGCGACGGCCACACCCACATTTATCTCTACAGTTTCAACGCGCCCGACCCGCTGGCGGCCGATGCCAAGCTCGAACGCCAGCTCGAAAGCGGAGACTATGAGGTGACCGCGATCAGCGGCGTGGACGAAGCGTCGGGCGATAAACCCGGCACAGTTTTCTTCACCGCCAATAAAGGAGATCCGCGCCAGCAGAAGATCTTTTCCGTCAAGCTGGACGGCTCGGGGATACAAAGCATTTCCCCGGAAGAAGGCAGCTATGCCGCCAGTTTCGCCGGTAACGGCAAGTATTTCGTGGAAACGCATTCTCGGACGCTCACGCCGCCGCGGATTTTGCTATGCGCGCCCGGCGGCAACTGTTTCAAAGTTTGGCAGGGCCGCAGTCTGGCGGATTACGATCCCATCCCGCCGCAGCCTTTGCAGTTCAAAGCCGATGACGGCACCGTGTTGTATGGCTATCTGATTCTGCCGCGCCACGCGGATGGGAACCAGAAAATCCCGCTCATCGTCCATGTCTATGGCGGTCCGGCGGCGCAGACCGTGCAGGATTCATGGGGCGGAACTCAATCGCAAACTACGCTCTTCCACCAGATTCTCGCGAACGAAGGATTCGCGATCTTCTCCGTCGACAATCGTGGGACTCCGAATCGCGGCAAGAAATTCTCCGCCGCGATTCGCCAGCAGTTTGGCGGCGTTGAACTGAAAGACCAGCTCACCGCGCTCGACCAGTTGTATGCGCAGTTCCCCCAACTCGACCGCGCTCGCACCGGTATCTGGGGATGGTCAAACGGCGGTTCCATGACTCTCTATGCGCTGACCCACTCCGATAGCTTCAAGGCGGGAATTTCGGTGGCGCCCGTGACCAGCTGGCGCGACTACGATTCCATCTACACCGAACGCTGGTTGGGTCTGCCGAAGGAGAACGCGAGCGCCTACGACGACTCCATCGTCAACGCCGCCGGCAGTCTGCACGGTTCGTTGCTGCTGGTGCATGGCACCAGCGACGACAATGTGCATTTCCAGAACACAATCCAGATGACCGACGCGCTGATCAAAGCTCAAAAGCAGTTTCGGCTGATGGTGTATCCAGACAAGACCCACGGCATTTCAGGATCAGGCACGCGTACCCAGTTGTTTCACATGATGGAAGATTTCTGGAATAAGGAATTGAAGTAGAAGCTGTCAGTCGTCAGTTATCAGTCGTCAGTTTTCGACGGCTTGAGATTTTACTGACAACTGAGAACTGATAACTGAAGACTGCTCTTATGCATCGAACAACTCTCGGCGATTTCGAACTAACCGTCGTCTCCGATGGAACGTACTTCCTCGACGGCGGAGCCTTCTTCGGCGTCGTCCCCAAAACCATGTGGTCGAAGAAGGTCATGCCCGACGAGCAGAACCGCCTGGATGCAGGACTGAATTCGCTGCTCGTGCGGACCGGCGATAAGAACATTCTGATTGAGACCGGCATCGGCAACAAACTGTCCGACCGTCTGCTGCAGATCTATAAACAGCCGGCCAGGCTGCTCGAGAACCTGCACGCCGCCGGAGTCGCCCCGGAAGACATCGACATCGTCATCAATACACACCTGCATTTTGACCACTGTGGCTGGAATACTGCGCGGCGCGGAGATCGGGTGGTGGCAACATTTCCGAACGCGAAGTATTACGTCCAGCAAAAAGAGTGGGAGCATGGCCGCCTGCAGCTCGAACGCGACGCCATCAGCTACATGAGTCCGAATTACGATCCGCTGCTCGAGAGCGGCCAGATGGTGCTGCTGAACGGCGATCAGGAAATTGTGCACGGCATCTCGGTCAAGGTTTTTCCCGGGCACACGGCGAATATGCAAGCAGTGATGATCGAGAGCGGCGGCGGGGGCCACGAAAAAAAGAAGGCTTGCTACATCTCCGATCTGATTCCAACCTCAAACCATCTCGACCTGACCTGGGTGATGGCCTTCGATCTGTTTCCGCTCGACACCATCGAGAGCCGCAAGAAGTACTACGCGTGGGCCATCCCCGAGAGATGGCTGACCGTGTTCACGCATGATGACCAGACGCCCTGGGGGTACGTGGAACGCGGCGAGCGGGGACGGTTGGTATTGAAGAAGCCCACTCTTGTGTAGCGCGGGCGCCCTCGCCCGCGTTCCAGCTAGATCGAAATGACGGGCGTACCAGCCGCCAGTCGGGCCTCGAAAAATTCCTCAACCCGCCCCAGTATCTCCGACCCGCCCTTCGCCTCGTAGATCGCCTTCCTGAGAGCCGCGCCTCCCGGCACGCCATGTGTAAACCACGACGCGAATTGCTTCATCTTGCCTTCCGTTCCGGGCATTTCTTCTTCCAGCAGCATCTGGAAATAAGTGCGGATCATCTGGTGGCGATCGGCTTCGGTCGGTTCGTCGTAGAACAAGGCCGTGTGGGAACGGGGCTCTGCCCCGTTCAAGCCGAGCGAAGCTCGGCTTACATACTGCTCAATCTGCCGGAAGATCCACGGATTCGCCGGCGCCATACGACCAATCATCACCGCGTCGCATCCGGTTTGCGCGACGATGGCGCAGGCATCCTCAGGCGACCGGATGTCGCCATTGCCGATCACCGGAATCTTGACTGCCTGCTTGACCGACGCGATCCATTCCCAGCGCGCATTGCCGCTGTAACCTTGCTCCCGCGTGCGCGCATGCAGAGCAACCGCGCCCAGGCCGCAGCTTTCCGCCATGCGCGCCAGTTCGACACAGACGATTTCATCGTCGTTCCATCCCGCGCGGAATTTCACGGTGAAGGGAATCTTCACCGCGGCGCGCACCGCTTCAAAAATTTGCCGGATCAGCGGCAGATCGCGCAGCAGCCCCGATCCGCCGTTGCACTTCACCACTTTCTTCGCCGGACAGCCCAGGTTCAGGTCGACCAGGTCGAAGCCCAGGTCTTCCACCATGCGCGCCGCATCGGCCAGTACGCTCGGACTGCTGCCGAAAAGCTGCGCTGAAATAGGGTGCTCGTCTTCATAGAAGTGAAGGTAGCGTCCGCGGACGCGCTGGTCGCGCAGCATTCCATCGGCCGAGGTGAACTCGGTCATGATCAGTCCGCATCCGCCAAGGTTCTTGATAAAGCGGCGAAAGACCGTGTCGGTCACTCCGGCCATAGGCGCAAGCACGGTCGCAGGAGCGATCTCAACGTCGCCAATCTTCAGGCGCGCAGGAAACGTCGGCGCCGCCCCAGAAATAGACGATGGAGCGACGGGCGTCTCGCCCGTCCGGACCACTGCTCCATCCGTGTTGTCCCAGAACTTCTGCACGCCCCTATTCTACAGTCCCTTCGAACACCTGCCGGAATGTAACGCCCTACGATCGCCGGACAGTGGTTGTATGAGTACGCGATAATCCAAACAACGCAAATGTGACTGACGGAGACATTAGAACACCGCTTTTCCACAATTCTTACCCATCCCAGCAGCGTCGTCGATCCGCCCAAACCGCCCGACCAGCACGCCAAAATCGTGTTCGTAGCAAATTGAGACGATCGGCGATGCACTTATCACAAGAAAGGTTGCAAATAACGCGGACCGGAAGTAGTATGGCCTTGGACGCAGTATTTCGCGTCCACCTTATCTGACACAACCACAACTTCCAGGTAGAAACGCAGCCCTAGCCTTAGAGTAAATCTAAAGGGGATGCCCCAGGCCCCGGTGCAATTCGGAGAGAATGCATGTCGTGGTACGCGTACTGCCTCACGGAACACCAGACCCTAGCGAATGGTGTCCGCTCCCGTCGTCCCTTCGTTCTCGATGGAATTCAAGGTGTGAACTCGGCTCCCGTCATGAGCTACCCCAGCGGGGAATTCGCGGTGATCGTCAGTGAATATGACCGCGCTACCTCCAAACTCGACGAAAAGTCC
>Ga0074044_10003109_pt1 | contig 14250 bp, 15 predicted proteins | sample BogForMeECP23OM1_FD_94443 | JGI IMG/M metagenome (GOLD analysis project Ga0074044, IMG submission 94443) | Bog forest soil microbial communities from Calvert Island, British Columbia, Canada - Bog Forest MetaG ECP23OM1 | ecosystem: Environmental > Terrestrial > Soil > Wetlands ... | reverse complement strand
GTGCTGGTGTATTGAAGATTTTTAGCCGCAAAAGAACGCAAAGAACACATAGAAAAAAGGATTCACAGGATTACAACCAAGTTCTTCTCTTTGCGCTCTCTGCGTTCTCTTGCGGCTCAATTTTTTCGTGTGTTTCGTGTGTTTTGTGGTTTAAATCCTTTTTACTGCATCTTTGCTGTTTTCAAAATCGTTGCCAATTAGCGGCGGCTGAATGAGAATTGCGTCGTGCATTTCCGCGACAAAATCATCGCATGGGACAAACTGCCGGCATGGCGTGCTGCCATGCGCGCGAGCGGTAAAAAGCTGGTCGTCACCAATGGCTGCTTCGACATCCTGCATCTGGGTCACGTAAGTTATCTCGAATCGGCACGCAATCTGGGTGATGCGTTACTCGTAGGCATCAACGGCGATGCCGCAGCGAGGCAATTAAAAGGCCCGGGACGCCCGGTGAATGCCGAAGCCGACCGCGCGGCCGTGCTTGCCGCGCTGGCGAGCGTGGACGGTGTTTGCATCTTTGCGGACAAAACGGCGACGAAATTCCTCTCGGCAGCCAGGCCCGATATTTATGTCAAAGGCGGCGACTACACCCCGGACACGTTGAACCAGGAGGAACGCCTCCTGGTCGAATCGGCAGGTGGGAAAATTGTGATTTTACCGCTTGTGCCCGGCAAATCCACTACGGCGTTGCTTAAAAAGATTTCGCGATTGTGAAAATGGTAGGGGCGCGCTGTCCACCCTCCGCAGTGATGCTACGGAGGACGGGCCGCGCGTCCGGCTGACCGGCAGGTCAGCCCTACCAAAGACGGAAACAATGAAAATTCTGGTCATTTCCCTGGCAGGCATCGGCGATACGCTGCTCGCCACGCCGCTCATCCACGAATTGCGAGCGAATTTTCCCGGCGCCACGATTGATGCGCTGGTGTTGTGGGCCGGTTCCAGGGACCTGCTGGAAAACAATCGGCACCTCAACCGCATCCACCAGAAGAACCTCGTCACCGCTGGCAAACTGGACACCGCCGGCAAGCTGGAAGCACTACGATTTTTCTGGTCGTTGCGGCGCGAGCGTTATGACGCCTCCATCAATACGCATCCGCAAAGCCAGAGGCTTTACCGCATGGCGGCACGCATCATCGGCGCGCCGACGCGTATCAGCCACGAATACGAATGTTTCGGCGCACTCGACCGGTGGCTCGTGAACCGCACGCTGCCGCAGGATTACACCCGGCATTCGATTGAGAATAACTTCGACGTGCTGCCGCTGCTCGGCGCGCAAAAAAAACTGCCAACTCACGAAATCGAAATTTTCCTGACGCCGGACGAGGAAAGGTGGGCAGATGATTTTCTGGCCCAACATAAACTCGCCGGCCGCAGATTGCTGGGGGTTCACGTCGGTTCCGGCGCCACAAAAAACCTGCCGCTCAAGCGCTGGCCGCTGAAAAATTTCATCGGACTGGTCCGGCGTTTGAATCGCGAGCGGCGCGACGTCAGCATTCTGCTTTTCGGCGGCCCGGATGAAGCCAACGACCATGAGGTGATTCTGGCGCAAACCGACCGCGACCGCGTGCTTCAGGCCGGGACGAAAAATTTTCGCCAGACGGCGGTCTTAATAAAGCGTTGTCATTCCTTTCTCAGTGTGGACACGGTATTGATGCATCTGGCGGCAGCGGTGAAAACGCCGAGACAAATCGTCATCGAAGCGCCAACGTTGAATGTAACCAATCTCCCGTATGGCAACCCCTTCACGCTCGTGAAAAATCCCGTCGTGAACGGGCGCGGGCTGGATTTTTACCGTTACGACGGCGGCGGCATCAAAGGCACGCGCGAGGAACTGCTGGCGTGTATGGCGTCAATCAAAATTGAAAACGTCTTTGAAACCGTTACGAACTTGATTTGAGCGGCAACAAGGCGAAACAGGCTTCCGAATTAAAAGCTCCAAGCGCCAACATCCAAGCACCAGAGAAACTTCAAGCATCACGTTCCAAACCAAATCATGCGACGCAGCATTGAAGTTTGGTTTTTGGAATTTCTCTGAAGCTTGGAGCTTGGGGTTTGGATGTTTGAGCGTCGTCGCCTCGGCTCCTACAACGTGAAACCCGCCGCCTTCGCATCCCCGGCAAACATTTTCACGGTGTCGAGCGACATTTCCTTCAAGCCGATGCCAGCGAGCTTGAGCGCCTTGTTTAAAATGTCGTGCGGCACGGTCACGATGTCGCAGCCGCAAGCATCGGCCTGAAAAATGTTCAGCACCTCGCGCACACTGGCCCAAAGCAGCTCGGCTTGAGGCAGACCGGCCAGTTTCTTTTTGGCCTCGCGCAGGTGGGGTATCGGATCAACGCCCGTGTCGGCGATGCGCCCCGCGAACACGGACACGACGGCGGGCACCTTGGGATTGAGCGCCTGCGCGACCCCGGCGACCTGCTCCTGGGTGAGGATGGCGGTGACGTTGAGCTTCACGCCTTCGCGCGCCAGATCGCGCACCAGCGGCAACGACGATTCGCCGCGCGTGTTGGTGATGGGAATCTTGACATAGACGTTTTTCGCCCAGCCGTTGATTTTGAGCGCCTGCCGCCGCATTTCGGGAAATTCATCGGAAAACACCTCGAGCGAAATCGGTTTCACTGTGATGCTTTGCAGGATGTCTTTGGCGAACGCCTCAAAATCCGTCAGCCCGGCCTTGCGCATGAGCGTGGGATTCGTGGTCATGCCCTGGATGAGCGGGTTGGCGTTCAATTGGAGCATGCCCGCCTTGTCCGCGCCATCGGCGTATATTTTTATTTTCAAATCTTTCAATGTGCTCATGGTTCAAAACAGGCGGTAAACATCAGTGATTCTTTGATTCGCGCAAGATAATGTCCGCAGCTTGGGCCAGATTGCCAGCGGAAAAATGCGGTTTTTGCTGGAGTTCCTCCGCGTAACCGCGATCAATGAAAACCGTCCGGCACCCGGCAGCGTAACCGCAATCCACGTCCCGCCAGCGATCGCCGACCATCCAGCTTTGTTTCAGGTCAATGCCAAGCTCGCGCGCCGCGCGCAGCAACAGCCCGGGCTTCGGCTTGCGACAATCACAATCCGACTGCCCCTGGCCGGGATGGTAACAAACCTCCACGCGGTCAATCGGCAGCCGGCGGCACATTTCGGCATGAATCATTTCCACCATTTCTTTTTTGAGCGTGCCGCGGCCGACATCGGGCTGATTGGTCGCCACGACCAGCAAAAAGCCGGCTTGCTTAAGTTTTGCGCATGCGATGGCAACGCCGGGCAAAATATAAAATTCGCTCAAATTTCCTGGCGGATACGGTTTACCTTCACGCTCCAACGCACGGTTGATGACGCCGTCACGGTCGAGAAAAATGGCGCGCGCTAAGTTCTGAATTTTGGTTCTCCTAGACACCATATGCGCGAATGGCTAATGACTAAATCCTAATGACGAAATAATCACGAAGCCCGAATGACAAAAGAAGCGCGGTTTCATGATTTTCTCCAGATGGCGGCGAATATGAGGTGAAGTTCCTTGGCTTCCTGCCAGAGTTTGCGGGCGTCAACTTTCAGCTCGGGTTCGGCGGCGGCAATCATGCGCAGCCAGAGCTTGGTTTCTCGTGCCTCTTTGCGACAGGTGCCAATCTTGTTCCTGAAATCTTTCTTGGACACGGCATCATCCGCCTCACAGTAATTTGCTGCAACGCTCGTTCCAGATCGGACAACTTGATCAATCAACGGGAAGGTGATGGGATTTTTAGGAATCGTCTTGGCAAAGCCAATCACCGATTCACCAAATGCTGCCGTCCGCTCTTCCAAATCAAACGCCGGTTTCTTTGATTGTTCGCCATCGTCACCACTCATTGGGAATTCGAGCTTGGGGTTTCTTTACTCATTCGGATTTAGAAATTAGTCATTTCGTTGACTCCCATTTGGTTTGCGCGACTTTCAATTTGGGGTGCGACACCAGCAGATGCCAGATGACGGCCTGAAATGCTTCGCTGTGCGGCGTCACGTGCGCTGGATTCACCGTCGGCACGATCACGCACGCCGTCGCTTCCTTTGCGGTATGGCCGCCATCACGACCGACAATGCCAACGATGGAAGCTCCGGTCTTTTTGGCAAATTGAATGGCACTGACGAGATTCGGACTGACATTTTTTTCCAGATTGCCGCCGCCGACGGAAAAAATCAGCAGGCCGTCCATCGCGTTAAGCCGGCTGCCTTTGAGCCATTCGGCGAAAATCGTCGCCCAGCCTTCGTCGTTCGTGCGCGCGGTCAGTTCAGAAACGTTGTCGGTGGGCGCGTAGGCCTCGAACCCGCAGATTTTGCGGAAATCGTTGACGGCGTGACTGGCGTTGGCCGCGCTGCCGCCGACACCGAGAATGAACAGGCGCCCGCCGCGTTCGCGCACGCGCGCCAGCTCATCCGCCGCCTTTTCAATGGCGTCGGTATTCAGTTGCGCAACCAGTTTTTGGACTTCGTCGAGAAATTGTCTGGCAAAGCTCATGGTGATTTTGATTGTAACAGCGATTCCAATTCCGCCAAGCCCGCAGGCGAGCCGATTTCATAAAAGCGTTCGTGCACTTCATAACCGGCCAGTTGTCTTTCCTGGACGAGTTTGCCCATGACTTCGGCCAGGTCAAAAGGTTCGCCAGCCGGAAATGCATTGAATACGGTTGCCTGGAACAGGCTCAAGCCGTAATCAATATGGTGCATTTCCGGCAGGCGGTTCTTTTTGTCGTAAACTACGATGCTGCCGTCGCGGAAAACGACGTTGCTGGTGTCGTAGCGGCCTTCGTTGCGGTAAACGGTCATGCAGCCGAGCTTGCCGCTGCGCCGGAAAAATTCCGCGATGGGCCGATAATCCACCGGCAGATAGGAATCGCCGTAGAGCACGAAAAATTCATCGCCGAGCAGCAGCAGAGCGCGTTTGATCGCGCCGCCGGTGCCGAGCAATTTGGGGCCGTCCGCCTTCGCTCCCGTCTTCGTTTCACTCCAACGCGGCAAGTCGCTGCGGCGCGACGAGTCGAAGGAATAATCCAGCTTCACGTCAAACGCGCTGCCGTCGCCAAACTGACGCTGAATCATTTCACCGAGATACCCGACGCAGAGCACGGCGCGGCGGATGCCGCGCGAACGGAGCAATTCGAGTTGATGCGCCAGAAACGGTTTGCCCGCGACCGGGATGAGCGATTTGGGAATTTTTTCGGTTGTGGGGCGCAGCCGGGTGGCGAGGCCGCCGGCAAGGATGGCAACGGGAATTTCCAAAGCAGAAAAGGTCATCGAAATTTCAAATAAGCGCCCCTCGCCCCGGCCCTCTTCCCGTTTGGCGTGGAGAGGGAGACAAATCGGAGCGCGGCCGGCGGCTTTCGTTCTCCTCGCCCGAGCGGGGAGAAGGTGGCCGGAGGCCGGATGAGGGGAGCGTGTTCAAATTCAAGAAATCACCAGTTTCGTGCCCTCAAAATCGAACCGGAACCGGACTTCCTTGAGCCCGGCCTGCCGCATGGCGTGGCGGAGCTTGGCCTTGTCCTCGGCGTAAAACATGAGAAAGCCGCCGCCGCCCGCGCCGATGAGCTTGCCGCCGAGCGCGCCGTTGGCCATCGCGAGGTCATACCACTCGTTGATCTTCGGGTTGCTCATGCCGCCGCTGCGTTGTTTTTTGCGCTGCCAGTGCACGTCCATGAGCCGCGCGAATTCGTGCAGGTTTCCGTTTTCGAGCACGCGCTGGCTTTGCAGCCCGAGGTCTTTGACGAAGTGCAGATTCTCAATCATGGACTGGTCATCCTGTTTCGATTTCTGATCCTGTTCCTTCAAGATGGCCGAGGCCGAGCGTGAATAGCCGGTGAAAAACAAAAGCAAATTATCTTCGAGATTATCGCGCGTTTCTTTGGAAAGTTTCAACGGCCACGCCTCGACTTTTCCGCTCTCCAAAAATTTGAAACAGGTGATGCCGCCGTAGGCCGCGATGTATTGGTCCTGTTTGCCGATGGGTTCCTTCAGCCGGTTGAGTTCGATTTCGCAGGCTTGGGCCGCGAGTTCGGCAGGATGAACGAGGCTGTTGTTGTGAGTGTGCAACGCCTTAAGGAGGGCGGTCGTGAAACTACCCGACGAACCCAGCCCGGTGCCCGCCGGAATGTCGGCCATGGAAGTCAGTTCCAACGATTGCCCGCCCACCCCGACCATTGCGAACGCCTCGCGAATGATGGGATGTTTCAGTTTCGCCGCATCCGGCACCCGTTCGAGCTCGGAGTATTTGACGATGAGATCGGGCACGAACGTGTCATGCACCGTGATGTAAACGTACTTGTCAATCGCCGCGGCGATGAGAAAGCCGCCGAACTTTTCGTAATACGACGGCAAATCCGTGCCGCCGCCCCCCAAAGTGACGCGCAAAGGTGAACGGGCAATGATCATTTCGGTTCCGGGAATCAGGATTTTGGCCGCGCGGAGTCAAAGTGAAATCCGCTCTTCCGGTAAATTTCTTGCACGACCCGCATCGCAGCGCGGGCTTCTGCCAGACCGGCGCCGGATTTTCGTTTCAATTGAATGTCCTTTTCGAAGTCAATCATTTCGTTTCGCCACGATTCATCCGGGCCGGGAAATTCATGCAGTTTCGTGTCGGGCGGTCCCATTTCCGGTTTCATCTGGTAATGATAAAGTTTTTCAATGCCGTAACTGCCGCCCAAACCTTCAATATGCAGCTTGGCATTGCGCCCGTAAATTTCAAACGAGAAAAGATTCTTCCATTCCGTGCAACTGGCGTGCAGCCAGGCGGTCCGGCCTTTGGCCGTGCGCAAATCCAAAAAGGCATTGTCGTCCACCGGCATGTTCCAATAAAAGGTTGCCGCATGACCGTTGACCTTTGTGAACCGCCCAAGAAACCAACCGGCAAGATCAATCAAGTGAATCCCTTGATCAATCAGTTCGCCGCCGCCGGAAAGTTTCGGGTCGGCACGCCATTCCTTGTCGTAGCCCACTCGTCCACCATGACCATAGCGCGCGCGAATGAACATCAAATCGCCCATCGCGCCGGATTCAAAAATCTCCCGCGCCTTGAGGAACACCGGATGGTAACGATGATTGAACCCGGCCCGAACACAAACACCGTGTTTTTTTGCGAGTGCGATCAATTCATCAATTTGCTTCACGGAAACGCCCGCCGGCTTTTCCACCAGCACGGGTTTGCCGGCGCGAATCGCAGCAGCGGAAACCTTGGCGAGCGCAGCGTTGACGGTTGCGACGATCACCGCGTCCACTCGGGGGTCGGCGATGGCCTGCCGGTAATCGGCGACGACGCGGCCGGTTTTCGCGAGCTTCACCAGCTCTTCGGCACGCGACAAATTGGTGTCGCAGGCCACGGCGAGTTTTGAACCGGCGGGCAAACCCGCCAGCCGCTTTTTCCCAATCAATCCGCAACCGACGATGGCGTAATTCATTTGTCGCCCCAGGTTTTACCGCGGTCTTTCGGCACAATGCGGCGCAGTGTGTAAATGTCGCTGTTCAAATCGCCCTTGAATTCGTGGAGCCGTTCCCAAGGATCCCACTGCGCGCTGATGAGCTTGCCGGTGATGCCGTCACTTTGCGGACCGGCCAGATAAACGGCGAGATTCGCGCCCAATTCGAGCGGAGTGGCCCCTTTTTCCTTCCACTGCCGGTTTTTTTCGTAAAAGGCCGCGCCCACCTTTTCCGGCCCGGCGGCCAGGACCTCGTTCACCAGCCGCGTGGCCAGGGCGCCGGGCGCGATGGCATTCACGTCCACGTGGAACCCCCTCAACTCCTCCGCGAGTGTTTCCACGAGCCGGACGGCGGCGGCCTTTGACGCGGCATAGGCGCTGATGTTGGGCAGCGGATTGGTCGCACCGCCGCCGCTCAACACGATGATTTTGCCGCGCCCGGCTTTTTTGAAATGCGGAATGGCCGCGCGGCAGGGCAGCAGGACACCGTAAAGATTTATTTCCATTGCCTGCCGCCATTCAGTGAGCGAAACGGATTCTGTCGGCCCCATCGGACCGTAAATGCCGGCGTTCAGCACGAGTGCCTGAAGCGAACCGAGTTCACGCAAAGCAAAAGCGACAAGTTCGTTCACTTGTAATTCGCTCGCGACGTCGCGGGCGCTGGCACAAACCTTTTGCGTGGGGAATTTGTTGGCCAGATCGTCGCGCGTGGCGCGCAATTCCTTCTCTCCGCGGGCGCAAATCACCACGTTCGCGCCTTCGCGCAGGAAATGTTCGGCGATGACCCGGCCAAGCCCCTGGCTGCCGCCGGTGATGAGCGCGTTGACGTTTTTCAGTTTCATAGACACAGATTCCACGGATTTACACAGATGCCTGCGCTTTCAGGCTCAAAACGAATCCGTGTTAATTTGTGTAATCCGTGTCTTTTCATGTTCAGGCGCGTCCGACGGAAAGATGTTCGACGCCGGACAGGTTTTTCAATTCCTTTTCCAAAAACCGGTTCGCGTCAACAAAAACACGCTGGCGCATCGCCGGAACCATCTTTGCCCAGTCTGCCCGGCGAAACTGCGGCCACTCGGTGCACATGACGGCGGCATCCGCATTTTTCAAGGCGCCGGCAATGTCAGACGCGAGGGAAACAGCGCTCAATTCCTTGGGCAACCCCTTCACCGCCGGATCGAATGCGTTCACTTTCGCGCCCGCGCCCAAAAGTTTCCGGCACAACTCCACCGCCGCGCTGCGCCGGAGCGTGTCGGTATGGGTCGTGTAAGTCAGGCCGAGAACGGTGACAGTTTTGCCGCGTAAATCGCCCAAACGCAATTGCGCCCGCCGGAACGCCCAGCCACGATGCAGATCGTTGCTTTGTTTGATGGCGGGTATGACGGAAAGAGTTTCGCCATGCGCTTCAGCCAGTTTTGTGAGCGTGACCACGTCGCGCGCCAGCGTGCCGCCAGCGAACGGCCCGCCGGGACCGAGATAAGCCTTTGGCCCGATGCGCGGCTCGCTTTTCAGGCCGGCGGCGACCTCCTTCGCATCCGCGCCGGTGCGCTCGCACAATCGCGCCACCTCATTGATGAACGTGATGGAAAGCGCCAGGAATGAATTCAGCGCATGTTTCACCATCTCGGCCGATTCGATGCGCATGAACAAAATCTGCGGCGTGAAGGGCTTGAACAATTTTCCGAGCAACGGCTTCTTTGCGCCGTCGCGGACGCCGACAACGACGCGTTCAGCTTTTTCAAAAGCGTCAATGGCCTTGCCGAGCCGGAGGTTTTCCGGCGAGCAGGCAAAATGAAATAGCGGAAACTCCTTTTCCAGCCGGGCGCAGGTGCCAACGGGCAGTTGCGAGGAAATCAGCACCAGCGCGTTCTTGGGCAAGTGCAGCAACGCGCGGCGGAGATTGGCGAGGACGAGGTCCACGTCCGACTCGTCATTTTCATTGACCGGCGTGTCGTAACAAAGCCAGAGCACGTCGGCGTTGGCGCAGGCCATTTTTGCGTCCGTCGTGAAGGAAAGTTTCTTCGCGGCAAGTCCGGCGGCAATGAGTTCATTCAGCCCCGGTTCGAGCAGGGGCGCCTGACCGGAATTGAGCCGGGTAACGTTCGCCGCGTCGAAATCGAGCCCGACGACCCGGAAATGCCGCGCGCAACATGCAGCGGTGACACATCCGAGGTGCCAGAGGCCTAAAACGGTAATTTTCATTTGCACGGATCTCCGTCAGGCCAACGACTAAACCATAATGACGAATGACTAAAGAATTCCAAATGACGAAGCCCGAAAAATTCAGCGCCGGTCTTGAACTTCGGTTCGTCATTCGGGCTTGGGAATTCTTTAGACATTCGGTTTTAATCATCAGGAATTTCTTAACGCCGTTCGAGCACCCACTGGTTTTTCTGGAGCCATTGGAGCGTGCGGATGATGGATTGCTCGATGGTGAGCGTGGTCTTCCAGCCGGTCGCGCGGATTTTTTTGGTGTCGAGAAAGATGAACGGATTGTCGCCCACCCAGCCTTTGTTGCCGCCGGAATATTCCAGTTTCGGTTTAAGGCCGAGCATGCGGCAAATGAATTTTACCGAGCCGTTTACTTCAATATATTCATCCGTGCCAAGGTTGTAGGTCTCGACATGGTGCCTGGTCTGCTTCGCTGTAGCGCGATTGACCACGTGCAGCATCGCATCAAGGCAATCACCGATGTAAAGATAGGATTTCCGCTGTGTGCCGTCGCCCAGGATTTTCAAGTGACCAGGGTGGGCAAGCAGTTGTTTGTAAAAATCAAGCACGTGGCCGTGGGTGTAGCGTTCGCCAAGAATCGAAACAAAACGGAAGATGTAGCCCTCAAAGCCGTAGCCCTCGCAATAAGCGTGAATGAATCCTTCGCCGGCAAGCTTCGACGCCGCGTAAAGCGAAGTCTGCACCGGGAACGGATGATTTTCGGGCGTCGGGATGATGTCCGCCTCGCCATAGACGCTGCCGGTGGAGCTGAACGCAATGCGTTTGATGCCGTTGTCGCGCATGGCCTCGAGCACGTTGAACGTGGCGACTGCATTCTGCTGGAAATCCTTGTGCGGATGATCCAAACCGAACCGGACGTCCGCATTGGCGGCCAAATGAAAAACAAAATCGCATCCCGCCATCGCGTGAATCAGGGCGGACAGATCCAGGCAATCGCCCTCAATCAATTTGAATTTCGGGTTCTTCAGCGCCGATTCCAGGAATTCCCGCTGGCCGGTGGAAAAATTATCCCAGCCGACAACGCGCTTACCGTTGGCGAGAAGCCGGTTAACCAGACTGCTGCCGATGAATCCGGCTGCGCCGGTCACGAAGATGGTGTTCATGTGTGGAGACGGAGTGTAACCGCCATCATCCGCCATCGCCAGTAATTCTCATGACTCTGCACGGCCGCAAAATCCTTCAACGCGAAAAACCCTCCGCCAGCGCCACGGCTTTGCGCATGGCCATGGATTTGTTCACCGTTTCCTGGAATTCGCCTTCAGGCGTCGAGTCGTTTACCCAGCCACCGCCGGCCTGCACATAAACCTTGCCATCCTTGATGAGCGCCGTGCGGATGGTGATGCAGGTGTCGAGATTTCCGTTGAACGAAAAATAACCAACGCAGCCGGCATACGGCCCGCGCGCAGTCTGTTCGAGTTCGGAAATGATTTGCATCGCGCGGATTTTCGGCGCGCCGCTCACCGTGCCGGCCGGAAACGTCGCACGCATCAAGTCATAAACGGTTTTGTCGGCGGAAAGTTTCCCTTCGACCTGCGTCACGATGTGCATGACGTGGCTGTAACGTTCGATGGTCATCAGTTCCTTCACCTGCACGCTGCCGAAATCGCACACGCGGCCGATGTCGTTGCGCGCCAGATCCACGAGCATCACGTGCTCGGCCCGTTCCTTCGGGTCGGCGAGCAATTCTTTTTCGAGTGCCTTGTCCTCGTCCTCCGTTTTTCCGCGGCGGCGGGTTCCGGCAATCGGGCGAATTTCGACTTTGCCTTCCTCGCAACGCACGTGGATTTCCGGCGAAGCCCCAACCAGTGAAAAACCGTCGAGTTCGAGCAAAAACATATACGGCGACGGATTGACCGAGCGAGCCGCACGGTAGATGTCGATCGGCGATGCCTTGACCGGCGCCGAAAATCGCTGTGAGCCGACGACCTGAATGATGTCTCCCGCCGTGATGTATTCCTTTGCCTTGAGAACGTTGGCGCCGAATTTCTCCTTCGTCAGGTTCGACTCGAACGGAACCGAAGGCGTTTCCGCCGGCAGGCTCACCGGCTGATGTTCACTCGGCTGTTCGAGCAGTGAAACGAGGCGTTCGATTTCGCCCACGGCATTTTCGTAGGCTTCGGCCGGATTTTCGGCATCGTCGAGAATCGCGTTGACCAGAATTGTGATGGTCTGCGCCACGCGGTCGAAAACCAGTAATTGATCGGCAATGAGAAAATACATCACCGGGGTTTGCAGCTCGTCTTGCGGCGGGCGCGGCACAACCGGTTCAACGTCGTGGATGAATTCGTAGCCGATAAAACCGATCGCGCCGCCGGTGAAACGCGGCAAGCCCGGCACGGCCACGGCGCGATATTTTTTCATCACGCGCTCGACGACTTCGAGGCCGTCATGAAAAGTAGGACAGGCATCTTGCCTGTCTCCATTTTTTAATTCAGAGACAGGCTGGAAGCCTGTCCTACGAGCAACGACAAAACTTTCGACGGCTTTTCTGTTCTCAACGATTTCGACGCGGTTGCCGGTTTGTCTGATGATGGCGCGTGGATTGCAGCCGACGAATGAGTAGCGGCCCAAGTGTTCGCCGCCTTCGACCGACTCGAACAAAAACGATTCGCCCTGTCCGCGGATTTTCCGGTAGGCCGAAAGCGGCGTTTCAATATCGGCCAGAATGCGGCAGGTGACGGGAATCAGGTTCCCCCGCGCGGCGAGTTTCAGAAATTCATCAGGCGTTGGCGAATACATGCGGCCAACAGCTTAAACAATCCGGTCGGGCGGATGCGAGCAAGTTTCAATCACCAAAGTCCGGTTATTCACCTGCCGGTCCTGTTGCGCTTGCAAGCGCCGGGCTTCACGTTTCGCGGCGCGATGTATCCGCCAGACGGCCAGCAGCGTGTAGAACGCCACGGCAATCGCGTAAGCCACCATGCCCATGCCGACAGCGAACGGCACGAGTCGCATCCGGCTGAAATAAATCAGCACCGCGCCCACGCCGGCGGTCAGCAGCGTATTCCCGGCGAGACAAAACAGGTAAAGTGTCACGCGTGTTTCCCGCACGCGCTGCACGTGCCACTCACGATAAGCAGCTTCGCCCAGCGAATGCATGAGCCACGCGGATTGAAAATTGCGCGCGGCAACCAGCACGCTGGCCGTGGCGACAACAATCGCCGATAGCGGCCACAGCGCCAGCGCAACGACCATCACCACGTTCAGCAGCAACCCCCATCGCCAGCCGAGCTTTTTGGCGAGCGGATTGCCTTCGAGCACGAGGTTCGGCGTGGCAATCCACGTGCTGAGAAAATCCATGCCCCGCGAAAAAACCAGCAGCGCGAGCATTAAAAAATACTCGCGACTGCCAAATGAGACCGGGTCTTCCATAAATTTAATGACTAATGACAAAGCCCTGATGACCAAAGAATGACAAAGCCCAAATGACAAATCAGAAACTTCTGCGTGGCGGAGAATTCAACATTCGTCATTCTTTAGTCATTCGGGTTCAGGAATTAGTCATTTCTTTTTGTAAATCTGTTCCGGCGTTTCGAGTTGTGACTCCGTTATTTTAAACGCTTTCCCGTCTTTTTCCACCGAACGAAAGAAACAGGACCGGTAGCCTTCGTGGCAGGCCGCGCCCGTTTGCGCGACCTGAATCAGCAGCACATCGCCATCGCAATCAAATGCGATGTCCTTGACCTGCTGCACATGGCCGCTCGTTTCGCCCTTCATCCAGAGTTTTTGGCGCGACCGGCTCCAGAAATGCGTCCGGCCGGTCGCGATGGTCTTCTCCAGCGACGCGCGGTTCATCCACGCCAACATCAGCACCCGGCCGGTTTTTTGCTCCTGGACAATCGCGGGAATCAGGCCGTGGGCGTCGAATTTCAATTGGTCGTAAAGGCTCATGCGAGGGTCATTTTAGCACAAAACGGTTGAGGCAAAAGTCGAATTTGCCGGGCTTATCAAGGTCGCGACAAATTGGACGCCATCGGAGGAACGGGCGGGACATTCGTCATAACCTTGACGATCTTCGGCGAAAAATCCGGTGGATTTGTTAGGACCGGCACGCCGGTTGCAAGCGCGGGCGGCCGGTTTGTTTGAACAAAAATTGCATTGGTGACGACGGTCGCGGCATTGGTCGGCGCGATAAAGTTGTTGGTCGAAGAATTTGGGGCATTCGTCGAAATGCCGGCGGGGGGGGGATTTGTCGCGGCGTTTTCGCGCTCGGCCAGATTACGTTCGCCCCGGTCTTTGAGGCCGGCATAAATCGAATTGGTGACGGCCGCGAGATGGACGCGCGCCTCATCGAAACGCCCGACGGCGATTTTAATCCGCGCCAGATGAATATAAACGCCTTCGCGTTCGGCCTCGTTGTGGGCGGTCTCGAGCGCGTTCGTCCACGCGGCCAGCGCGTCGTTGGTGCGCAACGGGCGGATGCCGTAATAGCTTTCCGCGTAATCGGTCGCGAGCGGAAAATTGTCCGGGCCGAGCCGGATGGCCTTTTGGTAAAGCGCGAGCGCCTTGTCAAAAACCTGCGGCTCGTTGATATGGTAAAACGACATCGCGTCCCGGCGGAAGAGATAAACGACGAGGGCAAAAT
>Ga0074044_10003108_pt1 | contig 14253 bp, 27 predicted proteins | sample BogForMeECP23OM1_FD_94443 | JGI IMG/M metagenome (GOLD analysis project Ga0074044, IMG submission 94443) | Bog forest soil microbial communities from Calvert Island, British Columbia, Canada - Bog Forest MetaG ECP23OM1 | ecosystem: Environmental > Terrestrial > Soil > Wetlands ... | reverse complement strand
AGAGATAGAAGGCCTTGCCTTTATTATCAAAACTTGTCGTCTCAAACCATATGATTATATTTTTCAAGAGAGGGATGATAAGATCACTCTTTATCGATGGTGGTTTGATGAGTTCTCTAACTCTTTTGAAATAAGCAAGAAAAAGAAGATACACATTACCTATAACGATCTTCGATTGGATAGAAAGAAGATTGTGGGAACTGATTTATATTTCAACCTCTCTTTAGAACGAGTTGCCAAGATGAGCAAGATGGTTCATATCATAGCTGGCAAAGATGAAGATTTATTTCAACCTTATTATCTCTTAACATTTTTAGGAATTGATGATCACTTAAGGTCTTACTTGAGTCATGGCGAAGATTGGCAACAAGTTTCTCCTTTACTCTTAGGGATAAAAAACCTAAAATATATTGCTAATAATTTGGACATCAAACATTTTCTGGAAAAGAAAGAAAATTCGGTCATCCCTTGCGTGGAGGGTCGATCGTTCTTATCTTACACTCCGGCCTCTGTCGATTTCTTGGAATTGTTGAAAAAGCGATGTGAGCCGATCTATTCCCTACTTGAGAAAACATGAAGTTCCCTAAAGAGTCAAATATAAAAGGTACAGATTATAGAGATAATAGTCCAAGCGATCGACTCATTAAAGCGTGGGGCGCGGCAGCCATTAGAGCTGGATTAGAAACAGGCATTTTTGTTGATGTCAATTTCGATTATTTCCAGGGCAATTATCCTTACATTGAAAGAATCTATTTCAAAGTTTTTGACCAAGAAGCCGAGGATGAAACGACATTGAGAAGAATATTGAAACTGAAGGCATTTGTATGAAGATACCTCAAGGCAAAAACTTTAGTATATTCGCCGAAAACAAATGGGAAGAAGCTGCCGCCCAAATTGGTTTAGAGGCTGGCATCTTAGTAGAGGTAGGGAAAGATTATGACGATCCGGGGATGAATGGCTTTCCTGTCGGAAACATCGGAGGCAATTTAGCATATGCTTCTTGTAGTAATCAAATTTATATTGCTAGATTAATTAGGGTCTACTTCAAAGTAGAAGGCCACGAATTCGAAACACTAACCGAGCTAAAGAAAGCTATTAGTATGAAGGCATTCTTATGAAAATACCCGAAGGATTATCGACTACCTCTGCGATGTGGGACCTTTGGCACGCTACTGCTGCGCGCTTATCATTAAAACATAATATTTATATAGAAGTGGTACGAGCATCGGCAGCAGATACGCTGGGAAACGTCCGGCAAGTTGCCATCTATTTCAAAATAGATGGGCATAAATTTGATAGTTTAAAAGATTTAAAAAGTGCTTTGAAACTCAAAGCTTTTTTATGAAAGGAATATAGTGTTCTATGTATATATTATACAAAATATATTAAATAACAAAATATATGTAGGTAAAACAAATAGACCATTAAAAAAGATTCGCCGAACACAATGTTATTTCTAATAATATTAATCATAGAGGTTTTGGTCTAATTCATAGAGCTATCAGAAAATATGGAAAACACAATTTTACTTATCAAATAATTGAAGAGTGGTACGATGAACAGAATGCTTACGATGCCGAAGAGTTTTGGATAGAGTTTTTTAGGTCATGCGTAACAAAATTTGGCAAAAATTGTGGTGGTTATAATTTAGATGTTGGTGGGGCGGGCGCTAAATCTGGCCCTCTGAATCCAATGTTTGGGAAAACCCACTCACCAAAAACTAAGGCTAAAATGAGCGCCCAAAGAAAAGGTGAACTAAATGCTAATTTTGGTAAGCATTTCTCTAAAGAATCAAAACAAATTATGCGAGAGAAAAAGATAGACATTTATAATGGTGAGGGTAATCCACGAGCACTTCTGACAAACGAGCAAGTTAAAGAAATTAGAATAAAATATGAGACAGGCAAGTATTCTACATCGGAATTGGCTGATGAATATAAGGTCAGTCGCAAAGTTATTTGGAAGATAATAACCAATCAAACATACAGGATAAATAATGGATAACGATAAACGTCAGCGGCTGGAATTTGAAGGTACAGTAATTGATTCTAACAAAGGCAAGTTCAAGGTTCAGGTAAATGATACCTATTTTGTCCTTTGCACTTTGAGTGGTAAGATAAGAACCAATTCGGTTCGCATTTTGCTTGGAGATACAGTTCGTATCGAGGTATCAGAATACGATCCAAGCCAGGGTAGAATCGTCTACCGCATTAAAGGAAATTAAATGTCATACAGAATAGTGGAAGAGGGTCTAACCTTCGATGATGTATTGTTAATACCCAAATATTCCGATATAGAGAGTAGATCTGATATAGATGTTTCTATTAATTTGGGTGAACTTAAATTGATGCACCCCATTATTCCTGCCAATATGAAAAGTATTATTGGGCGAGAGATGGTTAATGGAATCAATGAAAGTGGAGGTCTTGCTATTCTGCACCGTTTTATGCCAATTGAAGAACAATTAAAAATTGCTGAGGATGTACTCGAAAGTTTTGGACATAACACTAAATTTGCCGTCTCTATTGGAATTAAAGATGTTGATAGAGAAAATCTCTATAAGTTTCGAGAGGTAGGAGTTGATACAATTTGTATTGATATTGCTCATGGGCACTCTCTTAGCTGTATAAATATGGTCAAATGGATTAGAAAAGAATTTCCAAAATTGCTTATTATTGCGGGCAATGTAGCTACTGGAGCCGGGGCAGAAGCGTTGTGGGATGCAGGGGCGGATGTTGTTAAAGTAGGAATTGGGGGCGGGTCTCTTTGTACAACCAGAATTGAAACTGGAAATGGAGTTCCTCAATTAACCGCTTTGATGGATGTTCACCGGACTCAGCAAACACTCCTTCGGTTAGATCACACACGACCAGGATCAAGGGGATCTTATCCTTTTATCTCTGACGGTGGCTTGAAGAAAACGGGAGACATTGTTAAAGCGTTATGCTTTGCCGATATGGTTATGTGTGGCAATATGTTTGCTGGATGCGAAGAAGTTCCTGGTAGAACGATGGATATAGATGGAATCTGTTATAAAGAATATGAAGGCAGCTCGACTCACAAAGCTAATCATGTCGAAGGTGTCTCGGCCCTTGTTCCATGTAAAGGTAAGTATCAAGACATTCTAGAGAAAATTTTAGAGGGACTTCGTTCTGGTGTTTCTTATCAAGGCGGACATAATTTGGCTGATCTTAAAAAGAATCCACATTTTGTTAGGATAACTAATTCTAGTTTAATTGAATCTCATCCACATGATGTAAGAGTTATCAAATGAGCGGCAAACTAAATAAAAACAGCTATCAACAACTTATTGATGAGGATATCGCTTGGTTAAAAGCAAACGCTCCCGACTGTTTAGAAAGGCAACATATCATTTTGGCATTGGAGTGTTCAATAGATATGTACTACCCTCCAAGAGTTCATTGTCCAGATTGTGGCGAAATGGTATATAAAGACAAATTAGAGGCGGGAGTTCATCACATGACCTCTTGTAAAGAAAATGAAGATGGTGGAGATCATAAATGAATAAAGAAGAAAAGAAATATCTTGAACTCCTAACGGAGATTTTATATTGGGGCTCTAAGAGAGAAGATAGAACAGGTATCGGCACTATGGGTATCTTTGGAACACAGCTTCGATTCTCTCTTGAGGTAAATAAGGTTCCTATGTTGACAACCAAGAAAATGTTTCTCAAAGGAGTTGTTGAGGAACTTCTCTTTTTTCTTCGTGGGGACACAGATACCAAACTTCTTGAAGCCAAAGGGGTCAATATCTGGAAAGGCAATACAACTCGTGAATTCCTTGATAAAAGGGGTTTGAAAAGTTTGCCAGAAGGCTCTATGGGTAAAGGATATGGTTTCCAATGGCGTAAATTCGGTGCGCATGATGAGCAAATTGATTATATCTCTAGCGCCTATGAGGCGACCGACCAAGGTACAGATCAACTTGCAAATGTCATAGAAACATTAAAAACCAATCCAACAGACCGCCGCATTATTATGAGTGCTTGGCATCCTGGCCAATTACATAAAGCCGCCCTTCCGCCTTGTCATATCATGGTTCAATTCTATGTAGATAATGGCAAACTATCTTCTCAATTCTACATGAGGAGTGTGGATACATTTCTTGGACTTCCTTTCAATATCTTAAGTTATGCCATCCTGACAAGGATCATCGCACAGGCTGTAGGTCTGGAAGCTAAGGAAGTAATTTTTACAGGCGGGGACACACATATTTACCTTAATCACAAAGAGCAGGTAATGGAACAGTTAAAAAGAGAGCCTTTTGAATTTCCAACTTTAACAATTGATAAAGAATTATCAACGGTAGCTGATATAGAGGCTTTACAGCTTTCAGATTTTATTGTTGAAGGATATCAAAGTCACCCAAGTATCAAAGCAGAAATGGCAGTATGAAAGTTTATGAAATTACAGTTGCTGCTCATGATTTATTTTTATTCTATCTTCGAGATGGAAAGATAACTTTAGTAACTGATCCTCAATATCCTCGTCCTTGTAGCGCCAGGTTGTGGAATAAAAAGAATAAGACATGGGATTTTAATGGTCCAATGACAGACTCCTTCATTCTTCCATCTTATCTTCTCTTAAAAGAAGATTATGACGAGTGGATTAAAGAACAAATGCTTCCTTTGATAGAGTATAGTATGTCAAGTCATGAGAATACCAATATTAGAAATATCTTGATAACCAAGAAAGTACACAAGTCAACGATAGAGTGTGGTCTGACTACTATTGATGGTTATCATGATTATATTAATGAAGATTTACAAAAACATTTAGACCAGCTTTTAAAGCTGAAAGCATTTTGGTGAGGATAATATGATGAAATATTCAAGTTTTTCAGAGAGATATTTGAGGGAGAAAGAAATTAAGGACGCTTTTGGAGGAGACCCTGAATGCATTACTAATTGGTCTAGTGAGTTAGTTTCTTTTCTTGTGGAAAAGAATCCAAATTTTGACTATAAAGTTGTAATCAGTATAACTCCAAATCCACCAGATTACAAAGGGTGTGACGATATACAAATAACAGTATGGAAAACACCTCAGCCACGTAAAAGCTACCTGGATAACTCTGTCATATTAGATAAACCAATTATGGCCGTTCATAGCGCTCATCATCAGACCATTAAAGAGTGTATAGATAATATACACGAAAATCTAAAACAACTTTTTCCAAAACCTAAAGATGAGATTGTGGAAATTGACGGAAAGAAATATAGATTAACGGAGATCAAATGAAAACTCTTTCAGCAGGAACAATTGCAGAATTAACCGAATGGGCTCAAGAAGTTGTCGATGAGTTAGCTAAGAAGCGTGAATATTCAGCCTATGAAGTAAGGCTAACTTTAACCCCAAATCCAATTAACTATGACGGAATAGATCAAGTTAAAATTGAATTATATGACAAGAACTCAAGATTCCATAATATTAGGAATAGTCTTTCTTTTAATCTCAAAGATGCTCTGCATGAAATACATAAAAACTTGATGAGATATTAAAATGATTGGACTAATTGCGGCCGTCTCTGTTAATGGAGTTATCGGCCAAGACAACAAGATACCATTTGATTATCCAGAGGATTTAAAGCATTTCAAAGCTATGACCCTTAACTCTGTTATTATTATGGGCCGCAAGACTTTTGAAGGTATTGGAAGGCCATTGCCTAAGAGAGATAATATTGTTATCACGCGCTCCGATTTGCAAATTCCCGGCATCAAATGTATGAAATCAATTGCGGATGTTTTAAGACATTATGACTACATTGGCTCTCCGACAATTTGGTTAATTGGTGGCCAACAAATCTATGAAGAAGGAATGAAGTGGGCAGATGCTATCTTCCTGACTTTAACTCCCGACACTATTGAAGGAGAAGGATTAGTTAGATTTCCATTTATAAATCCTAGCAAGTTTAGAATGGAAACTATTGAGCCCATGGAAACAGATAATAGATTGCAAGTAGCTATTTACCACAGAATACGATAATGCTTTATTTGATCAATACGGATGGGAATGTATCAATGTATGAATTTGGAACAGATGATGGCAAAATCATTATCAGCCCTAGAACAATGACAGCCTCTGGAGATATGAAAGTTGCCGCCTTGGCGATGGTTAAGGATGTCTTCAAAACAAAATCGTTTATCAGAAAATACTATTACAACATAACCATTTTAAATCATAATAGCAAATTTACCGCCCATTTAAACGCGAAGATTGCTGTAGAAGACTATCCTAGCTGGTGGTTTGAGTTCAAAAACCACTTTGATAGCATTTGCGACAAATTGGGCGCCTTCATGTGAATTTATAAAGTTCCCGGCAGACTGGCTAGGTCGGTGGCCCTGGGAGCCTCGAAGTTATCTGTAAGGATTGATGTAGTCCTTCCAAATAGCTGTTGTTTGATTGTGTATGTGATCATACGTCACATCGATCCATTTAATGAAATCATTGATGTTTCTATCCAATTTAGCTTTATTACAAGGCAAACAACAAGGAACAACATTATCTAAATTGTGCAGTTTATTGCTATCTATTCTATCTAATCCATTATATGTAAAATTACCAAGTAATTGTCGTTCTTTTGAATATCTATTATTGGCACTTTTATAGGAATAATAATTAGTTGTATTAGACGGTTCTTTGCCACAATAAAAACAATTTTGTTGGCTTAATTCTAAAAATTGTTCAAATGTTAAGTTACCATCAATATATCTATTACAATAAACAATTTTAGCTGTAGCCATTTCTGGAGTTTTGATACGTCCACTAATAATTCCTTTTTCAACAGATATTTTACTTATTTTTGCACATAATTCTTTTCTGGCACAACCACAACTTATTGTATTTCCCGTTCGCAAACGATTTACAGTCACAATTTTCTCATTACCACAATCACAAATACATCTTGCTTTTTTGTGCTTAGCTCCATCTGTTGTTTGCAAAATTTCAATAACTAATAATTTTCCAAATTTTTGACCAATTGATTTCTCTGACGGCACATGTTTCATAACGATATGTACAGTTATGCATAGGTATAAACATATAAACGTTTCAATGGTATGGATTGGTTTTGCAGCCGTAGCAAATAAAAGCGCCATCACTCTGGTTAGGTCCCGCGAAACGCGTAAACTCCTTGCAAATTTTGCAGTTTAACCCCTCGTCTTGGGTCACGATGGAGGCAATCTGTCTCTCCGTAATATGAACGATATTCTCATTCAAATATTTCTTGTCTATCTGTAAGCCGCGGCAACGATATTGGTCGGCCACAATGCTGTTTTTTATATTGAGATAAACCGGGACGAAGACATAATACCCCTCGGAATCGGCGGCAACAATAACAAAGCTGTGAATTTCGTCATAGGCTTTATAGGTATTGACAATGACGGACGCTTTAACCTTACAACTCACCGTATCGCCAGGTTTTAGCTTAGGCATATCTTTATGCGAAGATATGATAACATCGTCTTCATCATCATCTGAAGAGGCGTAGTAATAGTGTGTAGGTGGGCCAAACATCTATTGGATATGGCCCCTTATTGATTATTCTACTGCTACAATCTTACCAAGGGCGATAAGCTCTATTGTTACCCCAGGATGAGTAAAGATTTTGAAATCAGAATCGCCTTTAGCTTCCTCGAAAACATCTCTCCATGCCTCTAGGTCTTCCATAGATGGCGAGTAGTCTTCATCACCTATCTTAACAAGAGTAATATAGTTCTCATCCTCAAAATCGGCAGATAAATATTCAATATCTACTTCTCCCGTAGCCAGAGCTTCCTCATCGGTCATGCGGTTGTCTTTAAAGATTTGACGCCATTTCTCTAGGTCAGCTTCAGTTGGCTTGCTGTCATTAGTCAGAACTTTAATAATGGTCAGCTTTTTCTTCATTACTTTGGCTCTTCATAGTAAGAGACTGAAACGCCATTATCGACTAATTCACTCTGTAAAAGGTCAGTTAGTTCTGGCACTGCATCAGTCAAGAGAGTAGAGACATGCACAGAAGCGCGCTCATACTTGGCCATTTTGCACACTTCCTTGAGACAGGCCTGCAACGCCTTAGCATCAGTCTGTAATTCTTCATCCTGGCATAGAAGGTGCATAACCCAGGTATCGCTCTGGACAGCTGTGTTATTAACAGCTCCTAATTTATAAGCGCCAGTTCTAGTATTATACCAGCCTTTAGCCTCTTGTTTGACCCTGGCCCACTTCTTATCGAAGAGTGGGTATAATGGGCTTTCAGCCTTGCCTGCCAAATTATTGACGTTAAGGACAAATCTTAATCCCGCATCATGGGGTGTTAAAATGCTTCCTTGAATGACTTTAACTCTTCCAGGTTGGAGAAACTTATTCTTTTCGGGTTGTTCTTGGCTCATGTGATTTCCTTTATAGACGGCTCTACAAAGGGAATATATCACTCCTTAAGACACCTTCGAGGTTTTTTAAGCGGTTGAGGGTCACTTTCAATAAGAATCTTCTTTAATTCAATTAGCTTATCATATTCTGAAGTTCGTTTAGTTGCCTCTTCCAACGAGAATTGGAAGGTCTTAAATCCAAATTGCTTGGAAGCCTCCAGATTTTCAGCCAAATCGTCTACATAAACACATCCTTTGAATTCAGGATGCAGTTCTAGGAAAAGGTGGTAGTAAAGAAGAGTTGGCTTTCTAGCCCCGACATGACAGCTAAAGAACTTGACAGCTTCTTTAAAGAAAAGGCTAAAGCCAAGAGTCTTTTCCATCTGTACAGCGTGCTCCAAACCCACATTGGAGACCAAGGCAACTTTAATATCATGATCTCGGGATAGTTCATTAAGTAGGTACATAATGTAGGTATTGGGAAGGATTACCTGATTCCAATGAAAAATCAATTCCTCTATGGTAACGGGCGATTTAATCTTAAAATGGTCTCTAAGCTCGTCAGACATGTTAGTTAGCCCCAAATCATGGAGCTTTTGAGTTCTATTCATGAAGTAATTAGCCTCTTCAATGGTAATGTTTAATGTCTTTGACAGCTTCTTAATGAAGTCTTCAAAATTGGCAAGTACTAAAACATTGCCTATATCTAGGGCGCAATAAATCATGGGAACCTCGTTATGTAATTAATATATTCTATATTTAGATCGTATCAAACAAAGGGGGAAAATCTACACAATTTGCTTCTCATAAAAATGCCCTTAATCCAATCATTCTATCTAGCTCTGACTGTTCAATCTCATTGTTTTTATATCGAAATTGAATGGCGTGGTTATTGCCATAAGTATCACTTATTATCGTGTAAACCCTTACATCGGGCAACATTGATTCATAATATTCTTTTATTTGTGCAAAAATATAGTCAAAATAGATGTTATTGAAATTGATTTCTGGTAAAATAACTCTTTCAACAAACTCATCGCTCAATTCTTCTTTGATAAACTTAACTGTCTCTTTTGTTGATAAAGGGCGGGGTTTTATAACTAGTTCTTTTTTACTCATAATAACGCTATTTTCTGGTGTAGTTGTTTAATCTCTTTATCTTCGGGAAGAACATCTAAGACTTCTACGTCTTGGATATTGTCTTCATAAGAGAGCACCTTGCCTAGCCCAAATTTTTGAGAGAGCTGGCTATTAATGACTGCCTCTGCATCTTCATAATCGGGGTAGATGAGCGCAAACTTCTTATTATAAAAAGCATCGGCAAGGAAGCTACCCTGTCCCTGGCAGACAAAGAGGTTAGAATTTCTGAGATTGCAGTAATATTCTTCCTCGTTCTCTATATCCTTAACGAGAAGATTCGGGTACTTTTCCACGCAAGATTCCATGAAGACCACGCTATCCTCTTGTTTTTTGAGGACATTTATGATCTTCTTATTGCTATTATAAAGGGCCGCGACAATATTGTGCTGACAAGGGATGTAAGGGCTAGCTGCTTGATGATATGGCCTTATCCATTCAAATGGTTCAGCTATGTCTGGAGGGTTGAGGCTGTCTCCATAATGGGAATAGACCAAATTGCAATCCGAATTGTCAATCAAGTTAATGGTTCTCTGCGAGTCCTCAGCATCTCTATTCAAGAGATAGGAGTAGTACTTAAAGAGACCTAGATTGTACTTCTCTTTTCTTGTCAAGGCAAAATTAATTAAGGAAGAGCTGCACTGCCATAGTTTAACGTTAAGGGCACCAGCAATATAAGAGGTAAAGTATTCTAGATCGCTAATAATCAAATCGGGCGCGAATGCTTTGACCTGTTCAAAATAGATATTGAGATTATCATTCTTCAGCGAAATCAATTCTGATTTATAGACATTGAGAAGACAATCTAATGTCCAATCAATGTTTGTGTTCTTTGGAGAAGAACGCTTATAGGCAGCCACCTTAATTTGGTGTTCTGATCCCATGGTCTTTAGGAAACGAGAGAGTTGAATTTTTGATCCAACATTATTTGCCGCAGCATATAAAATTTTCACGCTACCCAAGCCTAACTAAATAGTGTCATTAATTTAATTCTATTTATACATTTATTTATATTTGATAGATCAAAATCTATATAAAAATCAAAATGTAGATACGATTGATTTGATACATGTGGTTGCTTAAAAGTACCATCAACTGAGCCCAGATAGCCAACCCAAGCTTTTCCTACATCAACTCTCCATTCATCTTTTGTTGTATTATCAGATAATTCTGGGACCCAATGAGTATATGATATAATATATTCGTCATTTAAAGCGACCCACTTTGAAAAATATAAATCACTATTTTCATAATAATTAACTATAAATTTGCTTTGGGTATATCCATTAGAATATGTAATTGTGCAATTATTACATTGGTAATCTCTATCAACGAGGGTTAAATCTTTTTTGCAAAAGCCGCAATTTTTCATTATTTTCATAAAGCTTTTATTTTAAGAAATCTTTCATTTTAGAAATATCCATATTTAAAAAATCTTCAAACTCCTTTTGAGAATCTACGGGGATAAATGTATCTTGATAAAACCAGAAAGATTCTCCATCAGACTCTTCAATAGCAGGGCCATCCAGTCTGTGTAAGAGACTGTTCTTAAGGTAGATTTTGCCACCACTAGAGATTTCTATATACTTATATGTCATGCGTCAATCTTGGCGGTTAAACCTAGGAGGTGTTTGAAATATTCTACCTGCTTATCAAAGACCGGCTTAGTGGGCATTTTAATTTGATGACCACTCATATGGCTTATGAATCGAGCTAGCTGAATACGGGCATTATAATTATTGGAAGCTGCATATAATATTTTCATTTATGAGAATATTCTTAATTTCCAATAGCGATTTACCAATTTACTTAACAGTTTAAGCCCGCCTTTAGCAATAATTTCGTTAGTCTTCGTTAGTCTTAATTCAAAAACATTATTGTCCCATTGCTTGTTGGTCCAATGAATACCATAGCCAAGTTTGGAGGCTCTAGCAAACATCTCGGACCATTTTTTATCATTATTTTTCTTTATGGTCTTTTTTCTCTTCAAATTCTGTCTTTGCTTATAATTCATTTTGCATCATACCACATAATTGTTGAAAGTTGCGTATAATATCTTCATATTACCAAAATGCTTTCAGTTTTAGCATACGATTCCAAACATCCATAAGATATCGTTGTCCTTTAAAAAGGACATAAGGAACACCAATACCAAAAATATGAATATCAGTTCCGTCAGTATAAATAATATCGCAATGACAACACCAAACTTGACCTCTTGATATATAGGCTGTCATCTCACCTTTGCAAAGCCAACAATTCACTTCTTTAATGCCAATCTGAAAAACTCCGCTTGCTTTCTAAATATTTCAACAGTGCATTTTGTATCTGCCGCTGCGCTATGAGATTTTTCATTTTTCACTTCATACTTTTTAGAAAGATTTTTTAGACTATACCCCTCCGCAAAATCATTTTTACAAAAATCCAAATACAATTCTTGTATCATTGTATCAAGCACTCGTCTTCCAAATGGAAAACTATCAAAAGCATTGCATTTTTTCCATAGTTGCTCTAACATTGCTTTATCAAAAGCAATGTTGTGCCCAATTAGGCATCTATTTTCAGTCGGAACTCCATCTTCTGCTAAGAAATTTTCTATTTCAATAATAACGGACGAAGCTTCTAAATAAATTTCACGACCTTCTTTGGTTAACCCCTTTAAATTTTCCATCTTGTGGCCATTAACTCTTAAGGCTCCAACATCAATATTATCAATATTGATAGGTTTAATAAGCCAAGTCTTTTGAACATCATCAAGTATACGATAAAGAGACAATTCTATAACGTCATTTCTAACTGAATCGAGCCCTGTTGTTTCTGTATCACAACCATAAAATACATATTTATTCATTATTTATCTTCCATTGTTTATTGCTTAATATATTAGTAATTTGGGTTTTAGAGATGTTAAACATTTTAGCTAATGTTCTGTGTGAATAATTTCCGGTTGCATATAATGCTCGAATTTCTTTTATCAACTCATTTGTTAGTTTTGTTCTTGAACCATTTTCACCACTTAATTTTTTAATAGTAGTTGTTGTGTGGCGAGTACCGAGGCGACATAATCCAATATTAACTCTATGTTGAGGCGATCTAATTTTGCCAGTTTGACTTACCCTCATTTTTTCTCTAGATTCTGGTGAATGATGATATCCACTTATTCCTTCACCACCTTCAGTTATATTGTAGCCAAAATTCTTATTATTAGAAGCGTAATATTGTATCCAATATTTTTCAGCCTCTAAAGCAATCATTTCATCATCAAAAATTTGTAATATCGAAAAAACAAAATTATTCTTACCATATTTCTTTATGGCACGATGAATTGGATATTTATGTGCATTTGGATTAGAAGCCATAGAAACATGCTCTTTCCACCTTCTGCCAATATCTACAGCCTTACCTACGTAAATTTTATTATTTAAAATATTATGAATTAAATAGACGCCATATTTCATAAATTAGCACCTCGGGCGTTACGGTTCAGCATCCAAAATAATCACCCGCAACAAAGAGTCAAGGGCGGTTATTTTTTCTTTTTGCCACGCTTAGCGGGCTTCTTCTCAACAACTTCGGCATGCACAGAAGGTTTGTCAATAACTTTTTTTAATTCTGTTCTAAATGCATTAAGAGATTTGATTCCCGCTTTAGCCCTGGCTAATATAAAATTGAATCCATCCAATGTTTGTAAGAACTCTTTCTCTTTTTTCAGAAGCTTGCTTCCCTCTATAATAAAAATAACCTTGTTATCATGTATGATCTTCCATTTATCACCCTTATTGGGAAGGCTTATTCTCTTTACCCTAACGACAGGCAAAGCAACATCATCTTCTTCATGATAGAGATCATGTTCAAATTTACTGAAATTATGTTTTACACTCTGGTCTTTAAATTCTTCGGTAGATGTACTAAGAGTATCCGAAGTATTCGTGTTATTTGGTTTGTTTGACATTATATGCTCAATTGTTTTTGGTGCTAAAGGTATGGCCCAGTTAGGAAATTCTCCCAAAATAAATTCATAAGTTATTTGCATACCGAATCCGCTGCAACCAAGCCTGTCAGGGCAGCACTTAAAATACCATGGATTCCGGCACTCTCCCCAACGACATACATTCCGCTAATTTCTGATTCTAAATTATCTCCTAAAATTATTTGAGGAGCAGCAGGAACAATAGTTGGGGAATGATAGTGCGCCTTGGTAGCAATCTCTGGAACGATATTGGCAAAATCGGTAATAGCTTCCTTCAACCAATCGTACTCTGGCATAATAGATATTTTACTCTTCCCATTAAGAATGGTAGAGACTCGTTCTTTAATAATTCTATCATTAGCCAGAATGAAGGTCAGCTTGCTAATACGATCTGTTTGTTCAAAACCTGTTCCTGGAAAAGAACGATTCCCAATGAAAGAGAAAGAAACTTTGTCGGTCTTCCATCTATTCTCATTACCTCTAAAAGCAGAAATAGCCATATCAACATGGTCTTCTGGAATGACTGTGCCGTACCAGGAAAGAGGGCCAATTTCCAAAGCATCGCCCTTGCGGATAGTGCAGTTAGAACGGTTAAAATCTTTCATGATGCTAGAGTTAGTTTCTATTCTAACTCCAAAACGGGCGATATCGTTATTGTCGATGATGCCAAAACTCTTGTATAAATCATTAGCCCAGCGCCAGCCACTTCTACCCGCTGCAACAATAAGCTTCTTACAATGATATTCTTTATCCTCGGTGGAAATAATAAAAGTATTCT
>Ga0074044_10003107_pt1 | contig 14253 bp, 12 predicted proteins | sample BogForMeECP23OM1_FD_94443 | JGI IMG/M metagenome (GOLD analysis project Ga0074044, IMG submission 94443) | Bog forest soil microbial communities from Calvert Island, British Columbia, Canada - Bog Forest MetaG ECP23OM1 | ecosystem: Environmental > Terrestrial > Soil > Wetlands ... | reverse complement strand
TAGAAACCGCCATGGCTGCTCCCTTCAGGGTCGCGATGTGGAGGCGGGTGGACTTCATTTTCATTCTCCAGTTAGGCAGGTTTCGTCGGCGAGCGGAGCGCCATTCACCTATCCGTTCACCGTCACCCCCCTGAACCCGGAAACGACAAGACCAAGCCCGGAGGCACAGCCCGCTCCAAGCGTGCCGCAACAGTCGGAGCCGCACCGAGCCGGGTCGGGTACCGGTATCTTTGTCATGAACGACGGACACCTAATCACTAACGCTCATGTCGTTAAGGATTGCTTGGAGATCCGTGTTGGCATCGGCCCGGGAAATTTCGAGGTCGGCAGTCTCGTGGCCAAGGACCCAACCAATGACTTGGCGCTTCTAAAAGTGAACGCCAAACCGTCAAAGGTAGGTGGGCTTCGCTTTGGTGTCAGGCTAGGCGAAACCGTGGAGGCCTTTGGCTACCCACTTAGCCAAGTTCTGGCTACGAGCGGGAATTTCACAACCGGTAACGTAACGGCCCTCGCCGGACTCGGAGATGACAGCCGCTTTTATCAAATCTCCGCGCCAGTTCAGCCCGGAAACTCCGGCGGTCCGCTTCTCGACGAAAACGGAAATCTCGTTGGGATTGTTACCTCAAAGCTCAATGTTTGGAATGAGATCAAGGCTCAGGGCGATATTCCCGAGAACGTGAATTTTGCCATTAAGGCGTCAGTCGCCGCGAATTTCCTTCAGGACAACGGCATCAAGTTTCAGATTGGGGAGGCGACTCAGGCGATGAAACCACCAGACCTTGCCGACCAGGCCAAAGCCTTGAGCGTATACGTCGAGTGCCGATGAGTTGGGACAGGCGTCCGTGTCGATCGTTCGGGCAACACAGAGGTCTTTCTACGCAGCATCAGTGGACGAGTTCAACGCTGCCGACCCAAGGGCGATTGTCGGCCAACTCTCGAGTAGGCACGTCGCCTTTCACGCTGCGGCTGAGGCAGAGCAAATCCGCGCATGGGAACGCGAGATCGAATTCCTCAGAGCCGCACTGGCGGAGGTCGGTGAGGTCGCACGCAGCTGGATAATTCTAATCGAAGTGCCACTTCTTCGACTCGGGAAGCGGCTGGACGTTGTGCTGCTCGCGCCGGGTGTGGTCGCTCTCATTGAGTTCAAAATTGGCGCGACGCGGTTTGACTCCGCCGACAAAGCTCAGACAGAGGGCTACGCCCATTCGCTTCGAGACTTCCATGAGGTGTCGCAAAGACGACTGGTTGTGCCAATCCTCTGCGCTGAGAAAGCACCCGATCGTCCAACCTTGATAGCCGTAGCTGACGGCGTCGCAGACCTCGTCCTTACGAACGGTATGACGCTTGGCCGCGCACTGACGGCTCTCGAGCAGCATATCGATCCAAACGCCGCCGAGCTCGATGCGATCGGCTTCGATCTGTCACCGTACCGCCCAACACCGACCATTATCGAAGCCGCACAAGCACTCTATGCCGGGCATGAAATAGCCGACATCGGACGAGGCGACGCGGGTGACGCCGAGTTGCAAGCGGCGGCGAGCACGCTGCAAGCTATCGCAGCGCGAGCGGAAATGGAGAGGACCCATACCGTCTCCTTCGTCACCGGCGCGCCGGGAGCCGGAAAGACGCTGCTCGGCTTGGACCTCGCGCTGAAGAGTCGCTCAGGAACTCGCCCCGCCGCGCTGCCTTGGGATGCGAAATGTTGCTTTAGAGGCAGCGTATTGAGTGCTGCCTTCACAAGCCCTCCGCGACTTCTGGTGACCACGCGGGTCCGCTACGTCCCCCCCCAAAGCATTTCATAGCTTCGTTGAAGCTACTCGGGGTGGTCTTCGGCCGTATCACTCAATTTTACAAAAATCTTCCCTTTGTTGGCCTGCAGCCACTTTAAAAATATATGACCTGTCGGTTCGGAAAAGACCGGCTTCAATGTTCCAAGCCATTTTTCGAACTCGTCCTTAGGTAAACATGCTGCGCCCAATACGAAAGCGGATCGCTCATACGCAGACAGTTGTCCCATATTCGCTTTATTCATTCGAAAGAAATTCTTGTCGCCAATCCTGCCGCGAATTAGATGAGTCTGCCTCTTGTCTAAAATCGTCTGGAGCGTCTCCACTCGCTTCAGTTGTGCTGCCGCCAGTTGTACGACACCACGAACGAACAGCTCCATTAACCAGGTTCTAATTAGCTGAACGCTTGTTGCCGGAGGTTTCAATATCACCTTTACCAATTCGCCGGAAATGTCGTCGAAACATCCTGGATCGTCTTTCGCCAACCCCTGCATAAGAAGAGTGATTTCTTTTGCAAAGACAATGAGCTCCGACAGATTGGATTTGAGATAATCGATAGCTTCTGCAGGTTTTGCGATTCTGAGCGCCCGGAATATCACTTTGATACGACCCACATCATAATGTTCTTTTCCTATTTCGTCTTGTAGGAATCCGAGCAAATTCAAAGCTTTCAGAGCCTCTATATCGGCAGGCTCAACAGCTTCATCAAAGTAAATATCGTTTGTCAAAGCTTCCAACGCCTTCCCTTTTGCCTCGTCTTCAACATCGCCAATGGAAGACTTGAGCCTGCTTAGAAACTGCGCACGCGTGAAGATCGCTGTCTTCGATGCATTCAACGACAGACCCTCGTTTATACTTAGCTGTTTTGCAATAAAACTCAGTACATCGTACGGGCTCTCCCCAGCCGAAAGGAAAAATCGGAAGTCATCCACAAACCTAGTCGCTACAAGGCCTTGATGTATCAGAGCCTTGTCCGTGTCTACGAGAGCCAATTCTGCAAGGATTCGCGCTGCAGTTCCGCCAACCGGAAGCCCAAACGACTGCTTACCCCTAATTACCTTGATCGTCTTCTTTATGTAACGAGCAGCGCCATGCCCCGGAGCAGCTTCATCAAGCAAGTTTTCGAGTCGATGAAAATTTATTCGAGCATAAAAGTCCGATATATCTGTCACAACAATTTGTTTGAATTTAAGATTACCTTGAACACGTTTCTGTTGGATAACAAGCCAATCCCTGTAGGTATGACTTGCTTGAAAGAGAGATTCCGGCTCTTTATTATCAAATCGGTACGAAAACGCTTCAATTCCATTAGATGGTGTTCGTTGACCTTCAATCAGTGGACCAATTTCAACGGCAGCCGCAAGAAGCAAGACGGTATCTAAGGCGCTCAGTTGGTGAGTAATGCGAAAACTGTAACGGCCTTTCGGTGCCAACGCTTCAATGGCTCCTCCAGGATTATAGCTATCGAGATCTAGGTTTTTGAGTTCATCGGTAATGGCTGCAGTTTCATCCCGAAAGAAGGCCAGTTCTGGCAGGTGCGGAAACACGTCCGTGTCGCCGTATTTGCGCAAATGTTTTATAGCTCTATTTAGAGCCGCAACCGAAAGCTGAAATGCCACTTAGGACTCCTGCCCCGAACTTGTCTCACCGGAACTTCGCCACGCGCTCCGTGCAGACGAAGCTCTGCGTCGGTGTAAAGCGGACGGAAGGGTGCGCTGCAGCAAGTGAGATTTCAAGGCTGCTCAGCGCTTGGCGGGACTGCAGCGGCAGATTCCCACCCATGTGACAGGATATTGGCCCTAATTCGAAACTACACCGCGCCGACGTGCCGCTGAGGCACAGGCCACCAACGGAGGGGTCCAAGAGCCAGCTGCCTATGTGATAAGCTCAGTTCGACAAGGCATGAATGCGAAAACCTAGCCTATCAGCCGTTTCCGAATCCCCGACGACAGCGATTGTAGTCCGAGTTTCAGACCCCGCCTGAGCGCCGTCCGCGAAATTCCAAGGCTCTTCGCCGCGCCTCGCTCGCCCAGCTTGCCGCACAGGTCTCGGATTGTCGCGTCGATGCTAGTTGTCCCATCTGCAACGCCGTATTCAATCTCCGCTTCCTCATCCTCGCCGAGGAAATGCTGTTCCTCCCACTTGTTCGCCTCTTTGCCTATGTGCACGAGTTGCGTCGCGATGACATGCCGGCGCTCGGTGCGCCCGCGGTCGCAATGTTCGCCATTGAGAAACTTGGCTTCGGGCCGAAGATGATATTGCGCCAAAGCCTCGGCATAGGTCTTGAGTTCGGTAGCTGAAACTGGCTTGCCTCTCTCCCGATCGAATGCGCCTTTTGAAGCCTCGCGGATATTCCGATTGAATGCCGCAATGGGCTTGGCGTCCAATAGTTTTCGTGGCCGCCCACGCTTCGGCCTTGCCCATTGCGCTGCATCCGACAATTCGAACTGCGGCCGAGCATTAAAGGCACTCAGGAAATTGAACGGCTTCACTTGGTCCGGGTATTCGCGCCCGCGATTGAATGCCGCAAACCATTTCAGCAATGCCGGCGTCGTGGCCCCGTAACGGCTCACAGCCGGTTGCTTCAAGGCGTCGTGATACGGCAGGTCCACCTGGTCGGGATGCCCGTCCAATGCCGCCTGAATGATCTTGTACCAGAGGTCGTAGTGCCAGCGGTCGACGCCTATGTCAGTCAATGCGATTGAAGGCGCTGGAATGGATGACGGTGCGTCTTCGGCTTCGTAGGGCCGGAGGTATTGCCCCAAGCCATGAGCGGAGGCCTTGCGAATGATGATTTCGCCGCCTGTGCCGACGTTGAACAGGGCGTAGCGTTTCGCGGATATGCAATAGGAATAGAGCGGTTCAAGTTGCGGATTTTCGTCGTCCGATTCAAGTCGGAAATTCGCGTCTTCAATTTTGAAGATTGGTCCCTTTTTCTCGTAAGGATTCAGCACGGCAAACCAATCGCAAATCGATTGAGCCCGCTCGAAAAATTCGGATTGGCTCATATTGTCGGGCTTGGCAATTGCCAGGCTGTCGGTATCGCAGAATGCCCAATCCAAGCCCTTTTCCAAGCAGAGGCATTCGGCGATCCCGAGCATGAGCCGAGCTGCGCCGGTTATCAAGGTCGCAAGCAACGGGTGGAAATAACGCCCTGGCTCCTCAACCTTTTTCGATTCGACGGCAAATCCCGCGTCGTTTGGGCCATAACAAATGAGGTTTTCCGGAGCGTCCAAGTGACCTACGATCATCTCGACAAAAATTCCGTAGCTCGTGGAATTCGCCAATATCTTGAGAGCCTGTTGGTCGCTGTCGAGTGTGTCGGCTTGTGCGCTCAGCGCCTCCTTCTCGAATTGCAGAGCATCGGAATCAACGCCGGACGCAATATCCAATTTGATGACCTCTCTCAGACTTTTCTTGATTGCCTTCAATTCAGCCTTAACCGCAGTCCGTAGGTCAATCAGTCGCTTGAAGAAATCATCCGTCATTGGGTTGACGCGGTAATTCGAATTTCCAGCGATCGAAATTTCCCTTAACCCGGCCTGCGGCTCATTTGGTGAGAAGGTGATTGCCTCCAGAATTTCCGGCGATTTTCCGCCAAGCAATTTCGCTGCGATAACGTCGGCAAGCGTGAGCCAAAGCGGATATTCGCTGGTCAAATAATTCAAGCCGATCGTCTGGGATTTTCCGTCATATTTGGCACGGACCGGGAATGCGTCGGCTTGCGGCTTAACCCGCACAAGCGTCGTCAACTGCGGCCAAAATTCGAGACGTTGCAATTCCGCTAGCGATATTGAATTGAGGATCGCCCGGATTTTCTCAGTTGTGTCCGACCATTCAATTCCTTGGGCAATGACGAAACGCCATAACCCCAGGAGGATACAGACTGTCGGATACATCGACAGGAAATCGCAATAGAGCAATTGGCGGACGTCGCGTCGCCACCGAACACCAGCCAGCCCGCCGAAATAGCCGCTCAAAATCACCCCGATGAGATGGGGCGGGAAATCGGGCTGAACCTCACGGAATGGTCGCACGCCCATCTGTTTGAGATAGGCCTTGCCGATCGAAGCTTCGCTCAGCACCTTTCCAAGCGGCGTTTCTTCTAGGGCATGCAAGGCGTAGCGGTCGCGAAGGGCTTGGTAGGATTCCCAAGTCGCTTGAACGTCCTGTACAGCGTAGCGGAGATACCGCTCATCCAATTGCTTCCCATGCCCGCCGCTTTCGCTCTTGCGGGTCGCGGTCTTTAGGAAATCAGCGAGCGACGCGAGATTGAATGATCGGCTGAGCAATGCTGCGGCAATCGTCTTCAAATCAATAAACGATCCTCGCCGCGAGCCCGGGTCAATCTTACGCATCTTCTGGCTTGGCGATTGACGCGGCTTTGGCGGATGCGTGAATTGGATGAGCGAAGCCCGCGCATTGAGATGGCGGATTTGAATGGCTGGACGCCACCGATGTCGCGAAAGCTTGAATGTGAAGCCGCCGCGCATTGCCTTACCGCGAGCCGAGCCATGCGCAATCGCTAGCCTCGAAATGTCGAACGGAAGATTGAAGCCGACGATCGAAGCGCGAAGGTCATAGGCGCGATCGTAGAGCACTTCGTCGACAAACTCTGAGACCGTGCGCAGCCTCATGCCGTTGTCGCCCGCGAAGCGCTTGAGGATTTCCAATTCGGTGGCACCGAGAGCGGCCGGGTCGTGAAACAGCCCGGCTTCGTCCAGCTCGTCGCCTTTGCGGAATTGGTAAGCGCCAATCCGTAACCGCTGCGGCGCATCGACTGTCGTTTCGGTGTCAAAGACGAGGGTGTACTCGGACGGAGGCGCGGGCTTCACTGAGCGCTTGCGTGCGGGCCTGTCTTCGGCCGGCTCTTGCGGCTGAGGCGTGGCGAATGCACGGACTGCGATCGGCATGCGGTCGGGTTTGGCCACGGTGAGGCCTGACTTGGGGAGACGATCGTTGGTCATGACTGCGCCTCCGCACCATGGAATTGTGACTGTTCGTCCATTGCAAAGAGCCTCTTGGATATTTCGAGAAGGCGCTTCGCCAATCGCTGCAAAAGGAGCGCGAGGCCCGCTATAAAGTGAGCAATGCATTTGAGATCGCTCGTCGGCAGTGCACCGCTAGGCGGTTGGTCCTTTTGGGCATCGCTCAATAGCCGGTGGCAGTTTCTGCAGACCGGCACCGTTTCGGCGTCGTAGGCGCGTCCTGCAATATGATGGAGTTCCAGCGCCAAGGGGTTGTCGAACCCGCAGAGGACACATTGTGGCTTGTTCTTACCAAGCCTTTCGAGTGCCTGCTGTTTGCGGCGCTCGCGGTTCAATTCGTGATTGTTCATGGTTCAATTCCTTCAAACAACGATGCGGTAGATGTGCTCAAAGCTCTGATCGTGAGCCGATGCGAGCCGATAGAGCGCGTTGGGTTGGGTCTCAAATGGATATGTTCTTCCGGAAACGTCGCTGACGCTGGCGCCCTCGAACTCGCGTAGCCCAGCCGGATTGTTGCTCCGGAGAAAGGCGCTGACCGCGGACATGAAACGCCCGATTTGCGACGCCGAGGCGAAGTCGCCGACCACGACTTGAACGGCCCGACCGCCTGAAAAGAGCAGCATGCGCCGCGGCAGCTGGTGACGGACAAACCAACGGCGCCCCTGTCGCTCGATGATGTCTCTTTGCGTGGCGTAGTGACGAAGGCGCTCTGGTGACACCTTCGCCGCTCTAGCTGCGGCGGCCAGGCTCTTCTCCTGGCGCAGCACCTTGAAGGCGAGCTGCAGCCGTTCGTCTTCGATTGGACGTTGCCTGGCCGCGCTCAGTGGCTTTTCACCCGGCTTCGGATGGCCTCGGGCTTGGCTATGGGAATATCCCCTGGCTTGGGCGAGAGCATCGCGCCGTGAGCGTTCGGCTCTGTAGTCCCGCACTTTTCTAGGCATGATGCACTCCGGTGATTCGCGCGCTTTGCGCAACGAGCGACTATCGAATCTTCCTCCCCGCCTTCCCGGCGGTTTGGCCGTAGGGTGCAAAAAATGTCTGGAGGGTCAGTCACTTACGATGAGCAGGCCGACTGGATTGTCGAGCAAGCGCGACAGCAAGGCGTGAATCTCTCGCGTCGTAAGCTTGCTGACTGGCATCGTGCCGGGCTGATACCGAAGCCAGATCGGGAGTTTCTCGGCGGGCCCGACGGTAGCGAGTCGATCTATCCCCGCGGCACCCTGCGCCAAGTGATCGCCTGCTCAATCCTAATGAAGCAATTTGGTTCGATAGAGCGAGTTGGATGGGAACTGTGGATGCGCCGCTTCCCGGTTGCCGAGCAGCACTGGCGAGGACCGCTGCGCGAGGCGCACTCAATGTTCCAACTCACTCCTTCATTCGCAGCAGATGACCCGGATTCGGAAGCTTGCTGGCCCGAGCAAAGCGACGCGGCCGACCGTTTCATAGAAATTTTGGGCGACCGCCTGGAAACTCCGCGCCGGCTGGGCATTGCCCGACGCCGACTTGGGCGCGACGGCTTCAAAGAATTTCTTGGAATCGTGATCTCCACGATGATCGGAGCCTTCAAAGTCAGTGACGGCTCGGCGGGCGAATCGACCGACCCGGCACACGTCCTATCGCGACTTGTGGGTACGGTGCCCGGTCGACACAAAGCCGCTGTTCCGCCTTCGCCCTATGTGAGCGTGACTGGGAGGGCGGTCGCCCAGAATCTGGAGGCGATGGCGCAGCATCTGCCGCGGATTGCCAACGCGATGTCGCCTGACGTCATCACCGAGGCCGAGCTTGCGTTGGCCCGCGAGGAATTCACTTTTCTCATGAATTCGTTCTTGTCGGTCCGACGAAACGAGGACAGAATCGTGCCCGGGAGCACACCAGACCTCAGACTCCTCAAGCAGGTTTTCGAACACCTGGGACCAACGGAGCAAGCCGCGCTATTGCTCATCTGGCTCGCAGTTCGCAGCATTCCGGGATGGCGTGAAAACCTCGATGTGCTGAGGCAAGGCGTTGAGGCGGAGCTGCGTAAGAAAAATTAGCGGAGGCAATCATGCAAGGCCTCAATGCACTTGACGATCATGAATGGGCGGACCGCTCTCGGCATTGGGGTAGTCGCGGCATAGGCTCAAAGGACAAACGGGTAAGGCGACAGCCTTCACGTGATCCTTTGATCCTCGCCGGACACGGCGTCTCGCTACGGATCGAAGCAGGCACGCTCGTCATCCGCGACGGCTTCACCCACTATCCGCAGAAGCAGGAAACCTATCGCTTCTTCAAAGGCGACTCGGATATGCCGCCGCGGATCATCATGCTGGACGGCAGCGGTAGCATCACCTTCGACGTCTTGACCTGGCTCAACCAACAGAAGGTGCCGCTCGTCAAAGTCGATTGGACGGGCGACGTCGTGACCGTCGCCAGCGGCGACAACTTTGCAGCCGACCGAGAGCGCGTCGCTTGGCAAACCGAAACGCGATCGGACCGGCGTAAGCGCATGGAGTTCTGCACCGCGCTTATCGCCCGCAAGATTGAGGGGTGCATCCAGACCTTGGAGACCTCCCTTCGTCGCTCGTTTGCATGGGACCGGGCTGTGAAGCGAGCCCGCGATGACCTCGCTCAGCTGGCGAACGATCCGCCGCGGACTGTCGAAGAGCTGCGGCTCTTAGAGGCTCACAGCGCGGTCGCCTACTTCAAGACCTGGTACTCGTCTTCTCTCGTTTGGCGAGCTTCCGCACGCCATCCCATTCCCGACGAGTGGCGGACCCTAGGGCCACGCTACTCCCGCGTATACGCCGGGAGCCGCAACGCCTCGCATCCGGTCAACGCGATCCTGAACTACGCCTACGGGGTCCTTCAGAGCCAGGTGCAAATCAGGCTCGTTTCAGAAGGCTATGACCCAATGCGCGGCATCATGCACTCTGACCAGGAATACGCGCCGGCCTTTGTGTTCGATATGATGGAGCCGGAGCGGCCGAAGGTGGACCGGGCCGTGCTTGCATTTCTCAAATCAGAGGCGTTGCATCCTGCGGACTTCACGATCCGAGAGGATGGGGTGGTGAGGCTGAACCCGGAGTTGGCGAAGCGGGTGGTCGACCGTTGTGTGTGTTATTGATCCCTACTGCTTGACCGCTTGCGGCGGGGGGGTACCAATTGGTGTGACTCTATCGACTAGTGGCACGTTTTCAGATACTCGAAAACCCTCTGTTTGCCACTTGCAAAGTCCATATGCCATCCCGCATATATTTGTCGTGAGGGCGGGACCATCATAAAGCCCAATGTAGATGTATTACGAAGTAAATTAACCAATCGGTTCGTAAGTTTGACGTCGACAGATAAATAATTCGGTCCAGATTCACTCAATTTTGAGTAAACTTCCTCGTCAGTCAAATCAACTTCCTTGCCATCGAAGTCGAAGACATAAAATTTTGTCCAACGTAGTGTGCTGTCTCTGTATTCACCTGTCGTATTAAACAGAAACTGAGCGTCCATCCTACTTTTTCCTGTGCATAAAAAAATGATCTTATCAACACCTCCATTCGTTTCGGTTGCTCCAAGTACGTAAAATCCACCCTCGAAGGCTTTTATTTCCCAGGACGTAACAAATTGTGGTGTCGTGACATTCAATTCCTTCAATGTTTGGTCGGAAAGAATATTAATATCATTAGACCCAGTTTTTGTTAATATCGTCACAAAACTTTCCTTGACCCCCATGTACGATACGTACTCAACGATTTGCCCAATAGTTATTTGGCCCATATCCAAGGCCTCTGCACTCGTCAATGCGGCTGCAGTCGAGATACGATGAACTCCAAACAACATATTGTTTCCTGTAGTACGGCGCACACCACCTAGAAATACAAGCGTGCATGCACTGAAGCATGTGCCGTCCTTTCTATCCTTCGTTCCGAGAGACGTTTCGAAGCCGTCGGCTCGAATTTGGCGGCCCATTTCAAGTGCTTCAGAGACCGAGCCCCCGGGCGAATTGAGGATCACGACCGCGCCCTCCGTTATTTCCTTCTCCTTCACAAACTGAGCAAACCGGGCCGCGGTCCCCTCCGCAATGGGGCCGTCCGCATATATGAATCGAAAATCCATCACACCTGGAAAGTGATCCGCCTTATATTCGAATTTCATTTCCGTTTCTTGCGCCAGTGCAGAATTGTAAAGCCAAAACAACGTAACAAACATCCATCCGAAAAGACCCCGCTTGCGGATATGCGTTTCAATGACTCGTGACATTTTTCTTGCCCAGCCTTCTCGCGAAGGGTCTTACACGGTGAACGTAAATGGCCCTAGCCCCATCGTCGAACCCCGCGACAATGGAAATTCGCATATGTGTCTCGTTGAGAACAGAACGTGATATGAAGGAAGCGGCTGCTGCCGAATCGGCAAGGTGCGGCTGCCATCTTAAGGAAACAATGCAACGAAAGGACAGCGCGATGGCCAAGCGCAATACACCGGAAAAGCCTCCCTCGGGTCGGGAGGCCAGCATTGCCGGCAAGGGCCTCCCAGGTGGGAAGCTTTCGAAGAAAAATGTTCAGACCCTTTCAGGGAGGGTTTTATCCGAAAGGGCAGCGTCCAAACCGAAGGGTAAATGAATGCTTGGTGCGGGTTTCAAAGGCCAAGTGATGCTTCATGCAGCGCTCCCAATGGCGGGCCTTCGTGTTCGACATGATGGAGCCAGAGCGGCCGAAGATGGACGCGGCGGTGCTTGCGTTTCTCAGATCGGAGGCGTTGCATCCAGCGGATTTCACGATCAGGGGTGGTGAGGCTCAATACGGAGTTGGCGAGGCGGGTCGCCGGGCTGGCTGCGTAGATCCCACCCCCATGGTCATTAGCGAAGAATACCAAATATCATGGCCATCTCGATAAAGGTTGTGAGTGTCTTCATTGGCTCCCCTGGCGGCTTGGACCTCGAACGGCGTACAGCCCAAAGAATAACCAGCGAGGTGAATCGAAGTCATTCGGAGCATTGGGGTTGTCAAATTAAACTAGTTGGGTGGGAAGAAACGCTACCGGGATATATAAGGGCCCAGTCACGTATCAATCAAGATCTTGATAAATGTGAATATTTTGTCGGCGTTTTGTGGAATCACTGGGGTTCGAAACCAGATGACGATAGCGAATATACGTCGGGGTTCGAGGAAGAAGTCGAAAGGGCGCGTTCTCGGATTGGACGCGGTGAGATGAATGATATCGCCTTGTTCTTTAAAGAGATTCCTCAACCTCAATTGAAAGATCCAGGACCTTCCGTAACAAAGGTACTCGAATTCAAGGAAAAATGTGTTCGAGAGCACAAGCTTCTATTCAAATCTTTCGGTGAGATTCAAGAGTTCGAATCTAATTTCAGGGCAACCATTGAGGAAATTGGTTGGCGCGAATCAGCGTTGTCTGCCAGAGCAATGGAAGCTACCTTAAAGCCAGATGATTCTAATAGACACCACAGCAACCGTCAGCGGCGGTACCCGCTAATTACTTAATTGACCCCACGGCAGCGCAGTTCATAAATAGTTTTCTGGACAAACCTTCTGCGGGACAATCAACGGACGCCGCTGACGTCGCCCGGTTGCGCTTAATTTCTGCGTCAATATCGCGACCGGGGAATGACGCCATCAGGTTAGGGACGCACGATGCGAATTTATTATTCCTGAAACGCGACGAAGTGAAATTTAGCACCCAGGAGTTGATAGCCCTAATCGAAACAGGTGTATTTAATTTCAACTTTCACACTATTCCGTTATGGTATTGGATTGCGAAGTCATCTAGATTAAAACCCACGGGCCTTGAATGGATCAAGCTGTTGACGTTTTACGGTGAACCTCATGAAACGGCCAACGCTATTCGAATAATTCAGGTTATTGGGCAAGGAACACCAGAGCTAGCTGATCATTTCGATCGAGATCGCGCTTTGCGGAAATGGCTTTCTTTTGAAAATGATGAGCCGCTCAATGTTGCCCTTGATTTCTTGAGGACTAATGGAGCATCAGCTGATTTAGAGGTTCTTCTCAAATTATCCAATTCAATCGATGAAAATCGAAGGAATAAGATTGCGCCTTGCCTCATATCATTGGCACTTAACATTGATTTGCATCGAGCTTTTGATATTCTAAATCAATTTGATCCTATAACAGTTCCAGTAGAGATTGCCGTTAGTCTGTTTTCCAATGTCGACTCTATTTCGAATGAGATTTTACAGGCGTGCCTTAATTTGAAAGCAGATTCAATGCGACGCGCCGCGGCCGTAGCGCTAAATTCGCGGCAAAGTATGCAAGAGGCAGATGCTCAACGTTTAATGACTGATAGCGATCCGGAAACCCGCCTGATCGCGGTGGAAACGTTACTGAGGCGAGGAGTTCAGTTGCCTGAATCTGTAATAAGAGCGGCTCTTGTCCAAAGGCGGTCCGGTTTGGGTGCCTTGGGCGGCGGCGGTTACGAGGACACAGAATATTATGACAGGTATCGAAGGCAACGCTTGTCTGCCGCATCGTTTGACGAGCTAAAAAAGCTCGTTGAGTCAAGTGGACCTCTGGATGATATTGAAATAACCGAACTATATATTAGATTTACTCAGGACATACTAACTGAGATAAGAAAAAATTTAGGAGATGGCTTTAAGGATTATTTTTCCAAAAAGCTTGAAAAGCTAGCATCAGAAGTAGGAGACGATTCAAAGCCGCTTAGTGACATTGGTAGATTGGAAAATTACGCGCGGAAGAATCTTACGACGAAAACACTTGACATTATCTGTAAATATAAGAGCGGGTCTGATCTTGATCTTATCCGTAAAACGATTGATTTAAAGGTAGTAAATATTTCATATGAGGCATTGACGTATCTTGAGCGTTTTGGCGACTGGTCAGATAGAGATAGAATTATGTCGTTTACCACAATGGGTGAGGGGAGTGGTAGCTTTTTATCTTGGAATTACCAGCTACGGTCAGAACGTATTGCGCGTTCACTTTATGCAATCGGGAGAGAATATTTGACTGAGTTGCTTGATGGCTCAATTGAGGCTTCAATTAGGGCTGCGATTGTTCGAAAGACAACGCTAAAAGATTTCCGCAAATTCGATGACGACCGCATCCTAAGATTACTGTCAGATCAAAACGAGAAAGTCAGACAATACACTGCTTTAAAATGCTTGCAAGCAAGTAGTAAGGCGCGTGTGAAGAGGTTGATTAACAGATATTGCGCTGGGGATGAGCAGCGATACTACAATAGTATACATTGGCTCGACTTAGGCACTTCCATGTCGCGAAGCGTGGTAGAAAAAGCAACCAAATTCGAACTTGAGGATCGCACCTAGGTGAATGCACCATGCGCCGCCTCAGCAGTGGTATTTTTTCGCAAGATCTCTTTACCCCGGCCTCGACCTCCGGCCGCTCGCCGACCCCGAATGCGTCGGCCTCTATCTCGCCGCGCTCGCTTCCGGCGCGACAAGCGCGGGCGGCCGGCCGCGCACGGTCGCCACGATCGAGCGGCGGCTC
>Ga0074044_10003105_pt1 | contig 14277 bp, 15 predicted proteins | sample BogForMeECP23OM1_FD_94443 | JGI IMG/M metagenome (GOLD analysis project Ga0074044, IMG submission 94443) | Bog forest soil microbial communities from Calvert Island, British Columbia, Canada - Bog Forest MetaG ECP23OM1 | ecosystem: Environmental > Terrestrial > Soil > Wetlands ... | reverse complement strand
TGGACCAGATGGGGACCTACATGCCCAATGCCAGCAAAAACTCGACATTCCTCGGCAACACCGACCTGGCTCCCTACAACGCCAATGTCGGATTCATAACCCTCAAATACAAATTTTAAGCCAAAGAATGGAAGAAATAGGAGGAGCTATGTCAAAGAGTTTGAGAACGAAGAACCGATCGAGACTGTGGATCTGGACCGCGTCGGCCATACCGGCGGTTGCGGCGCTGGCGTTGATCTCAACCGCCGCCCGCGCCGCCGATCTCACGGCCGCCGCCAGCAGTTACGCGGATACGTGCGCGAAGTGTCACGGCCCGGCCGGCAAGGGCGACGGCCCCAAAGCGGCCGATCTCAAAGACAAGGAAGGCAAGCCGGTCGCCATTGGAGATTTGTCCGATTGCGCCAAGATGGCCAAGGTCAGCGACGACGGCATGTTCAAGGAGCTGAAGGAGGGCGGCGCGTCGGTGGGTAAGAGCAAGTTCATGACCGCCTATGGCGATGCGATGGAGGACGACGAGATCAAGGCGATGGTTGCCTACGTCAGAACCTTGTGCAAGAAGTAGCGGCGCGCGCCAGGCTCTAGAATGAGCCCCGGCGCGCGAGGTGAAAGCGGGCAGACTCGGGAGGCGGCCGGCTGGCAGTTTGCCGGCGGCATCGCCAAGCAGTTGTGCTCGCGCTCGCCCAGACCACCAAAAGCGGCCAAGTGAAAGGCCTCGCACTGGTAACGGCCTGAACCTCACCAGAGAGCGAGCCAAGGCGAGCGGGTCCGATCCGTCGGATCGGACCCGCTCGCCACCCGGAAACCGGGCGGTGTTTCCCAGAGTCCAGAGAGCGAGCAACGCAGGAGGAATATGCAAACGAGCGGAGATGAGCCGGGCGCGCCGGGATCGGAGGGCGAGGCACGGCAAAATGGCGCCGAAGCCGAACGCCAATTGCCAAGCCTGGCTCGCAACCGGCTGAGCATCGCCGGCCTGATCATCGCCGTCATCATCCTGGCGGACGTGCTCACCCTGGCCGGCATGACGCTGTTGGGGGTGCAGCTGAACCCCTATGTCGGCATTTTTGCCTACCTGGTCGGTCCGGCCATCATGATATTCGGCTTGTTGCTCGTTCCGGCCGGGATGCTACTCGAACGGCGGCGGCGCCGGAAGTTCTTGCCGGGTGAGCTGCCGCCCTTTCCCAAGCTCGATCTCAACGAGCCTTCGGTTCGGCGCGGCTTTCTCGGCGCGGTAGGCTTTTCGCTGTTATTCGTGGTTCTGAGCATGGTAGCAAGCTACCAAGGCTACCAATTCACGGACTCGGCGACGTTCTGCGGCCTGACCTGTCACGTCCCGATGAAGCCGGAATACACCGCCTACCAGGATTCGCCGCATGCGCGGGTTGCATGCGCGGGCTGCCACGTCGGACCCGGCGCCACTTGGTTTGTGCGCTCCAAGCTGTCGGGCGTCTATCAGGTCTATTCGGTAATGTTCAACAAGTACCCCAGGCCGATCGAAACCCCCATCAAGGATTTGCGCCCGGTCCGGGCGGCCTGCGAGCAATGCCATTGGCCGCAGAAGTTCTACGGCGCGCAACTCAAAGTCTTCCCGCATTATGGCTACGACGAGAAAAACACGCCCACGCGCATCCAGATGCTGATCAAGACCGGAGGAGGAAGCGCCGAGTTCGGCCACGCCACCGGAATCCACTGGCACATGAACATCGCCAACGAAGTATGGTTCGCGCCTGCTGACAAGCAGTCCCAGGTGATTCCCTGGGTAAAAGTAAGAACCCCTGACGGAAGGACCACGGAATACTTCGCCAAGGACAGTTCGCTGACCCCGAAGCAGATCGCAGCGCTTCCCATCCAAGTCATGGACTGCGTGACCTGCCATACTCGCCCGTCCCACAAGTTTCGTCCGCCCGATCAAGCGATTGATGAGGCGCTCGAGGGGGGCCAGCTCGACCCTGCGCTTCCCTACTTGAAGAGGTATGCGGTCAGGGCCCTGATCAAGCCATACAGCTCGCCGGAACAGGCGGCAGAGGGAATCGCGACTTCCCTCGATGTCTTTTACCGCAATCGCTATCCCCAGATTTATGCTGGGAAATGGCCGCAAATCAAGGCTGCCATCGCTGCCGTGCAGCAAATCTACAAAAACAACATCTTTCCGTATATGCGGGTTGACTGGCGCACGCACGCCGATAATATCGGCCACCTTTATTACCCGGGATGCTTCCGCTGTCACGATGGGAAGCACGTCAGCGCTGATGGCCGGGTCATAGCTCAGGAATGCGAATCCTGTCACACAGTCCTTGCAACTCCCACAAGCGTCGCCGAGTTCAAGCATCCAGTTGATCTGAATGATGTAGGCGGCGCGACCTGTAGCACCTGTCACACCGGGGGCGTGCTATAGCGCATCGGCGTGGCGCGGGCCGGAGAGAAAAATGGCGTACGGATCAGAGCGGATAGTTAGCGGCCTCGGGCGCACCGCATGCGCGATTGCGGCAATGCTGCTGTCCGCGGTTGCGGTGGCGCAGGCCGCTCCCACGAAGGCGCTTAGCGATCGCGATTGCCTGTCCTGCCATAATCTGCGGGCCAGTGCCAAGTTGCAGGCGCGGCCGGTGAGCGTGTACGTCAATGCGGAGATATTCCAGCCCTCGGTCCATTCGGCACTGGGGTGTGTCTCCTGCCATTCTGACATCCATGCCTTTCCCCATCCCGAGTCGGTCCGGCCGGTTTCCTGCGCCGGCTGCCACCCGAACCAAACTTCGGCCTTCGCGGGCAGCGTTCACGCAATCGCCGAGCGGGAGAAGAAGCAACGCTTTCCGGCCTGCCTCGATTGTCACGGAAACCCCCACGGTATGCGCGCTAAGAATGACCCGAAGTCGCGAGTCTACCCGCTCAACCTGCCGCGCACCTGCGGCTCATGCCACGGGAACCCCGAGCTTGCCAAGAAATATGGCTTTCCGGACGTGTACCCGCTTTACATGGATTCGATTCACGGCTTCGCCCTGACTACCGACGGGCTTCTGGTGGCCGCCACCTGCGCCAGTTGCCATGGGGCGCATAATATCCTCAGCAGAAAGGACCCGAAGAGTCGTACCTTCCCTGAAAACGTGCCTGCCACCTGTGGCGGGTGCCATGCCGGCGTCCAAGCCGATTACCTTGCCGGAGCGCATGGCACCGCGATGATCGCTGGACGCGCCAATGCTCCGGTATGCACGAATTGCCATACCGCGCATCAGATTGCCCAAGTGGGCATCGTGACGTGGCAAGTCAAAACCGTCGCCACCTGCGGCAACTGTCACAAGCAGAGGCTGCACAGCTACCGCGATACTTTCCACGGCCAAGTGACCGAGCTTGGCTTCGTCGCCACGGCGCGATGCTGGAGTTGCCATGGCGTTCACTTAATTCTTCCGGCCTCCAATCCCAAGTCCAAGGTCGCGCGGGCCAACCTCCCCGCCACCTGCGGCAAGTGCCACCTTGGCGTAACCGCGAGCTTTGTCAGCTACGAGCCGCATCCCAATCCGCACGACCGGCGGCAGAACCCAGCCCTGTATTACTCGGCCATCTTCATGAACCTGCTGCTTTTGGGGGTCTTCCTCTTCTTCGGCCTGCACACGGCGCTATGGCTTGTGCGGTCGTTGATAGGCGGGGCGCCGGGGCCACGCCGCCCACCTGCCACCTCTGCCAAGAAGGACGATGGAGAGAGCCGGTGAACAGTAACGATTCAGACAGCTATTATTTTCGCTTCTCGCTGGGGCAGCGCTACCTGCACGGCCTGGTGATCGTAACCTTTTTGGGTCTTGCCGCCACTGGAATGACCCTGCGGTTCAGCGAGCGGGGTTGGGCAAAGCAGATGGCGGAAATCACCGGCGGATTCACCGCGGTCCTATCTCTGCATAAGCTCTGTGCGGTGCTCATAACAGCCGGCTTCCTCTACCATATAGGAGAGGTCGTCTTCAGGGCGATGATAAAGAAGGAGCGGGGCCTTTTTTGGGGGCCAAACTCGATGACCCCGCAGCCCAAGGACGCCGTGGACCTTTTCAAGATGCTGCGCTGGTTTTTTTGGATGGGGCCGCAGCCCCAATTCGACCACTTTGCCTATTGGGAGAAGTTCGACTATTGGGCGGTTTTCTGGGGAATGGCGATTATCGGCGCTACCGGCTACATGATGTGGTTCGGACCTTTCTTTGCCCGCTTGGTGCCCGGCTACGTCCTCAATATCGCGCTTCTGATTCACGGTGAGGAAGCTCTGCTCGCCGTCTGGTTCATCTTCATCATCCACTTCTTCAATTCCCACTTCCGCCCCGAGAAATTTCCGCTCGACCCTGTGATATTTACCGGCCGCCTGACCGCCGGAGAGTACCAGCACGAGCGCCCTTTGGACTATTCGCGCCTTGGCAAGTCCGGCGCCCTCGAAATGTTGCGCGCCGACCCGCCTCCCCGTTGGCTCAAGAATTTCTCCGGCTTGATCGCGGTTGTTTCGGTCGGCATCGGGTTTTTCCTGCTCGTGCTTACTCTGATCGCCTTTTGGAGCAAGTAGGCCCATGACCCACGCTTACAATTTCCCCGTCACGGCGCGCGCAGGATTATTTCTGACGCCTGCGCGCCATACCCTTTCCCGCGGGATAAAACTTCCCGACATCTATTCGGACTGGAAAGTAGCGCCCGGATTGGCGCTCATCAACGTCACACAAGGAGAATCGCGATGGCATCCGGTGTAGTTATTTTCATCGCCGCAATCTTCATTCTGAGCGGAGTCAAAATCCTTAACGAATACCAGCGCGGCGTAATCTTCCGCCTGGGGCGGCTCACGCCGTACCGGGGCCCAGGCATCGTCTACGTGATCCCCGTGGTGGAGCGGATGGTCCGGATCGATCTGCGTACGGTCACGCTAGACATCCCGCCGCAGGACGTAATCACCAAGGACAACGTGACCGTCAAGGTGAGTGCGGTGCTCTACTTCCGGGTGATCGATCCGTCGCGCGCAGTCACCGAGGTGGCAAATTACCTGTTCGCCACCATGCAGCTCGCGCAAACCACGCTGCGCTCCGTAGGCGGGCAGACCGAACTCGACGAGCTCTTGAGCCAGCGCGACAAAGTCAACGCGCGCATCCAGGCGATCGTCGATGCCCAAACCGAGCCGTGGGGAATCAAGGTCATGCTCGTCGAGCTCAAGAACATTGACCTGCCGCAGGACATGCAGCGCGCGATCGCTGCGCAGGCCGAGGCCGAGCGCGAACGGCGCGCCAAGGTGATCGCGGCCGAGGGCGAATTTCAGGCGGCGCAGCGCTTGTCCGAGGCGGCGGAAATAATGAGCAAAAGCCCGATCACGCTCCAGCTTCGCTACCTGCAGACGCTCTCCGAGATCGCGACCGAGCACAATTCGACCACCGTGTTCCCCCTCCCAATCGATCTGCTCGAGCCTTTTCGCAAGGTGACAAGCGGCGGCGGTGGCGACGCCGGCAAGGCGAAGTAAGGGGAGGTCATCAAGGCGCCCTGGGCGGGTGGCGCGGGCGGTGGTTGCGGCGCTGACGCTGATTTCGACGGCTGGACACAGAAACGCGGCCGGCAAATGCCGGCTCGCGTGGCGACCTGGCAGGTAGCCGAGGGCGAGAAGGACGACGCCGGGAGGTGGAAGAGCCGGAGATGCCCGATTCCTGTTGACGATTGCCTTGGAATAAATGTTGCTGATGCTTTCAGGTAGGCGGATAAAGGGAGCCTAATGTGCTCGGAAAACCTCACCTGTGAAGGACTATCGTCGCACGATGCCCCCACTATGTGTATCCATCGAACACACTTGTAGCCTTTCGTCATGATGATTTGGTAACAAAACAAACGCCTTTATAGAAAAGAAGGAGCAGAATGGAATGGTAATGTCAGGAAGTTCACCGGCGAGGAATCGATCGAACGGATGGAGCTGGATGCCCTCGGCGGCGGCAGCAGCGGTGATGCTAGCGCTGGCGTTGATCTCCACCGCCGCCCGTGCCGCAGATCTGAAAGCCGCGGCCAGCAATTACTCGGACTCGTGCGCTGGCTGCCATGGCACTTCGGGCAAAGGCGACGGACCCAAGGCCGCGAAACTATCGGTGAAAGTGGGAGACCTGACCGATTGCGCGAAGATGGCCAAGGTCAGCGACGATGTCCTCTTCAAGGTCGTCAAAGAAGGCGGCCCGGCGGCCAACCTCAACAAGGCGATGACCGGGTTCAGCGACGCCTATGAGGATAACGAGATCAGCGGTATGGTCGCCTACATCCGCAGCTTCTGCGGAAAGTGACGCCGCGACTTGGGCGTTCAACCTAAGGCATCCGGTGTGCGTTCACAGACATCGCAAGGATCTTTGTGGCACGCCCATTGCCTACTTTTTCAAGCTGAGGCCATGCAGTTGAGGTCATCCATCATATGAGGGCGACGCCTCGGAGCATGGTAGTTCTGCTGGGGCTATGCGGCGCCGCGATGGTGCTGGGCGGCTGGACGGTCCCATGGTTCGGGGCGGCGCCGACACTGGAACAGCCCATTGCTTTCGACCATCGCAAGCATGCCGGCGGCGCCGACGGCATCAAATGCGAAACCTGTCATAGCTATAGCTCCGCCACCACGGGAACATTTGCCGGGCTTCCCCAAGTGGACACCTGCATGGATTGCCACAAGACGGTGATGCGGATGTCGCCGGCGAAGCTGGCGAAGAAACCGGAGTTCGCCAAGCTCAAGCAGTTCGCGATGGCCGACTATATCCCGTGGGAGCGAGTATATACCGAGCCCGACTATGTCTACTTCTCCCACCGCCGCCATATTGCGGTCGCGAAACTGGCTTGCGCGGACTGCCACGGCGACGTGCGCAATATGGCCGAGCCGGTTTTGAGCCGGGCGGTCAATCAGTCGATGGATTGGTGCATGAATTGCCATCAACAAAAGCGCGCCTCGCAGGATTGCATCTCGTGCCACAAATGAAGCATCCGGCGGAAAACCAAAGCACATTGCCGCGCCGCGACGGCGAGCCGCGGGGGATTGCCCGGCGCGATTTCCTCAAGCTGGCGGGCGCCGGCACGGTCGCGGCCGCGGTCGCCTCGGCCGCCGTAGCACACGCGGTTTCCGGCGCACTGGAGGTTCGCGAGGACGAGTTTCCGCAGGCGGGACCGGAATCCGCCGTGGTGTCGCTGTGCGGGATGTGCCCGCAGCGGTGCTCGATGACGGTGCGCCGAATCGGGGAACGGGGGGTCGCAGTCAAGGGCAATCCGCTCGATCCCGGCAATCGCGGCGGACTATGCCCGGTGGGCCAAGCCATCCTGCAACTGGTCTACAACCCCGACCGGGTGCGCAATCCGATGCTGCGGGAGGGCGATGCAAATGCTCCGCGATGGCGCGAGATAAGCTGGGCGGAGGCGATCGCGCTGATCAAAAGCCGGCTTGAGGCGATCCGCTCCGGCGCCGGAGCGCATACGGTGGTGGCGCTCGGCGACGGCACGTCGGAGTTGGCGGGACTGATGATGGCGCGATTGCTGCGCGCCTTTGGCTCGGCGAATTTTATCACCGACGAGTCCGCGCAGCCTTCGCACGGGCAGGATTTGACCCAGGGCATCAGCAGCCGGGTGGCCTACGATTTCGAGAACAGCCGTTACATCCTGAGTTTCGCGGCGCCACTGCTGGAAGGCTGGATGTCGCCGGTGCGCCAGATGCGAGACATCGCGGATTTTCGTGCGGGATGGCTCGGCGAGCGCGGGAAACTGGTGCAGATCGAGAGCCGCCTGTCGGCTACTGCGGCCAAGGCCGACGAGTGGATACGGGTGAACCCCGGTACCGAGGGTGTGCTGGCGCTCGGGATCGCCGGCGTGCTGGTCAGGTACCAGTTGTACGATGCCGGTTTCGTAAAGGAGCATGTGGCCGGCTTCGAGCATTTGCCGGAGGAGAAATCGTCGCGCGGCCTGCGCGAGGTGGTCCTCCAGGACTATGACCCGGCCAAAGTTGCGGCCATCACCGGCGTCTCCAGCGAAGTGATCGTCCGGCTGGCGCATGAGTTCGCCCAGATGCGGCCCGCGCTGGCGGTGCCGCCGGGAGCGCGGCCTGGACGGCAGGACAATGGCTTTTTAGAGGCGGCCACGCAGGCGCTGAATGCGCTGTCCGGCGTAATCGACCAGCCGGGGGGAGTGTTGGTAAGCCGCGAACCGCCGCTGGCAGCTTGGGCGCCGATCAAACTGCAACCGGATGAAACCGGGCAGCCGCGTCTGCACAACGCAAGCGAGCTTGCCACCGCAGCCGAGGGGGGACATCCGTACCTGCCAAGCGCGCTGTTCCTGCTCGGGACCAACCCGCTGTTCGGTTCCTCGCCGATCCGGCCGGAGGCCCTTGATCGGATTCCATTCAAAGTCAGCTTCGCAACTCTGCTCAACGAAACCTCGGCCCACGCCGACTTGGTGCTCCCCGACTGCACTTCGCTGGAGCGATGGGAAATCCGCACGGCGCTCCCGGGATACGCTCTGACATCGGTGGCAGTTGGCAGTCCCGCGATCGCACCTCGCTACGGTTCGCGCCCGGCCGCACAGGTGATCCTGGAGCTGGCAAAGGCGATGGGAGGCGAGGTGGCCGGCGCGCTGGCGTGGAGCGATCCGGGCCAGGCATTGAAGGAAATGCTCGAGGGGCTGCGTGACGCTGCGCACGGCGAGATTTTCTCCGAGCGCTTCCGCCGCGAATACACGCGCCCGGAAATGAGGGCGTGGAGCTGGCCGGCGGACGCTTCGATAGGCCGCAACGAATTCGTCGACCTGGTCGTCAAACGCGGCGGCTGGGTGGACCCGCGCTATTCGTTCGGAGACTACAAGTCAGTTTTGAAGACCCGATCGGGAAGGTTCGAGATGCCGGAGTTGCTGGGCTCCGCACCGCCGGCCGCTGTCGCGCAGCCCGGTTATCCGCTGGACCTCAATTTTTTCCAGCCGATGGCCATGATGAGCGCGATGGGGGCAAATCTGCCGTACCTGCAGGAGGTGGCGGGCGCTCCCGAGGACTGGCCATGGGATTCTTATATCGAGATCAACCCTGCCACCGGCGCCGCGCTCGGAATCGAGGACGGCGACTGGGTGATCACCGAATCGCCTACCGCGAAGGTCGAACTGCAAGCTCACCTGTACGCGGGGGCGATGCCGAACGTGGTGAACATTCCGCTCGGCCAAGGGCATACTGCCCTGGGCCGCTGGGCTAGCGGGCGCGGCGTCAACCCGCTCAAGCTGCTGCCCGAGGGCGGCGGCCCGGTGAAGGTACGCATCGCAAAAAGATAGGAATAAGGATGGAATAGTCCATGCCGCGATGGGGAATGGTGATCGATCTCGATCGGTGCAGCGGATGCCGCGCGTGCGTGGTGGCCTGCAAGCAGGAGAACAATATCGCCCCCTCGACCCAGGAGGAAGCTGAATCCAGCCGCATGATCTCGTGGATCAGCGTGATCACCGTGGTGGAAGGCGATTATCCGGACACCAAGCTGCGGCTGCTTCCGATGCTGTGCCAGCAGTGCGAAAACCCGCCGTGCGTGCGGGTGTGTCCGGTCGGTGCGACCCAGAAGAGTTCGCAGGGGATCGTCGGCCAGATCTACCCGCGGTGCATCGGCTGCCGTTACTGCGCTTCCGCCTGCCCGTACCAGGTCAAGTACTTCAACTGGTTCCCGCCCCGTTGGCCGCGGGAATTTGAGCAATCGCTGAATCCCGACGTATCCGTGCGGCCCAAGGGAGTGATCGAGAAGTGCACGTTTTGCGTTCAGCGCCTTCAGCGCGCCCGCGATCAGGCCGCCTTCGAAGGGCGCAAGGTACGCAGCGAAGGCGAGTACATTCCCGCATGCGTGGAGAGCTGCCCGGCCAAGGCGATGTATTTCGGCGACCTTGACGATCGCTCGACCGAAGTCGCCCACCTTGCGCGCGACTTGCGATCTTTCCGGGTGATGGACGAACTCGGGACCGGGCCAAACGTCATCTACCTGAAAGAGAGCGCGTAAGTGGAAAACCGCGATTCAGAGCAGGATGCGATTCTGTTCGAGCCGGTGCTGAGATATTGGCTCTTGATCTTTGTCTTGGTCAGTACCGTCTTGTGGGGGGCGGGAAGTGCGCGAGGGACGCGAACAAGGCGTCGCGGAAGTCACCGAGCGCTTACGCGGCTACCTGACGGGCGAAGGCGGGCTTGACCAGCCTGCTAAAGCCGGATCCTGACCGGACCGAAGCCTTGTTGGGACTTGGGAGGCCCGCCCGCGCCGCATCCGCGAGCGCCGGGCGCTTCCCGCAACGGGAGATAACGTGAAGCGGTTGGCAATTACAGCGGCAAGCCTGACGATCGCAGGCGCTCTACTAGTAATCCTCGCCACGGCTCCGTGCATGGCGGAGGACTTGGCGGCAGCAGCGAACAAATTCGATTCCCTGTGCGTCAAATGCCACGGGGCGTCCTTAAAGGGCGACGGCCCTGCGGCCGTGACGCTGGTGACCAAACCGGGAGACCTGACAGATTGCACGAAGATGCATGAGGTTAGCGACGACACGATCTTCGAGATCATCAAAGAGGGCGGCCAGGTGGCCGGACTCAACCAGGCGATGGAAGGGTTCAGCGAGGGATTGAGCGACGACGACATCAGGGGTCTGGTCGCCTACATCCGCAGCTTCTGCAAGCACGTGCAGCCCGCCGCCGCAGACCACCACTAGCGCGCTGACTATTTGATTCCGCCATTTGTTGGTCGCGCGGCAGTCTGATAACTCACAGGCATGAGCCGCTGCCACGCCGCCGCGCTCGCGCTTGTGGGATGGTATTTGTTGATTCCGCCTGTTTTTAGCCCGATGGGAGGCCATCCTCGGGCGTTCAACGATCTGAACGCTTCGCTCAACAGATGGGATATCTGGGCATCATTCGAATCCTATACAAGTTGCGAGAAGGAGAAGGAGCACCTTCGGAATGAGGCGCCTTTGCGCCTCAAATTTGCTCATGAACGTCCTGATCAGGATCAGAACGGTAACATCGCAGCAGTTGCAGAAGCTTGGCAGCGGGCGGAATGTATCGCCACCGATGATCCCCGCCTCAAGGAAAAGTAAAATGAATCCCCGCCACGCAGGATTCAAATCAGCTTGTTGACGACCACGGCTGCCGATCAGGCCACGCTTTGTCGTTCTCGGACCGTCAGCACCGGAACGGTCGATTCGCGAACGGTACGCTCCGCGACGCTTCCCAAAACCAGGTGGCTCAATCCGGTCCGTCCATGCGTAGCCATTACGATCAGATCGGGCCGCAACTCCTTTTCGACTTCGAGTATCGCGCTGGCCGGGTCGCCGCGTCGCACCACCAGCTTATGCTTGACTTTGGCGCCGAGATTTTCGGTTGCGGCCTTTTCGAGCTGAGCTCGGGCGTCTTGCTCCCACTCAGGTATTGACGGCTCTACCGGGACTTCTGACGGTTCGAAGGGGGTAGGGACTACATGGAGCAGGCTTATTGCGGCCCTGTATTTCTGGGCCAGGCGCCGTCCCAAGTTCAGCGCGGCTATCGAGTTTGGATCAAAATCGACCGGGCAAAGAATCTTCTTTAAGGCTCGTAGAGCGGCTCCGGGACCTAAGCTCAGGACCGGTCGCTCTGACGCGCGAAGCACGTGTTCGGCGATACTCCCCAGAAACAGACGGTTGATACCGGTCCGCCCGTGAGTAGCCATAACAACCAGATCGACGTCGAGATCCTGGGCAGCCTTTTCGATCAGTTCGGCGGGCCTGCCAAATTGCACGAGAAGCTTGTGCCGCACCCTTGCCAGGTGTTTTCGCGCGATCCGCTCGAGCCGGAGCTTGCCAGGTTCCGTAGAAGGCGTGACGTCGTCTTGAGCAAGTTCGGCGAGGTTACCCATAGGTACAAGCTCTACGTGCATCAGGTACAGCAGGGTGTCGTCTTTTCGGGCGAGCTTGGCCGCCTGGCCAAGCGCCGCGATCGAGTTATCGCTGAAGTCGATCGGGCAGAGAATTTTACGGAAAATCTTCGCCATTGGATCAATTATGGGAGAAACCGGCAAACCGATGCGTCAGCGAAGAGTTGCAATCACTCGAATTTTTTTAGCCGATTACAAAACCGGTGCGCATGGGTCAAGGTGCCAAGCCCATCACACCGCGCTGATTTTCCGGCTCGCGAAGTCCATCACTCGACAACTGTCCCCGCGCCACACGGCCTCGTCAGCCGGGCGGGCGGGCGGTCTCTATACCCGGGTAAGACTGATGCTGCGCTGCGGCGGCGCCGGCGAACTGCAAGCCGGCGAGCTCCTGGGCTTGCTCGACTTGCGTTTTGCGCGGCGGGATGCCGAAGACCAGGCCCATTCCCGCCAGGAACAGCAGGCAACCTAAAGAGTACACCCCGGCCATCAACGACCATTCCAGCGTCGTTGGCGTGTAGGACGGGAATTTACCCGTGAAGGCATTGGGCCGCATCAGCGAGGGCAGCAGCAGGTACGTGCGCTCGGCGAACACGCCTACGACCACCAGTAGCGAGGCCACCCCGATGGTGGCGGTCGCCCGCTTGCTTTTGGGCAGCCCCAGCAGCAAAAGCGGGATCAGCAGGCCTACGATCGCATCGAACCAGAAGACCCTGGAGAAGCGGCCGAAGAGCAGTTCGTCGAACACTGCGAGGTGGGGCCCGGTTCCCGAGTATCCGACGGTCAGAAATTCGCTGAAGATCAGATACATCAGCACCAGGATCGCGACAATCAAGTACCGCGCCAGCATCCGCACGACATCTTCAGCGACCGGAAAGCGGAACAAGCGGCGCGCAACGATCAGCGCCAGCGTGACCAGGGCAAACCCCGAGACCAGCGCGGAGGCAATGAACAGGGGCGCTAGGATCGAGGTGTTCCAGCCGGGCTGGCCTTTTACCAGTCCCAGGATCCACGCGGTCACTGAATGGAGCGCCACCGCGGCCGGAACCGAAATGATCGCAAGCACGCTCAGGCAGCGATGGTCCCATTCTATGGAGCGGGGAGAGAGGCTGGTGTGTCCCAGAGTTGCCAACTCCACCAGGGGACGCAGCGACGGATGATCCTTGAGGCGCTGCACCAACTGCGCACGCGCGCTGAAGTACAACAGCGCCAGACACAGGATCAGGTAGCAGGAGATGACGGAGACATCCCACAACAGGGGAGATTCAATGTTCGGGTGCAGAAACAGGTTGAACATGTACAGCGGCCGTCCGAGATCCATGATGATGAAGCAAGCGGCCAAAACGAGGAAGCTCGCCGCCAGGATTTCAGACATTATTGCAACTGGCTTCATCTCTTTCTTGTCGAGAAGATGGACCAGCGCGGAAACTGCGATTCCGCCGGCGCTCAAGCCAACGCAGAAGATGAAATTGGCAATATACAGTCCCCAGAAAACAGGTCGGTTGAGCCCGGTCACTCCCAGCCCCTCAACGAACTGCCGGGAGTACATGTAAATCGCCCAGCAAACCAGCGTCACGAAAACCGCTGCCGCGGCCCAATATGGGGTCCGGCTTCCGGTAGGGACCTCCATCGTCCCATTGAATTGGTCAATCCCGTTCATTGTTATCTCCCTCACCCGCTGACGACCGCCAGCGCCAGCACCCCAATCGCCGCCGCCGTCAATAACACGGCCATTCCGATCAGGATGTTGATGACCACGAAGAAAGTCCGGCCTTCAGTGGGCATCTTATCAAATTAACAGACCAATTTGAAAACTGAACGGCTTAAGAAAGAAAATGCCTGGACGCCCTCTGGCCGACCAAGCATACATAACCTCTTACATGATCAGGCGATGCGCAGAAAAAATTCAAGCGGGCAGGCGCGCGTCGGTCGAAGCGGGCGATCGGGTCTGCGGACTCGACTCCAATCTAAAACTAGCCGGCGAGAATCCGGATGTTACAGTTGCGATGTTTAATCCCGAACTCGATGATCTCTTTTTCGATCGCAGTCGCGCCCGGCTTTGCGTCGCTGAGCATCAACTGCTTCGCGACGGCGTTGTCGATTCCGTCGGCCTCGAGGTCAAGGTTATGGTCGTCACAGATGATAAATGCCATTTTGGTAAAAGCACCTCGAACGAACAAAGCTATAAGATTTTTTCACCGAATTGAACCGCGCGGCGGCGGGCTCGCAAGACGCAATTTGTGGTAATCGTGATCGAGATGCGCGCACGCGCGAAGTGGGAAACGCAAACTCGGGAGGTTGATGCGAGTTGAGCCTGAAGGGAAAAGCCGCGGCGATTGGAATTGGCGAACTCAAACCGGTCAAGGAACCCGGCGACCTGACCGCGCTCGGGCTGATGGCGCGGGTGGCGGCCGAGGCGATCGCGGACGCG
>Ga0074044_10003104_pt1 | contig 14280 bp, 15 predicted proteins | sample BogForMeECP23OM1_FD_94443 | JGI IMG/M metagenome (GOLD analysis project Ga0074044, IMG submission 94443) | Bog forest soil microbial communities from Calvert Island, British Columbia, Canada - Bog Forest MetaG ECP23OM1 | ecosystem: Environmental > Terrestrial > Soil > Wetlands ... | reverse complement strand
TCCATTGCGCACGAAGTTGGATGAAGTCCGCCGCGCTGTCGCCGATGGCGCGGATGAAATTGACATGGTCATCAACCGGTGCGCGTTCCTTTCCGGCGACTACGCGAAGATGTTCGACGAAATCGCCGCGACCAGGGAAGCCTGCGGGCCGGCGCATTTGAAGGTGATTCTCGAAACCGGCGAACTCGTCACTTACGACAACGTCCGTCTGGCCAGTGAAATCGCCATGCAAGCCGGCGCGAATTTCATCAAGACCAGCACCGGCAAGGTTTCGCCCGCCGCCACCATCCCCGTCACGCTCGTGATGCTGGAGGCCATCCGCGATTACTTTTTCGACACCGGCATCCGCATTGGCATGAAGCCCGCCGGCGGCATCCGCAACGCCAAGCAGGCACTGCATTACCTCGTGATGGTCAAGGAAACCCTCGGTGACGACTGGTTGACGCCCGACCTGTTCCGCTTTGGCGCAAGCACGCTAGTCAACGACGTGCTCATGCAAATCGCCAAGACCGTGGACGGAAATTACCAGGGCGCAGATTACTTCTCGCTGCCTTGAAAAATAAAAAACAGTCGGAGCATTGTTTTGTCTCGTGACTGCTAACTAAATTTGCTAAAAGGCAACTCGCTTGAGCGAAGAATACGAAATCAACTCCGAAGTGGACGTGCTTGAAGAAAAAGCTGGCCCGCCACCGCCTTTGCCGTCGCATCTTCCGAAGGATGAACAGTATTTTCTTTTGATTCAAACTGCGCTTCGCAAGTGTCTTGAATATAAACGGAAATTCGGGAAAGGCCGGAAAGAAGGATTTTCGTTGGAACAATTCACCGCACTGTATAGCGCTGATCCGTTTTATCATTGGTTCGGTGTAGATTCGCCTTTGATGTATGCCGCTCGCAAGGCTGCGGGTGGAATGACCTCCATTTATCGGCAGATTGGAATTGGAAGCCAGTGGGTCTTTTACCAAATATTGCAAGACCATTTCGGCTTGAGCCGCGAACAGGCGATTTGGAGTTACAAGATTGAAGGCGCACGGGGTAAACAGCGCACTTTGACACTCGATGGACGAGTTGCGCTCGACGACGTGAAAAACGCAGAAGCTAAAGCCAAAGTTCAAAAATGGCTTAATGAAGTTGCCGTGCAAATTCGGTTGCCGAACGACACATTGAAAAACATCAAAGGAATCGTTTTTGAAACACGGCAGGGATACAAAAGCAAGGATTCCAAGCGGCAGAACGCGGACATTGCGAATGCTTCCAAGGCGTATGCGAATTTATACGTCCCTGTTTTGCTATTGTTCTCGACGCAGATTGATGGCGATGTCGCGCAACGCTATCGGGAAAATCTTTGGGTTCTTTTGACGGGAAATCTTTCCGATTCCACAATGTCCAGTGCTTATTCTTTTTGCCGTGAAATTGTCGGCTACGATTTGGCCGACTTCTTCACTCGCTACTCGCCACGCATCAAAAGTGAAGTCGAGAGTGTCCTTAAAACGCTTCTTTCCGCATGACAACAAGCACAGTCATCGAACAGCAACGGCGATTTGGCTTCACAGAACGCTTCACTCAAAGAGCGAACTTGAAACACACGCGTTATGGCTGGTTGCGACTAACGCCTGCTTACTCGGTGCATCTTGTCGGTGACCTTCTTGACGAACTTGATTTGACAGATGGAGTTGTTCTTGACCCGTTCTGCGGTACTGGCACGACCGCTTTAGTTTGTGCGGGGCGTGGTATTCGAGCAGACACGACCGACATCAATCCTTTTCTGGTTTGGCTGGCGCAGACAAAATGCGCGAATTACGCCGCAAGCGAACTGGAGCGATTTGCAGAATTGTCTTCGACAATTTTGTCCGAGGCAACCGCTGAGGAGGGGGATGAATGGATTCCAGCAATTCACGAAATCGAAAAATGGTGGGACGCCGAAACATTGAGGCTGCTCGGCCACGCGATGGATGGCATTCGCGAGGTCGGCGATGAAATTGCAGTCGCGAATTTGTTAAAAATTGTGTTTTGCCGCGTCATGATTGAAGCGGCGAATGTGAGCTTCGGCCATCAATCCATGTCGTTCAAAGCGCCCGGTGAGCCGTGCCTGTTTCACGATAAGAAATCAGATTTAGTTGCTAGCTGGCGACGGGCAGCGAGCGACGTTTTAGACGCAGCCAGTTCGCCAATAAAAGCGGAGGCAAGGGCTTTGCTCATCGACGCCCGGCGGCTAGAAGAAAAACTAAATCACAATCATTACGATTGCGTCATCACCTCTCCGCCCTACCCAAATCGCATGAGCTACATCCGCGAATTGCGTCCGTATATGTATTGGCTCGGCTATTTGGCGACTGGACGGCAGGCTGGCGAACTCGACTGGGAGGCTATTGGCGGAACCTGGGGCTGCGCCACGAGCAATCTTCAGAAATGGAATCGCAATGGTTCAAAACCGGTTCCGTTTGCGGAATTTGAAAAAATCATAGCCGGTATTCGTTTGCGCAGCGACGTGCTGGCAACATACGTTGACAAATATTTCTACGATATGTCGTTCCATGTTCGGGCAATTCATCGAGTTGTGAAACGCGGTGGGCGAATAAATTACATCGTTGGCAATTCAAAGTTTTACGATGTGCTACTGCCCGTTGAGCGAATTTTTGCTGAACTGTTCCGAGAAGCAGGTTTTAGCGACGTGGCAGTGAAGACGTTGAGAAAACGCACTTCAAAAAAAGAACTTTACGAATACTTGGTGTCTGGAACCAAAAGCTAATTGTTTTCAACCATGAAAACCAAACTCAAACTCGCGCCAAGCAATGTGTTCGCGAATCGCATGAGTGCCAACCCGCTTTCACCTGTAGCACAGGCCACGCTCCTGTTGTGTTCGCCGCTGCGCGCCGGGCGGAACAAGGACGTTCAACCGTTGAGCATCGGCGAGTTTAATGAATTGGAAAAACAGTTGCAGCGTGCTGGTGCAGGACCGGAGCAGTTGCTTGAAGCGGACGCACCAGTGTTGCTCAAAAAAATTTCTCGGGCGGCGGACGGGGCAAAAATTGAAACCCTGCTCGGACGCGGTTTCCTGTTGAGCATGGCACTGGAGACGTGGCAAAGCGCAGGCGTGTGGGTCACAAGCCGCAACGAATCAGACTACCCGGAACGTCTGTATCGCCTGAAACAAAATGCGCCGCCGTTGATCTACGGTTGCGGCGAGAAAAAACTTTTGTCGCGCGGCGGACTGGCCATTGTCGGCTCGCGCGACGTGGACGCGACTGGCGAAGAATTTACCAGGCGCGCGGCGGCGTCAGCGGCCCGCGAAGCAATGCAAGTTGTCTCCGGTGGCGCGCGCGGCGTGGACCAACTGGCGATGTTGGCCGCACTCGAAGCTGGCGGGACAGTCGTGGGCGTGCTGGCGGACAGCCTCTTGCGGTCGGCCACGTCCGGCAAAGCGCGCGAAGCAATTCAAGACGGACGGCTCACGCTTATCTCGCCGTTTGATCCCGAAGCCGGTTTTAATGTCGGCAATGCGATGCAACGGAACAAATATGTTTACGCCATGGCGGACTTCGGCCTTGTTGTCAGTGCTGGTTACAACGAAGGCGGCACATGGTCGGGCGCAGTTGAGCAACTTGAAAAACTCCACCTCACCCCAATCTTCGTGCGCGCTGGCGACGATGTGCCGGAAGGGAATCGCCAGTTGCTTCGTCGTGATGCGCTGCCGTTTCCGTCCGAATCGTGGCCGGGTTCGTTGCGCGAAGTTTTTGAAGCCACATCGCAAAAAAATCTTCAGCCGAGGGAAACGGCGGACTTGTTCGCTTTACATGAAACACCGCTGGAAGATCGTAGCCGCCAACGCGAGAAGGCTCTGATTTTTCCGCGAAAAAGAAAGCATTGAAATGACAACCAAACTCAAACCCGTGAAAGTTTCCGCCAAGCGCGTTGTCGTTGCTACAAATCACGCCGTCGTGCCCCTCAAGGAGCGCCGGCTCACGTTCGGTGACAAATGGGATTATGCACCCGCACCGGAAGAATCGAAGAATTACGTCATCCCGCCGCGACACGAGCTGTTCGTTGGTGGAAAATTTTTAAAGCCACATTCGGGCAAGCATTTTGATTCCATCAACCCGGCCACCGAGGACAAGCTCACCGAAATCGCCCTCGGCGACGAGGCGGACGTGGACCGGGCGGTCAAGGCCGCGCGGCGCGCCTACGAAAAAGTCTGGAGCAAAATGCCGGGACGCGAGCGCGGCAAATATCTTTACCGCATCGCCCGCATCATCCAGGAAAAGATGCGCGAACTGGCCGTGCTCGAAAGCATGGACGGCGGCAAGCCCATCAAGGAAACGCGCGACGTGGATTTGCCGCTCGTGGCCGCGCATTTCTTCTATCACGCCGGCTGGGCGGACAAGTTGAACTACGCCTTTCCGGGCCGCAACCCGCGGCCGCTCGGCGTTGCCGGCCAGATTATTCCGTGGAATTTTCCGCTGCTCATGGCCGCGTGGAAAATCGCCCCGGCGATTGCCTGTGGCAACACCGTTGTCATCAAGCCTTCCAAGACGACGAGTCTCACGCTGCTCCGGCTGGCGCAGATTTTCCAGGAGGCGGAATTGCCCGAAGGCGTCGTCAATGTCGTCACCGGCGTGGGTGAAACCGGCACGGCCATCGTCAAGCATCCCGACGTGAACAAAATCGCGTTCACCGGCTCGACGGAAGTCGGCAAGCAACTTGCCCAAATGGTCGTCGGCACGGGCAAACGCATCACGCTCGAACTTGGCGGCAAGGCGGCCAACATCATTTTCGAGGACGCGCCGATTGACCAGGCCATTGAAGGCATCATTGCGGGAATTTATTTCAACATGGGCCACGTCTGTTGCGCCGGCTCGCGGTTGCTGGTGCAGGAAAGCATTTTTCCGAAGGTCGTCCACAAACTGCGCGACCGCATCCAGACGCTGCGCATCGGCAATCCGCTCGACAAAAACACCGACATCGGCGCCATCAACAACAAACCGCAACTGGAAAAAATCCGCGAGCTGGTCCAAAGCGGCGTGGATGAAGGCGCGGAAGTGGTGCAGCCGCGCTGCACGCTGCCCGAACGCGGCTATTGGTATCCGCCCACCTTCCTCACCGGCGTGACGGCGTCCCATCGCGTGGCGCAGGAGGAAATCTTTGGACCAGTGCTCGCCGTGATGACGTTCCGCACACCGGAGGAAGCCGTTGAACGCGCGAACAACACGCCTTACGGCCTGAGCGCCGGCGTGTGGACGGACAAGGGCAGCAAGATTTTCAAGATCGTCAACGAACTCCGCGCCGGCGTCGTCTGGGCGAACACGTTCAACAAATTCGACCCGACGAGTCCGTTTGGCGGTTACAAGGAAAGCGGTTTCGGTCGCGAAGGCGGCTTGCCGGGGCTGGCGGCATATTGCCGGTTGGATTAAATTGCATTTCACTCAACCAAACACAAAATCAAATCATGAATTGGCTCTGGTTTATCCTCATCGGACTCGCCGCCGGTTTTCTGGCGGGCGCAGTGGTCAAGGGACACGGCTTCGGCCTGCTCGGAAATCTAATCGTCGGGGTTGTCGGCGCCCTGCTGGGCGGATTCCTATTCGGACTGCTCGGCCTCGTTTCGGTGAGTGTTATTGGCAACCTGATTTCCGCCTTTGTCGGCGCGGTGGTGTTGTTATGGTTGATCGGGTTCGTGAAGCGCAAAGGTGCCTGACGCAAAAGGAATTCATGCAAAGGGGAATTGGTATCATCTGTCTGGTCGCGGGCTTGCTGCTCATTGTGTGGGGACACAACCTGGCGAATTCCATCGGCGGCCAGTTGCAAAATGCGTTCACCGGAGCTCCTGGCGACAAGCCAATGCACCTTTACATCGGCGGCGCGGTGGCGATGCTGATTGGTCTGTTCCTCATTTTTTTCAAACGGAAATGATTCTAGAATGAAAACGCGACTCGACATCAAAAAAACCTACAAGCTCTACATCGGCGGGAAATTTCCGCGCAGCGAGAGCGGTCGGTACCTGCCCGCGAAGTCGGCGGCGGGCGCGCACCTCGACAACTTCGCGCATGCCTCGCGCAAAGATTTTCGCGACGCCGTCGTCGCCGCGCGTTCTGCGGTGGACGGCTGGAGCAAGGCCACCGCTTACAATCGCGGGCAAATCCTCTATCGCGCCGCAGAGATGCTGCAAAACCGCGCGAGCGAACTGGTCAACGAGGTCGCGCGTTCAACGGGTGCCAGCGCGGCCAAGGCGAAACGCGAAGTGACGCGCGCCATTGACCGGCTCGTTTATTTTGCCGGTTGGACGGACAAGTATCAGCAGATTTTCGGCAGCGTGAATCCCGTGGCTACGTCGCACTTCGATTTCACCACCCCGGAGCCGACCGGCGTGGTGGTCGTGCTCGCGCCGGATGAGCCGTCGCTGGTCGCGCTGGTATCGCTCCTTGCGCCGGTGATTTTGAGCGGCAACACGGCCATTGTGATTCCCTCGGAAAAATTTCCGCTGCCGGCGGTGACATTCGCCGAAATTCTGGCCACCAGCGATCTGCCCGGCGGCGTGGTGAACATCCTGACCGGCAAGCGCGCCGAACTCGTCCCGCACATTGCCGGCCATCTGGACGTGAACGCGGTTGTGGACGGCGCAGGCAATGCGGAGTTGAGCACGAAATTGCAGTCAGGCACGGCCATCAACCTCAAGCGTTACGCAAGTCGTTCATTGGCGACTGCCGACTGGTTCACCGCGAAAGCCGAGGACCCGTATTGGATTCTCGACACCGTCGAACTCAAAACCGCGTGGCATCCGATTGGACTGTAATTCGTAGCAGCCGACGTGAGTCGGCTCCATAACTTCAAATCGGAGCGGACTGACGTCCGCTGTTAGATCTTTAATTTGCCACTTCCTGCGGGCCTTTGCCGCCGTTCAACAGGAACAAAATGGCCATGCGTACCGCCAGACCGTTGGTCACCTGCTCCAAAATCAGCGACCGCGCGCAATCGGCGATTTCGCTGTCAATTTCCACGCCGCGATTGATCGGGCCGGGATGCATGATGAGCGCGTCGGGTCTGGTTTTGGCGAGCCGTGCCTTGTTGAGGCCGTAGAGCTGGGTGTATTCGCCGATGCTGGGGAACATCGTCTTACGCTGGCGTTCGTGCTGGATGCGCAGGAGATTGATGATGTCCGCGTCGCGGATGGCTTCGTCCGCGTCGTGCGTCACGCGGCAGCCCATCTGCTCGAAAGTTTTGGGCACGAGCGTGGCCGGACCGCAGAGCGTCACCTTCGCGCCGAGTTTCGTGAGCGCCCAGATGTCCGAGCGCGCGACGCGGCTGTAAAGGATGTCGCCGAGAATCGTCACGTTCAGTCCGGCGATTTTTCCTTTTTTCTCGCGAATGGTGAACACGTCGAGCAACGCCTGCGTGGGATGCTCATGCGCGCCGTCGCCCGCGTTGATGACGTGGGCGCCGAGCACGCGCGACAGGAAATGCGGCGCGCCCGACGCGCTGTGGCGGATGACGATGAAATCGGCGTTGAGGGCTTCGAGGTTCCGCGCCGTGTCCTTGAGCGTCTCGCCCTTTTTGAACGACGAGGCCTCGGCGGAAAAATTGATGATGTCGGCGGACAGACGTTGCTCGGCCAGTTCAAAACTGATGCGCGTCCGCGTGGACGGCTCGACGAACAGATTCACGACGGTTTTGCCGCGCAACGCCGGGACTTTTTTGATGGTGCGTTTGCCGACAGCCTTGAAGGCGCGCGCGGTGTCGAGCGCGGTCTGGATTTCCTCCGCCGTGAGCGATTCGATATCGAGCAAATGTTTGCGATGCCAGCTCATGATTTGTAACCGCAAGGTCCAGCTTCCGCGAATTGCCTGAAGCGCAACCTGAGGGTTGCGGCTACATCGCGTGCTCTGAATTCGCGTTTCATTTTCTTTCCAAAATCACTTCGTCCCGGGGCGCTCCCGCTTCGACGAGGCGCAGAGAAATTTTCTCTTCCAGCGCCGTCGGCACGTTTTTACCGACAAAGTCCGCCTTGATGGGCAGTTCGCGATGGCCGCGGTCCACCAGCACCGCCAGTTGGATTTTCCGGGGCCGGCCAAAATCATTGAGCGCGTCCATCGCCGCGCGGATGGTGCGGCCGCTGAACAGCACGTCGTCCACGAGCACGACGGTCTTGCCGGTCACATCGAAGGGAATGACCGTCGGATGGATTTTCGGCGCGACGCGCTGGTCCAAATCATCGCGGTGCATGCTCACATCGAGCGCGCCGACGGGCACCGGCTGCTTCCAGATTTCCCACAGAATATCACCCAGCCGCCGCGCGAGCGGCACACCGCCCGTGGGAATGCCGACGAGCACGACTTCTGCGCTGACTTCATTCCGTTCGGCAATTTCGTGAGCGATGCGCGTGAGCCCGCGTTGAATCGCGACGGTGTCGAGGATGACGGTGGTTTCAGGCATTGGGAAAACAGGAAACACCAACATTCAACATCCAACATCCAGTGAAGCTCCAAAATCCAGGCATCAATTCACGCGCAATTTTGTTTTGGAATTTGGAATTTGGAATTTCTCTGGAGCCTGGAGCTTGGAGCTTGGAATTTTTGGCGAATGCGCCGTTTGGATTGAAAAGAAAAAAACAAATCATCCGCGCGGGACAATTTATTTTTTCAAATTCCGCTTTCATTTTCCCTTCGCGGCCTCACGGGGCTGCGTTAAAGGAACACGGGTTTAGTTTGCAGCAGTCTGACGGGCTTTGCGCCAGCTTGCGCGGTGCCTGATGATCCAGTCCGTCAGTGCCCGCTCAAAGCCGATGTCGTGCCCGGCCTTTTCCGACTCAATCCACTTGTGCCTGAGGATTTCCTCGCGTTCCGCCTGGAACTCGCGGTAGAGCGACGAGTGCTTCAGCAAATCGTTCGCCGTTGCGGTGTCTTTCATAGCGTCCGACATAATTAAAATGCAAAATTCGCAAGTAGACTATAAATCCCGCCTGGAAAATTAGCAATCGAAATCTGCATTGTTAACTGGTTTGAATTGAACAGGTTACGAATCGTTCAAGCCAGCCTTTTCCGCAGCGCCCCGGCAATTTGAATGAATGTCTTTCCGGCCGGATGGTTCGGCGCTGAAACGACCACTGGCACGCCCTGGTCGCCGGCTTCGCGGATTTCAGTAAAAATCGGCACTTCGCCGAGGAAGGCAAGGTTTTGCCGCGCGGCTTCCTCCCGGCCTCCGCCATGACCGAAAATTTCCACGCGCTCGCCGTTTGGCGCAGTGAAGTAACTCATGTTCTCGACGATGCCGAGAATCGGCACGTTCACCTTGTTGAACATCGCGATGCCTTTGCGCACGACGCCGAGCGACGCTTCCTGCGGCGTGGTGACGATGACGCCACCGTCCAATGGCACAGTCTGGCACAACGAGAGTTGCGCGTCGCCCGTGCCCGGCGGCAAATCCACCAGCAGGAAGTCCACCCCGCCCCACTCGACCGCGAACAGAAATTGCTGGATGGTTTTGGTGATCATCGGTCCGCGCCAGATCACCGGTTGCTCGTCTGTCAGCAGCAGGCCGATGCTCATCACTTTCACACCGTGCCCCGTCGGCGGCACGAGCCGCTCGTCTTCACTGACCGTCGGACGCTCGCGCACACCCATCATCAGCGGAATGCTCGGACCGTAAATATCGCAATCCAACAGACCGACGCGCGCGCCAAGGTGCTTCAACGCGCAGGCAAGGTTCACGGACACGGTGGATTTGCCGACCCCGCCTTTCCCGCTGGCGACGGCGATGACGCGCTTCACGCCGGGAACTTTGCTCTGATTGGCAAACGGATTTCCCGGCGCGGCCTGGCCGGCAGCCGGTTGCAGCACTGTGACTTGAACATGACCGACGCCCGGCAAATTTTTCAAAGCGCTTTCGGCTTCGGCCTTGATTTGCTGCGCCGCATCGGCATTCGGCGAGGTCAATTGCATCGAAACGCCCACTGCGTCGTTGGTGATGGAAATCTCCTTCACCAGCCCGAATGAAACGATGTCGCGCGAATAGCCGGGATATTTGACCGCCTTCAGCGCGTTTTTAATGTCCTCTTGCGTAAGCATTTTCCATCAAATTGCCAGCCGCCCGCCCGAACGCAAGCGCATCCGGGCTTGCATCCCTGCCGATTGCATGAAAAATTAAGTGTCTTGATTCCTTAGATGGACAAAACAAATATGACACCGACTACGGAAAAGTCCGCCGGGCAATTTCTCGAAAAGTTCCGGCACTTCGAATCTGCGACGCAACAGCCGTCGTGGTTGCTGCCGCTCCGCAAGGCCGGCATGGCGCGCTTCGCCGAGCTTGGATTCCCGACGTTGCAGGATGAAGACTGGCGTTTTACCAACGTCGCGCCGATTGCCCGGCTGCCGTTCAAGCCGATGTTCGAGGCTGCCGCGGATTTGGCGGAATCGGCCCTGAAAGACTACGTCTTAGCCAAGCTGGCCGGGCCGCGACTTGTATTCGTCAACGGTCATTTTAATGCCGGACTCTCCGCCGTGCGCGATTTGCCGGCAGGCGTGAAAATTGCCAGTCTTGCTTCGGCGTTGGTCTCGGATACCGCCTGCATCGAAAGGCAGTTCAACGGCTGCGCGCGAATGGATGACAACGCGTTTGCGGCGCTGAACCGGGCATTTTTCCTCGACGGCGGGTTCATCCATATTCCAGCGGGCAAAGTCATTGCCGAACCGATCCAACTCATTTTCATTTCGACCGCCCAACACAGCGGTGACACCATTCATCCGCGCAACCTCATCATCGCCGAGGCCAACAGCAAGGCTACGGTGATTGAAAGTTATCTGGCCACCGGCGGCGCGGCGTATTTCACCAATGCTGTCACCGAAATCATCGCCGGCGACAACGCGGAGCTGGAACACGTGAAATTTCAGGACGAGGCGGCCGATGCCTTCCACGTGGCGACCATCGCCGGCGAATTCGGCCGCGCCAGCAACGTGACCGTCCATTCGTTCGCCCTTGGCGCGAAGCTCTCGCGGAACAACATTCGCACCAGACTCGCCGGTGAAGGTTTGGAGTGCATCCTCAACGGCCTTTACCTCACGCGCGGCGAGCAATTGGCCGATCATCACATGATTGTCGAGCACGCGCAGCCGCGTTGCGCCAGCCACGAGTATTTCAACGGCATCCTCGACGACAAATCGAAGGGCGTCTTCCACGGACGGATTTACGTTCATCCCGTCGCGCAGAAAACCGATGCGAAGCAGACGAACAAAAACCTTTTGCTCTCCGACGACGCGACGGCGGACACCAAGCCGCAACTCGAAATTTACGCCGACGACGTGAAATGCACGCACGGCGCGACCGTCGGCCAGTTGAACGATGAATCCATTTTTTATCTGCGTTCGCGCGGCATCCCGGAAAATACCGCGCGGCGGATGTTGATCCACGCTTTTGCCGGCGAAATCATCGAGCGCGTGAAATGCGAGCCGGTGCGCGAGCAACTGGACAAAATCGTGTGGGACCGGCTCGAGGCGAATCCGCATCTCGCAGGCTCGAAATGACTAAACCACAATGACGGATGACTAAGGAATTTCCAAATATCCAAATGACGAATGGCTTTCGGCATTTGACATTCGTGCTTTGTCATTCTTTAGTCATCAGGATTTAGTCATTATTCATTCCAGCGATTGGCCATGTTCGACGACATCAACGACCTTTATCAGCAGGTCATTCTTGACCACTGCAAGAAGCCGCGGAATTTCCATGAGATGCCGCAGGCGACCTGCTCGGCCCAGGGTCACAACCCGCTTTGCGGCGACCAGTTGAAACTCTTTCTCGCGTTGGACGGCGACACCATCAAGGACATCAGCTTCGTCGGCTCCGGTTGCTGCATTTCAAAGGCATCGGCGTCGTTGCTCACGGAATTTGCCAAAGGCAAAACGAAAACCGACGTGGAAAAAATGTTCGGGCAGGTCCATGAAATGGTCACCACCGGCAACGTGAAGGGGGATGTTGGCAAGCTGGCGGTCTTTGCTGGTGTGCACAAATTCCCGGCGCGGGTGAAATGCGCGATTCTGTCATGGCACGCGGTGATGGCGGCCCTCAAAGGCGACGCCAAACCGGTAAGCACGGAAAACGAACAGACCTGATTGATTTCGGTGCCAACAACGGCGATGATATCTGAGGTAAATTAAACTTAAGCGAGTTTTATGAATTCCAATGAAGCAAAAACTTTGACCCGCGACGTGGAGGCCGCCGTCGTGCCCGTCGGCACCAAGGTCACACTCCAGAAAGGTGAGACCGCGTACATCACCCAATCGCTCGGCGGCAGTTACACGGTCGTCGTCAACGGCAACATGTTCCGCATCGAGGATTCGGACGCCGACGCGCTCGGCCTTGAAGTCCAGGCCAAACCCGCTGCGGCGGCGGCCGGCCCCGTCACGCAGGAGGGGCTCGAAAAGCAGGTCTGGGACGCGCTCAAGACGTGTTACGACCCGGAAATCCCCGTTAATATCGTTGACCTCGGCCTGATTTACGATTGTCACCTCACGCCCGCGGGCGAAAACAGCTTCAAGGCCGACGTGAAAATGACGTTGACCGCGCCCGGTTGCGGCATGGGCCCGACACTCGCGCAGGACGTGCAAAACAAACTGCTCTCGCTCGAACCGATTGACGAGGCGAACGTCGAACTGGTCTGGGACCCGCCGTGGAACCAGAGCATGATGACCGAGGCGGCGAAACTGCAACTGGGTTTGATGTGAGTGAAAAACCGCGGATGACGAGGATAACACGGATTAAAAATTTATCCGCGCAACCCGTTATCCGCGGTTAAAAATTTTGAATGACTGACACGAAGACAATTGATTGGTCTGCGCTGCGAAAGGATTTTCCCATCCTCGACCAGCAGGTCCACGGCAAGCCGCTGATTTACTTCGACAACGCCGCCACGTCGCAAAAGCCGCACGCGGTGATTGACGCGCTGGTGCATTATTACGAACACGACAACGCGAACGTTCATCGCGGCATCCACGAATTGAGCAACCGCGCCACGGCGGGTTACGAAGCTGCCCGGACGCGCGCGGCCAAATTCATCAACGCCCGCAGCGCCGAGGAAATCGTGTTCACCCGCGGCACGACCGAAGGCATCAATCTGGTTGCGAGTTCATGGGGCGCGAAAAATCTCAAGCCCGGCGACGTGATTCTGCTCACCGAGATGGAGCATCACAGCAACCTCGTGCCGTGGCAATTGCTCGCGCAGCGCACCGGCGCGAGGCTCGCTTTTGTGCCCGTCACCGGCGACGAAGGCCTTCTCGACTTGTCCAGGCTCGATTCACTGCTCACGAAGCAGGTGAAAATCTTTTCAATGGTCCACATCTCGAATTCGCTCGGCACGGTCAATCCAGTCGCTGAACTTTGCGCCCGGGCGCGCAAGCTGGGCATCACCACCCTTGTGGACGCCGCGCAAAGCGCCGGGCACATGCCAGTAGATGTGCAGCAGATTGGCTGCGATTTCCTCGCGTTCTCCGGTCACAAGATTTGTGGACCAACGGGCATCGGCATTCTGTATGGCCGGCAGGAATTGCTCGACGCGATGCCGCCGTATCAAGGCGGCGGTGAAATGATTTTGTCGGTCGAATACCAGAAAACCGAATTCAAAAAGGCGCCGCACCGGTTCGAGGCCGGCACGCCGGACATCTCCGGCCCGATTGGATTGCGCGCCGCGATGAATTACCTCGACGCCATCGGCCGCGAAAACATCTGGAAACACGACCGGGAACTCGCGAACTACGCTTACGCCCAACTCGCCGTGTTGAAAAACATCCGGCTCTTCGGCCCGAAAACCGGCCGCGCCGGGCTGGTGAGCTTTCTGCTCCAGGACGTTCACGCGCACGACGTGGTGACGCTGGCGGACCAGGCGGGTGTGGCGTTGCGCGGCGGTCATCATTGCACACAACCGCTCATGCACCGGCTCGGCGTCGAATCCACCGCCCGCGCCAGTTTCTATTTCTACAACACCAAGGCCGAAGTGGATCGGTTTGTGGAAGTCGTGAAGGAAATCCAGAAGTTTTTTGGCCAATGATTTGCGACTTTGGACTGACCTCTTTACGATTCCCGCTCACTATTTGAAGATGTCGTCAATCTCAGCGTTTGTAGTTGGTGTTAGGAACGGATGCGGTCTGATTTGGCACTTGCATGTTCCATCGTAAAACCTGATGTAATCCGCTATTCTTTTTTCAGCCTGAAGACTACCTTGAAACATGAATAAATCATCCGCGTAGAGGCCCGGACAAGGAGCAGTGTAAACGTAGAATTTTCCCAAGTCCGAAGGCACAACTA
>Ga0074044_10003103_pt1 | contig 14286 bp, 8 predicted proteins | sample BogForMeECP23OM1_FD_94443 | JGI IMG/M metagenome (GOLD analysis project Ga0074044, IMG submission 94443) | Bog forest soil microbial communities from Calvert Island, British Columbia, Canada - Bog Forest MetaG ECP23OM1 | ecosystem: Environmental > Terrestrial > Soil > Wetlands ... | reverse complement strand
TGGTGAGAGTCCAGAGATCTTGGATCACGATCGGCTGCCCGTTGGACCCGTCCACCTTGCCCACGAAGTGATCGTTCTTCGGATTAAAGACGTTGATGGTGCCGTCGCCGAAATTGCCGACCAGGAGGTCGCCGGCAAAATCGCCGAAGCCCGCGGGCGCGATGGCGAGGCCCCAGGGCGAATTGAGCACGCCGCCCGACGCCACTCTCTGCATATGAGTCCCGTCCAGGTTGAATTCGTCGACGAAGCCGTGACCGGCTCCTGCGACATCGTCATGCTTGGCGGCGTCCTGGAGCGCGAAGGTGACGAACAAGTGTCCGTCGAGCACTTGAACGTTGAAAGGCGCATAGCCCTTCGGGACGTTGGGATCAGTGAAGCTGTCGACCTTCGTGAAATTCGAATTGAAGACATCGACACTGCCGTTGCCGAAATTCGCCGCGTAAAGCATTGTGCCGTGGTTGGTCTGGGCGATCGCCAGGCCCTTGTAGACGGCGCCCGTCTTCGAATTGTCGCCGCCGATGGGGATGACCGAACTGCCGGCATTGACGGCGGGGTTCCAGCCGGAGAGCGTTCCATCCTCGGTTGCAAAGATGAAGAGGGACGATCCGGTCTTGCCGCCTTGGGAAATGTCAAATCCGCCAGAACCGTTGAAGACCTGCCCGTCCGGAGCCGAAGGCGTGGTCTGCCCCGGAGGCGCCGCAATCGTTATGGAGGGAAGCGCTGTAAACGGCTGTCCCGAGCCGTCCTTGAGCGATGCCAAGCCTGTACCATTGTCAGATATCCAGAATGGCCCGTCCGGGGGGAACGACACGCCCCACGGATTGATCAGATTCGGATCGACGTTTGCCGCAGCCGCATAGCCATCCGAGACCAAATTGGTCTGCGAATCCGTGACCAAATTGATCTGCGAAAAGGTGGAGTCCGTGTCCTGTTGCGGGTTGTGATCATGGTGGCGGAAAGCAAGAGCATCTGCGTTCATGGATTTCTCCTCTCAATGAGTTTCTCGGCGCCGGACCGAGAGCGCAAACATGCGGCAGTCAGAACACTTCTCGCTGGCGGCCTATTCGGCTGCAGGCAAAAAAATCGGTGGGCTTGGATTTCGCCATGCCAACGTGCGGACCGCACGCTGGGCCTGCCACGCGGCATGGGCCGGCCCGCGCGGTTTCTGCCTGCGGCCGACCCGCCCTTCGATGAAACGTTGGAGGGGTAGTTTTCCTTTCTTGTTTCTTCCTAGGCCCGCGGACAGAACACAATCGATGTCGGCTTGGCGGCTCTCCCTGTTCCCACCTGTTACCTCCCTGTTACGCCCGAATTATCTCCCTGTTATGCCCGAATTATCTCCCTGTTGTTGTCCTGTTCAGTACTCAAGGGTTTTTGCACAAACCTTTGAACACAAAAGCCATTGTGACGCTGATCGCGGCCGAAACCGCACGATTCTCCCTGTTTTCCCCTGTTCGTGGCGCCGGCCCGCGGCTGATCCGCCCTTCGACGAAGCGTTGGAGGGGTAGTTTTCCTTTCTTGTTTCCTTCCTAAGGAAATGCGCCCGTTATCTCGTTCCGCCCGACTCCACCCCGTCCACGGCCCATCGCTTGATCAGATGATGGGCGATCGCCATCGGGATCGGCGCGGCGAGGCCGTCGGGATGGCGTCGTTCCAGAAGCTCCAGCGCTTCCGTGCGCGAAAACCAGCGCGCGTCCTCGAGCTCCGTCCGGTCAACGGTGAGCGCCCTGCTGCGGGCTTCGGCGAAACAGCCGATCATCAGCGAGGAGGGGAACGGCCAGGGCTGCGAGGCGAAGTAGCGCACCGCGCCGCAGGCGACGCCGGACTCCTCCAGGATTTCGCGCCGCACGGCGGCCTCGATCGTCTCGCCCGGCTCGACGAAACCGGCGAGCGCCGAATACATGCCCTTCGGGAACCGCGGCTGACGGCCGAGCAGGCAATCGTCGCCGTCGACGGCAAGCATGATGACGACCGGGTCGGTGCGGGGAAAATGGTGCATGCCGCAGTTTTTGCACTCGCGCCGCCAGCCCGCGCCCGAGACATCGGTCGGCTGCCCGCAATTCGAGCAGAAGCGCCGGCGCGCGTGCCAGTGCATCAGCGCCTTGGCCGAGGCCAGCATGCTCGCCTGATCGGCCGGAACGAGGCCGCCGGCTGCGATCGAGCGCAGGTCGACCAGCTTCAAATCGTCGCGGCCGGGCGCGACGAGAATTCTGCGGTCGAGAAAGCCGTCGCTCGCGTTCGCCTCCTCCACCACCGCCTCGTCCCTAAGGAGCGAGGCGAAAACCGGCGCCCCGGTCGGCAAAACGCCGAGCAGCGCCTCGACCCGCGAGCCTCCGAGCGCCTGGATTTCCATGAGCGGCAGGAGCGGGTCGAGCCCCGCGGCGGTCTTCATTAGCACCGGCATGTCGCGCGCGACGAGGATCGTCCGCGCGTCGGCCCGCGCCCGCAAGGCTGCGACGGCTTCGGCGTTCTCGCGCCGATCCGTGGCCCGGTCGAGCGGATCGGCGGCGAAGCCCAGACCCTCGAGGATCTGCCGGTCGCGGACCCCGCCGGCGGTCGCGTCGCGCCCGCTCAAGGATAGCGCGCCTTGAGGCTCGCCACGCGTTCGGCGTCGTAGTCGATGATGCAGCTGAGCCGCGGATCGCCGCCCTTGGCCGCCATGCCCGCCTCGAACGGCGCGACGTCCTGGCACTCCGAATCGCGCCAGCTCGTCCACTGCGCCTGCGCATCGTTGAGCGAGCGCCGCCACCGCGCCTTCTGCGACGACAACAGCCCCTGGCGCGAGTCGATCGACTTGATCGCGGCCTCGACCGCCGACCGCAGCTCCGAATCCGCATGGTCTGCGCCCGTCCGCAGGCATTCGGCAAGGTCGCGCGCGCCGAGCTTCTTGTCGTCGCAAGCGGTTTGCGAGGGACGCGCGGCGCTGTCGGCGAAAGCCGGCGCCGCGGCGCCGGAGGTCGCAAAGGAAAGGGCGGCGGCGAGGATCAAAGGTCGCATGGGTCGGATCCTTCGGGTGGGTGGGCTCAGGCGCCTGCATTCGCCGAGGCCGGACGGCTCAGGAATTCGCGCATGCGCTCGAGCGCGCGTTCGATGTTCTCGAGCGAGTTGGCGTAGGAGAGCCGCAGATAGCCCTCGCCGTGAACCCCGAAATCGGGGCCGCCGACCGTCGCCACGTCCGCTTCCTCGAGCAGGGCCGAGGCGAGCGGCTTCGCCTTCCAGCCCGTCTTCGATACGTTGGGAAAGGCGTAGAACGCGCCCTTCGGCGTGACGGCGCTGACTCCCGGCACGCGGTTCAGCCCGGCGACCACCGCCTTGCGCCGCCGGTCGAACTCGGCCCGCATCGCGGCGATCGAAACCTGCGGGCCTTTCAGCGCCGCGATGCCGGCGAACTGGGCCGCCGAGTTGACGCAGGAATAGGAATTGACGGCGAGCTTCCGCGCGACGTCGCGCCACGGCTTCGGCCACACCGAATAGCCGAGCCGCCAGCCAGTCATGGCGTAGGTCTTCGACCAGCCGTCGAGCAGGATGAGCCGGTCGCGGATCTCCGGATAGGCGAGCAGCGAGCGGTGGGCGAGGCCGTCGTAGGTGAGCTGCCCGTAGATCTCGTCCGACAGGATCGCCGCGTCGGGAAAGCGCGCGAGCCCGGCGACGAGCCTGTCGATCTCCTCCTTCGGCGTCACCCCGCCCGTCGGGTTGGCCGGCGAATTGAGGATGACGAGCCGCGTCTCGGGCGTCATCAGCGCGAGCGTCTCCTCGGCCGAGAAGGCGAAGCCGTTCGCCTCGCGCATCCGCGCGGGGACCGGGCGCGCCCCGGTGAACTCGATCATCGAGAGGTAGATCGGAAAGCCTGGATCGGGGTAGATGATGTCGGCTCCTTCCGCGCCGAACATCAGGATCGCCATGAACATGGTGACCTTGCCGCCCGGCACGATGAGCACGAGATCGGGCGAGACCTCGAGCCCGAGACGGCGATGCAGGTCTTCCGACACCGCCTCGCGCAGAGGCGCGATGCCGGTCGCGTCGGTATAGCCGTGCTCGCCGTCGCGCAGCGCCTTCACCGCCGCCTCGACGATGTGGGGCGGCGTTTTGAAATCCGGCTGGCCGATGCCGAGGTTGATGACGTCGCGGCCCTGCCGCTGCAGCTCGGCGGCCTTGGCGAGGACCGCAAAGGCGTTTTCCTCGCCCAGGCGCGCGAAGGCGGGATTGAGTGCGATCAAGGGTGGGGCTCCCAACGAAGGCGGCCTTTTTGGCAAAGGCGCGCGCCCGGAGCAAGGGCTCGCCCTCACCCCGGCCCTCGAGAGGGGGCGAATCCCTTCTCCCGCGTGCGAGAGAAGGTGGCGCGAAGCGCCGGATGAGGGTTTGAACGCGCCGCCTACCCCAGCGCCTTCTCCATCACCCGCCGCAGGCGGCCGGCGAAGGCCGGCGGGTCCTCGACCTGTCCGCCCTCGAGAAGCCGCGCCTCGTCGAGCATGAGCCAGGCCGCGTCCTCGACGAGCGGCTTGTCCTTGCCCTCGTGAAAGCGGTGAGCGAGCGCGACCGTCAGCGGATGGGCCGGGTTGACTTCGAGGATGGGTTTTGCGCGCTCGGAAAGGCGCCCGTGCGCGGCGAGCATTTTTTCGAGCTGCCGGTCGGGGCCGAAGTCCGGGGCGACGAGGCAGGCGACGCTGTCGGTCAGGCGGTCCGAGGCGCGCACCTCCGCGACCTCCTTGTCCAGTGTCTGCTTGAAGAAGGCGAACAGCGTCGCGACCTCGCCGGAAGCCTCGGCCGGCGCCGTCGCGCCTTCGACGAGGGCGATCGACTTGATGTCGGCCGCGCCCTGGCTCACCGACTTGAACGGCTTGCCGTCGAAGCCGGCCGCCGTCGAGACCCAGAAGGCGTCGACCGGATCGGCTAGCAGCAGCACCTCGACGCCGCGGGCGCGAAAACCTTCGAGCTGCGGGCTCGCGGCGAGGCGCTTCGAGTCGTCGCCGGTGAGGTAATAGATCGCGGTCTGGTTTTCGCGTAAGCCGGCGACATATTGGGCGAGCGTCCGGCCGCCGTGCGGGTGGGTCGTCGTCGCGAAGCGGGCGATCTTGTAGAGGCCGTCGCGCCGCTCCGGGTCCTCGTACAGGCCCTCCTTGATCACCGCGCCGAAGTTCTCCCACACCTTGGCGTATTTCTCGGGCTCGGATTCCGCCAGCTTGCCGAGCTCCTGCACCACGCGGTTGGTCACGCCCTTGCGGATCGCGGCGAACACGTCGCTCTTCTGGATCAGCTCGCGGGAGACGTTGAGCGGCAGGTCGGCGCTGTCGACGACGAGGCGTACGAAGCGCAGCCAGCCCGGCAGGATGTCGGCGTCCTCGGTGATGAGCACGCGCCGAACGTAGAGCTTGTTGGGGCCCTTGCGCGCTGGATCGAACAGGTCGAACGGCCGGGAGCCGGGGATGAAGGCGAGCACGGTATATTCGTGCCGCCCTTCCGCGCGCCAGTGCATCGTCAGCGCCGGCTCGTCGAACTGGCCGGAGAGGCCGCGGTAGAACTCGGCGTATTCCTCCGGCTTGACGTCGGACTTCGGCTTGGCCCAGATCGCCGCCCCGTCGGCGATGCGGCGCAGCTCGGCGCCCGGCTTGTCGACGAGGTCGATCGGCACCGCGACCGCGCCCGAATGTTCGCGCACCACGCGCTCGACCCGCCAGGCGTCGCAGTATTCCTTCGAGGCGTCGTTGAGGTGGAGGATGACGCGCGTGCCCCGTTCGGGCGCGGCCTCGAGCGCCAGCGGCGCGATGGTGAACGAGCCCTGGCCGTCGGACGACCAGCGCCAGGCCTCGGAGGAGCCGGCGCGGCGGGTCTCGACCACGACCTCGTCGGCGACCATGAAGGACGAATAGAAGCCGATGCCGAACTGGCCGATCAGCGCTGTGGCCTCCTTGCTCGCCTCCTCGGCGGTCAGCCTGTCGAGGAAGGCTTTTGTGCCGGAGCGGGCGATGGTGCCCAAGCCCGCAGTCAGATCCTCGCGCGTCATGCCGACGCCGTTGTCGGCGAGCGTCAGCGTCTTCTTCTCGGGATCGAGGGCGACGGTGATGGCGAAGGGACCGCTCTCGGTGAGCTCGGGCCGGGCGATCGCCTCGTAGCGCAGCTTCTCGCAGGCGTCGGCGGCGTTGGAGACGAGTTCGCGGACGAAGATGTCGCGGTCGGAATAGACCGAATGGACCATCAGGTGCAGCAGGCGCGATACGTCGGCCTCGAAGCTCTGGGTCGTCGCGGCCTCGTTTGTCGGGGTGTTGGCGTCGGCGGTCAAATTTTTGCCTCGTGATGAATGATTTTCGGTTGTCGGAGCCGCAAATGAGCTGCGGCGAGCGTGGATATCGTCGCCTTTGCGCTGGGATTCAAGGTCCGGATGAGGCCCGGGAGCGCCGGCGGCTCTGCCTCCTAAGCAAGGGAGAAAATTCACCCGGAACGCAACCGATGCCTGACCAGCCGAGCCTGTTCGACCTCAAACCCGGGGCGCCGGACGGCTTTCGCTATCGTCCGAACTTCCTGGTGGTCAGAATCTCACGCCTGGAGTCCCAGCCGGGATGTCGCGAAAGGGCGGACTCCAGCCGTTCCCTGACGACGCCTGTAGGCCCGGAGTCCGCCCAAAGCAGGCCTCGATCGAGGCGCCGACAGAACATTGCGAAGGGTGGAGAGCGGACAAGAGGCAGCGCCAGCACAGAACCGATAGCGAGCGCCGACGCATCATCCACGTCATGTGCGAACGCGTAGTGCAGAGTACAGTCAAAAAACCAAAGTATAGCGTCAATTGCACGACCCTAGATCGAGTCCTCCAAAGCTGGCAAGGCGCCGGAATATTCTGAGCCTGGAGGCGAAACAAAAGTCCGAACATGGTGGAGGCCAAGAGACTCGGGTGACCGGGGAAGCCTACGAGCGTTACATCGGTCGTTGGAGCAGACTCGTCGCGCGCTATTTTCCTGATTGGCCGGAAACCGGCCCTCTTGGATTCGCCTTTCAAGCGAGGGTGTCCGAGCCCTTTTTCAAGTGCTCTATCGGAGCGACATCGTCCAAAAGAAGCCTAACATTCGTCGTAAATTGACTAAGCGACTGTTAGGAGTTGCCGGAACCGACGCATGAGATGGCTTCTTCGCCGCGTTGCATGTGGAGCCTGGGCAATCTTGATCGTGGCTACGTTCGCGAGCGCGGCGTGGGCCGACCGGAGGGTGGCGCTCGTGATCGGCAACGCCAACTATGTCAACGCCGATACTCTGCTGAACACCATCAGCGACTCAAGGGCCATCGCGGCGCTATTTAGACGAGCGGGCTTCGATGTCGTCGATGAGCGCATCAACGTTGGCGTTGTAGAGTTCAAGCGAGCAGTTCGAAATTTTCTAGATACGACGGCAGATGCAGATATCGCAGTGGTTTACTATTCTGGGCACGGGATCGAAGTTGCCGGAGTAAACTACCTTGTTCCGGTCGATGCAAAAATGGAGAATATCCTCGATGCCGATGACGAGGCTGTCTCTCTTGACCGCATCTTACTTTCGACCCAAACCGCCAAAAAACTCAGCCTCATCATACTGGACGCTTGCCGAGAGAATCCGTTCCTCACGGCCAAAGGCCATCTGTCGGGGACGCGCTCGGTCGAGACTCGCTTGATTGGCGTTACGCCAACGAGCGGCGACACGTTGATCGCCTACGCTGCGAAGGCGGGTTCACTGTCTTACGACGGAACTGGACCTAACAGTCCTTTCACTACCGCCCTTGTAAAATACATTGCACAGCCAGGTCTAGACATAAGAATTGCCCTAGGCAAAGTTCGGGATGACGTCCTCGCAAGCACAGGAAATAGACAAGAAGCATTCGTCTATGGCTCGCTTGGAGGCACCAACGTTTCGCTGGTTCCAGCGATTCCTGGTCCCAGCGAGCCTACGGTGGCTCATGAGGCCGTCAACGTCGATCCCAACCTTTCAGCGGCGACTGACTATACATTGGCCGAACGCGTTGCATCGGCGAGTGGTTGGCGCGCGTTTCTTGAGGTTCATCAGTCCGGGTACTACGCCGATCTCGCCCGTGCGCAGCTAGCGAAATTGACGGCCGATCGGTCAAATTCCGGTGTAGGCCCCGAGCTTCCACCAACAAATGGAAGTTTTCCACAGGCCAATCCTTCGCATGAGAACGAGATGGGGTTCGCGAACCATGGTTCCCGAGAGCAGCCTCATGAGGAAGTGGCAGCGGGGCCGCCCGGCGGACCGAGATCTGCCGAACCGACGACGGGCCAAGACTGCAAGCGGGATCAAGCGCGACTTGGGCAATTGCGGAACAATCCATCCGTCCAAGAGGTTACGGAATTCGCGCGGAACCTAGGGTGCGAGAGCCTTCGTTCCGAGGTCCTGCGTCTAATGGAAAGCCTCGGGTTGCTGGCTGTCGACAATTCAACGCGAAGCGATCGTTTCACGCCGCAATCGCAGCTCTCCACTTCGGACATACACGCTCAGGTCTGCAAACAGGATGAAAGTCTGTTAGCTGATCTGCGAGCTCATCCCTCACGAGAGAAGATTCAGTATTTTGCGCGGACGCTCGTCTGTGAGGACTTACGACCCCAACTAAAGTTGTTAATGGAAAGCTTTGGTTTTAACGACACCACGCCTGTTCAAGCCCCGTCGCCAATTTCCCGAAGCCCCTTAGTTGTGCGGGCGGCTCCTTCGCCAACCTCGGCGGCTAACGTGACAGACCAAAGAGCGGACTTCGCAGCGGGAACGGGTAATGGCACCGAGATCTGCAGGAAAGAGGCAGTTGAGCTCACGCGGATTCGAGCCAATCCTGATCGGAATTCGGTTCAACGCTTCACTCGCAATATGAAATGCGACTCGCTTAAGGCGCAAGCTGCTCGTTTATTGGAAAGTGTTGGCGATTAGCTAGAGCATTCTGCTTTTAGCTTGTCGCATATCCTGCGTGTGCGAAGTGGTTTGCGCATTTTTGTGGGGGTGAAGGTGTTGAGGATTTCACCGATAGCGTCGAAGACGTCGTCGGCAACGCGGGCGTCGGCTTTTCTCAAGCTCGTTTTCCAGCCTCAAGAAGCTGGGCTCGATTGGAGATTAGGAGAATATTTTGGGAAGGAAGAAGAGGCGCGCGCCAACCTTTCGGATTGTCCGGCGCACGGCCTTGGATTTGTGCGACCCTAATTATTGGCAATGACGATTTCGTCCTTCTTGAGGGTAGAGCTCCTGCTCGCCATAAGCGAGGAAGCGTTCGCCGTTGATTGGCCCCTGGAACAGGCAGCGCGTCGATCCGGGGCACGCCGCCAGGAAGGTGGTCGTCCGCCAATGGCCGTGCGGGACTTTGGCGGTCCCCTCGCGCCGCAAAAACCGGCTCAGGGTCGACGTGTCCGTCTTGACCGAGCGCTCGAGAGCTTTGGCGATCGCCTTCTATTAGGCGTGATGTCCGGCTTCTCGAGGCACCCGCGAGCCAGTCAACCGCCAACGGCGAACCCACTTGATCGCCGAGCACTCGCTCACCCCAGACCGATGCGCCGCCGCACGGCGGCTCATGCCTTTCTTCTCAACCGCGTCGATCACCCGATCCCGCAAGTCTTGCGAATAGAAACTGGCCATCCGCTGGCATCTTCGCCAGATCCAGTTCTGAATCAAAATTCAGCCGATTCGGGAATCCCTCGCAGGAGTCAATCGAAAAACAGCCCGCTCTGATCTAAGGTTGTTCGCAGCCTGGTTTGCGGTCATGCCTTTATTTGGCGACGGAGTCGTAAGCTCTCTATCCGAGCGTGTATGTGGGTTCCCAAGTTTCGGGCGGCGGTGCGAGTGCCTTTTCATGGGCTCTGTTCATGAATAGAGCCGATGGCGGATCTGTCTCCGCGAAGCGAGCGAACAAGGACGCCGCACTGGCGAAGTCTCCCGCACGCCACCGAGCGAGACCGTCACAGTAGTTTGCTGTACGAGCGATCTGATCCGCCGTTTCCTCACCAGCGATAGCAAGCGGCTCGTAAATACGCACTGGCTTAGCGCGGCCCTTGACGCGGACCATGTCCAACTCGCGCCATGCGAAAGAAGCCCCTGTGAGTGTCATCGTGGTCTCGGACGCGATTATCGACGTGCCGAATTGTCGATTTGCTCCTTCCAAACGCGACGCTAAGTTTACTGAATCTCCAATCACGGAATAGTTGAACCGCTGCCTTGAACCGATATTTCCGACGACCGCAGGACCCGAATTGAGGCCAATACGATGAGCGAGAATTGGCCCGTTCGCAACCCTATTTTCCGCATTGAGAGCATCCAGCCGCTTACAGCAGCTCAGCGCAGCGCGGACGCCGCTTTCAGCATGCCTCGGATCGTCCAAGGGCGCCCCGAAAACCGCAACAATTGCATCGCCTATATACTTGTCAATAAAACCTCCGTGCGCCTCAATTACCTCGGTCAATTCTGATAAATATCGATTGATGAGGGCTACTAGTTCCGGTGGCGACAATTTTTCTGACAGCGCCGAGAAGTAAGCCAAGTCGGAAAAGAAGACTGTAATTTCGCGGAGTTCGCCTCCGAGAGCCGGAAGCTTGTTTGACCTCACCATCTTTTCTATTACGACGGGAGAAAGATAAAATTCGAACACACGCTGCAACAGTCGCTTTTCTTTGTCGGTCACAAAGAGCCGAAAGACGGTCATCGCGACAATCGCGGCAAATCCCGCTAGGCTGACCTCGAAAAACGGAAATGCGACTAAATTTTGGAACGCGATGGCAGTCGCTACTCCGGAGATGAGGCATAGAACCGAGAATGAGATGCAGACTCCAAGTGGCGTAAGCGCAAATGCCGCCATCGCCTCAATCGCGGCGGCGGCCAAAGCGAACAGCCATCGAGCCCGATCGCTCAATTCAACGATCGCAGTGCGCCGCAACAGGTTGTTGATCGCCGTGGCCTGGACGAACACGCCGGCCATGGAGCCATTTGCCAACGGTGAAGTAATCGCGGCGTCCGAAGCACACCTCTCCATTGCTTGTGGCTGAGACGATGCCGCGAAGCGCTTTGACGTCACTTTCATGTCTTCCAAGCCGAGCTTCGACCCGAAAAGAACCACTTTGTTCGCGAAATTGCGTTTGAAGAACTCCGCACCGTCGTCTTGTGCGCAGGCTCTTAAGTCGGCGAGGGAGTAAGTCGGGATATCATTGGATCCCTCAGCAAAATTGAGCGTCATCGTGTTCGGCATAAGCGAAGGAATAGAATATCCGTCCAAGTCAACGCTCGAGCCTTTGAACTGCGGCGCAGCGGCGAGCGCACGTGAAGCAAGCTCAAGCGCCATTGAAGGCACGTCCTTGCCGTTGGCTGAAAGGGTCAACGGAATTCGTCGCACAACCCCATCGGAATCCGTGAAGACGTTCAAAGAGCGAATGTTATTTTGTTGGCCGACCGCGGCCCTTTGTCCTGGAGTTGGCTGAATCAATTCGTCACCGTGCTGTACCTCACCGAGCACGACTTTGCCTTCCTTCGCGCCTGAGGCGAGCGCGCGCAAAAAATTGCGATCGAACCCCCGCATTCGCGACCCGATCGTCTCATTTTCAAACACAATCTGGGACTCTTCGATCGTCGTGGGAAAAACTACGTCGAATCCAACGACCCGCGCCCCGCCACGCAGAACCGCTGTCAGTACATGCCCGATTTCGTCGGTCCACGTTGCTGTCGGGGTTCCCTTGAATGGCGGGCTTCGATAGGTTTCCGCGTCAAGCGCAACGATAACCGTCGGAGAAGGGGAATTTTCGTGGATTGCAGCAACCAACCGCCATTTGAGCGCGGTCGCGACGTCCAGCGACAAGCCTCGCAAGAACGCAGTTCCCGGGGCAGCGACCAACGTCGCAGCGACAATTGAGATCACGATAGTCGCAACAGTCGATGAGATTCGCTTTGCCGGCATTCGCAAGCCTAAGCTATCGCGATTCGGGCGCGAACCCCAACCTCAGGAGGCGACCGATGATAGGGCTGTGGCCTGACGATGCGGTCGGATCGATCCTAAAAACCACTAGGCGGTTGTCCCAGCGAGCTCCGTAAACCCCTCCCGCGGTCAGCGACATGCTGGAAGCCGCAAAATCGAGGAACCGCCGGCGGGACAGTTTTTCTTGATCGATCATGAGGTCGAAATACTCGCCCTTCTTATCGAGGCGCGCAACGATCAGCCGACCGCTTCCGTTAAGCTCAACCAGCGGGCTTGAGCCATAGAGCGTAAATTGGGGGGGAGCAGCACGAGCGACGCTCAGAGCGCGCTCATTGGTAGCGCGCCAACTGCGAAAGATGTATCCGGCGTTGTCTACCTGCTGCCCCGACGTGGCCATCATTTTTCCTGCGTCGCAATTCACTTTGGCGCGCTCTATGGTCCCCGACGCGACCTCGCTTTTCTCAACGCCGATTTTGACTACTCCGCCGTGGATCGTTTCGCGAATGCATGAGCTCAAATAATCGACTACGACAGTGTCGTCCGGCGCCAGCTCAAACGTCCTGCCTGTCGCGACGTAATCCATGATTTCCAGGCCCGCGACTTGGCCTTTAATATCCTCAACAAGTGCGACCAGCGGCTGGGCAGACGCGGGTTGTACCCACGCGACAAGCAGCAAACAAGCTATTCTTTGAAGTGTCATCGCGAAAAGCCTCGCCTGCGTAGCAGGAATGGTCTTCGATTGTCAGGCAACCTAGAGTCGGACGGAATGTGACGGAATGTTAGGACATTCACCGACGGTTATCCGGTCTTCATCAGGCGCCGACAGTCGGTGGGGCTGCCCTGACACGCCTATTCGATGGATTCAACGACTTCGTGCGTCGACTCACGCGATTGCAACGATAGTACCCGAGGAGCGGCGGGAGGATTGCGCCCATCGACGACGGTGGGCACTAACAAAAATTCTTGGGGATCGACTCGCGGCGAGGGATGTGGCGAAGTTGGCCGCGGTTCGTCGATTGGGATGACCGGATTAGTGCCGTACGGTCCTGCGGACTTTAACCGCCTTACGCCCTTGGCGCTCACAACCCAGCCCGTGTCCATGTCGACGAGCGCATTAGCTCGGTGGCCCAGGCCCCCCCGTTCGGTCACCTTGGCTTCCCGCAGCTGTTCGCCCCTCATCGACTTCACCGGAAAGCGCCACAGCTCTGCGACGGAGCCCACTGGTTCACCGGTCGTCATGTTGTCCTCCCCACGCGGCGCCCTCGCGGCGCTTCCTCATAGCCATGACTCTCCATCGTGTGATCGTCGCTGATTGGGTAGTAGGCGGCTACTATTCGGCCCATGTCAATGCATCGGCGTCGAGAGGCGTGGTCGCCCGTACGAGGGCGTCTTGGCCTACGTCCGTTTTGGGTCCGTTCTCAGTCGTCCTCCCGCAATTAGCTCGTTGGCTCGGAAAGGTGAAGGGTTTCGGACGCCGGCCCCTTCGGGCGAGGGCGGGGCGGGCGGCGCGCCTCAAGGCCCGCTGCGCGAGTGTGCGCGACATCCTGGCGCCATTCCGCCTGGGCGACTTTCTCGCTGACTCGTCGCTATTCGGCGTGACGTTGATGAAACGGGCGATGATGTCGAACTGGGTGCGGCGGCGACAAGCCGACATAGACGACGACCGGGGTTGAATAGACTGGCGGCTCGTGCGGGAGGTGGAAGGCGTCCCCGAGCAAAAGCTGGAGGGTGTGCTTGCCTTTCGGCAGGGTCAAGGTGGTCTGGGTCTGGCCACCGCCGAAATGCAAATGGTTTTCGTCGTTCGGGATCGGCTTGTCCAACGGCGGAAGCGGCGCATCGATCAGGAGATGGTGGTGGCCCGTGTTCGCCTTGTCGACCCCAGCCGGAGCGACGCCCATCTTCTCCAATCCGAACAGAACCGTGAAGGTGGTCGGCACGTAGGCGCCGTTCTGCGGTGAGACGATGTACGCGCGCGCGCCGGCCGGGGACGGGCGATGCATTCCAGGCGCGAGCGCTTGCGCTGCTGGCGCAGGGGCCCGGTCCGCGACCGTCACGTGAATCTTCTCGGAGTAGACGGGCGGCGTGTGAGGGATGTGGTCCGCGTCGCCCAGCAGCAACTGCAGCGTGTGCGGGCCAGGCGGCAGCGACAGTTCGACTTCCGTCTGGCCGCCGCCAAAGTGAAGATGGTTCTCGTCGTTTGGGATCGGCTGGTCCAAGGGCGGTAGATCTGTGTCGATAAGGAGGTGGTGGTGCCCGGTGTTCGCTTTCTTCGTTCCGGCCGGCGCGACGCCCATTCCATGGAGCCCGAAATGGATCGTGGTCTTCGGACCAATCACCGCGCCGTCCTTGAGATCGATGAACTCTTCCTTCGCGCCCGGA
>Ga0074044_10003101_pt1 | contig 14290 bp, 14 predicted proteins | sample BogForMeECP23OM1_FD_94443 | JGI IMG/M metagenome (GOLD analysis project Ga0074044, IMG submission 94443) | Bog forest soil microbial communities from Calvert Island, British Columbia, Canada - Bog Forest MetaG ECP23OM1 | ecosystem: Environmental > Terrestrial > Soil > Wetlands ... | reverse complement strand
CTGCGAGGCGCCACCGAAGAACTCAAGAACCTGATTTTCAAGTCCATGTCGTCGCGCGCGGTTGACATGTTGAAAGAAGACATGGAGGTGTTAGGCGCGGTGCGCGCCAAGGACGTGCATCTCGCGCAGCACGAAATCGTGGAAATGGCGCGCAAACTCGAAGCCGAGGGCAAGCTGGTGTTGAGTGCCGAGTCGCAGGAGGAGTATGTCGTCTAGCGCGCCCCGGCGTCAGCCCGTCCCCGAAGCTGCGTTATTCACCTACGCCGAAGCCGCACTCCCGGGAGACGGCCCAAGCAGTCCGTCCGATGGCAGCCAGGCCACCGAGGAACGAAGCCGCCGGCAGCAGGCCGAAGTTTTCGAGCAGGGACGCCAAAACGCGCAACAGCAGCTCCGTTCCGAGCTGGACGCTGCTCTCGCCAAGAATCGCGATCAGATAAGCAACGCTCTCCGTCAATTCGCCCTGGAGCGGCAAAGCTACTACCGCCGCATCGAAAGTGAAGTCGTCGAACTGGCGCTTGCCATCGCCCGCAAGATCCTGCATCGCGAAACCCAACTCGACCCGCGTGCCCTCGCCGGCATTGTCCGCATCACGCTTGAGAAACTCGATACCGGCACCAAAGTCAACTTGCACGTTCATCCTAGGGAAGCTGCCGACTGGCGGCACTACTTCGCCTGCCAGATGGAAAACGTCCCCGCGCCCGACGTTCACGAAGACCCCGCCATTCCCGCCGGAGAATGCCGCATCGAAACTTCACTTGGCTCGACCGAAGTGGGTCTCGAATCGCAGCTCAAGGAAATTGAAACCGGATTGCTCGACCTGCTGGCTGAGAGGCCCGACGCAGCGCCGGAGACACGCTGAATGACTTCGCAGATCCTTTCCGCCTACTTCGCTCACCTCGAGACCTCATCGGCGCTGCGCTGGCGCGGTCGAGTGATCCAGGTCGTCGGCCAACTGATCGAATCCGAAGGCCCCTTCTGCACCGTTGGCGAAGCTTGCGAAATCATCGATTCCCGTGGCCGCCACTGGCCGGGAGAGATTGTCGGTTTCCGCGGGCATACCGTTCTCTCCATGGCCCTGCGCCGCCCCACCGGGATACGTTACGGAGATAGGGTGGTGGTTTGGGGACGCCGTCCCTCGCTGCGCTTGAGCGAACAACTGCTTGGCCGCGTGCTGGATGGCGCTGGAAATCCTATCGATGGACTGCCCGCTCCCGCTTGCCGCGAGCGCTACTATCTCGATCGCGAAGCTCCGCTGGCGCTCGAGCGCACGCCCATTCGCGATGCGCTCGGTTGCGGCATTCGCGCCATCGACGCTTTCCTCACCTGCGGACGCGGCCAGCGCGTCGGCATCTTTGGTGGGAGTGGAGTCGGCAAGAGCACACTCATTGGGATGATGGCTCGCAATACCAGCGCCGACCTAACCGTCCTCGGCCTGATCGGTGAACGCGGACGCGAAGTCGGAGAACTTCTGAACACGCTCGGCGCGGAAGGCCGCAGCCGTTCCGTCGTCGTTGTTTCTACCTCCGACCAGGATCCGCTGCTCCGCATCCGCGCCGGTCTGGCCGCGATCACCATCGCCGAATATTTCTGCGCGCGCGGCAAGCACGTGCTGCTGGTGGTCGACTCGCTTACTCGTCTGGCCATGGCGCAACGTGAGATCGGGCTTGCCGCGGGCGAGCCACCCACCGCCAAAGGCTACACGCCTTCCGTCTTCACTATGCTCGCCCGCCTTATTGAGCGCGCCGGCTCATTCGGCTCCGGCACCATCACCGGCTTCTATACCGTGCTCATGGAAGGCGACGACGAAAACGATCCCCTCGTCGATGCCGTCCGCGCCCTTCTGGACGGCCATGTCATGCTCGATCGACGCCTGGCTGCTCAGAGCCACTATCCGCCCATTTCCATCCTCGACAGCATCAGCCGCATCATGCCGGCCGTCATCTCCGCCGATCATCTGGCAAAGGTAAGTCTGATCCGCCGCCTCTTCGCTACCTACAAGGCTTCCGAGGAACTGATACGGATTGGGGCCTATCAGAAGGGCAGCGATCCCGACCTTGATCGCGCGATTTCGCTCATGCCCGCGCTGCGCGAATTCCTGATGCAATCGTCGCAGGAAGTTGCCGCGATGAAAGATTCTTTCGCTCGGCTGATGGCGCTCCCCGCATAAATCCATGGTCGTTAAACCTTGGTCGTATAAATATGGCCGTATGAATCTGAATATGGACAGCTGAATCATGCCCTTCCGCTTCGCTCTTGCCCCGATACTCCGCCTCCGTCAAAGCATCGAACGTCAGCGCACCCTTCATCTGCAGGAGGCCAATCTCCAGGTTTCCCGTGCCCAGCAAAAACTGGCACAACTCGACCGCTTCCTCTCCGACTCCCTTCAGTCGGACTCTGTCGCGCTCGCCGCAGGACGTACAGCCGCCGAACTTCAGTTCGCTTCTATTCTGCGGGAGAACATGCAACGCTTCCGCGAGGAACTCCAGTCGGACGTTCGCAAGCTCGAAGTTCTGCGCCAGAAAGCGCTCGGCGAATACCATCAGGCCTATCGGGAACGCGAGGTTCTCGAAACTCTGCGCTCGCACCAGCACCGCCTCTACCAGCAGGAACAGTCACACCGCCAGCAAGAAGAACTCGATGCTGGTTATCTGCTGCAACGCTGGCATCATCAAAAGTGAAGGGTGAAATTGAATAGCAAATTGAATCGGCCGTTTTTGCTGGCTGATTTTTGCCCGGTGGTGCCCGGCAATGATTGCCGCATCAACTCTGGCAACGTTCCCCTTTCCTCGGTCCTGTCTCTCTCTTCGCATGTAAGTCTCTGAGTTGCAACCGTCGCCGCTTACTTTCCCGGACTAAGTCAGACTTCCCGCCATTGGCGCATCGTGTGCAATGGAAGCGATGGTATTCCGATGCAGGTAGACGCAATTCTCATTCCGGCTGCGACCCCAACGGCTTCCATTGCGGCCAGACCTCCGTTGTCCGCGAGTTTCAGCTCCACACTCGCCTCGTCCATATCCAGTTCGGTGTCAGAACACTCCCGAAATCAGTCTGCCGCGGCTGAAACGAATCCAAATGTCGACCTTAAGGTCGGTACTGAGTCCGGTGCAAACATCGGTTTCAAGTTCGGCGCTGTCACTGCTCCCAGCCGAGTCGCCGGCTCGAGTCCAAGTCTCAATGTGTCGAATTTGAATTCCAAGCCTGTGGCTAAGGATGACGCCAAGTGGGCGGCCAATTCCGCAACGGTTTCAGACACAACGCCTTTAATACCCACATCTTCAAAATCAGATTCTTCAGTAACTGCCATCTTGCTTGCGGGTGCCCTGCTTGCCGCGCATTTCGAGAAGTGGGGGTCTTCTGTAGCCGCACCGAACCTAGCCAATCCTCTCTCAGATCAGCAGCCGCTCGCGCAGCAACTTACTCGGAACCCGGCCAGCGTGACCGCGCTCCCGCCGATCGTCGCGCCGCCGGTGCCGATCTCTCAACCAGTTGCTGTTCCGGCGCAGGCTGTCACGCCCGGAAGGCCAATCCTCTCCAGCGTTGTGAACGCTCCGTCCACTGAGGACCAGCCTGGCCACGCCACTGTTTCCAACTCCACCGCGCCTGCCACCGTTTCACTCGCCGCGACTATTGGAGCCACCACGCTTCCGGCTTTGGATTCCAACGAAACAATGGCCATCGTCTTTCCCGCCAATTTCGGTGCTGTTCATGCGCCAACGAATTTTTCAATTCCACCCGAAGCGAGCCCCAAACTTTCTGAACTTCCAGCAGTCCCCGGTCAAGCGTCTTCCGGGGCTGCGCGCTCTTTTCCTCAGATTCCGACGCAACCCTCCAATGCACCGACGCAGTTGTCGACTCCTCCGGCGCTAGATTCACCAACGCCCACAATCTCTGCTTCGGCATCGCTAACGCCTGTATCGCCACAACTCGTTTCACCAGCGTCCGCTCTGTTGACTTCTGCGCAAGCGGATTCAGCAACGCCGGCGATCGCAGTTTCACCAGCGGCTACGCCCGTTGACAGCCGACTCCACGCGCTGACTACCGACGACGTGACCATCTTCTCGCTTGACCAATCTCGGCCTGAACAATCTCCATCTGTCCCGACGGCGCCCTTTAGCCCAGGGCCGCCCGCGCCCGCGACACCACTTACAAAAGCGGCTCCATCGCCGCTCCCCAATAATTCGTCAACCGAGGCAGCGTTCTCGGCAACGGACAAACCAAGCTTTGCTCTCCCCGCCAACCTGGTCTCCAGCATCTTGCCGGTGACGTCTTCCGTCCCGCCGCCGATTCCAGCGCTGCCATCCCCAGTTAGCGCCAACAACTCAGCGCCAGCGGCAACCTTAACGAAAGCGGTTCCAACGCCGCTCCCCAATGATTCCTCAAACGAGATAACGTTCTCGGCAGCGGATAAACCGAACCAACCCCTTCCGACCAATCCGTCCTCCAGCATCTTGCCGCTGACGTCTTCCGCCCCGTCACCAACACCAGTGCTGCCATCTCTCGTCAATGACAACAAGTCTCAACCCGCAACCGGGCCATCAAACGACCGGCAGTCGGCAGATCCCAAATCAGGCGACTTCAAAGTGGACAACTTGACGCTAGATAACTCGACTGCCGCCGATCCAACCCCGACGTCGGGCCCTGCCACTCTAGATACCGGCTTATCCCAGCTACTCTCATGCACCACTGCCCCCAATGCGGTGGCACCAACTGTCAGTTCTCACGAAGTCGGCTTCGCCATCGGCAACAACCTCACCAACAACACTGCTGTGTCTCTTACTCCGACGATCGCTCCGGCGATCACTTCGACCCTCACTTCGAATTCCATGCCTTCCGCACCGGTTGTCGCCACCGCAGCCGATGCCGCCGGCAGCTCCAATCCTGGCGACCCAGCGCAACCAGTTCTCGCGATAGCTCCGCAAATGACCGCCGCCGATAAGAAATCCTCCACTGCTGTCCAACCGAACGTTACTGCATCACACGAGGTTGCGGCCGCAGTCGCACTGGGAAGCGACCCCTCGGCGACGCTAACTGCTCCCGCTACGCCGGCCTCCGCGCCCCCATCCGAAGTCAGTTCCGGTCCCGCGCCCGCGCTTCCTCAAGCTCACCAGATGCTCGACTCCGCGCCGCCTGCACTCGCCACCCCACCGGCCGTGCCCATAACTCCGGGTTCCGCCTCGGATCTGCAAATGAATGCGCAGATGAATGCCCAGATGCATGTCGGAGTCCGCACCGACGCTTTCGGCGCAGTTGAAATTCATACCGTCGTCGAGCAAAGTCAAGTGGGCATCACCGTTCACAGTGACCGGGATATCTCCCGCTGGTTCAGTTCCGAAGTTCCGGGTCTGGAATCCGGATTGAACAACAGTCACCTGAACCTTACCGGCGTCAATTTCGACCATGGACGCTCCGGAGTTCAGAGCGCGAGCAGTTTTCAGCAGGGGCAGCCGCGGCAACATTTCTCTCAAGCGCCCAGCTCTCCATCCGCCGCCTTGGCCGGCGCTGCCTCGACCGAACCAGACATGGCAGCGGAATCCACCACCGTCGACATTCTCCCCACAGACCTGTCCGTCTGGCCTGCGGGAACTCACGTCAGTATTCACGCTTAGGAGGGTTAACCCATGTACGCCTCGCTGCTGCAAATGCTCCACCCGGCAACGCAAGCCGTCTCCTCGTCGTCCGCAGCTTCATCGTCGGCCACAGCTTCCGCTTCCTCGACTGCGTCCACCGATCCTGGCGTAGACCTGACCAACACGTTCTTGCAGCTGTTGTCGGTGCAACTGGAAAACCAGAGCCCGCTCGACCCGGTCGATCCCAACCAATTTGTCACTCAGCTCGCACAGTTCGACTCACTCGGCGAACTGACCCAGATCCAGGAGCTGATGCAGACGCTGGTGAATGACGTGACTACAACCTCCAGCGCGAGTTCGGCAGCCAGCGCCAATTCAACTTCCACCCCAAGTATCAATTCCGTTTCTCACTAAGGAGCCCATATGCCTAACTTCTCAATACCGCTTTCCGGATTGGACGCCAGTTCCGCAGCACTCTCCACCGCCGCCAACAATCTGGCTAACCTCAACACCATCGGGTATAAAGACCAGCAGATCCAGTTTGCCGATCTGTTCTACCAGAATCTTGGCTTAGACGGCGCCGGCGATCCCATCCAGCAGGGCGCGGGCGTCCAAGTCAGCTCCCAACCCTCCGACTTTACTCAAGGTGACGTCACTGCCACCGGGATCGACACCGATGTCGCCATCAACGGCAATGGCTTCTTCGTGGTGCAGCAAGACGGCGTAGAGAGTTACACACGCGCCGGCAATTTCGAAGTTGGCACCAACAACCTGCTGGAAACCGCCGACGGTCAGCAGGTCCTCGGATACCCCGCCGTCAATGGCGTTGTCAACACCAGCGGGGGACTCAGCACGCTCGCGCTCGGAGCCGGAGCCATCAGTCCCGCTGCTGTCACCGCCAACGTGAGCCTGACCACGAACCTGGATGCCACTGGCGGGGTCGGCTCGGCCTATTCCACCCAAGTCACCATCTACGATTCTCTGGGCGCCCCCCACCAGGCTACGTTCACCTATACCAACACCGCCACCAACACCTGGACCTACAACGTGACCATTCCTGCCGCCGACATCAGCGGCGCCACTGCGCCTGTCAACGTCGGCACCGGGACCCTCACTTTCAACGGCGATGGCACCCTGGTCACTCCTCCCACCACCGTCGCCATCACCATCCCGCCCGTCCCGGCCGTAACTGTCCCCGCCACACCCCAATCCACTTTCACCGACGGTGCCAATCAACTTACCTTTAACTGGAACCTTGCCAACGCAGCTGGCACCGGGCTCCTTACTCAATTGGCCGGGCCCAGCAGCACCTCCTCCATTCAACAGGACGGCACCAGCAGCGGAACCCTGCAAAGTTTCAGCATAGGTTCGGACGGCACAATTACGGGAGCCTTCAGCAACGGCACCACCGCCACTCTCGGACAGATTGCGCTCGCCAGCTTCGCCGACGAGCAGGGTCTATCGCGCAACGGCGACAACGATTTCTCCCCAACCCTGGCTTCCGGGCAGCCCACCGTCGGCACACCGACCAGCGGCGGGCTCGGCAGCATCTCCGGCGGCGCCCTCGAACAATCCAACGTCGACATCGCCACCGAGTTTGCCAACCTTATCGTCGCGCAGCGCACCTACGAGGCCAACGCTCGCGTGGTCACTACTTTCGATCAGATCGCCCAGGACACTATTGCCCTGAAACAGTAAGACGCAACGCGCGCTTGGGGACGAGCGGTCGCGCTCGTCCCCGTGGAGCGTAGCTCGGCCTCGCTGAGTCCGCCTTCGAGTTTCTTCATGAGAGCGTTCTCATGAAAATTCTCGGATCGAGCCTCCATTTCCTCTCGGACCCGACGGTTCCCGCCAATGCCCTGATTCCAGGCCGCTTTCCCCCAGCGCCCTTTGGTCGGTCTGAATGTGAGCCCCGGCATCCGGCTTGCAAACATCGGCAACATGCCGGATGTGCAGCTGAGTCCCGTGCCCAGAAGCACGTCCCGAAGCGTGCCTGAAAACGCTCCCAAGAAAACGAAGCGCTGGCCAGTGGCCGTGATCGCTCTGGTGCTGGGCGGGGCAGCCATCTTTGTCTGGCTGGGCCTGCAACGTCCGAGCAGCGCAACCGGGAACGCCGCAGAATCCACACTCGCGCTCGAAACCTTTGTCGTCAATCTCACCGGTTCGGGCCAGCGGGGCTACCTCCGAGTGGGAATCACGCTCGGCCTGGCGCACCCGCTCGCCCGCAACCAGACAGACGCCGTACCCATAGCACTGGTGCGCGACACCATCCTTTCCGTGCTCGCCACTGCCCAGTCGGAAACGTTGTTGCAAATCGACGGCAAACGCCAGCTCAAAGAAGGACTTCTGAAAGCGCTGCAAGAGCGCGTACCGCAGATGGCTATCCAGAATGTCTACTTCACGGAATTTCTGGTGCAGATGTAATGGCCGCCGCCGCCCAACCCAAGCTCGATGCTCTGATCGCCGAACCCTTGGCCGATCCTCTCGCCGAAAGATGGGTGCGTGTGGAATGTCTGCCTTGCCTGCTCACCGTCGAAATCTCCGTACCCGGCTTTACCGTCGCCGATCTGGTTCATCTGGAGAGCGGACGCGTCATCGCCTCCCGCTGGACGGTAGGGCAAGACGTTCCCTTCCGCATCAATGACGACTTGATCGCCTGGAGCGAGTTTGAAGTTGTGCAGAACCGCCTGGCCGTGCGTTTGACCGAGCTTGCCTAGATGGAAGCAGGAAGAGACGATTCAAGCCCGGGCGGGACGGCCCAGGCCGACGTGAAGTAGACGGAGTTCGCAGCCATGAAGTTTTAGATATGGAAATCACGCAAACACAAATTCCGGTGCGCGCTTTGCCCAGCCCGTCGCGCCTCTGGGCGCTCGCTGCCGCCCGTCTCAAGGTCTTCCTGCGTGGGCGCAGCCAGCGCAAGGCGCTCTCGGTTCGCGAAACCGCAGCCCTCGGTGACCGACGCTTTGTCTCGGTGATCCAGTTCGAGCGCCAGCGTTTTCTGATCGGTTCCAGCCCTTCCTCGGTCACGCTGCTGGCCCAATTGCCCGACGAATCCGCCAGCAGCGAGATGTCCGGCGAAGCCAGCAGAGAACAAAGCAAAGAACCAAGCAGGGAGCCAGGCAAAGCACCAAGCAAAAAAGAAAGACAAAGGAATTGATGCGGGTCTGGCCAAGATCGCATTTCCGACGCTCCTGCGGCCCGATGATGGTGCTCTTCGTCGCCGTCACGACTCTTTGGGCGCGTCCGCAGGCAGCGCCCGGCTTTCCGTTGCGCCTGCCCGGTGCAGCGCCCGGCGGTTCCGCGTCCTGGAACATTGTTGTACTGCTGACCCTGTTGACGCTGATTCCCGCCATCGTGCTCTCGATGACGCCTTTCGTGCGCCTGCTGATTGTCTTTCATTTTCTCCGTCAGGCGCTCGGCACCCAGACCGCGCCCAGCAATCAGACGCTCATCGGACTCTCGCTCATCCTCACGTTTTTTCTCATGCAACCGGTGGGCGCTGCCATCTATGAGGATGCCGTCGTTCCCCTCGATGCCGGACACATAACCATGATGGCGGCTCTTGAGCGCTCCGTCATTCCGATGCGCCACTTCATGCTCAAGTACGCCCGGGAAAAAGATCTCGCGCTCTTCGTCGAACTGGCGCATGAGCCGCGTCCCGCCCGCCCGGATGATCTCAGCCTGCGCGTCGTCGCGCCTGCGTACCTGTTGAGCGAACTGCAGGCAGGGTTTCGTATTGGCGCTGCCCTCTTTTTCCCTTTTCTCGTCATCGATCTGGTAACCGCCGCTATTACCACCTCGATCGGCATGATGCAGTTGCCCCCGGTCATCATCTCCACCCCGCTCAAGATTCTTTTGTTCGTCGTGGTCGATGGATGGAACCTGCTGATTGGTTCCCTGATGCGGAGTTTTAGCTGAAAGGCGCTTATGGGAACCGACCAAACCGTCGCGCTCTTCCGCCACACGCTGCAGATGGCGCTGCTGATCGGCGCGCCGCTGCTCTTGATCGCGGTCGCGGTCAGCCTGCTCGTCAACGTGGCGCAAGTGCTGACTTCCTTGCAGGATCAGACTCTGTCCCACGTTCCGCGTCTGGCGGTCATGGCGGGAGCCATCCTGCTGTTTTTTCCCTGGATGTTGCGCAAGCTGATGTTCTTCACCATCGGCCTGTGGTCCGATTTCCACCCGTTTGTCCGATGAGAGGTTCGATGAGCGTTTCGCGGAGAGTTCATTGACTGCCGTCCGTTGACTGCCGGTTGAGGTGATTGTGTTTCAGATGCCAATAGCGATGCCGTTTGCGATTCCGATCGAGCGCACCCTCTCCGCCTGGATGATTGCCGGGTCGCGCGTCACCGGCCTGCTCGTCGTCGCGCCCTTCATGGGCAGCGCCGCCGTCCCTCCGCGCATCAAGATCGGACTCGCTTTCCTCCTCACTTCATTCCTGGTGCCAATGGTTCCCGCGTCTCCGGCCGCGCTTTCCAGTCCCGCGTTGATCGCGCTATTGCTCGGTGAATTCGCTATCGGCTTCCTCCTCGGACTCACCCTGCAACTCATCTTCGAGGCGGGACAGATTGCCGGCCAGGTGTGCGGCGTGCAGATGGGTTATTCGCTTGCCAGCATCATCAATCCCGACAATAGCCAGGCCGACTCGGCCGTGCTCTCTACCTTTTATGAACTGATCCTGCTCCTGCTCTTCATTCAGATGAGCGTCCCGCACTGGCTGTTGCGCGGACTGGCGCGCAGCTTCGACTATCTACCGCCCGGACATTTTTCCCTCACCTGGCCGGCGGTCTCGGCGCTTTTCAAGTTTGCCGAAGGCATGTTTGTCGCCGGTCTGCAGATCGCCGCGCCCGTTGTGGTCGCCAGCTTATTTGCCGACGTCGCGCTCGGTTTTATCGGCAAAGCGTCGCCGCAATTGCCCGTGCTGTTTGTCGGGATCTCGCTTAAGAATCTGCTGGGCCTGGCGCTGCTGTGCGGTGCGGTGGCCTATTGGCCGCGCTTCTTTGATGCCCGCTTCGGAAGAGCCCTCGATGCCTCAGAAAGGATCCTGAAACTCGCTCGCTGATTCCGATCGCAGCTGAGAGCTGAGAGCTGAGAGCAGACAGCAGACAGCTGAAAACTGACTTATGGCAAAAGCCAACCAGACCGAGCAGGCAACCCCGCGACGCCGCCAGAAAGCCCGCGAAAAAGGGCAAGTGGCCCGCAGCCGCGATCTTATCGGCGCCGCCTCTGGAATGTCCGCGATCTTCGTTCTCTTCGCCCTGATGTCGAGCTTTCCCTTTGCCTGGCGCGGCTTCTTCCATGACTGTCTCGAGGGCGCCGTTTCCGGCAATCTGCGCATGGACACACTTTCTCCCTTCCTTACCCATTCCGGGCTATTCGTGGCCACGGGTGCCGCTCTCGCGCTGGGATGGATGGTCGCGCTCGCCTCCGCGCTCGCTCAGGGTGGACTGGTCTTTGCTCCCACCTCGTTGCTGCCCACCGCCTCGCGCATGAGCCCCGCCGCCAAACTGGGCCAGCTTTTCTCCATCACCGCACTCCGCGGCCTTATCAAGTCTTTGTTGCCGGCCACCGCCGTCACCTACGTCGCCGTCGGCTGCCTGCGTCGGGACTGGCCTTTGCTGATGGCGCTTTCCGCGCGCTCCTCCCGCGGCATGCTGGGCTTTGCCGCCGGCCGCATCTTTGAAGTTGCCTGGAAGTCTGCTCTTGTTCTCCTCATCTGGTCGGTTCTCGACTACCTGTTCGAGCGCCAACACCTTTCGAGCGAACTGAAAATGAGCCGCCAGGAAATGAAGGACGAGTACAAGGAAACGGAAGGCAATCCCATTATCAAAGGCCGGATTCGCCGTTTGCAGCGCCAGTTGCGCCGCCGCCGCATGCTGGAGGATACCAAGCGCGCCGCCGTCGTCATCACCAACCCCACCGAATACGCGATCGCCATCGAATATCGCCCCGACATGCTGGCGCCCGTCGTGGTCGCGAAGGGACGTAACATCTTCGCCGCCCAGATCAGGGAAATCGCCCGCTGGGAAAACATTCCCATGGTTGAAAATCCGCCGCTCGCTCACGTCCTCTACCGCACCGTCGAAGTGGGACAAAGCGTTCCCGCGAAACTCTATGCCGTCCTGGCCGAAATCCTGGCGGCCGTCTACCGCGCGCAAGCCCGCGCGCTCGCCGCTGCCGCCGGAGGAGGACGCCGCTGATGCCCGCTGCCTCTACTGCCGCCGTCACCACCGCCGGTCCCAACCGCAACCCGTTCATCGAGTGGATTGTTCCCGTTGCGGCGGTCAGCCTGGTCTTTGTCATGCTGGTGCCGTTGCCGGCGATGGTGCTCGACCTGCTGCTGGCCACCAGCTTTGCCGCCTCCGTGCTGGTTCTGCTTTCCGCGTTGCAGATCCTGCGCCCGGCGCAGTTTTCCGTCTTCCCCAGCCTGCTGCTCCTGCTTACCCTGTTCCGTCTCTCGCTGAACCTGGCTTCCAGCCGCCGTATTCTTCTCCACGGCAACGAAGGCGCGGGGGCGGCGGGCCGCGTCATCGAGGCTTTTGGACAATTCGTTGTGGGCGGCAACTACATTGTCGGCTTCGTTCTCTTCATCGCGCTCATCGCCATCCAGTACATCGTCGTCGCTCACGGCGCCGTGCGCACCGCGGAAGTCACCGCCCGCTTCACTCTCGACGCTCTCCCCGGCAAGCAGATGGCGATCGACGCCGACCTCAATGCCGGGCTCATCGACGAACATCAGGCGCGCGCCCGTCGCGAACAGACTGCCCGCGAAGCGGAATTCTACGGCGCCATGGACGGCGCCGCCCGCTTCAACCAGCGCGACTCCATCGCCACCATCCTGATCACCGGCATCAACATTCTTGCCGGCTTTCTCATCGGAGTGTTTCAGCTCGACATTCCCTTTCGGGAGGCGCTCAAAACCTATACCGTGCTCACCGTCGGCGACGGCCTTGTCACCATGATTCCCTCGCTGCTGGTGTCGATGGCCGGCGGCATGGTGGTCACCCGCGCCTCTTCGAACGCCACCCTCTCCGCCGATCTGGGCACCCAATTGCTCTCGCGCCGCCGCTCTCTGCAGATTGCCGCCGGTGTCATGGTCGCGTTAGCTTGCATCCCCGGACTGCCGAAATTCTCCTTCCTTTCCATTGCCGGTGTTGTCGCCTTGCTGGCTGCGCGCCTGCCCAAGCCGGTCAAAGACAAAGACGGCAAAGTCATTAACGCTGAGGTCGCCGACCCCGGTGCCCTGCCTGCCGCCGGAAAAGACAAGAAGGGCGCTAAGTCCGGCTCCATCGAAGACCTGCTCAAACTCGACGAACTGTCTCTTGAAGTCGGCTATGCGCTCGTCGATCTGGTCGACGTGCAGCAAGGCGGACAACTTCTGGCCCGCGTCAAGGCGCTGCGCAGTTCGCTAGCCGTGCAACTCGGCTTTATCGTCCCCCCCATTCATATCACCGACAACGTCCGGCTCAAGCCGCGCGAATATGTCATCTCCCTGCGCGGCGTCGAAATCGCTCGCTGGGAAATGCTTGAAGATAAGGTCCTCGCCATCAGTTCCGAGCTCACCCCGCCGGCTCTCGCCGGAATCCCCACCCAGGAGCCCGCTTTCGGTGTCGCCGCCCTGTGGATTGACCGTGCCCTCGAGTCCCAGGCCCTGACCTCCGGGTACGCCGTCGTCGATCAGACTTCCGTCCTCTCCACTCACCTCGCCGAAGTCATCCGTCAGCACGCCTATGAATTGCTTACCCGGCAGGAAACCAAGCGCCTGCTCGATCGCCTCAGTGAGAGCCACCCCAAGCTGGTCGAAGAACTGGTCCCCAAGGTTCTGAGCCTCGGCGAAGTGCAAAAGGTTTTGCAGCAACTTCTGCGCGAGCAGGTTTCAGTTCGCGACCTCTCGACCGTCCTCGAGGCCTTGCTTGATGCTTCCGCCGTCAGCAAACATCCTGTCCTGCTGGTTGAGGCTGCACGCCAGTCGCTAGGGCGCGCCCTGGTGCGGCCCCTGCTCTCCGACGATGGAGGGCTGCGCGTGCTCACGCTCGATCACAACCTCGAAGAGGAACTCAGCCGGGCTTTCACCCCGCAGACGCCGCCCGCCACCAGCACCGGATTGCAGCCCTCGTTTGTACGCCGCATTCTCGATGGCTTGCGTGCTTTGGCCGGAGATCAGGTTGCGCAGACTGCGCCCATCCTGCTCTGTTCCACCCCCGCGCGTTTTCATCTGCGGCGCTTGCTCGAACCCTTTCTTCCCAAAGTGGTCGTGCTTTCTCCGCTGGAAATTCCTCCCATGGTTTCGGTGCAGTCGCTGGGGGTGGTGCGATGAAAAAAGTGTGCGAGGAAAAAGTCGCTCGCCATCCGTGCAATTCGTTGGTCGCTAGTGGATGGTCGTTCGGTGCATGGGATGCGAACGATCAACACGGACCAACGACTGACGACCAATGACCAACGACCAACGACCAGCGCCTAACGACGATTTAACGAAAGCAGGCCACCCTCATGACCAAACATCCCGCCGACGCCTATCAACGCCTTCAGACTGACGCGGAACGTGAGCGCGTTCTCATGGAACAGCTTCCCCAGGTGCGCTACATCGCGCGCCGCATTCACGAGCGGCTGCCCCGCCACGTGCCCTTCGAAGACCTGGTCCATGCCGGGGTGGTCGGACTCATCGATGCCCTCAATAAATTCGATTTGTCGAAGCACGTGCAATTCAGTTCATACGCCAAGTT